>Ga0066691_10001025_pt1 | contig 10404 bp, 13 predicted proteins | sample GraSoiAngelo_140_FD_66671 | JGI IMG/M metagenome (GOLD analysis project Ga0066691, IMG submission 66671) | Grasslands soil microbial communities from the Angelo Coastal Reserve, California, USA - 14_0929_12_30cm | ecosystem: Environmental > Terrestrial > Soil > Grasslands | place: USA... | reverse complement strand
CTGCGGGCCGCGCCGCTCGCCGTTGGATACTCAGCACGCGGTTCTTCATCGCAGGGCGGCCGCCGCGGTCCTCGGTCAATCGTGGGCGGACGGGAGGAGCGAGGGGAGCGTCTCCCGCGAGGGGAGCGTCGCCGGCGGCAGGGCCCGCTGGCCCTCGATCGGCGGGAGCCGGTCTTCCTGCGCTAAGAGGCGGTACATGAGCACCATCAGCGTGACGAGGCCGACGACGCCGCTGGTTGCCCACATGATGACGCCGCCGTCGGCCTGGTCGTCGAGCGGGCTCAGGCCCCGCGCCGCCGCCCCCGCCTCGTACGAGCCGTAGAGCACCACGGGACTCGTCGACAGCAATAACCCGAGCAACGCCTGCTGCCCGCCAGTCAGGACCAGGTAGACCACGCGCAGGCTATAGGCCAGGTGGCCGCGGACTCGCGGGGAGGGCCCGATCAGCGGCCACCAGCCCAGGATGCCGGCCCAGAAGAGCACGAGATGCTCCGCGTCGTGAAGCAGGTCGTCCCGCAGGGCCGCCTCGTACGCGCCGGGAAGGTGCCAGAGCCAGAGGGCGAGCGCCGAGACGAGCCACGCCGCCGGGGGCCAGGTGAGCGCGCGCCAGAGTCGTCTGAGGAGCGCGCCGGGAGCGAGCAACCGCCCCGCCGCCAGACGCACGCGCCTCGGCAACGCCCAGAGGACCGCCGGCAACGGATCGGCGAGCAAAAAGAGGGGTGGCGCCAGCATGACGAGCAGCACATGTTGGATCATGTGAGTCGAGAAGCGGGCGTGCGCGGTGCCCGCGATCGGCGACAGGAGGGCGGCGACGACGGCGGTGAGGCCGCCCGCCAACAGCACGGGGCGCCACCGGGGGACCGCTCGTGGGCCGCGCTCCGACAGCCGCCACCACCCGACGCCGGACGCGATGGCCACCAGGCCGAGCGGGACCAGGACCTCCGGTCGCCACTCCCACATCTACTTTTTTCTGAAGGACAGAATCCCTACCCAGACATAGAAGCCCACCATGCCGAGGAGGAAGATGGAGAAGGCGAGCCGTTCGATGCCGCTCATCGGGTCCCTCCTGCTACAAGAGCGAGATCACGTCCGACAACGAGTTGAAGAGAATCTCGAAGACCAGAAATGCCATATTGAGCAGCGCCAACGCGAGGATCAGTCGCTCTGTCCGCATCGCCGTCTCCGCCCTACCCCCCGACGCCCAAACCCGGCCCGAGCCCGCCCCAGTACTTGAACAGGTAATAGACGGCCCACAGGCCGAGGAGCGCGTAGACGACGAGCAGCCACTTGTTCACGATGCCGTGATAGGCCTTGATCTCGCCCTGGGCGTACGTCTCGAGCGGGCCGTACTTCCCTTCCCCCTCACTGCGTTCGTCGCGCATGGTCCTCCTCCTCCAGCTCCAGCACCCGATGCTTAATCGCTTCGACGTTCCGGAACGCCCCGCTCGCCGCCGCCCAGACGAGCGCGCTGAGCGCGGCGAGGGACATGAGGAGTGCCACGAGAAATTCCCCGACCGTGAGATAGCCGACGTCGGTCATTCCTGTTCCCTGTCCGCCGCCGCCCGTGGCGTGGCGTTTCGCTTCGAGAGCGCGGTGGGCGTTCGGTCCGGATCATAGGCCAGCCGGGGCGAGCCCGCGCGTACGGCTGGCGAATCGAGCGCCGCCTTGGCCTGCGGCGAAATCCTGAGCTTCTGCCCGGTCAGCGGATCACCCCACGCCGAGAACGACAAGACATAGTAGGAGATGGCCCAGCGTTCGTCGGCCGTCATGGAGTCGACGAAGGACGGCATCGGCGTGCCGTCGAGCCCGGTCGTCATGGTCCGGTAGATATCCCGGGCGTGTGAGCCGCCCTTGAACTGGCCCCGCGTAAAGTCGGTCGGTCGGATGGGAAAGCCGAAGTCGTCCTTGAGCTCGTCGGCCGAGGGTCCGTCCCCCTTGCCGCCGTCACCGTGGCACTGCCAGCACTTGGCGACCTTGTTGTAGAGCTCCTTACCTCGCGCCAGGAGTTCAGGGGTTGGGGCGGGGGGATCGGGGACGTAGACCGGCGCCGGAGGCTTCTCCTGTCGCCAGCGATCTGAAAAGCTCTTGAGGTACTGGACGACGGCCAACCGGTCGTTCTCGGGAACCTCATGCCACGTGGGCATCGGAGTCCACCGGACGCCTCGGGTGATCGTGCGGAAGAGGTCGCCGTCGGTGGGCAGCGAGCCCGACGGTGTCGTGCGAAACTTGAATTCGCCGAGGGTGAAATCGCGGGGCCGGGGAGACAGGAACGTCGCCGCGACGCCGTTGCCGTCGCCCTTGGCCCCGTGACAGCCGATACACCGCTGCGCGAAGACGGCCCGTCCCCGGGCGAGCAGCATCTCGCTCTCCGGGATCCGCATGGCGGAGACGTCGACGGTCTGGGGCTCGAAGACCTCCCGCCACGCGCCCCGGTTCATTCCGAGCTTCTGGACGTAGGCGACCAGTCCCACCAGCTCCTTCGTCGGAATGAGGAGGAGGGCCGACCGGAATGCCGGCACGGGCGGATGGGCCTGGTAGGCGGTGAGGTCGAGCTGGGGCGTGCCGTCGATCGGGAACTCGCCATCCGGCCGCGGGTGGACGAAGATCAGGCCGTCCTCGTTCGGGTAGATCGGGATCGGCTTCGCCGCATTCATCGTGAAGTACCGCCGCATCGCGGGTACCGGGTCGAGCGTCAGCGTGTCGCCCGCCCGGTGCACGGGCACTCGAATCTGGAGGAACAGCCAGGTGAAGCTCGGCATGATCGAGTCCGGCACGACGAGCCTCGGGTCCCAGTGGTGCGCGTAGTGCCAATCGTCCCCGTACTTCAGACCGACCCGGGTGAGGTCCGGACCGATGCGCCGCGTCGAAAAGAGATGCGGGAGGTCGAACGCGTACTCCCCTGCCTCGGAGACCGGCCCCCAGCGGATGTCCTCCCCCGTGACGGGGCGCACGTACTGGCTGTGGCAGTACCAGCACCCCTCTCGGGTGTAGACACGCCGGCCCAGTCGCTCGAGCGGGGTATAGTCGCTCGATTCGTACCGGATCCACTTGATCTCGCCCAGGTCGGTTCGGACGGCGCGCGTCACCCGCCGCTCATGCGTCGCCGGGATCATCTCCGGGAGAAACCACTGGATGAAGAGCGCCGCCGTAATGCAGGCGAAGCCCGCGCCGATGGCCAATGACCTGATGCCGCGCACGGTTCACCGTCTCCTTACGCGGCGCCTCTCGCGAGGGAAGTCTTCATGAGGGTGTAGACGATGAGCGACATGCCGAGGTCCATAGAGATCCCGGTGAAGGTCCTGAAGAACCAGTACGGTCGCATCGTAATGACGGTGTCCATCCACTCGGCTTGCTGCATCAGCATGAAGCCCTGGGTGAGTCCCTGGGCCGACAGGATCAGCCCCATGGCCGAGATACCGCCCGTGATGAGCCAGAACCCCCAGTTGCCGAGCCTGAAGCTCCAGAGCTCTCTGCCCGTCACTCTCGGCCAGACGTAGAGGACGCCGCCCAGCGCCCAGAGGACGAACGTTCCAAACACCGTGAGGTGGGAGTGCGAGATCACGAAGTCCGTGAAGTGCGTCGGTTGCTGCAGCGACCGGAGCGCCTCGGTCGAGCCCTGAAAGCAGCCGAAGAGGTAGAAAATCGAGCCCGTGATCAGGAACTTGGCGGGAAGGTTCTGGCCGAAGCCTTGCCACCTCCCGATCATGGTGCCGAAGAAGTTCTGGAGGACCGTCCACACGGGAATAATCAGCAGCACGGAGGAGATGATCGCGATGGTCTCCGCCCAGTCCGGGAGGGGCGAGTAGAGGTAGTGATGGATGCCAACCAGCGGGTAAAAGAGCGCGAGCGACCAGAAGCCGATCAGGGAGAGCTTGTGGCTGTAGATCGGATTCCGGACACTGGCGGGCAGGAAGTAGTAGATGAGGACGTAGCCGGTCGGCGTGATCCAGAGCCCGACGACGTAATGGATGAACAGGCCGTGGAGGGCGACGTTGTTGACTCCGGGGAAGCTGTACGGCCCGACCATGCCCACGATCAGGTTGACGTCCGTCCAGATGAACGAGGCGATCAAGTACCAGAGGGACACGTAGAGGGGCGCCTCGTTCCGGTTCTTGATGGTCATGAGGAACTGGACCGTCAGCACGAGGAGCGAGAGAAAGATGACGACGTTGTTGACCTCGGCGAACTCGCCAGCCTCCCAGCCTCGGTTCCACCCGAGGGCGAGCAGGACCACCGCGAGGGCGAGGTTCAGGTTCCACACCCACAGGAGGGCAAAGTCCCACTGCTCCTTCCACAGCCGGGCTCCCGCGAGGCGCGGGACGATGTACAACGAGAGGCCGATGAAGAGGGTCGAGTACGCGCCCCAGATGACCCCGTTCACGTGGATCGGCCGGATGCGCCCGAAGGTGAGCCACGGGATGCGTCCCAGGAAGTCGGGGAAGACAAACTTGGTCGACGCGATGACGCCGACGGTAGGGAACAGCATCAGCCAGAACAGCCCCCACAGGAGCCACTGTCGGATCAGATCCTTGTTGATGAGCGCATCGTTGCGAACTGTGACATCGACGGCCATCCCGGCCTCCTCGAAGCGGGATCAGGAGAAACGGATCGGATAGGTCGTCTCGAACCGCCGTCCGCGATTGTTCGTCACCACGACCCGAAGCGGCCCCTCCCCCTGGGCGCGCACCCGGAAGGTGATGAACGGGTTGTCGCTGAGCGCCGGCGTCAGCGCAAACCAGCTCACCCGCTGCTCGCCATAGAAAACCTCCATGGCGTCGAGGTAGAACGGGGCCGAGACCTGGACGAATTTCCCGTCCCGGACCGCCAGCCCCGTCTGGCTCGGATGCCGCATTTCGAGCTGCACGTCGATGAGCTCGTCGGGCCGGATGCCGCCGTGCTTGATCACCTGGGGAATCCGGATGCGCGGTGGGAGGATCTGGGTCGCGCTGATAGCGCCGGGCGGGGGCGCGCTGCCGGCGCAGCCACCGGCGCCGGGCGGGATGGTCACGGACCGAGCGCTCGTCCAGCGTCCGTGGCGCGTGCACTCGGCGGTCGCCGCCACCTCAGAGACGCCCTGATCCAGCCTCGCCTGAAACGCCAGGTAGACCTGGCCGTTGGCGGGCGTGAAATGAAAGACGCCCTTGGACGGCACGGGATCGCGCTCGTTGACGACGTGGATCTGCTTGACGTACTGGCCCGGCTCCATCGGATGAGACAGTGCGACGACGATCGGCACCCGGGCGCCGTTGGCGGTCGCCGGGGGCAGCCGGAGGATCGGAGCGTGGAGGCGCTCAAACGCCGAGAGGTCGCCCGGCAGCTCACCACGAAAATATTGGCGCGGGAGACCACCCCACGCGCGGCCGACCTTCCCCTCGGCCAGCAGACCCACGGCCGCCGAAGCCAGGCGCACGAACCCTCGCCGGGTGACCTTCGACGGCCGTGCGGCCGTGGCCTCGGTCATCGCCGACCAGAACCCCGGCTCAGTGCCGGCCCGGGTCGAGCCGCGACCCGCGATTGGCCCAATAGACGTACGCCTCGAGGGCCTTCATGGCGTCGGAGTCGGCGTCGATCCGCACCCCCTCTTGCGGCTTCTCGATGCACCAGTTGATCATGTCTCGAAGCGTCCCGAACTTCTCGATCTGCTCCTGGAACTTCGGGAACTCATAGGGATGCGTGTCCGACGCGAACGGATGGCACATCGCGCACGCCATGCCGGTCTTCGAGAGCGAGACGCCCATCTTCTTCTCGGTCTCCCCGTCGCCATGGAAGAGAAGGTCGCCGATCCGAACCTGCTCCAAAAAAACCTCGTCGAAGATCTTGAGCTGCTCCGGCGTATGCCTCTCCTTGTGCGCCAGGGCCCGGTGGGTCCCCACCGTCACGCCGAGCAGCACCGCCACGCAGATCCCCACTATGACGAGCACGCGCCGTGTCATGGTCGTTCCCCCTCGGGCGTGAACACCCGCGGTCAGTCCTTGGAGTACCACCCGCGATCGGCAATCCGCGGGTGCAGTTCCTGGTTGACGTTGTCGGCACACCCCGAATCCGCTAGCGCCTCGCCGAAGACGTTCTGCGGCTTCCGTCCGAACATCATGTACTCGTTCTGCACCCTCTCGGCGGCGGTGACGGTGAGCCGCGCCCATCCCATTCCATCGAAGTAATCGCCCGGATCGGCCCGCACCATGCACTTGGTGAGGTCCGGCACCCCCTCCGGCGCGTACGGCCAGGGCCACGACGTCGCTAGCATGCCGATCGACCGCATCTTGCCGATCTCGTTGTAGAGCACCTGGTGCGTGTGACCGTGGACGTTGGTCACGTTGGTGTACGGCCTGAGGATCTCCTGGACCTCCCGCCAGTCGCGGACCCAGAAGTTCCACGGCGGGTAGTACTCGTAGAGCGGGTTGTGGCTGAAGACGATGACCGGGCGATCTTTCGGCCAGCTGGAGAGCGTGTGGTTGAGCCATTGGAGCTGGTCCGAGCCGACGCCCGCCCACGGGCCACCGATGCTCCCGTCCAAGGTCGCCATCGCCCCCATCCGCTCTTTCGGACTCATCTTCCTCGCCGACCAGTAGTCCGGGGCACGGCTCACGGTATCGAGGCCGATGAAGCGAACCCCCTTGTGGTCAAAGGTCCAGTTGGGATCGCCGAAGTGCTTCCGCCACGTGGCGCCCATGTCCAGGTACCAGTCGTGCTCACCGGGGATGAAGACCTTGCGGATTTTCGCCTCCTTGAGGATGTCGCTGCCGAGCGCGATCTCGACCGGATCCCCGAGCTGGGCGATATCCCCGCCATGGATCAGGAAGTCGGCGGGCGGAGTCATCGCCTGCACCTCCTCGACCGCGCGCACGGCCTTCTCGACGAAGCGCGTGTTGACGTCCTTGGGGTAGAGATGGTTGTCGGAGATCCACGCGAACTTGAACGTCTCCGCCCCGTAGGCGACGTCGAGGGTGTTGAGCAGCGGAAACCAGCCGAAGGACGCCGCGCCTGCGGCGGTGCCGCACAATATCGACTTGTGGATGAAGGTCCGGCGGTCGATCCGCACGGAGCTGTCCGGCCGCTCTCCGGGCCGCCGCAGCATCGTGTTGAGTTCACGCCGCTCTCGCTCGAGGGAATCCATAGGCCACTCCTTCCGTCGTGAAGGTCGGGCGCGATCCTTACTTCTTGGCCAGATCGACGTTGACGGCCTGCACGGCCGTCGGCTTCACGGTGACCGGCACCTCAACCGGACCCGTGAATTCTTGCCAGGCCACGAGAGTGTAGGAGCCCGGGGGGACATTCTTGAGCGTAAAGCTCCCATCCCTCGACGTCACGGCGTAGTACGGGTTGTCCGCCACATAGACCCACCCGAGCATCCACCCGTGGGCGTCGCAATCAACCTTTACGAGCCCCGGTCGCGTGAGGGGCTTCGGGATCCGCAGCCCCTGCTTCGGGAGCCCGACGTTGAAGGCCGTCAGCCTCCCGTAGTACCCATGGGTGTTGTGCAGGATCGGATCCGAGTTGACGATCACGATCTCCCCGGCCGAGACCGGCATCGCTTGGACGTGCGGTACAAAGCTGCACTTGCGATTCACGATCTCGGGGGGCTTGGCGAGTTTCTCCCATGCCTCGCCCTTCTCGACCCCCTTGAGGTACACGACGGCCTCCCCGACCGCCTTGTCAGCGGCCAGCTCCATCTGCGGGACTTCGAACTCGCCGCTCCCGCAGACTTCCGGGTTCTTGGTGCGGATCTCCTTGCGGGGCGGTGGCGGCGGCCCGGTAAACGTCACCCTGCCTCGGATCGTCCCCCCATTCGAGACCGCCACGACGTCGTAGCCCGACGCGGGAGGCGCGGGGAACACGAGGAGCGCCACCAGTACCGCCGGGATCAGAACCAAACCCCAGGACATCGCTGATCTCTCCTTTGTCCTGCGCGCAGGCCGCCGGCTGTCCGCCATGGACGCGGGCGCTCAGAGCATGCCGTGCGCACGGAAGCCGGTCGGGAAATCCAGTCTTTCCTCGGGCGAGTGACAGACCAGGCATGACTGGCCGCCGATCTCGGAGACGAGCGAGTACGCCACGCCGTGCGAGGCCCAGGCGATGACGTCATACCCTTGATAGGTCACGATCTTGAACTTCGGGGTCCCGGCCAACCCCAGCTGACGGTACTTCTCGAGCGGCATGACAAAGAGCGAGACGTCCTTTCCGTCGAGCTGGTAGTGAAGGGCCGCCACCTCGATATCCCGGAGGGACGAGACTCGCCCTCCGAGTAACGCCAGGTTCTTTCGCGGCAGCTCCGGCAGATTCACGTCGAAGTCCAGTTTGCCCCTGAACCACCGCTCCATTTGGCGTGGGCTCATCCCCCGGACGTCATACGGCAGGAGGCCACGGGTCAGCTTCTGGTGCTGTTCGACCGACGCTTCGGCCAGTCGCACCAGCGACGCGCTCGTCCCACTCCACCACCGTCGGACCGCGACTCCCAGAGTGGCGCCGCCCAGGACGAGGCAGACTCCGACCGCCACGGCGACCGAGCGGATCGTCGAGGATCGGCGATGCCGCCCGCCGGATCCCCCGGGGTGGTGGTCGGAGAGTCCGTTGAGGAGGCGGGACACCTCCCGGCGAACCGTCTCCGGAGCCGGGTCGGGGCGAAGATGATCGAGGTATCGTGCCCGGAACGTTCGCTCGAGGTGAATCAGGCGCTGGCAGTCCGGACAGCAGGACAGATGGCCTTCCAGTGACGCTTGTTCCTCGGCCGCGAGCTCGCCGTCAAGGTAGGGGAAAAACCTCCGCCGCGCGAGATCACACACCATGCGCACGCCGCGATATCACCGTGTCGCTCGAGGCCTCCCGCAGCAGGACTCGCAGGACGTTCCGGCCCCGATAGAGCCTGGACATCACCGTTCCGATCGGGTGGCCGATCACCTCGGCGATCGACTGGTAGGACAGTCCCTCAATCTCTCGGAGCTCCACGACCTCGCGGAGCCCCGGGGGAAGATTCTTGATCGCCTCCCTCACCTGCTCGACCGTCACGTTGCGAATCAGCACTTGCTCGGGGTCGAGGGGAAGGGAGGAGGGGGTTGGATCCTCCCCGTGTCCTGCTGCGAACCACTCTTCGCTCTCCCGCCACCCCCCCGCCAGGAGGCGAACGCGCACTCCCCGAGCCCAGTCCACCGACACGTTCTTCATGATCGTGAACATCCAGACCTTGAAGCTCAGCTGGCGCTTGTACGACCCAAAGGCGCGAAACGCCCGTAGGAGTGCCTCTTGGAGGAGGTCCTTGCTGGCCGGCCGGTCTCGGGAGAGGAGGCGGGCATAGGCATGCAACGAGTCGAGATGTTGAACGGTAAGCGCCTCGAATTCCTCACCCGGGTCCATACGGGCCAGTGATCGCTCCCCCCCGTTGGGGAAACATCTGCCAATCAGTACGTACGCGTCCGCTCTTTATTCCCCTGAATCCGGCGCGGGCATGAGGCCGACTGGTGCTCGACAGATGATGAGGGCGTCTCGTCGCGGAGGCCCTCGCGATCGGCATGGGCAGCCCGCGCGGACACGTCTCATCGGTACCCGGCGGAAGCCCGCTCGACGGGATAGAACTCGTAGCGAAGCCTGATCTCCCGCACGCCTTGGGGGACCTCCTCAGCCACGCGGAATACCACCGGCAACTCCCGGGATTCTCCGGGGGCGAGGGTTTGCTCGATAAAACAGAAACACGTGATGACGTCGAGGTATCTGGCCGCGTCCGGAGGCTCAAAGCTGTCGCGCGCCCGGCCGGTGATGGAGCGGTCCGACAGGTTTGTGATCCGGTAGGCGGCTCGGAGCTCTTCCCCGGGCGTGGCGCGAACGATGGGCTGGATGGCCGCGAACGCCCACGGCAGCCCAGCCTTGACGTCGGCAGTGAGACGGATCCGGACGGCCCCCGCCCAGTTCAGAAAGATGTGCCAGGCGCCCTGCTCTCTGACAAGCTCCCACCGCTCGTCGTGGCCAACGGCGACGGGCAGGCGGCCGGCGCGCTGCCTCTCGTCGAGCTCTTCTTGTATCCGCCGGCGGCCCTCTGGCGACAGTGCCGCAAGCCGATTGGCGTCGAATCCGAGCACCAGCGCGTCGATCGCGGGATCGTTGGCGTCGGGCACGAGCGCCTCGAAGGTCACCGTGGCGCGGTTTCCTTCTATCACCGTCCGGAGACGGACGTACCGGATCTGCGAGGCGAGAGCAGTCGCGGTTTCCAACGCCGCTCCGGAGAAATTGGGGTGCTCTCGTAGATAGTCCGCTTCGCCCTTGAGCGCCCGATCCGCGCGTGAGATCAGCCGATACGCCGCTCGCGAATTGTGGGCGTAGAGGGCGCCGAGATACGCCTTTAGTACTTCCTCGGGCGCGCCCGCGCGGGCGGAGCCGGCCGAGAACAGCGTGACGACCAGCCAGACGGCGATCGCG
>Ga0066691_10001013_pt1 | contig 10456 bp, 8 predicted proteins | sample GraSoiAngelo_140_FD_66671 | JGI IMG/M metagenome (GOLD analysis project Ga0066691, IMG submission 66671) | Grasslands soil microbial communities from the Angelo Coastal Reserve, California, USA - 14_0929_12_30cm | ecosystem: Environmental > Terrestrial > Soil > Grasslands | place: USA... | reverse complement strand
ATTTAAGGCGAAGTCGTTCGGATCGCGGAACATATTTCCGACCCCGAACATTCGCTCAGCTTCCGGTCGTCGGCTAAGCGCGAGCAACGCCATAATGAGCATCGCGCATGTTTGCAATATGATTAGGGTTCGCAAACGTCCGAGAGTGCTCAGTACCCAAAACGTGACGATCACGGCCAGAACGGTCTTCGAAAAACCGACGATCACTAGACGGAAACTGCCACCAGGCCATAATGAACTGGGAATGCAAAGGCAGAGGTCCATAAATAGGGCGAGGAGTAACTTGATCTCTGTATTCAAACGAACTCGCCCGGATAGGATTGTCCCCAGCAGGGCAAAAGCGGTTAAACCACCGGCAATTTTTGCGAGCGGCAGCACTGCTAATCCTGGGATGAATTCCTCAGGTCGGAAAAAGTAAATAAAATAGAAAAGCAAAAGACCCACATACGCCCCCGTCATCAGAGGCTGACGAGCATCCTCCTCGACGAAGGTGTGGGCGATTGGCCCTTGGCGACGGGTAGTAGGCGCAGGGTACGCCAGACCGAAGCCGAGTTCCTTTTCTGAGAGCGTTCTCTGGGACATCACTGAATGGATTCGACCAATGAATTCTGTTTCTCAAAATTGGAAACAACTTCTTCCAGATTATTCCTCACAACTGCATGGCTATAGCGTTGAACAATTGAGGAACGTGCTGATCTGCCGATCGCCTCACGCCTTTCAGGATCTCGCAGCAAAGCGACAACGGCGTGAGCGAACTCTTCTGGACTATCCGCGACACTGATGTCTTTTCCGTTTTCAAGCTCGAGACCTTCTGCGCCAATGCTCGTCGACACGACCGGTTTGCCCGCAGCACATGCTTCTAGGATTTTGATCCGGGTGCCGCTGCCAAATCGCAGTGGCACAACAACAACCGCCGCCGCTGAAAGATATGGGCGCATGTCAGGAACCGTGCCGGTGAATTCGACGCCGTTACTCGCGCTCAATTTATCGACAAGGTAAGCTGGCGGGTTTCGGCCCGCCACAACGAACTTAACCTCCGGACATTCCGCACGTACCAAGGGCAAGATAGCGTGGGCAAAAAACTCGACAGCGTCCTGGTTAGGATACCAATCCATGCCTCCCTGAAAGAGAAGCGTCAGAACCTTAGTGCCTCGAGCGATGTCTGGTTGCGGACAGAACAAATCAGTGTCCACTGAGTTGGGGATGACAAATATGGGAAGATCTGCGTTCAGCCGGCGCAAGAGGTCACGATCATAACTTGAACAAACCATCGCAAGTGTTGCACGGCGGCAACCGTGCTGCTCAGCGTCTTGCAATAAGTGAGCCTCGACTGCGGCGTAACACTTCCTGATGAGATTCGTCTCCATGCTGGAGTATCGCTTGAATATGACGTGTTCAACGTTATGGCAGTTGAGTGCGATAGGGATTTCTGTTTGGGGAACGTTCAAAAGCGAATATAACGAGTCGCACACGAGGAGATCGAATGGAGTCGCTCTCAGATGTTGTTCAATACGCAACCGCATTGGTTCACAACGAAAGCGCTCGAGTGAATATGCCTTGCGCCTCACCAAAGAACCTATCCGGCCCAAATAGTCTGAGTCCTGTGAAAAGCTTGTCAGTTCCCACTCCAATAGATCGATTTCACGGCAGTAGGAAGAAAGCGGATAGAGCATTTCTGGACGACTCTTGCCTGCAAACGATAGAAATGTGACTTCATGGCCGCATGACACGAGTCCCCCAATAATCGAGAGGCTGCGAATGGCCCGACCATTGTTCGTCGGAATGGGCAAGTTAGTGGACACGAATAGTATTCGCATCTGGTTATTCTGCGACCGCGCCGTTCCTCTCTGTGGAGGCTGTGGAGGCTTGGTATCGATCAAGGGCCAAGCTCAATGCGTGTGGAGGGACTTCAGCCAAACAATCGCTATACAGGGACAACATGGCGGCGCAATAGGACTCTGGTGAATACGCCGACGCCGTGCTTCGAGCAGCAGTGGAGATTTGGGATCGCAGACTCTCATCATCAAGCAGGCGGGCGATCGCTCCAGCCAATGCAGCGGGATTCCCACTCTCAACCAGGACTGCTGCGTTTTTGGCACTGACGATTTCAGGTACTCCTCCGACTGCTGTGGCGACGATCGGGAGCCCTGCGGCCATTGCTTCCAATAGGCAGTTCGGTGATCCCTCTGTGTGCGATGGCAGCACCATGAGATCGGCCAAAGTATAGTAGGGCGTGACGTCTTTCTGATGGCCGGCAAACGTGATGGAATCTGCTAGAGTCAAGGTTCGTGCTGCATCCTTGAGTTTTTGCCTATCCGGGCCGTCGCCAACAATAATCAGGCGCAATTTGCGGTTGCGGAGCAGTTGCATTGCTTGCATGAGATCGCATTGGCCTTTTTCGCTCGACAATCGCCCGACCGTCAGCAACACGGTTGTTCCAGTCGAAATTCCAAGCGTGCGACGCAATTGAGCAACTCGATCATCAGTCGAGGGCGAGAATGCCCTAACCGAATTGTGTCGAATGACAATGCGTTCTGGGCTTACGCCAATTCCTTCCAGCGCCGAGGCGAATGGATGACAGACCGTCACCACCCTTGTTGCCAGCGGGAGCGACATTCGATCGAGTCGGTTGTAAAGGCGGTTCTTCAGACTCGTCCTCGTGTATCCGTGGTGAAAGGCTATCCAACGACGATACAGGTGCATTCCACTCAATCGCATCAGAAAGTGTGACTTTACGCTGTGGGTCTGCACGATGTCGGGATCGTAAGCTGCTATGAGCCTGAGAATCGCCGGGATTACGGCGGCGTCAAAGAGAAATCGCTCCCGAATCAAATGGACATCAAGCCCAGCTTGTTGGCATGCGGCTGTAAACTCGTTCGACGCAGGTGAATTGCTGCGGTGAAATGTAGCTATCGCAATATTCACTCGCAGTGGTGAGTTCGTCTGACCAACACGTTGTGCAAACGCAATGACGTTCTTCGCGGGACCGCTAACCGAGGCGGTCTCCATGAAATCCAATATGCGTACCCTCTTCGGGGCGGAAGAGGGTTTCCCGGGTCGAACGGCGGACCATTCGGCTCGCGACGGTAGGGCGAGTTCACCATCAATTGTCACTCTGGGCCATCCCATTCGGTAGCTTTTCAACCGTTACTCACGACCGGTTCGGTGTTCTGTCCTGCGGGCTTCTCTCTTCGCTTACATTTGCGCGCCAATATGGATTCATAAAGCAATTGCGTCCGCTCAACCGTCTTTTCGATCGGAAACTGCTCGGCGGCCGTCTTAACGGCCTGGGCGGCAAGGGAACGGCGCAGACCATCGTCTTTAACGACCGAAGTCAGCTTTTGAATCAAGTCGTCTAGATTACCGGATGCGAAAAGAAGGCCATCATGCTGGTCCGTAACCAACTCGGGGATACCGCCGACCCGCGATGCAACGACACAGCAACCGCACGCCATCGCCTCAAGAAGGGCATTAGGAAAACTCTCCGAGTCAGAAGCCTGGACAAATATATGAATGCTTCGCATGCATGAGGCGACGTCCTCTCGCGTCGGCTCCATTTGGCAAACGGCGGCCAACCCCAATTCTGTTCTCAGCCTTTCGATTTCTGACTGAATAGGTCCACTCCCCACCAAGAGCAATTTCATTCCTGGGCGAAGCCTTTGAACACGCGCAAACGCTTTCATGAGGAGGTCCAAACGCTTCTCCTGGCGAACTGCACAAACGCAGCCAATCACCAGGGAGACATCCTGCACGACCTCCATAGGTGTTTCGTTCTGGCTCGGTCGAAACACAGTGGTATCGACACCGTTTTGGCATAGAAAGGTCTTAGCTACGGGTACGCCGTAGTTCGCAAGATCCGTCTGAGCTGCTTCGGAATTTACTACGATTGCGTCAACCATTCTGTCCGTTATCGCAAAAAGCAGTCGGTAGCGCCGCTGCGTCATGTCGCGATACCAAAGGTGGCTCTTGATAACGGCCGGTACGCGATAGACTCGACACACTGGCAAACCAATGAATTCCATCGGGGCGTCAAAGGCATGGGCGATCTGGATTCGATGTTTTCTGATGTACCGTCCTAAGATTCTGGCCCCCTCAAGAGCTGATCGGGAAATCAGAGAACGAGTCGGTAAGGCGATAATCGGTACTCGCGCGGCGCGGAGCTCGCTAGACCTAGGTCCGTCAGGTGATAGACATGCGATATGGGGCTCAAATCGGTTACGGTCCAATCCTATTGCTATTTTTGTGAGGTCACGCTCGCAACCGCCGATACCCAGCTCGCGAACCATGAGGAGGACCGGGATAGGGTTGCTAGGTGTACGCGAATAACGGGCAAGCATTGGTGCCGATTCGCGAGCCGTTGGCTTGACTAGCGCTCCTGCACTCACCGTATCACCCGCTCGAGCGTGCGTGCCGGGTTACCAACCGCGACAACCCTTGTAGGTATTGGACGAGTGACTACAGCTCCTGCGCCAATGGTCGTCCCTGAACCAATGTCTGCCATGAGAATTGCCGAGGCACCAATCCAGCAGTCAGCGCCTATAACAATGTGCTCAAATTCGTCCTCGTTGGCTCCCATAATGCGCCCATCGGTTCCACGCGCATGCTGGTGTCGGCCGCCCAAGATCTGAACGTGGGTTGCGATCTGAGTCCTGTCACCAATGTCGCAGCCAGCCAACACGCAGTAGCCGCCAATGTAAACACCGTTGCCTACCGTGGCAGAACTCTGAGCGAAGAAACTTCCGAAGGATATTCGGCTGTAGAGTGAGCATCTGCGCAACGTCAACACGTAATATGCGACTCGAAGGTAGTCTCCCGGCAAACCAGGTAGGAGCGCGAAAAAATGGGCGAACATCGTAAACATGAGAGAAAAGTTGCCGAATCCCGCCAAGACCGCAAACGGCAGCGTGATGACGAGTGAAAGCCCCTGTACAACCGTCTTGAACACTAGTTTCACCGAAAGGCTCAGTTCACTCGTTGCCACGTGACCTCCTGTCGCCCGGCGAGATTACGGAAGAACCCAACGAGAAATGCGAGGTTCATGGCCAACAGAAAGTAACCAACTAGTGCAAACCGCACACCCTGCATTCGCTTCCGAAATAGGTATCCCAATGAGGCCCACAGATAAAAGGACACCTGACCAACCAACAGGACGCCATAGTACGAGCGATTTATCAAAAGGGCGTTGCTGACGAGTATCGTGATAAGAAAAAAAGGCACCAACCAGCGCAACAACTTATGCGAAACGAAGGCGAACATCGTAAATCCGCGCAAGGGAACATGCAGGAAGTCTCTCAGGGCGTGAAAGCTGCCTACTGCGAGGCGCACTCTGCGCGTGAATTCTTCGGCCACAGTAGCAGCAGCGAATTCCGAGCCGACTGCCTCGGGATCGTAGATCACGCGGAAGCCCTGCACGCGGGCGTTCATGGGGACCAGGAAGTCCTCGATGATGGAATCCGGTGGGAGCGGCTGATAACAGGTTCGACGCAATGCGTAGATTGCACCGCTAGCCGTCAGCGTCGCTCCCAATCGAGCTTCCATCAAGCGCAGCATGCTTTCGTATTTCCAGTAGACGCCATCGGTTTGCTTCGATTCCTCAGTTCCCTCGAACTGTAGCGATCCGCAGACCACGCCAACTTCTGGATCGGCGAAGTGTCGCACCAGATGTCGAACAGCATCGGGAGCAAAGAGGGTCGATGCGTCCGAGAAAATCAGAACCTCATGGTGCGCCTTTGCGCAGCCATGGTTGAGCGCATTGGCTTTTCCTCGGCGCTGCTCTAGAACGAACACTCTGAAACGATAAGTTTCCGCTGAACGAAGAATCTCATTGGTCCCGTCGGTTGATCCGTCGGAGACAATGATGACTTCCAGTTTTTCCTGCGGATAATCGAGCGCTTGAAGGTTGGCTATTTTATTTCGTAGAACGGATTCCTCGTTGTATGCGGCAATCACAAAGCTGACTGCAGGCAGTTGCTGGTTATCGGCACGTGCTACTCGTCGGTTTCTTCGGCCATGCAGATAACACCAGTCACGGCGAATCTGCGCGACGGCATAAGAAACGAAAAGGACGACAGGATATAACAGATACACGTACGTGATCAGCGCGAGGCAGATCCAGAACGTGTATTCTAAAAAGATCATTGGCTCGTCCTAGCGTGCTCCTCGACGCCAGAGTAGGATCTTTACCGTCTGAAATAGAATCAGCAGATCAAGACCAACTGACATGTGCTTGATATAGAAAAGGTCGTAGGACAGCTTGTCCTGGTTATCTTCCAAAGTTGCACAGTACGGTCGATGGATTTGTGCCCATCCAGTAGCCCCGGGTTTTGTTATCCAACGGTACTTATAGAAGGGTATCTGCCGCGACAACTGTTCCTCTTCCTCCACCATAAACGGTCGGGGTCCGACGAAATGCATATCGCCACGAAGAACGTTATAGAGTTGCGGGAGCTCGTCTATCCGCAGACGCCGGATCCAGCGACCTACGCGAGTGCAGCGTTCATCCCCATCTTGGGCGGGTTGTATCTTTCCGTTTCCATTGGCATTGCCGTTGCCCTGAATCCTCATGGAACGGAATTTGTAAAGCGTGAAGACCTCTCCGCCCTTGCCAACTCGCTTCTGCCGGAACAGGACAGGGGCACCAGAATCGAACCAGATCGCCAGAGCGGTCAGACCCATTAAAGGTAGAGCTGGAATTAGGCAAATTAGGGAGAGCAGGATCGAGGAGACGCGTTTGTAAAACAGCAAAGCACCGGTAACAAAGAAACCCGGTCCGAACACAAGCTGGCTCGGCCTCAGTGACTCGAGCGGAATTTTGCCGATCAGGCGTTCATAGAACTCGGATCCATCCTCCACCAATAGTCCCCGCGCTTTAAGTTCGAGTAATTGCTCGACGGGGAGCTTTCCGCGACGATTGCCCATTGCAACAATGAGTCGATCAATCCGCTCGCCGGCAACGATATCGCCGATTTCTTCTGGGTCTCCTAGGTGAGAGAACCCGTTCAAGCCAGGTAAGGATTCGTCATCATTGGCCACAAAACCGATAAATCGAAATCCGAGTTCGGGACGATTGTTGATTTCCTTCGCTAAGGACAAGGCCAGCGGTCCGGCACCTAAAAGCGCGGTCCTGTCTGCAAGTGCCGGGGAGGAGTTGACCAATGAGAAGAGTTTTCGCCAGCCTACCAGGCAAGCGCCCATGAATAGAACCGCAGGGACGAATAGGCCGGTGCGGATCTGGATCGATGGGTAGAGATAATAGACTACGGCCAGGATGATGCAGGTCGTTCCTACAACTTGAACCTGCCGTATGAAGACTGCGCGGCCGCTGGCAAGGATGACGGAACCGTACAGGTCGTAATAGTGCAGACAGAGTAGGCAAACCACGCACACGATCGCGATGCGCACCCAACCGTTCTCGTAGAAGAGCAGGAGCGTACTTTCTTGCCTGAACCGCACATACGTGGCGGCAATCAATGCCGCGAACATTATTAGGAGTTCCGATAGTGCCAGCAGCACCGTCCGCGCCGGAAAGTAACCGTGGAGTATGCGAATAATAGGTTGCGGCCTCATGATGAGAGGCCGATCAAACATTCTGGAAGTCTGGCTCACGGCAGCGATCTTTCCGTTGGCCGGTGCTGCGGTACTCGCCATTGCGACACCCGTCGGGATGAAGGTCTAAGGCCGATTCGGCCAAAGAAAGAAGGTGCAAGAGGGATGCCATGGAATTTGGAGGTTATTGCAAGATAAACGCTGAGCAAGCCATCGTACTTTCATATAGTTAGAGGCCCAGGCGAGATCGAGTACCTAGCTCTCAAGGAGGCTCTAGTCCGGCTCTATTCCATTTTGTGGCAAAACTCTTCGCTATTCTGCCCAACCCCATCCTCTCTTGTATGTGCACAGGAAGGCAGCGGGAGGCAAACCTCCACATCGCGTCATACCTAGGTTGTAGTTCACTAAATGTTTGCAAAGAAACTAGTTATCTGTTCATTCGGCCGTGATCAAGCGGATAGAAGAGGGCCCTATCGATTTAAACTCACAGTGGAAAGAGGATTGCACCCCTTCTGAGAGCACGATTCTGGACTACGCCTGTGCCCGAACCTACAACCTACCTTCAAGATATTGCGCTCGATAGCAGTGGGGGAGATACGTCAGCGCGTCACACGTGGCTATTGCAAGGCTTTTTTCTTTTGGTGCTTATAGGATTTCTCTACCACAGTATTTTGACTAAATTGGTGCTCAATTGGTTGAACAATCCTGACTTCTCCCACGGTTTCATCATACCGATCTTTTCGTTTTTTGTTGTTTGGCAGAAAAGGAAAAAGCTCGCGAAGCTGCCTCTAGCGCCAAACTGGCTAGGCTTATTCGTGATCATGGGAGCACTGATGGTCTTAATTGTCGGGGTCCTTGGGGCAGAGCTCTTTCTATCGCGTTCCTCGTTGGTGCTTCTTCTGGCGGGAATAATAATTTATTTCGCCGGCTGGCGATACTTTCGAGCTCTTCTGTTTCCCTGGGCAGTTCTTTTCTTGATGATTCCTGTTCCCGTAATCGTCTTCAACGAAATTGCTTTTCCCTTACAATTTCTCGCTTCACGTTTGGCCACCTCGTTCCTGGGCATCTTGGGAGTGCCGGTCCTCCGCGAAGGCAATGTCATCCAGTTGCCTGTGATGAGTCTTGAGGTCGTCGAGGCATGCAGTGGAATTCGCTCACTTGTATCACTAACCGCTCTGGCGGTCATTTATGGGTACTTCGCAGAGACCCGAAATCTTTGGAAAGCCGCTTTGGTTATCGCCGCGATTCCCATAGCAGTTATAGCTAATGGCCTGCGGATCATGGGAACTGGGCTTGTGGTGCAGTATTGGGATCCCCAAAAAGGGGAGGGCTTCTTTCACACTTTTTCCGGCTGGATCATCTTCGTTCTTTCGTTGGCTATGCTCTTCGTTTTGCATTGGACATTTAAAATCCTGCGAACGTCGTCAGTAAGAGTGAAAGAGGCGAACTGATGGGTTCTTGGTTGCGATTCCTCCCGGTGCTGGGTGTCTTGGTGTGCGCGGCAGTTTTTCTCCGCGCGCAAAATCGCCCCGAACCGTTGCCATCGCATGCTCCGCTGTCCTCTTTTCCTCTAAATCTAGGACAGTGGCAAGGACGGAACGAGGCGATCACGCCCGCCGTTTTGGCGGTACTTGGTCCCGGCGAGTTCCTATCACGGATCTATGAGTCGCCTAAAGAGCCGTACATCGATTATTTGCTGGCCTACTTTCCTAGCCAGAGGACTGGCGACACAATCCACTCGCCGAAGAATTGTCTTCCGGGATCCGGCTGGGTCCCGATCGAATCGGGACGAATGCGGATAGAAAGGCCCGGTGGGCCTCCCGTCGATGCGAACCGGTACGTGCTCGAAAAAGGCGACAGCCATATGTTCGTGCTCTATTGGTATCAGTCACACGGTCGTGCGGAAGCGAGTGAATATTGGGCCAAGTACTACTTGGTTGCTGATGCGATCCGTCTGAATCGTACCGACGGAGCGCTCGTTCGCGTTGTCACCCCGGTAAGTCGCGAGGAAACCATGGCCACCGCCGAAGCGAGAGCGGTTAGCTTTAGCCAAAAATTTCTGCCTATCTTAGATCGGTATGTGCCGAATTGAGCTCTAGGGCACGTTGCTGGCTGCATTGAGAATTCGATTGCGCGAGAGCAATGACGGGCTGGCCGGACGTTCGGATTTGCGGATGAGCAAGTCGCGAGTACCAAAATCATTTAGGAAGGTCGCCATGAAAAAAAATGCCTATTCAAGGTTTTTGGTAGCCACCATAGCCGTGGTGGCTTTGGCCGGCTGCTCCCGCGATCCGAATGTTCGCAAGCAGAAATATCTCGAGAGCGGAACCCGGTACTTCCAGAAGCAGGACTATCGCGCGGCCGCAATTCAGTTCCAAAATGCAATTCAGATCGACCCCAAGTATGCTGAAGCCCACTATCAACTGGCTCGGACCTCCTTACAGTTGCGCGATTGGAGGGCTGCGTATCGTGAATTGACCCGAACGATTGAGCTCGATCCTGAGAACCTCAAGGCCCAGGTTGATTTGGGCGATCTATTCCTGGCCGCTCGCCACTTCGATCAAGCTCAGCAACACGCCGACTTGGTGCTTCAAAAGGACCCCAAGAATGTGGATGCACACATCCTCCGGTCCAATGCCTTGGCGCAGCTCCAGCAGACCGATGCGTCTCTAAACGAAATGCAGACGGCGATAGATCTCAATCCGGAGCGAGCGCCTTCCTATGTCAACATGGCCGCCCTTCAAATGTCGGTTAAGGACGCGGCTGCTGCTGAGGAGAGTTTCAAGAAAGCGGTTTCGCTTGACCCCAAATCGATTCCTACACGTCTATTACTGGGAACCTTTTACGCTCGACAACAGCGCTGGTCAGATGCTGAAGCACAATTTCGGCAGGCTATTGAACTAGAGCCTAA
>Ga0066691_10001011_pt1 | contig 10459 bp, 10 predicted proteins | sample GraSoiAngelo_140_FD_66671 | JGI IMG/M metagenome (GOLD analysis project Ga0066691, IMG submission 66671) | Grasslands soil microbial communities from the Angelo Coastal Reserve, California, USA - 14_0929_12_30cm | ecosystem: Environmental > Terrestrial > Soil > Grasslands | place: USA... | reverse complement strand
GCATTTTTATTATTCGCTCGTTCATGGATGAAGTAGAAATTCATCCCTCTCAGGCGGGCACCGAAATCAAACTGACCAAGCACGTCCACGGCTCAAACCTGGACGGTAAGGAGGCTTCCCAGTGACAATGAAGACAAGCACTCGGCAGGTAAATGGCGTAACGGTTGTCGATCTCAGCGGTCGAATCACCTTGGGTGAAGGCAGCGTGGTGCTGCGCGACACCGTTCGCGACCTGCTGTCGAAAGGCAATAAAAAGATCCTACTCAACCTGGGAGAGGTCAACTATATCGACAGCTCCGGCATTGGTGAACTGGTCAGCGCTTTTACTACGGTTCGCAACCAGGGTGGTGACCTTAAACTGCTCAACTTGACCAAGAAAGTTCACGATCTTCTTCAAATTACTAAGCTCTACACCGTCTTCGACGTGAAGGATGACGAGGCGAAGGCGGTGAAGTCCTTCAGTTAATTTCCGTTTGTGCCAACGGTTAGAGTCGCGACACTTGAGGGTCGGCCGCTCGCATCCCGACCCTTCCGCCGGTCAGAAACTTTACCGGTGCCGGCGCTGGCACTCATCTTAGTAAACTCCGCCAGGTAGCAATTTCAGCGAATGCCCGCGGCACTAGTGAACGCTTGATCTAAATTTCCGTTACGGGAAGTCGTAACGATAAATTCGCGTTGCCCCGCCTGTAATCCTTCAACCCCGCCGTAGAATAACAATCAAGAAAGTGTCAACGCCCAAATGAGCAAGGCAAAGCTAGCACGCCTGCCGATCGCCGCAACCGTCTTGCTTTCTAGTTTCGGTATCGCCCAATGTATTCCATTCGCGGAAGCTAATGAGCAAATCGGCGCAACCCGCTGCATCACCGGCAAAGTTTTGAAGGTTGAAGAAGGACAGGCGGGTGTGACCTATCTCAATTTCTGCGAAGATTGCCGCAGTTGTCCTTTCACCGTGGTGGTGTTTTCCTCGCATCTGAAACATGTCGGAGACGTGCGGGAGTTGAAGGACAAACTCATCGAAGTACACGGAGACGTCAAGCAGTATGACGGGCATGCTGAAATCATTTTGAGTCGGCCGCAGCAACTACGCGGCGAGGCATCGCGAATTCCGCCTTTGCCCAAAGGCTACGATGTCGAGAAACGAGGCCATTACAGCGCAGGTCAGTTCAAACACGCGAAGGCCCCGAGAAAGAAACACTCCAAGCGCCAGCCGGTAGCCGCGATGGCCAACATAGGTGAGACCGAGCCTGAGTAGTGTTGGGCGCACCCCAGGTCACACCATTCCCTTCCTCAATTCTTCCAGCGGATATTTCGTGCCCCGCCAATCAATGCCGTCATTCCGGAGGGTCAAATACATGGAGCGCAGCATCGTATAAACAAACAGCGTGGTGCTGAAGGGATGCAGAAAGAAATAGTAGGCGGGCACCGCTGACCGGGACGCCATACCAACGTAGATGAGGAACATGGAGCTCAGTGCTACCGCGTATGGGAGCCGCTGCCATCCGGGCACCACCACCACGCCGACGAAAGGCGTCAAGTTAAGAAATGCCAGTCCTACGCAAGAGGCCAGGGTGCGCGGCCACTGAAATGAAAGCACGGCAAAGAAATTCTTGGTGAGGTTGCGGACCACACCCATTGCGCCCTTGGCCCAGCGAATTGAGATCAAATCCGCACCGAAAACGTTACGTTGGGCGTAACCTGCGTTCTTAACCACCTTGCCCAATTTCATGTCATCGAGCACTTCCATTCGCAACGCCTTATAAGTTCCAATGGCTTCGTAGACCGAACGGCGGATGCAGTTAAATGCTCCCACACCCATGTGGTCCTTCGTATCCGGATCGGCCACTCGCCAAGGGCGATGCCCGAAGACGAACAACGACTGGAAGAACGCGATCATCATCTTCTCACCGGCATCCTTCATAATCATGCGGGGGAACATCACTACGTGGTCAGCCTTTTCACATTCGGCGTAGGCTAGCGCGCGACGCACCGCGTCGGCTTTGAATAGGACGTCGGCGTCGGTGAAGAGGAGCCAGTCGCCCGTGGCCTGCTGTGCGGCCATCCACATGGCGTGGGCCTTGCCAAGCCACCCGGGCGGAAGTCTTTCAATGTGGATAATTTTAAGAAGGCCTTGAGCCTTCGAAGTGCCAGCGATACGATCCATAATTTCGCCGGTGGTGTCGGTTGAACGGTCATTCACGGCAATGACTTCATAATTGTCATAGTCGAGAGCGAGCAGCTGATCCAGGGTTTGGGCGATACTCTCTTCTTCGTTGCAGGCGGGTACGATAATGCTCACTCGAGGAGTGCCGCTCTCCGTCACCGGTCTGCGATCCCATTCCGGACGAGAGACATCGCCGATTTTCGGCATGCCAATGGCTGCTTCCACAATACGAGAAAACCACGCCGCCGCCAGGATACCGCCCGCAATCCAATGAAAATAACTCATCCCGCTCCTGATGCAGTGGAAGGTTCGCCGATGCGCAGTGGCGGAGCAAATCGCATACCGTAAAACAGTATGGCAGAGGAAAGCGCGATGGCGACGACCGCACTGATGAATCCGCTCTGTAAAGAGGAGCGGTCAGATATTTTCCCTATCACCCAAGGGGACAGTGCGTCGCCGAGAAAGTGGATGACGAACAGATTTACAGCAATCGCGGTGGCCCGGATGTGGGCTCCGACGGAGTTAATAATTGCCGCGTTCAGCGGTGCTGTATTGAGCAGGACCAAAAACGCCGCAACCAGGAGGGCGGGCAACATCGCGGACCCGCTGGTAAAAAGTGCCATCATCATCGCGGGAACTCCCATCGCCAGGCTGACGGCCGAGACCAGGTAATATGCGCTCTTCTTACGCTTAAGCAGGCGATCGCCAAGCCAGCCGCCGGCTAGCGAGGCGATAATCCCGTCAAAGGCGATGATTGCGCCAAAGATTTTATTAGCGGAATCCAGCGAATATCCGCGAACTCGGGAAAGGAAAGTCGGCATCCAGACCTGAAGTCCACCCAAGGAGAAGGTCATGGCGGCCATGCCTAGAGTGGCCGTCCAGAACGCCGGGTTTCGCACCAGCCCAAGAACCGTTGCCCGTTCCGGCGTGTCGCGGAGTGAATCGAACTGCCCACGTTTGGGTTCGGGGATAAACATCATAATAAAAGCCAGCAAAAATCCTGGAGCTCCGGCAATGTAAAACGGAGCTCGCCATCCAAAGCGTGTCCCAAAATATCCGCCGATTAGATATCCGAGAGCCGTCCCGACTGGTATTGCAAGATAAAACACGCCCAGCACCCGTCCACGTCTCTGTTCCGGAAAGAGATCCACGACAAAAGTTGGAGAGACTGTCACGAAGCTGGCTTCCCCGACCCCCACCAGCGTGTGTCGAATCAAGAGCGCAAGATAACTGTGGGTGACGGCGGTAAGCAGGGTCACGCCACTCCAGGCGAAGGCGCCTAGCACGATCACCATTCGGCGCGAATAGCGGTCGGCGAGAGGTCCCATGAGCGGGGCCGCTACGGTATAGAAGACGAAGAAAAGTGTGGTTACGCGTCCGATCTGAGCATCGTTCAGATGAAATTCTGACTGCACTAGAGGCTGTACGGCAAAGAGCACCGAACGATCGATATAGTTGAGCAGGTTCAGCGCCGTGAGAATCAGCAGCGCGATTCGCGGATAAAGGCGAGGATGGGTCACCGGTCGAGCGAATATATCATCTCCGGGTTTTAGACCCCTTCAGCCTCGGCCAGTGCGCCACTACGACCGTCGAGATTCCGCCTCGCGGACGGAACACGCCCTTCACCTCCGCCCACACCGGTTTCGCCCAGCGGACCACATCCTCGAGCACGCGATTGACAATATTCTCCTGAAAGATGCCAAGGTCTCGGTAACTCTGCAAATATTCTTTCAGCGATTTCAGTTCAAGGCAGTGCTGGTCCGGCACGTAGCGAATAGTGATATCTCCGAAATCTGGCAGTCCGGTTTTCGGGCATACGGAAGTGAATTCAGGGTCTTCAATCAGGATTTCGTAACCTGGAAACTGGTTGGGCCAGGTTTCAATCTCGGGAAACTTCGCATCGAGGCCAGATTTGGCATGTTCTGGAGTGTATCGGCGCTGCGGCTTAGCCATGGCCGTATTGTAACCAGCAGAGGCGGTAAACATCCAAAGCCTCAGGATTTCTCATTCTTATGGATACCGTCGAGCATCTAATTGCCAAAAGGTAAATGCTTTTGATGCCCCGCTTACGGGCGTGGGTGATAAATTATTGCTTACAACTGTGACTCAATGACATTGAATCAGAAGAGCCCAAGTATCTTTAGCGGAAGCCGTTGGCTGGTAACAGCCCTGGGCATCGTTGTAGCCGTGGTGCTTTTGGGATCTTTTGTCTCGCGCCGCGATGATTCTGTGCCGGTACGCGCTGCGGTTGTGCAACGTGGCACGATCCGCAGTGTAGTTTCCACGAATGGGAAAGTGGAGCCCCTGCGCAGCTTGGAAGCCCATGCCCCGCTGGCCACCACGGTCAAGCGAGTGCTTGTAAGCGAAGGGGACCATGTAAAAAAAGGCCAACTCCTGCTGCAATTGGATGACGGAGATGTCCGCACCCAGTCGGCGCGTGCTACGGCGCAACTCAAGTCTGCCCAATCAAGCGTCAACGCTATCCAACACGGAGGCAGCCAGGAAGAGGTTCTGACGGTCGAAACCCAGCTTGTGAAAGCACGTAATGACCGTGATTCCGCAGCCCGCAACCTCGACGCCCTGCGACATCTTCAACAGAAAGGCGCAGCTTCCGGAGGGGAGGTTAAGGATGCTGAGGCCAAATTGCAGAGCGCCGAAGCCGACCTGCAACTGCTTCAGCAAAAACAGAAGGACCGTTACTCGAAACCTGAAATCGCCAAGGTGGACGCAGAACGTTCCGAGGCGGAGGCGGCGTACAACGCCGCGCAGGATGTCCTTCAAAAATCAAATGTCCGCGCTCCCTTCGATGGGATTGTGTACTCTTTGCCGGTGCGGCAGGGTGTTTACGTGCAGCCCGGCGACCTGCTGCTGCAAGAGGCAGACCTGTCGAAGGTCCTGGTTCGCGCGTACGTAGACGAGCCTGATCTGGGCCGGCTTGCGCCGGGACAGAAAATCGAAGTCACTTGGGATGCGGTTCCCGGGCGTGTGTGGTATGGCAGCGTGAGTGGCGTCCCGTCCACGGTGAAGCTGCATGGGACGCGAAATGTGGGTGAAACCACATGCATTGTCGACAACAAGGACCTGAAGCTGCTACCGAATGTGAATGTCGGTGTCACCATTGTGACCCGGGAAGACCATATGGTGTTGACGGCGCCGCGCGAGACGGTTCGCCTCGATGACAGCAAACCGTATGTTTTTCAGATAATTAACAACGAAGTGCATCGGCGGGACGTAGAGACTTCTGTTTCAAATCTGACGGATGTAGAAATTACCAAAGGAATTCCTGAGAATGCTGTCGTAGCGGTTGGTTCGATCAATGCCAAGCCGTTGCGCGATGGGCTTTCTGTGAGAGTGGTGCATTAATTCATGACTTCATTATTATTGCGAATAATCCTTAGCGTGTTCTTATTGGGGCTGTTGGTATTGTCGGCTGGTGCTGCCGATTCTGCCCGGGACTTGCTGGCTGCGGGGCGCGTAGATGATGCGATTACCGCGTTACAGGGCCAGATCAGTGCTCGCCCGGAGAACGCTGAGTCTTATAACCTGCTGTGCCGAGCCTATTTTTCAGTCGGAGATTGGGACCATGCCGTCTCCAACTGCGACAAAGCAGTGCGTCTCGAGCCCAATAACAGCCGCTACCATTTGTGGTTGGGACGCGCCTTCGGCGAGAAAGCCAGCCACTCGAGCTTTTGGACCGCTGCCGGCCTGGCAAAAAAACTTCGTGTCGAACTGGAGCGTGCGGTAGCTTTGGATCCTCGCAATATCGATGCTCGGACCGATCTTGCGGAGTTTTACCTGGAAGCACCGGGTATCGTCGGCGGCGGCCAGGATAAAGCCCGCGCCGCAGCCGCAACTTTGGCCACAATGAATCCTGCCAAAGCTCACTGGGTGAATGCGCGGATCGCTGAAAAAAACAAGGACGCGGCGAGGGCAGAAAAAGAGTATCAACTAGAGTTGGAGGCGAGCCATGGCAGCGCGGATGCATGGCTGGATATCGCTCTCTTTTACCGCCGGAGTGGCCGGTTGGACAAGGTGGAAGAAGCTATTAATCATGCCGGGCGAGCAGAAGTAGGAAGCCCTGACGTGCTCGTGGATGCCTCTGAAACTCTGATCCGGGCAGGCCGAAACTTTCCCTTCGCAATTCAATTACTGCGGCGCTATCTATCATCCTCCATGGTGGAAGAGGCACCAGCGTTTAAGGCTCATTACCTGCTCGGAACCGTCCTGGAAAAGCAGGGCGATAAGCAATCGGCAGCTCAGGAATACAAAGCCTCGTTGGCTCTCGCCAGAAACTTCGGACGAGCTCAGGAAGCGCTGAACCGTCTCGGCCAGTAATCATTTAGCCGAAGTTGTCCACTTCTCCAATTCGCCGGTGGCCCGGAGAAGTTCCACTTCCGCTCGTTGCGCCTGAAACTCCGCGTTTATGCGTTCCAGCGTCCGTTCAGCGGCGTCTACGGCAGCATTCTGTAATTCCCTTTGTGTGGCTGTTTCAGCTTGCATTCGGGTATGAGCGGCTTGCAGTTCACTTTGCGCCAACTCCGACCGGAGTTGCGCGACATCACGAGCAGCGGAGAGCGCTTGCACGTTATGCTTTAGCTTTAAGGTATCGAGAGCAGCCTTGTTCTTGACCTGTTCAGCCTCCTTGCGAGCGCGCAGCGCTTCAGCATCGGCCGCTGCGGCGTGAGCTCGTTGCGACATGTTTAAGAACGGCAGCCGCACTACCAGGCCAAACGTCGCATTATGCGGCTGGAAAGAGCCGGGAACGAAAAATTTCTCGAAGTTGGTGAGCGATGTATTTATCAATCCATATTGTGCTGCAAAATCCGCCGTGGGATACCATGTAGCCTTGTGCTCGCCTCGGGCACGAATTTGCTTAGCCGCCGCGGACTCCTCCGCAGCTTCCACCGCTGAACTGGATTTCACAGCTTGCTCAAACGCGGCATCCTCAGGTTCGTTTTCGATTAACCTTGGAATCGAATCGTTCAGCGTCTTGATTGATTTCGCCGCCAGACCAGTAAGTTGCGATAGACGCGTGCGCAAAATATCGACCGCCCCCTCCGCCTCGGCGATATGTACTCGGGTTTGCGCGTCGGTAAGTCTGGCCTTGGTCTGTTCGATCGGACTGTCAACCCCGGCTTTGATTCGTTCACCAACCGCGCTTTCAATGTCCGCCACCACCCTCATTTCGCTTCGCAAAATGGGTACCCGCTCTTCCCATCGATTCAGCTCGATGTAGGTAAGCGCCGTATCCAGGATGACTTGCGCTCTTTGTTCACGGCTTTGGGCTTTGCTGGCACGCCACTCCGCCTTAGCGGCTTTAACGAATTCTTTTTGTGCGGCATTGAAAACCAGAGATTGCGCGTTCACATTGAAAAGAGTCGGCGCAGAGCCTTCAAGGCTGAGCGGGAATCCATAGGCGTAACCCACGTTGGAGCCGACCGAGAGTTGAGGCACATAGCTGTTGCGAGTTTCGAGATAGGTTTGATAAGCGCGGATTTCGTCAGCTCCACTCAGCGCCATCTCGCTGCTATGGGCCACCGCTAATTCGAGTGCACGTCGAAAGCTGAGGGACTCCTGTGCAACGGCGGTTCCCGCCATCGGTAAATAAAGGAACAGAACGCTAAGGGACTGGAGGACCAAGAGAATTGCTTTCATCGACCTTTTCCTTCCCGAGCTGTTGTCATTGAAACGAGCCCTCTGAGTATAGAGAACCGGGCACGATCTCACATGCCTGGGCGGCCGGTCTCGTCCCTCGTAAAAGCGAATAGCGAGTGGGACCTCGTCCTTGTTGGCAGCGATTGGAAACTTTGACAATCCGGTGAGTACCCTGCCTAGGCCCTCTTTTTGCCTTCCAGTGCACCAAAACGCACATTGGACGTAAACGGATTGTCTCCATTTACGCCCTGCAGTACATTGAGAAACTTGTATTTAGCCGAAACTTTGTCTGCCTTAAGGCGCTGAGATCGAGGGTGAGACGTATTAGGCCGCGTACCTGAGAATGCACTGGGGTTTCACACCGGTGGAGGGCGAGATGTTAGTATAAGTTATTCAACCCATATGCCTTTAAAAACACTTTTCCTGAATCCGCCCTCGTTCGAAAATTTTGACGGTGGTGCTGGCTCGCGGTGGCCCGCTACCCGCGAAATCGAATCCTACTGGTACCCCGTCTGGTTGGCCTACCCGGCTGGAATGTTAGAGGGAGCACGCCTTTTGGATGCTCCGCCGCACTACGTATCCGCTGAACAGACCATTAACATCGCAAAGGAGTATGAGTTTCTGGTCCTGTTTACCAGTACTCCTGGCTTTCCCGGTGATATAGGGCTGGCACAAGCGATCAAAGCCGCAAATCCTGGGATCAAGATTGCATTCGTAGGGCCGCATGTCAGCGTGCTTCCAGAAAAGTCGCTGAAAGCATGTCCGGCCATTGATTTTGTTTGCCGTAAAGAATTTGATCTCTCAGTCGTGGAATTCGCCCAAGGTAAGCCGCTGGAACAGATTACGGGCATTTCTTATCTCAACAACGGTTCCGTGGTGCACAACCCCGATCGAGCGGAGATCCAGCACTTGGACACCCTGCCGCACGTTACTGACGTCTATAAGCGGGATCTCGATGTCCGTCGCTACAACGTTCCCTTCTTGCTTAATCCTTTTGTCTCGCTTTACACAACCCGGGGCTGTCCGGCGCAGTGCACGTTCTGCTTGTGGCCGCAGACACTAAGCGGACATCCATGGCGAAAACGCTCTTCTGACGATGTCGCCCGGGAAATGGCCAAGGCCAAGGACTACTGGCCGTTCGTGAAGGAATTTTTCTTCGATGACGATACTTTCAATATACAGAAGGCTCGTACCATCGAGCTCTGTTCCAAGCTGAAGCCGCTTAACTTAACCTGGTCCTGCACCTCGCGGGTGACTACCGATTACGAGACGCTGAAGGCCATGAAAGAGGCGGGATGCCGGTTGCTCATCGTAGGCTATGAATCTGGAGACCAGCAGATCCTGAAGAACATTAAGAAGGGCGCGACGATCGAACGCGCGCGGCAGTTCACCAAGGACTGTCACAAGCTGGGACTGGTGATTCACGGCGACTTCATTATGGGACTTCCCGGTGAGACTCACGAGACGATCAACACTACTATTGCATTCGCTAAAGAGCTGGACGTCGAGACGATTCAAGTTTCGGTGGCCCACGCTTATCCCGGTACTGAACTTTACGACTACGCTGTAAAGAACGGGTTCTTTCTGGCCGACAGCAAGATGGTGGACGACGGTGGTCACCAGCTCGCTCATATTCAGTATCCAGGGCTCCCGGCCGATGAAATCCTTGATGCGGTTCACCGCTTTTATGACGAGTATTACTTCCGTCCCAAGGCCATTTTCCGGATCCTGCGGAAGGCAGCCTTTGACAGTGGCGACCGCAAGCGACTGTACAAGGAAGCCAAGTCTTTCCTGAAAGTGCGCGCCATGCGCCACAAGTGGGTCAAGGATAAACGATTGAAGGACGATGCCGCGGCTGCGGCCGAACCCGTCAGCGCTTAGAATCGTTAAGCTGGCATCACAGGAATTCTCCGCAGAATCTTTTGGAAAGACGATTGACCTTCCGCAAGTATCTGGTGCTGGTGGGGGTGACCATTTTCGCGGCGGCAGGCGATTCCCTGCTCTCCCGCGGCATGAAGGAAGTCGGTAACGTTTCGCTCAGCCACCTTTCGGATGTGATTCTGGCGATCCTCAATCCCTGGGTCGCAGCCGGAATCGTGCTCCTCCTGGGGTTCTTCGCGGCGTACATGACAGCGCTCTCCTGGGCCGACTTGACTTATGTGCTGCCCGCAACCTCGCTCGGATATGTGCTGCTCGCTTTAGCCGCCAGATTTCTATTACATGAACACGTGAGTCCCACGCGCTGGTTGGGCATTGTGCTCATTTCCAGTGGGGTCGGATTTGTTGCAGGCGGTCCTCCCCGTACCCACGTCACCCCTCACACGGATGCCCAGAACTCTGCCAGGAATGCGCTCGTGATAAAGAGCAGGAACTCATGAAATCGATTTACACATGGGCTGCCATCCTCGTCATTGTTCTGACCTCGACGACCGGGGACATACTGCTGGCCCGCGCCATGAAACGCGTAGGAGATGTCGGGCAACTCCGGCGGCGCCAGGGACTCATGGCAGTGCTGGGGCGCGTGCTGCGCAATCCTCATTTCCTGCTCGGCCTGGTAGCTATGGCGTGCGGATTCTACAGTTTGCTGTTTGCGCTTTCGTGGGGAGATGTGAGCCTGGTGGCCCCGGCAGCGGCTTCGCTTAC
>Ga0066691_10001008_pt1 | contig 10470 bp, 8 predicted proteins | sample GraSoiAngelo_140_FD_66671 | JGI IMG/M metagenome (GOLD analysis project Ga0066691, IMG submission 66671) | Grasslands soil microbial communities from the Angelo Coastal Reserve, California, USA - 14_0929_12_30cm | ecosystem: Environmental > Terrestrial > Soil > Grasslands | place: USA... | reverse complement strand
CCGTCGACGACCTCGACCGCGTAGCTCCCGCCTGGTTGTGCGAGCAGCGCCATCACCGGCACGGCGAGCACGCCCCGATGGGTGTCGTCGGTGATGTTTACGTTCACGGGTGCCTGGTCCAGGCTGCCGCCCGCGTTCGGGTCGGCCAGGCTGATGGTGAGCGTCAGGGTCGAACGCTGAGGACCGCTGCTCGATCCGCCATTGTCGCTGGCCTGCGCCACCGCCACGGTGCCGATTGCCGTGATGGTCCCGGCCGCGTTCGTTTTCCCGTCTGGCATGGTGACCAGCACCGGGTCGCCGCGCTTGACCAGCGATTCGCGGGTCACATCCAGGGCGAGCAGCACCGTGTGCTGGGTAGAAGTGGCCTCGATCAGGGGCGCTCCCGGCTGGGCGAACATGCCGGCGGTCACGTGGACGGTGCCGATCCGGATCGCGCTCGGCATATAGATAATGTCGCTCAGGTTCACCGCGCCGGTCTGGGCGACCCCGAGGGAGGCCTGCCAGCGGCGCACGGCTGCGGCGGTCACCCGGTCGAAATGGGTGTCGATGCGCAGCCCGGAGCTCACGAAGCCCAGGGCGCTCAGGTTCATCTGCAGCGCGCGGATGTCTGGCCCGTCGGCGACGCCTACCGCCAGGTGACGCCAGGCCGGATCGCCGTAGAAGAGCGATATCGGTCGGTTATCGACCCGGTACAGCACCTGCCCGCGTGCGATGACCGCGCCGGGCGCCGGCAGGCTGGTGAGGACGCCCAGCCCTGCCTGGTTGATCACCGTGTACGACCCGGCATAGGTCAGGGTGCCGGCCATCTGCAGTCGCGACACGATGTCGGTGCGGACCACCGCCACGGTTGTGGTCGGTACGGCTCCGATCGGGGCGGTCCCCTGGGGCCCGCAGGCAGCGAGCCCCAACGCAGTCACGACCGTAGCCGCCAGCAATAGATGCCTAGCCATGGGTCACGCTGATGCCGCCGGAGGGATTGAAGGCTTTGCACGCGTCCCACGCCGTCTTGACCCGATCCCAGATCGGACCCGACTTCTGGCCGGCGTTGAGATCCGGCGGCAGGGGAAAGTCACCATTGGCGTTGGGGTCCGGCCAATCGGTCAGACCCTGCGTGCGCATGCACTGCGCGAACTTGATCTCCATCGCGATGTCGACCGGTGCCGAGCTGTTCCGAACGGAGGCCGGAAGCCGGTTATAGATGGACTGGCAGGCTTGCTGGGTTGCCTGCGAGGCCGAGCTGATGTTCCGCGGAAAATGGGCCTGGCCCTGCGAGTCGATCGACGGGTCGGGCAGGGTCGGGTAGCCATGCGTTCGGGCACAGACCACCAGCTCGTGCCAGATCTGAGCCGGCGTCTCGGCCTGTGAAGGAGCCGGGCCGCAGGCCGCCAGGGCGCCGATAGATAACACCGTCAGCGTGATCGCCTTGAGGTAATGGGTTTTCATAGCGGCGCCAGCGTATGGCCGGTGACCCCTCCAGGGGATCACTGGCGGCGGTGAATCCGGCTCACGATATCCGGGGAGGCGCGATCCCTCTCCAGGGGGACGAAATCGTCCGGAAGCCCGCGTACAATCGCGGCACGAACCCGGGTTTTGCGCTTCCCGCTCGACTCAAAGCTCCAGGCCTGCAGGCCCGGATGACGGTCTCCTATGTGCTGGTCACCGCCGCGGCGGTGGTCCTGGTCGAGGCGCTGGCGATCGGCTTCGTCCTGCCCAACCTGCTTTCCGCGCTCGATCTCCAGAATCGGGTGACCGCGACCGCCAAGGACTACACCGCCGAGATCGTCACCACCAGCACGTCGCCGGACGCGATCATCCTGCCCGCGGGTTTTGTGCTCGGTCACTCGGGCTCGACCGGCGAGCCCGGTAAGGTGCAGTCGCTCGATTCGGGTGTCCTGATTCCGCAGATCACCGGGACGCTTCCGGACCGCGCCCCGATGGCGCTAACCCTGGTCCTGGCGCCGGATGGACGCATCCTTTCCAGCAGCTATCCGGGGAGGTTCCCGGTCGGTGCCTCCGCATACAGCTTGATTCCGAACCTCGACCTTGGCCGAGCCGGTGTCGGCGGGCAGACTTCTACCCTGGGAGATGGTCGGGTCGCCTCGGCGATCGAGCCCATCTTCCTGACTGCTCTGCGAGCCAAGGGCGCAAGCCCTGACACCAAAACCACATTTGCCAAGCCCCAGGCCCAGGGTTATGTATACGTCCAGGCGCCTCTCCAGACCACGCTCGGCACGACACTCGCCACCGCGGGCCCGTTGCTGCAAAGCGGACTTCTGCTCCTCCTCCTCACCCTTCCCGTTGGCGCGCTGTTCGGATTGCTCACCACCCGAGGGCTGGTGCGAAGGCTTCGCCGACTCGAATCCACCACGCTCGCGTTCGCTGAAGGCGACTTGAGCCGGAGGGTTGTGCCGTCGGGCTCCGACGAAGTCGGCCAGCTCGAGGACCACTTCAACCAGATGGCCGAGCGGTTGACCGCCGCCATCGCCCGGGAGCGCTCACTCGCGGAGGACAACGCCCGGCTGGCCGAGCGCTCGCGCATCTCGCGAGAGCTGCACGATTCCATCTCGCAGGACCTGTTCTCTATCAACCTGATCCAGCGCGGTCTCGAAAAGGCGACGCCGGCGGACTCGCCGCTGCAGCCGCAACTGGGGACGATGGGGGAGACCGTCTCTACCGCCCTCCAGGAGATGCGCGCACTCCTGCTCGAGCTGCGGCCCAACGGGCTCGGTGAGAAGGGACTTGCGGCAAGCCTCGAGCAGCTCTGCGCGAACTACGAGTCGCGCGCTGCGATCGTGGTCAAGCGGCAGATCCAGCCCGTGGACCTGGCGCCGGCTGCCGAGGACGCCGTCTACAGGGTCGCCCAGGAGGCGCTGGCGAATGCGGTCAAGCACGCCCAGGCGCACCATCTCGAGCTGACCCTGCGGCAGCAGGACGGGAGCGTCGACCTGATGGTGGTAGACGATGGACGAGGGTTCGATCCAGACCATCCCGAGCAGCCCGGGCTCGGATTGAAACTGATGCGCGAGCGCATGGATGAGCTCGGCGGCAGGCTGACCATCACTAGCATCGTCGGAAAGGGAACCCAGGTGGTCGCCGCGGTTCCCCTCACGGCCGAGGCTAAGGCTCGGTCGTGATCCGCGTGCTCGTGGTCGATGACCACAAGGTGGTGCGGCAGGGCCTGCGCTTTCTGCTCGAGCAGGAGGCTGACATCGAGGTGGTGGGGGAGTGCGCCGATGGCGCCGAGGCGATCGATGCGGTGCGCGAGCTGGTCCCCAACGTGGTGCTCCTCGACCTCTTGATGCCGGGAGTCGACGGGATCGAGGCGCTACGGAAGATGAAGATCATCAGCCCGACCACTCAGGTGGTCATCCTCACCTCCCACCAGGGCGACGACAAGGTGTTCGACGCGATCAAGTCCGGGGCAATCTCCTACCTGCTCAAGACCTCCGGCGTCAACGCGGTGGTCGACTCGGTCCACGCCGCGGCCCGGGGGGAGGGCATGCTCGACCCGGCGGTGGCGGGGAAGGTGCTCGAGGAGATGCGCCACAAGGGCCGCCACCCCATGGACCAGCTCTCTCCCCGCGAGCTGGAGGTGCTCGCCGCCCTCGCCCGCGGCCGCTCCAACAAGGAGATAGCGCGTGACCTGTCGATCGGCGAGGAGACGGTCAAGACGCACGTCTCCAACATCCTCTCCAAGCTCCACCTGGCCGACCGGACGCAGGCTGCGATCTATGGCCTGCAACAGCGGCTGGTCCCGCTCGACGAGGCCCTCGAAAGCTAAGCCAGGCGGCCTCGGGTAGAATTGTGCCCGCTCGATGAGGGCACCATCGCTCCGCTGGCTCGGCTTTCGGCGAACGCAACGTCCGAGCTCTCAGGTGCGCCAGCTGGTGAACATCACCGCCGTCATCCGCTGGGTCGGTCTGGTCGCTGCCGGCATCATCGGCGTTGTGGCGCCGCCTCGAGCGTCCCTGGCCTTCGTGCTTCTGATCCTGGCGGTGGCTACCTACAACACCTGGACCATGCTCGCCGCCCGCCGCGTCGCCGACACGTCGATCCTGCAGGTGGCGCGGGTGGCGACGGTCCTGGACGAGATAGGGTGCGTGGTGTTCCTCGCGATTTTCACCGGCCTTCCCGGTGGGAGCCAGAGTGCGTTCTATGTACCGATCCTTATCGAAGCCGTGACCGTCGACGGCGTCGAGGGAGCCATCGTCGCGGTCCTGGTCTTTGTCGTCGGGATCGGCGCCATCCAGGGAGCCGGGGCGGTCTTTGCCAACCACGCATTCAGTTGGCCCATCGTGCTGGTATGGGGGCTGATCATGGTGGTGATCGCCGCCGCTCTCTCGGCCGTGGACCAGCTTTCGGTCACGTCCTCGGCCGAGCCGGCCACCGGGACTGAACCCGCGCCGCCCGTGCCCCTGCGTCCGGCGGTCCGGCTGTCACCTCGAGAGCAGGAGGTCCTGCGGTTGATCTCGGAGGGCAACTCGAATGCCATGATCGCCGAACGCCTTCACCTGAGCGAGACGACAGTGAAGACCTACGTCGAGAACCTGCTGGTGCGACTCTCCGCGAGAAACCGTGCCGAGGCAGTGGCCGCCGCTTCAAGGATGCACATCCTCTAAACGGCGACCTCCGTTCGCCGCCGCCGATCGGCGTCCTGGTTTTGCATTTTTCCTCCGTTCGACGGCTAGACGCGGTTTCGCGGCCAGCCTACGCTCGCGGCGCTCAAATCAAGGAGGTGTTGACAAATGCGCCGCCCGCTCACCGCGTTGTCCGCCGCGTTCGCGCTCGCGTTATCTCTGGCTCCAGCTGTCCAGGGCTCAGCCGCGTCAACCTGTGCCGCGCCGAATGGGTCGCAATTCAGGGTCTCGTCCCGGGACCTGGCCGCTCCCTCGGCTCAGGCGACGTGCCAGGCCAGGCTGGCCCTGCAGAAGCATGCCGTCGTGACGGCGATCGCCGCCAGGCCAGGCATCTCCCAGCTGGGCAAGGTGCTGGGAATGTCGTTGCCTGAGCCGTCGGCCACGCTATCGGCCAGCTCGTCAGTCAAGAGCAACACGACGGCTGTCTTCCAGGGCGTGCATATCGACCTGAGGGGCGTTACCAATGTTTATCAAGGCCTGGCCGCCGCCGGTGGCGAGGCCCAGGCTGCTGTCGACTTCAATCGCTGGGTCTCGCAGCAGGCAATGGCGCCTGGGCTTGCGCCCCCAGCCATCCCTTCCTCGGCGCGGGCTCCCTGGGCGCAACCGTCGATGCCGCTAGCGGCAGCCGCTCCGTCAAGTACCGCCTGGACGCCGCTTTTCTCAGCCGTCTCGGCGTACACCGACTACCAGGGAACGTCCGTTCATTTCACGATGTCGAACTACCGCCTCAACGACATCAATACTGGCGGCGACTGGTATCTGTTCGCCACCCAACTGCAGACTGCCCCGGCGTACGGTGGATGCAACTACAGTTCCTGCGGACCGTGGACCATCCAGCGGAACGTCAGGATCCCGGGCCCCGCGCCGCTTTCCCTGGCGGATTACGGTCCGACCGGCACGATTACCTCCTCAACCACGGGTTATACGGTGGGGGCCGGGCTGTCGGCCGGCACGGACGTCGGTGTTGGTGTCAGCGCCAGCTACAGCCAGACGTGGGACCAGCCGTCCGTCGTCACTTACGACCAGACGAGCTATGCCACCGCGACGGCTGCATGGCAGGAAAACTTCGGTGGCCCAAGCTACTACTGGTGGCCGGCGGGTCCAACCGCGCCGCCCAGCACCTCAACCAGTTCCTTCCAGAGTGACCAGGCCGCCATCTTCAAGGCGCCGGAGGGGATCTCGTCCTTCAGCCTGACGTCCTATGGGATGTCCGAGACCCAGAAGGACTACAACGGCCACACCTGCTTCTTGATCTCCTTTCCCTTCTACACTCCCTACTACTGCTACAACTCGACTTGGACGGGCGTGAATCTGAGCGTCAGGATGAACGTGGTCCCGCCGGTCCTCTCGGTGAGTCCGGCCGCCCTGTCGCTGTCCCGAGGGACGAGTGGCACCTTCAGCATCCAGGCCGTGGTCCCCGATTCCGGCCAGGGCATGGTCTGGGACGTGACCAACATCCCGAGCTGGCTCACCATCACCAGCCTTAGTGGGAGCGGCGCTGGATCGGTCACGGTGACCGTTGCCAGAAAGACGCCCATCGGATCGGTCGCCTATCTCAACTTCAACACCAGTCCAGCGTTTTCCGCGCCGTCAGTCGAGCACGGCCCCATCGTGGTTCCCGTGACTGCGCTCAAATAGCGCGACGCGCTCGTCAGGAAAGGGACTTCCAGTCGCGGCGGAGTCCCTTCCTATCCCCACGCCGAGGGAAATGTGATCGTGCCCCTTCAGCGAAAGCGCAGGACGCAGTTTCCCCCGCCGAGGGGCGTTGCTCGATGCGTGACCCTCCGCCCCGCTCTCGTCGGGTTAGTAGTCCTGGCCCTGGCCGCCTGCACTAGCCAACCGATCGCCAGCGGCCTGCCTCAGGCATCGGGAACGACTTCGCCCACCGCGGCTGGTACGGAGACCTCGCCGACGCCGGCTGGTCCAGCGCTCCGGCTATGGGGAGTTCGGATGACGTCGGCTACCACCGGCTGGGCGTACGACATGAGCGCCTACCTGATCGTCCGCACCATCGATGGCGGTCATCACTGGCGTCGGGCCACGCCGCCGACTGAATTCGCGGCAACCGGTCCACCGCCCGTTGCCTTTCAAGACGACCTCCGGGCCTGGCTCGTCGGGTCGCCGACCGGCAGCGATCTGCTGACCTCAGGCCCCGCGCCCATCTACCGTACGGCCGACGGTGGCAGAACCTGGCTGCAGGGCGGAATGATTCCGGTCGTCTCGACGCTCAGTGAGATCGACGTCCTCGATGATCAGCATGCATGGGTCGCTGCGCTTGGTGACTGCACTGGTTCTCTTTGCAGTGATGAGCCGATCACGATCTCGCAAACCCTGGACGGCGGAGCGCACTGGTCGGTCGTGATGGATCGTCAGCTCGATCGCGCCACGGCCGGTGCTCTGCCTCTGTCCTGCCTGAAGAGCGGACCGGCCTTCGTGACCGCAAGCACCGGTTGGGTGACCGCGGAGTGCCATTCAGGAGCTCCCTTCTTCTATGTCACGCGCGATGGGGGCACGACCTGGAGTCTTCAGGGTCTGCCGGCGCCGAGCGGTGTCACGGCGTCTCGATTCCGCAACTGCTACTGCGACCTCTATCCGCCGACCTTCCAGTCAGGCCATGACGGCCGGTTCGTGGCGATCGTTTTCAACGATGCGGCGGGGACGACATCGACGAGCGCCGTCTATTTCACGTCCGATGGAGGCGCGATCTGGACGCCGCATTCGAGTCCAACGTCGTACGTTGTCTCGCCGAGCTTCATCTCGGCAACTGACGGCTGGGTTGCCGACCTCACGGCGATCTACGCCACCCACGACGGGGCCCGGAACTGGACGCAGGTTTCGAAGGTTCCAGTGACCGGGGGCACCATCCAGTTTGTCGATCTGGATCACGGGTTCGCGAGTGGGCTCGACCAGAAGGAGTCGTTCTTATTTGCGACGGATGACGGCGGACGGTCCTGGGCGAAGGTCGAGCCGCTGGCGACCTCCTGACCCCCCAGCGCAAACTACCTGCTTGACAGGCGTTACTTCTTCGTGGCATCCGCCGACCGGGTGAATCCTCCGGACCCAGGCCCGGGCGAGCTCCGAGGCCTCAGGGACTTCCTTGAGATCTACGAGGCCCACTTCGACGAGGCCATGAGCCGAAGCATGAGCATGCTTGCCGCCGACGCCCCGGCCGGACAGGTTGGCAGCGCGCGTCCGGTCGAAGAGGAAGTCAAGACCCAGGAGAACCGCCTGCTGATCCGGCATGCAATCCTGGACGGGGAGTGGGAGCCGTACTGGAATGACATGCGATCCATGGGCGCCACCTTTGCCCGCATGGGTCTGATGTTTCCGGCCTGGGTCAAGATCGTCAATGCGCTCCACACCGTGCTGGCTCCGCACCTGCTCAAGGCTCACCGGGAGGATCCCGATCGCTTGGTGGCTGCGATGGAAGCCATGACCGGCCTGATGGATCGCGCCATTGCCCTGATCGGCGATGAGTACCTGAGGACCAAGGAGGAGACCATCGGCGAGCAGCGGGACGCCCTCCGCGAACTCTGGACGCCGGTACTCCAGGTGCGCGAGCGGATGCTCCTTCTGCCGATCATCGGCATGGTCGACTCGCAACGTGCGCAACAGCTGACCGAAGACCTGCTCCGCGCGATTCGGGACAACCGGGCGCGAGTCGCCGTGGTTGACATCACCGGGGTGCCGGTGGTGGATACTCGGGTCGCCAACCACCTGATCCAGACGGTCGAAGCCGCCCGGCTGATGGGAGCTGAGGTGATTGTCACTGGCCTCTCGGCCGAGGTCGCCCAGGCATTGGTCGCGCTCGGGGTCGAGCTGGGCAAGGTCAACACCATCGGCGATCTTCGGGGTGGTCTCGAAGAAGCCGAGCGCCTCGCCGCCTGAGACCTCTAACGGCTAGTTCCAGTGCCAGGAGTTGATCACGCCGGCGAAGTCGCCGTCGCGCAGCCGATTGAATTGACTGGCGGCGGCGCTATAGCTGATGAGGTATGTGTGGTTGGCGTGGTCGACGATGATGAACACGAACCCGACCTGGGACGAGCGGTACTCGGTCGATAACCCATTCGTTCCGCCGACCATCCTCGTGGTCAGGGGAGTGAACCCCGCAGGCAACCCAGCTACCTGACGTGCGACGATGCTGGGCCAGACCTGTTCGATCTGTGATAGCGGGATGTAGTCAGTGTGGTTGTTGGTGACGATGATGTGCGCCTGGATGCCATCGGTCACCTGCCCGTAGAGCGTCAGCACCGGGGTCTCACCGCCAGGAAGGACGAAGTCCGTCTTGTGATTCCAGCCACTCGGGACCCTGACCGAGAACGCGCCATGAGCCGAGGTCGTTGCCGGCGCTAGCGTCAGCACCGCGATCACGGCGGCTATCACGATGATCGCCACAACCAGCAACAACCTGAGGCGAAGCGCCCAGCCGCGCCCGGCGGGCGGCGCACTCGCTGGCACCGGTAGCAATCCTGCCGTCGGGGCCCTAGGGTCTTCGGGAGCCACCGGCGGTGTCGCGGCCTGCGGTTCGGGAGCGGTGTCCACCGCCACGAGCGGGGTCCGGCATCGGGGACAGGAAGTCTCGCGGTCGCTGTACCACGCCCAGCACTTGCGGCAGACCAAGCGGCTCACTGGGCCGACCTCAGGATCACGGCGGCAACAGGCTTAACCAGCGTGCCCCCGCATCCTTGCGGATGCGTCAGGCGGTGACCGACCTAAGATCGACCCGATCGTCGGCGAGGCTGCGCTCGGGGATCACCACCTGGTCGCGGATCAGGCCCCGGCAGGCGGCCAGCTCGCCGTCGAGGTCGATCTCCGGATCGCCGCCTCGGTTGAGGCCCAGGGCAGCCTTGATCACGCCCTGCTCCAGGTAGAAGGCGAGGAATCGCCGGTCCGCCAGGCTGCCCCGGATCACGATCTCCTCCCAGGTCCTGGCAAAGCCGATGTACTCGATCTTGTCGTCGTACTGGTCAGACCAGAAGCTATGGATGTCGTCATAGGGCTGCGGGTCGCCGAGCATCGCCCGGGCTGCGGCTCGGCCCTGGCGCTCGGCGTTGTTGAAGTGCTCGACCCGGAGCCTCCCGAAGACCGGATGCAGGTGGTTGGCGACGTCGCCTGCGGCGTATACATCCGGGACGCTGGTCCTGCAGTGCTCGTCGACCAGGATCCCGTTCTCCAGTGCGATCTGGCTGCCGTCAAGGGCATCAATGGCCGGCTCGATCCCGATCCCGGCAACGACCAGGTCGCAATCGATGCGCTCACCCTTCGCGGTGACGACTCGGGTCACGTGGTCGCTCCCTTCGAAGCCGGCCACCTGGTCATCCGCGATCAGCGTGACGCCGTGGCTCGCGTGAATCGCCGCCATCACTTCGCCGACCTGCTCGCCGAGCACGGTGGCCAGGGGAGCCTTGCCGTTGAAGACGGTGGTCACCTTCACGCCCATCTGCCGCAGCGATGACGCGACCTCGGAGCCGATGAAGCCCATGCCGACGATCACGGCGCGCGCTCCGGGCCGGGCATCTCTACGGATGGCTTCACATTCGGCGATGGTGCGGAGCTGGTGGATCCCCTTCAGGGACGAGCCAGGTACCCGAAGCGCGCGATTCCGGCCGCCCGTACAGAGCAGCAGTGCTCCATAGTCCAGTGTCTCACCGCCGTCGAGTACGACCCGCTTGTGCGCGGTATCGACGCCCGCCACCCTGACGCCGGTGCGCAGCTCCACCCGGTTGTCCGCGTACCACTCCGCGGGCTTCACCAGCCAGCCGTCAAGAGTCTCCTCGCCCCTTAGGTAGGTCTTCGACAGGGGCGGCCGGCCGAAGGGAATGCCCGGCTCCTG
>Ga0066691_10001001_pt1 | contig 10483 bp, 7 predicted proteins | sample GraSoiAngelo_140_FD_66671 | JGI IMG/M metagenome (GOLD analysis project Ga0066691, IMG submission 66671) | Grasslands soil microbial communities from the Angelo Coastal Reserve, California, USA - 14_0929_12_30cm | ecosystem: Environmental > Terrestrial > Soil > Grasslands | place: USA... | reverse complement strand
TCTTTGACACACCCCGGGCAGAGCGAATCAGTTTGCCGTGGCCACCCCAGCGTTGGCTTCGTTTTCTCCCAGGACTTAAGCAACGGTTTATCCGACCACTTCGGTGTAAACGAAGGATTCGGGTTGAATTTGTTGAAAAATTGCAGAGTATCGAAAGCCACGCCGGCGGTTTTGCTCACGGCTAAATCAATCACTTTCCAGGCTCGCGAACTTGCGCCTACTTTCCTAGGCATGTGAATTGCCTCACTTTCCCGCAACGATGGTTGAGTTTTCCAATATGTGAAAAAGAATGCAGTGAAGTCCTCATATCCTGCCCCCAAGAGGGCCTCACGTTGCCACACGACTTACGCACGAGGCATCCTTGTTCCCTGCCGCAAGTGCCCCGCTATCATTAGTTTCGCTGGGACGTGCGAAGGCGTCTAGGCGCTTACGCCCAAGCGCGAAAAACAGGGGTCGAATGGCATTGCCTGGATGGCAAACGGCGGAGTGAAAGGGGGCGTTTGAACAACCAAGAGTTACGGTTATGTCGCACTGTCAATGGAACTTGGGAGGCGTTGCAAATCGTCACTCGTTTACCGCGGGTCGGAGTACGGCTATGGCAAAATGCGCGAGCTCGGCCGCTCCCTCATCGAGCTGCAGCCAACGCACGGCGCAATGTTCCTTGAGGTAACTCGTCACACGAGACTCAGCGATACCCAGATTCTCCGCCAGGCGTTCCTTTAGCCGCGGCGCATCTTTTGCTCCACGCCCACCACGGACGAGATTGCCGATTGCAATTCGCAAGGTCTGACATGACTCCACGTAGTAGTGAGTTACCTGGTCGGAATCCGAAAGCAACAGCACCCCAGGACCAGCCGGTGCCGATTCCGCCTGCTCCAATTTTGCTTGTGGGCACGCCAGTAAACGCCGAAGCTGGGACTCTAGATGCACCATTCGAGAAGCGAGCGCCGGTTCACCTGTGCGGCTTCGCGCACGCCAGGCTGCGATTGGAGGGGTCACATCACTCGCATCTACGAGAGCGCTCACGTCGGAAACAGTCTGTGAAGGTAACGAAGAACCTCGCTCGAGTTTCTCACGAGGCGGTGGGATCTGGCTGTTTTCCGTTTGCACGCGGGAAGCTGCGACCGGCGTCCCGGAAGCGCTCCCCTTGTTGGTGCGACGCCTGTTTCGACCGCCCCGGCGGCCCCGTCGGCGGGGTCCTTTGCGAACTGGCTCGTCTTGCTCCCCTTTGCCAGCAACTTGCTCGTTCGCACTGCCTGCACTGGCTTGATGCGATTCATCCCCAGCCTCAGACGCGTTTTCGAAGTTAACGATGCTTGGGGGTACCCCTTGTGCTTCGGGCCTATCGGAGCTTTCCCCTCGCGACGGGAAGTCGGCGCCGCGTGCCCCAGGTGAAGCCACGGAGGCAGATACTGAAATTGCTCCTTCGGAAGCACCCTGGGATGCTTCGCTCTGTTCGAGCGGCTCTGCGGCGGCTGGCGTCGGAGCGCGTAGGCGCGCCAATGCCGCCTCGGCTTTGCTCTTCCATTGCGACCGGCGAAATCGTTCGGCCGCGGCCGTATACCAGCGCGCCGCTTCAGCGTGCTCGCCGGCCTTCTCTTGCCAGCGCGCCAGTTCGAATGCCACCATCGCATCACGCGTGCGCTCGTAAAGTTCAGCGAGCTGTGCTGCCGCGTCGGTGCTTGCTTTGGCCTTGCGGATGCGGGCCTGAATTTGCCGCCAGTCTGCCATCGTCCAGCATTGTAGCAGCGACTAGCGGGGCCACCAAAATCTCAATAAGCTCCGAATCAAGACAGGGACCGTGGTCTCATTAGTCCCCCTCGAATGTCGCACGATCAGACTTTCTGAGAAGCGAAGATTACGGCAAAATTGATTCATGCACGCCGTTGGGGAGACCGAGTGGATCATCGCGAAAGCAAGCGAGCTTGGCTTCGACCTCTGCGGAATTGCTTCCGTGGAAGGACTAACCGATGCCGCGCATTTGGAGGAATGGCTCGCGCGCGGCTATGCCGGTCGCATGCAGTACATGCACGATCCACGCCGTGCGGATATCATGCAGGTGCTTCCGGACGCTAGAGCCATAATCGTATGCGCGCTCAACTACAACACATCCACCCCTGCTTCGATCGAAGCTGCTGCCCAGGCTGCGGGCCAGGTGCTGCGCGGATGGATTTCACGCTACGCCTGGGGCGAGGACTACCACGCGATCCTCGGCAAAAAGCTGGAACAACTCGTTGCGGCCATGCGCGCCCACTTCATTGGTCCGTGGCATGCGCGTACTTACGTCGATACTGGCCCCATCTCCGAACGGCTTGCGGCCCAGCAAGCAGGACTGGGATGGCAGGCCAAAAACACATGCTTCATCAACGAGAAATTAGGATCGTGGCTATTCCTTGGCGTCATCTTGACTTCGCTCGATCTGACGCCCTCGAATGCGCCGTTTGGCGTGCCCGCGACTGACCTCTGTGGGAATTGCCAACTCTGTCTGGAGGCGTGCCCCACAGGTGCACTAGTAGAGCCATACCTAATGGATGCGCGCCGGTGCATTTCCTATCTCACCATTGAGCTTCGCGAGGGTATCCCAGAAGAACTTCGCACTCCGATGGGCTGGAATGTGTTCGGATGCGATATCTGCCAGGATGTCTGCCCCTGGAACCGCAAAGCGCCTGTCACCCTGGCCCCATCTCTTCAACCGCGGCAGAACCTGCTGGCCCCGGAACTAGGTTGGCTTCTGTCGTTAAAGGAAGGGGAATTCAGCCAGATTTTCGCTGGCAGCCCTGTTCGCAGGGCCAAGTGGCGAGGTCTGATTCGCAACGCCTGCATTGCCGCCGGCAATCTTGCGGGCAAATATGCAATCGACACGCCTGAACGATTGCAGCTTCAGAAGCGCTTGAGCGAACTGGCGGTATCATCTGATCCCCTCATTGCCGAGCACGCCGCCTGGGCCTTGTCACGCTTCGAAGCCAGCGGATGAGATTTTTCAGGCCCTGGCAAGGTAGTTGTACTGCCCTCGCCGGCGGCGCTAAGATTAGCCGGTGCCCGGAAGCGCCCGGCCTACATCAAAACTTATAGTTTCACAGGTTAAATCTCGTAGGAGGCGAATTTATGGCACAGCAAGCTACTTCACCGAAGGAGGGTCACGTGGCCCATGTTCTTCCTCCGCTTCCCTATCCGGCGGATGCGCTCGACCCCTATATCGACAAGATGACGATGGAGATTCACCACGACAAACACCACGGCGCCTATGTTACGAATCTCAATAAGGCCCTCGAAGGACAGGCCAATCTACAAGGACTCTCGATCGAAGAATTACTTAGCAACCTGGATCGCGTCCCGGAGAATATCCGCACAACCGTGCGGAATAACGGCGGCGGTCATATGAATCATTCCATGTTTTGGAAGATTATGAAGAAAGGCGGTGGCGGAGAGCCCAAAGGGAAACTGGCGGAAGCAATTCGTTCCGCATTTGGATCCTTCGCCGACTTCAAGACTAAATTCAATCAGGCCGGGACGACAAGGTTTGGATCTGGATGGGCTTGGCTCTTCATCAAAGACGGGAAGCTGACCGTCGAATCGACCCCCAATCAGGATAATCCCGTTATGAGCGGGGGCAGACCGGTGATGGGCCTCGACGTATGGGAGCATGCCTATTATTTGAAATATCAAAACCGCCGGCCGGAATACATCGAGGCCTGGTGGAATGTAGTGAACTGGGAAGAAATAGAGAAGAATTTCGGATCGACGAAGTAGGCCGATGCCTCCTGTTTTCTGTTCCGAAAAGGACTCGGCCCGCTAGGTTGCTCTGATTACATAACCCAGCGGGCCGACTCCTGCCAGAACGCGATGTGCGAAGTTCCCGTGCTCTGCGGCACGGTACTGCGTCACCTGTGCACTGCGGCACAGTGGTCTTCGTCACCCAACACGCGCATTCCCCGGCATCCGTAACACCCGTTCACCCGCCGCAGCTGCTTCGGGTGTGGTTTCCGCGGCCGTAGGTTGCGCTGGCACGGGAAAACCAAAGAGCGTGTCTACGGAAGAGCTGACGGGCGAACTATGCAGTCCGCTCGTGGCCTCGCGCATAAGGCTCACACGATCGCGGACATTGAATTTCGCCAGTAGAGCTGAAACGTGATATTTGACCGTGCGCTCGGAAACATTTAGCCGGGCGCCGATCTCTTTATTAGACAGATTTCGCAGCACGCACTCGAGCACTTCACGCTCACGTGGGCTCAAGCGGACTTCCGAGCCTATCGCTCGCCCGGCATCCAACAGTTCTTGCGCGCGCCGCCCAACGGAGTCGAGCAGGCTTGCACGAGGCACAACGAGGACTGTGTAATCGGATGGAGTTTGGCCGCGAACGAGACAGTGCATGGCGAGGAGGCTGGCCGCCCTTTCGACCGGCAAAGTACCCTCAGGTGCTGCCTCGACTTCAAATCGCGCCGCCCCGGATGCTCGCTCACAAAAAACGAAAGCCCCGGGCTGCAGCGAGTGTACTTTTGCGGGAATCGGGTTGAGTATCGGATTGGTCCGTGTCTTATTCAGAACGACCTCGCGTTGTCCGAATCCCCATACGGCGGATTCGTCGACAGGGTTTGGATTTACCGTGACTGGGCTTACTGTTGACGAGGGCGGAACCGGGCCGATCAAATGTACAGGTCTCTGCTGAGGTTGCCCTATTGTGTCCGCGACCCGCGTAGGACATTCCTTGCAAGCACCATTCCACTTCCTCAGGTATTTCCCCTACTGTGGAATCAGTGGTTTGCCGTCACCCTGCTAGCGCTTCTACGCCCAGTGACATGAATTGTTTTCGCGTGGGATGCAGAATTTGCCGGTCCATCTGTGAAAAACTGGCAGTGAAGCGGCAGAAAAAGGGTTTAACGCGCGATGATTCGGGTCCGAAACGGCGAAATCAGCTCGTAGCGGATACCGCGCCAGGTGATTTTACGAGTAAAGACCGCTGCCAGCGAATTATAAACGTACACGAACGGGACAAGCGGGGCGAGCAATACCCACACCCAGCCTTCGTTCAGCAACGGCTCTCGACGATCGGGAAGCAGCTCCAGCACTGCTATGAGTCGCAGGATGCCCCGTACCGAGGCAAACATGGGAGGGATCAAGGAGAGAACGAGAAATTGTATGCTCGGCAAGCCCACCATGGAGCTTGTGACTCCGGATGCAATGCCCGTCAGAATCGCGGCGCAGTAGAATAAATGGCCAACCAGAGCCGTAAACCATAGCCTTGGCGCGTAGATGCGCGTAATCACGAGCTGCCGGTTCGTAAATTCAAGAAAAGTTCTGATCCCGAAGGTACAGGATGAGGGGACCAGACACTCCGGAGCAAAAACAATAGGTAGCCCGTTATTTTGAATAGCTCTCGTAAGCGCATAGTCGTCGCTGGCTGCACCCTGCCAGGAATTCAGAATGCGAAGATCGTCGAAGCGCCGCCGTTTTATGGCTGTTCCGCCGCCCCAGCAGAAATTGTGCTTGTGTTCCCCGAGATAGGTGGCGGTAGAGGCGCTCCAGGCAGCTGCTAAAGCACTCCAGAATCCACGCCGTTTTGGGAAGAGCCATCGAAACGTCGTGGCGGCGCCGACCTTATCATCTGCAAGGGGCGCCACCAGCCGGGTTAGCCAGCGGCGCGGTGGCCGTCCGTCCGAATCCGCAAACACCAGGACATCGAATTGCTGGTCCACATGCCCGACCGCAGCTGTGAGATTGTGCACCTTGTCGCTACAGTCCACAGCGCGTCCCGCACGAATTATGTGCACGGGCCGCTTGCTTGCAGAGGCAACTCGCTCGAGCACTCGATAGGCGGGATCTTCCGCAGTGGCGATTGCGAAAAAAATTTCGTACTGCGGGTAATCAAAATGCGTCAGGCTAAGAAGATTTGTTTCCAGATCCTCTTCCATTCCCTTCACGGGGCAAATCAGGGCTACGCGAGGAGCATAGAGGCCAGATCCCGCGCTCAAGCGCCGGCGAGCCATTTTCAGCCATTGAAGCCCCTGCCACAGGCCATAGAAGCCCTGCAGGATCTGCTCGAGTACTAGAAGATAGAAAACTGTGAGCACAGAAGAGGAGGATACCAAAACGTATACCACGCAAAGCGCGTTACTTTGACCCCTTGTGGCGCGATGAGAAACCCACGAACGCAGCGATCGGCCGCAGTACTTATCGTGCGAAGCCTTGCGGCGCGTTTCAGACCATCAAGCGCGCTCGGCTAAGAACTCCTCAATGTCGCGGCGGTCTACTGGCTCTCTTCGCGGGCTTGCGCTCAAAGCGCACCTCTTTATTTCCATCGCGTACTGCGCGCGCCCGGCCCCGACTCTCAACGGTTCGAGCCGTGGTACCAGACGACCGCCTCGGCTGCGGGCGGCCTCCGAGCTGACCGAAAATACGCGTCCCCAAGCGCAAAAGATCCGACTGGAATTCCCTTGCCGCGTGCCGAGCCTGCTCCATCATCGCGGAATCGAGCAGAATCGCGCAGCGATCGGAGAATGGGCTATCAGCTCCCGGTGCGTTGCGCGCCGCTTGTTGTATGGGATGGCGCTCCCGCCATTTGCTGTAAGTCTCCAGATCTCTGCGGAAGGCCTGCGCCTCCGTCCCCGCTTCGTCCCCAGGCCACTCCAAGGCGCGGCCTAGGGCTTCGAGAAACTCCGTAAAGAAGACGTCGCATAGCGCCAGATCCTCAGAACGTGCGTTGCGGGACAAGCCGAAAGCTCGTGGCAACAGCCGCCGCACTTCTGCGGCAATGAGCAGCAATGCTTCGCGGCTGATCGTAGATTCCATCTCCCGAAGCCGCTCCACGTTAGCCACAACTTTGCGCCGGTCATGCCGCTCTGCATAGCCGCGTACGAATTCCATGGCCATAGCGTCACGCGCGATGGCCCTTACGAGATGATGCGCCAGCTCGCCGGCATGAGTGAGAAAGAGCTTTCGACTGGGCGCCATGGCGCTCAACGTGAGGCATGGGAGCGGTGTAGCGCAAGTAAAATCTGCAAAAAGAAGAGGGCTTGGCCACTATCGACCAAGCCCTTCTTAGCTTGTGACTCTACTACCGCGCTTAGTGTACAGCCGGGGGAGTGGGCGAAGGTCCCTGCGGGGGCCTTGGGCTCGCGTCCAGCGAGAAGCCCGCGACAGCTGGCCCAAGCGCGAGGTCAAGCGCCTGTTCCGCCATGCGAACGTAGTGGATTTGGATCCCGTCCAACCCTTCCGGAAAGTCATCCGCAACGTTCAGCTCATTTTCCGCGGGCAAGATCACTTCGTGGATACCAGCGCGCTTGGCGCCGAGCACCTTCTCCTTAATCCCGCCGACGGGTAGCACGAATCCGGAGAGCGATATCTCTCCGGTCATGGCTACCTTGGGCCGCACAGGGCGTCCGCTAAGGAGGCTCACCAGGGCAGTGACCATGGCGATGCCTGCCGAAGGGCCATCCTTGGGCACGGCGCCGGACGGCACGTGGATGTGGATATCCTGTTTGCGGAAGAAGTCCGAATCGATACCGTAGCGTTCGGAATTGGCACGCACCCACGAGAGCGCCGCGGTCATGGACTCCTGCATGACTTCGCCTAGATGTCCGGTCATGGTGAACTGCTTTCCGCCGCGCATGCGAGTCGCCTCAATGAAGACGATGTCGCCGCCAGCTGGCGTCCAAACCAACCCCACAGAAACGCCCGGCTGCTTAACGCGATCCTCCACTTCGCGCTCGGCACGGAATCGCGGAACGCCCAGAGTCTCGCGGACCACCTCTGGTTTTACGACCATGCGGTCGGTCTTACCCTCCGCCATGCGCCGGGCCTGTTTTCTCGTGATCGTAGCGATTTCGCGCTCCAGATTGCGCACGCCGGCCTCACGCGTATAGCTATGGATCACTTCGCGTAAGCCGTCGTCGGTGAACTCGATCTGCTCTCCTACCTTCAGGCCGTGCTCGCTGGCCTGCTTTGGAATCAGGTACTTATTCGCAATGTGAAGCTTCTCAACCTCGGTGTAACCCGCGAGTTCGATAATCTCCATGCGGTCGCGCAAAGGCTCTGGAATCGGGTCAATCCAGTTGGCCGTAGCGATGAAGAGCACCCTCGAGAGGTCGAAGGGAACGTCGAGATAGTGGTCCCGGAAAGCCGAATTTTGTTCAGGATCCAGAACCTCCATCAGCGCCGAAGAAGGATCGCCTCGGAAGTCGCGGCCCAGCTTGTCGACCTCGTCGAGCATGAATACGGGATCATTCGCCTCCGCGCGGCGCAGTCCTTGGATGATCTGCCCGGGTAAAGCGCCGATATAGGTCCGGCGATGGCCCCGGATTTCTGCCTCGTCATGCATTCCGCCGAGCGAAATACGTACGAACTTGCGTCCCAGCGCTCGCGCGATCGATTTGCCGAGTGAAGTCTTGCCCACTCCGGGAGGTCCAAGGAAGCAGAGGATTGGGCCTTTCATTCCCGGCTGAAGCTTCTTAACCGCCAGGTAATCCAGAATGCGTTGCTTTACCTTCTCTAGGTCATAGTGGTCTTCATCCAGGATTTTCTGCCCGTTGGCAATATCGATTTCCGGCGCTCCGCAAGACTTGGCCCACGGCAGGGCGGTCATCCATTCCAGATAGGTCCGCGCGACCATGTACTCTGCCGAAGCTGGAGTCATCTTCTGCAAGCGCTTCAATTCACGGTCGCATTCTTTGCGCGCCTCGGCAGACATGCCGGACTCATCCAGCTTGGCTCGCAGCTCATCAATCTCCGCCTGCCCATCATCTGACTCGCCGAGTTCCTTCTGAATCGCCTTCATTTGCTCGCGGAGCAGATACTCGCGCTGGCTCTGACTCACTTGCTCCTGGACCTGTTCCTGAATCTTGTTGCGCAAATCCAGGACCTCGATCTCCTTGGATAATTCGCGCACCAACGTTTCGAGCCTTCTGCGCACGTCGGCGGTTTCCAGCAGCTCTTGGCGCAGGAGAGTAGTCAGCGAAGGAAGATTTGCGGCAATGAAATCGGCCAGCCGCACGGGATCCTCAATGTTCAAAGCTACCGTCTGCAGGTCATCTGAGAGCTGCGGAGATCGCGCTACAACGTCCCGGAAAAGCTCCCGCGCATTCCGCTCGAGGGCTGCCAGTTCGGTATCCCGTGCACCGATGAGATTGGTCACGGGCTCAACGTTCGCACGCAAGAATGGCTTCAGGGTCACTACGGACGTGATGCGAATGCGCTCCAGGCCCTCTACAAACACGACCAGATTGCCGTTAGGCATCTTCACTGTCTTGTGCAGCTTGGCCATCGTGCCGACACGATGCAGGTCCACCTCCGTCGGATCTTCCACACGGGGATCAAGTTGCGCCACCACGGCTAACAGTCGTTCTTCGCCCTGCAGGGAATTGAGCAGTGACAGGGAGCTCTCCCGCCCTACGGTCAAGGGCAAAACTCCGCCCGGGAACAGCACCGTATCACGCACAGGTAAGACCGGTAGTTCGGGTGGAACCACGATTTTCTCAGTTTTTTCGGCCATCGTACCCCCTGACTATCATAGATAGATACAGGTTAACGAGCATTTTGCTCGCCATGTTGCGTTAGATGAGTCGTTTCAAGCAATGGGTGCAAGAAAATCGATAAACTAACGCTAAAGTAATATGAGTATTATACGCTAAACCATGGCGATTCGCCAGCACCAATAGCCGGAGAGGATTAGCTAGTATATTGATAATCCTACACGTTAACGCTCTCCTGAGTCTTGGTATTCACGACGCACGAAATCCAGGGCATCCTCACGTCTTTTCAGGCGACCCTCGAGCTGACCCTCCTCGACGGCCTGTAGGATTTCCCTGAAAAGCGGTCCCGGTCTGAAACCCATGGCCTTCAGATCCTCCCCCGTAAGCAGTCGGGCCGGGCGGACCTCTTCCGGTGGTGTCTGTCGCAGAAAGCGCCTGACAAATTCATAGGCGTCGAGATTACGATGGCTCGCCAGGCAATCGAGGCGGTGGAGCGCCAGATGTTCCTCCTCGAATCTTGGCATCCGGACGAACCGCTTCAGTGTCGCCGGCCTCATTTGAAAGACGTCTTTGAAGCGAAGATGGTTAGCAACTAGTGCCTCGACTTGCTCTATGTCATGGACTGAAAAACGAAACCGGCGGCAGATGACCCCGGCCATGCGAGCGCCGATCTCGGCGTGACCATCGAAGCGGATTCGATCGCCCGTCTCTTCCGCGGACATAAATGTGGGTGGCTTGCCCACGTCGTGCAGCAGAACGGCCCAGGCAAGGGTAGCGGGCGAGCCGGGGGCCAGGTTTTCGAGCATCATTAGCGTGTGTATCCATACGTCGCCCTCGGGATGAAACTCCGGCGGCTGGGCAACTCCTTTCATCGCCGCAATCTCTGGCAAGCAGGCCTTCAGCAAGCTGCTTTCGTCGAGGAGTTCGAAGGCGCGGCGGGCTGCTCCCTCGGTCAGCAGCTTAGTGATCTCGTCGCGCAGCCTTTCGGCGGAGACGGCGGTGACATGCGGCGCGGTGGC
>Ga0066691_10000996_pt1 | contig 10503 bp, 12 predicted proteins | sample GraSoiAngelo_140_FD_66671 | JGI IMG/M metagenome (GOLD analysis project Ga0066691, IMG submission 66671) | Grasslands soil microbial communities from the Angelo Coastal Reserve, California, USA - 14_0929_12_30cm | ecosystem: Environmental > Terrestrial > Soil > Grasslands | place: USA... | reverse complement strand
GTTTACGTGAAGGTCGACGCCAAGGACGACAGTGGCAATACGATGCATTGGGCTCTAGAAGCTCAAAATCCAATCTCCGAGACCGAAGTAGGTTGGACCAAGAATACCTTCAAGCCCGGGGATGAAGTCGAAGTTGAGGTCAAGCCGGCCAAGAACGGCAGACCAGTCGGAAGTATCGGTTACACAACCCGTATCATAATTAATGGCAAACAGTTCAAGCCATGAGGAATCGCTCGGGTGACGGTCGGTGCCGCGACGACAAGGGGCGCCACCCCATTCCGGGCTGAGGTGTGCGTTCGCGTGCTTTCGTCGCAAGCAGATTTGAGGGGTGGGAACCGAAGAAGCTGCAGGAGGGATTTCGGAAATGTCTAAGCGCGTGGCGTTCTCGATGGTTGCCCTGATTGCAGGCCCGATTGCCGGATTGACGTTCTCACTCATTGTGCGCCCTCAAACCGCTCCGCCCAAGGCGGCAGGAGATGAGGTGCGGCAAGAGAAATGGAATAATGTCCCGCCGCCAAAATCCGCATATGCCGGGAAAAAGTCAGGCCCGGCTCCGCACCGTGACATTTCCGGAATCTGGGATGCAGCCCGGGAGGATGGGGGACGCCAGGTAAGTGGCGCGTTGGAGCACCCGGCACTCATCACACAAGGAAGGGATGCCGACGGAGGACGACCCGACCGGATCGGAGAGGGTTCCGAAGGAGGACACGCCAACGAGACGGGTATTGTGCATCCTTTGCCTTACACGCCTCTGGGACTGGCAGCACTCAAGGCCAATAAGCCCTCGGGACCGGGAGTGAGGCAAGTCCCGTCCACGCTTGCAAACGATCCAGCGGACCGTTGTGATCCGCTCGGTTTCCCTTATATGGAGCTTTATGAATTGAGGACCCTCAACCTCGTTCAGACTGCGAACCAGGTGATTCTCTTAAGTCCATTTTACGGGAATTACCGCGTCATCTGGACGGATGGGCGAGCATTCCCCAAGGACCCAGAGCCGCGATGGAACGGGTACTCCGTGGGCAAATGGGTGGATGACTACACGTTCGTCGTCGAGACGGCCGGGCTGAATCCAAAAAGCTGGCTCGATCATGCGGGTCGTCCGCATAGCGAAGATTTGCGGGTGGAGGAACGGTTTCACCGGGTGGACCACGACACCATGGAGCTCACCGTGACGATTAAAGACCCGAAGATGTATGCGCAACCCTGGCTGGCCCTCAACAAGTTCCCTCTCCACTTGCAACGGCCCGATTTCGATATCCCGGAGTTGCTCTGCTCACCATCAGAGATGGCGGCTTACAATAAAGATATTGGGGATGTGGTCGTTCCCGAACAGAAGTAAGCTAACGCGACGCTCGACTTTGTCGCCGCCGAGGTGGTGCATTCACGGGAAGCAAGGGAGGAACTGGGCAGTTCCTCCCTCGGTTGGGGGCTTGGCGTGGGCCGGCCTGTAGGAATTTACTTTTCTGCAGTGACCACCGGTACGGTGTTTATCTCGCCCGCCTTGGCCAGCGTTTCCCGTTCACTCTTGGTGAGCGGCGTGAAGATCACGGACTTGCCAAGCGCAGGCAGGTTCACGGAACGGACTCTGCGTTCGTTTCCTTGAATCGTTAGCGTTAGGTACGTACCGCCCTTCTCGCTATCCGCAGTGATCGGGAACTGCGTATAGACCGCCGAGCTGCCGCTCGCCGGCCTAATCATGGCCGGACCAGCTACCGAGTCCATCCGGATGGAATAGTCCCCGGCGGGAAGCACGGCTTGACCCCAGTGAACTTCGTAGGGCCAGGTGAACTTGCCTGCGAAGATTGGTTGAGCATTTGCCGCTAGTGTGAAAACGCAAGTGGCTAGCAGAGCGCCCAGAAACAGCTTCAAAGAAACCGGAAGGTGAGTCGCACGCACGGTTTTCATTATCGTTCTCCTTTTCCTGAAATCGATGCGTCTCTCATGGGCCATTCGGAGCCGCATGTTTCCTCACTCTGTAAAGCGACAAAGCAAGGCAAAGTGGCTCACTCATTTGCCGAAATTTTCGGATTAGCGGCAGCTTGAATCCGGGCTGTTGGTTAGGTGGGGCCAGTGTGGACCAATACGCTTTACTTTCTCCGCTTGGGGCGTTAGCATCTCGGTAAATCTCGCGAAACGCCGCCAGCGGTGGCGAAACATGCCTTCCATCCCGTCCGCACGGGTCAGCAAGCTGCTCATAAATTGGGGCCAAGGGGATCAGGCAGCGCGAGAGGTACTGATTCCCCTGGTCTACGACGAGTTGCGCCGCCTGGCGCGCCGTCATCTCAGACGGGAACGACCCGACCACACGCTGCAGAGCGCCGCGCTCGTTCACGAGGCCTACCTGCGTCTCATTCGCCAAGACCAGCCGCACTGGCAGAACCGCGCTCACTTTTTCGGCGTCGCAGCACAATTAATGCGGCACATCCTGGTGGACCACGCGCGAAACCGTGCAGCCGCCAAGCGCGGTGCGGGAGCTCCGCGACTGACCCTTGACCCGGAGGTCGCTCTGCCGAAGGCGCGAGAAGTGAATCTGGTGGCCCTCGATGATGCCTTGAACCAACTCGCTGTCTTGGATCTGCAGCAGAGCCGCGTTGTGGAACTGCGATTCTTTGGCGGGCTCTCCATTGAGGAGACTTCCGTTGTGCTGGGCGTTTCGCCAGCAACGGTAAAGCGCGAATGGGCAACGGCTCGCGCTTGGCTGCAGCGCGAAATGAAGAACAAGGAAACGAACGCGTGACTCCCGAGCAGTGGCAACGGGTGAAGGCGGTGCTCACAGGCGCCCTGGAAAGAGCGCCGGACCAACGGCACGAGTACGTGAATCAGGTTTGCGTGGAGCAGTCCGTGCGAAGCGAGGTGGAATCGCTGCTCGCCGCTCACGACCAAGCGGGCAATGGTTTTCTCGGACTTCCCGACGGCGAGCCGGACATATTGATGAACGGTACCAAGCTGGGGCCGTATGAGATCTTGGCGCTCCTGGGCGAAGGCGGCATGGGCAAGGTCTACAAGGCTACAGATAGCCGGCTGGAGCGCTTTGTAGCCATCAAGGTATTGCGAGGAGATCTTGCCGATCGCCCGGAAATACATGAGCGATTTGTGAGGGAGGCGCGCACCATTGCCAGCCTGAACCATCCGCATATCTGCACGCTTCACGACGTCGGTCAGCAGGACAACGCCGATTTCCTGGTGATGGAATACCTCGAAGGTGAAACGCTGGCTCAACGGCTCGAGCGAGGACCCCTGCCGCTGGAACAGGTGTTGCGGTATGCCACTGAGATTGCTGATGCGCTGGACAAGGCCCATTCAAAAGGCGTGATTCACCGGGACCTGAAGCCCGGCAACATCATGCTGACCAGTGCCGGTTCGAAACTCCTGGATTTCGGGCTGGCTAAGCTCAGGCGCGAGGTTGGCCCGCTTGCTCTACTTTCCGAACTCCCTACACCGGCGGAGACGATCAGCGCTCCAGGGGCGATTCTCGGAACTCTCTCGTATATGGCCCCCGAACAGCTGGAAGGCCGGGAAGTGGATGCCCGCACAGACATCTTTTCCTTTGGGGCCGTCGTACACGAAATGGTCACGGGCAAAAGGGCATTCGATGGCCACGGCGGAGCGACAGTGATTGCGGCGATTTTGAAGGCAATGCCGCCTCTGCTTAGTGAAAGTGACCCACGAGTGCCGGCGGAACTCGAGCGCATTGTGACGAAGATGCTGGCCAAGGATCCCAACGGTCGTTATACAGCTGCGGCTGAAATACTCGTGGACCTTCGCGCTCTCCAACGCATGTTGAGCGAACCTTCCCCTGTTAGTACGCTCCGGCGCGCGAGGCTAGCGCTGTCTGTCGGGGCAGTGGGAATCGCGCTCGCTGCGATTGCTCTATTGGTACTCGTGTCTCCTCAGGCGCGACAGCGCTTCGGAAATTGGCTCAGAACTAATCCCCTGCCCCGCGAAAAGCTGGTAGCTGTCTTGCCATTCACCGTCGTGAGTAATGACCCGACAGAAAAAGCCTTTAGCGACGGCTTGACTGAGACGTTGACAGCCAAGCTTACTCAATTAACCGTCGACCCCACGCTCCAGGTGGTACCCGCTCCGGAAATTCGAGCCAGAGGCGCGAGCACGATAGACGACGTTCGGAAAGAGTTTGGCGCGACGGTGGTGGTCGAGGGGAATCTGCAGCAATCCGGGAATCGAGTACGGATCAACATCGCCATGATCGATGCCGGCACGCGGCGCCAGGTACGAGCTGAGAGTTTGACAATTCCAGCCTCCGATCCGTTCGCAGTTCAAGACCAAATCGTCAACGCAACCGTGCGGATGCTGCAAGTGGAAGTGCAACCCGCCGAGCGCGAAGCGTTGGAGACGCATGGCACCCAGATGGCCAGCGCATACGACTTCTACTTGCAGGGCCTAGGCTATTTGCAGGATTACGACAAGATGGAGAACATCGAGAATGCCGTGAAGGTCTTTGATACTGCGCTCGAGCGGGATCCGCAATACGCGGGGGCTTATGCCGGCCGCGGTGAAGCCTATTGGAAGATGTACGAGAGCGGCAAGGACCTACAATGGATTGAAAGCAGCCGGCACGATTGCGAGCATTCACTGGCCCTGAACAAGCGACTGCCGTCCGCACACGTCTGCCTCGGCACCGTTTATAAGGGGACCGGACATTACGAGGATGCGGTCGCACAGTTTGAGAGCGCTGTAGCTGCCGAGCCAACGAACGACGACGCTTATCGGGGACTCGCAGATGCCTACGAGCGTCTGGGTAAGCTTGGGGACGCGGAAAAAACGTACCGCCGAGCGATCGAACTGCGGCCCCATTACTGGGCCGGCTATAGCTGGCTAGGCGCCTTTTATTATTACCATGCTCGTTATGCCGAGGCAGCATCGATGTTTTCCCAGGTCATCGCACTCGCCCCGGACAGTACTCGCGGTTACTACGATCTGGGCGCCACCTACAATTCGGAGGGGCGCTACGCCGACGCGATTGGCATGTTGCAACGCTCGATTGCCATCAGGCCAACCGCCGCCGCCTACAGCAACCTCGGCAACGCCTACTTCTATCTCCAGCGCTACGGTGAGGCCGCGGGCGCTCACGAGGAAGCTGTGAAACTCAGCCAGGCCGACTATATTCTGTGGTGGAACCTTGCAGACGGCTACTACTGGGCCCCGGGAAAGCGCGCACAGGCCGTTGAGGCGTATCGGCAGGCGGTTTCTCTGGCAACGAAGAGGCTACAGGTAAATCCGAGGGATGCCTACGCGCTCGGCGTCCTAGCATACTGTCATGCAATGCTTGGAGAGCGAAAGCCAGCCCTCGACTACCTGCAGGCAGGACTTAAGCTGACCCCTCAGGATTCCGAGATGCGTTTCAAAGCGGCGCTGGTGTACAACCAGTTTGCTGACACCAGCCGCACACTGAGTTGGCTGAAGAGTGCGCTCGCCTCGGGTCTTTCGGTCGCCGTCTTGCGCGACACACCGAATTTTGATTCTTTGCGGTCCGACCCTCGGTTCCAGGAGTTGCTTCAGGCCAAGTGAAATTTCTCACAACGAAGAGGAGGAGCTATGGCGAGCACGAGCACAGTACTCAGTTCGGGAAGCGGAAATGTAGTGACGGTGACAATTTACCTCGATGGCAAAGGAGAAATCCAGGTAGATCCTGCTCGACCTTTCGAGATCTTTAAGTCTAAGCATCAACAGGTGCTCTGGCGGGCCGGCGCCGGGATATCCCATTTCAACGTCGACTTCAAAAAGGACTCGCCCTTCGCGTACCGCCAGTTTAGCGATGTTGAGCCCTACTCCGGTTTGGTGCGGCGCGACGTCCTCGGAGACCCGGGCAAATACTACGATTATACGGTGAGCGCGGGCGGCAAGAGTAAAGATCCCGGCGGCGTTGTGAATCCGTAGATCGTTTTGGGGCAACACAGAAAAGCCTGATGAGCCGTTCTGGAAGTATTACTGTTTAGCAAAAGAAGCCGGCAATGTGTTGTGCCGCCCCACGCTTTCGGGCTGCGTGACTCTAACCAATTCCGCGCATTAGGCAGGCGGCACGTGACGAAGATGCCCGACGGGAAGCGTTGCTCGTTGGGAGAGATGGGTTGTGTGCTATTCCCGTCGGCCAAGTTGAAGCCGCGCCGATCGGCAACTCTAACGCAAGGGCTACTCCCTGCTCGGAGTAGCCCTTGCGGTGCAGCTTTCAAGACGCGCAAGTTAGCAATCGCGTGCCAGAGCGAAGATCAGGGTTGGCCCGCGCGCCGAGCCTTTCCGGGCACTCCAGGAGTCTCCTCTTGTGTTCCCAAAGCTTCCGGTTGCATCGTGCGCACGAAATCGTCTACTTCCCTTTGGGCCTGCTCTTTGGCCATTCCGTAGCGCTCCTGGATTCGGCCTACAAGTTGATCGCGTTTACCAACGATCACATGCCAGTCATCGTCGGTCAGCTTGCCCCACTTCTCTCGAAAACGGCCGCTGTACTGTTTCCACTTGCCTTCTATTTGATCCCAGTTCATAGCTTCTCCTGTGCAATGCGCTTGGGCTGCGTTACTTCTCGCAACTGCCGCTGACCATCTTCAGATTCGTCACTGTCATGTGGCCATGCTCAGTGGAGTTCTTGTCGATGCCGTGTTCCCTAGCCTCGGTCTTGGTATCTTCCTTGGCGCCGTGTAGAGCCGCGTTAGACACAGCACCGGTAACCGTCACCGTGTGCCCGACATGCTTCGCGAGATCGAGGCTGTCGCTCTTGACTTCCCAGGTGCTGCCGTCCTTCGCCGTCACCTGGTACTCATCCCCGTCCTTTTGCATGCAGCCCGTTACGGTGCGAGTATTCTTGTGCGTTTCTTTCTTCGGTTCGTTCGTCTGCGCCCATACGCTGCATGACATCAGGGCGAGAGCAAGCGTAGCTCCAGCAATTTTGAACTTCATGTAAGCCTCCGAATTGAATTACTCGTTGCACACTCCCCGATGGCATCGTCTCTCTAATGCATCTGGACCGAAATACCGGGCAATCGTCAACTTGGCGGTGTAATGACTGTATTACAGTCAATCCATTAGCAGAGGGCCCCGTGGGAGCGACGGATACCTTCGTGAACTGAGCTGCCGACGTCTGGGCGAACACAAGGCGAATCCTTTGTGGTAAGCTCCCGCCATGGGCCAGCCACGCAGATGCCTCGTGAGCTTCCGAGACGACGAGGGCGTCGAGCACCTCGCGGAAGTAACAGCCGGAAGCCTGTACGAAGCCGGAGCGCTTGCGTTGGAGCAGTTTCGTCGCAGCGAGTGGAGCCGCGAGGCATCGTTGGACGCTGGGACGCTACGCGTCGAGGTTTGCGAGTCCACGTTCTACAACATCAAGATCGCGGAGCTGGAAGATTGGCTCAAACGAGCCGGAGGCAAGCCGAGCGAAGTGGCCCTGCGGCAGAAGGTGCGGAGCAGGCTTGGCCGGTAAGATCTGGGAGGGCTTCATCGTTGCTCTCGGAAAATCGCCGGTGGTGCTACTCTCGGCGAAGACGACGGGATCAATCGTGCCCCAGAATAAAATGGCGGATATCAGGCCAGAACTCCTTCGCGATGTTATTCACCACGGCAGATTCCATCTGCGCTCCCCAGTCTCTGGCGGTTTGCCTCAAACCGCGCTCCTGAGGCGGATAATAAGCGTTGGATAGACTTGCTTCGAGCGCATTTCCCGCTACCTCAGACCAATTGAACCTCGTACCTCCCGAGTCCGTCTTGATCAAAACGGTACGGGATAGCGCGTAGCCCATGCGGCGGAAAAAGCCGCCATGGCCCAAGGTGTAATACCGCGGGTCCTCGCGGGTGATGGCGGGAACAATCGCTTCAGTGAAAAAAGTGCCCGACACGCCGTCCGCGAAGGTACGCCAGAAATAGCGGCCATAGCCCTTGATTCCTGTTCCCCAATTCGGGATCGGATCGCAGGGCGAGAGCTTGCCCGGCGAGGATCGCGGTCCAAGTGAAGGCTGAATAATCAATGCTATCGTGCATCGCCAGCACGAACTTCCCGCGCGTCGATAGCGGCGGAAGCTCCGTATCGGGATTGACGGCGGCAAAATTGGGAACGACCCAAAACATGCGATCCGTCTGCTTGTGGTCGGAATGCTCATTTTTCCAATCGGCTGGGGGTGTGAGAGGAAGCGGAGCAAGTTCCACCTGCTGGACTGCTGACTGCGCATCGGCGCTTGATCCCGATTCAGAAGCTCCTGTGCGACCCGTTTCTTGAACCTTTTGTTCGCGCGCCTGCTCGTTTTGATCCTCTCCAGGTGCTACCTGGCTCCAAACAAATGTTGGGGGAAGGAGAGGCAATAGAACCACGACAGCAATTCTGACGAGACGCAAAGCGCCCTCCCGCGGCTGGTATCCACAATCCGCACCCCACCCCTTTCTGATCGTTTCCGACTCCGGCGGCTATTGCCATAGATGACAGAGCCAGCCAGACCCTTTACGTATTTGATGGCAGACTGGCCGATAGGGGTGTCCCGCGATGAGAGCGGCCGGGAAGGCCTGAGGAAGTCTAAATCTTTTCTTGCGGGAATGGCGCGCCATCGGCGTCGCCACAAATATCCTCGCTGACGGCGCCCATGCTCTTATTCCACCGCGCGCCGTGTCGGGCGCCGCAGCGCTGCCGCTGTTTGGCCGGAGCCGAGTCGCAGGCACAGTATTATCAGGCGGTGCCTGCGTAGCACCGGCAGCCAGCTTACTTCGCGGCGCTAGGAGCCGGTTTCGGCGCAGGCGTGCTGAATTGGACCGTGTCTGCCACGAGCTTGCCTTCGGTGGGCTCTTTCGCGTGAATGACCACGCGATCGCCGACGTTCAAATCCGACAGTTTGGCGGCGGACTTATTTTTACTGAACGTCGTCTGCGGCACGACCGCGACGGTTACCAGAGTGTTTGTTGTGGTCTTCACGGTGATGGAATCTTTAGCCACACTGGCTACTGTGCCGATTACGTGCTGTTCATCGCCATGAGCGAAGACTGCCGCGGTACTCAGCGCGATGCAGGCAATGAGAATCAAAGTGCGAGCTTTCATTTTTCTCCTCTTAGGGAATTTTACGCCATCCCCAGGCGGATGTCCGCTAACATTTGCGACCTTTCACCAGCCGGCGAAATGGCCGTGCGGCTCCCTCAGTGGTTCGGAATCTGCACGGCCGCAGTGATCACGCAAACCCACAGCAGGATCTCGGTCAGCGCGGCAAACCTGGCGATTCCCGGCGTGTCGCTCGTCTGACCCCAATCGCGCGCTTTGCGCTGCACCACGACATGCCAGATCAGCGCCAGCGGAATGAACAGGCCGAGCTTCCATTGAAACGCGATGTTGCCGATAAAGGCCGTCGCGATTCCGGAGAAGAGCATGAATCCGCCCGTGAGAACGATGGCAAAGCCAATCCAGTTCCAGGCGAAGAGTTCCTGCGCGACTTGCGCGGCCGTAGCGCGCCGGCTGCCCACTCCCAAAAGCCGCAAATCCAAAGCGAAATTGGTCCCGAGCCATATGGATAGACCGGTGAAATGAATCAACTGCACGAATGGGTACGCCCATACTGACTCGCGTGTCATCAGGCCCCAGGGAGTGCCCTCCAACCATTTTGCGAACCCAACCAGAATGTCGTGCATGGGAGCAGCCTTTCTGTCGCTGAAGTGGGAGCCTTTAGCCAAGCCCTTCCAGCGCCGGGATCTCTGACGCGGAAAGGATCGTGGCTATCCACAGCAACAAGGAGATCAGCGCGATGATTTTCGCGGCCTGCGGAATCTCAGGGTTCTGCGCCCACCTCCGCGCACCGCGCTGCACGATGAAGGCAAAAATCGCCGACACCACGATCATCGCCAGCTTGAAGTGAAACACCTTGTCCGGCGCCCAATCACCGGCGTCCGTCGCAAACATCAGGAACCCGGAAAGCACCGCGAGGGCGAATCCGATCCAGGCCCATGGGAAAAGCTGCTCGGCAAGTTCCGCGAGGCCTCGCCTGCGAGCCGCCACGCCCATGACGCGCAAATCCACAACGGCAATCGATCCGATGAACCAGAACATGGTCAGATAATGAGTCACTGCCACCGTTGAATACATCCAGCCTGTGCTGCCCAAGGTTTTGACCCAAGCTGTTTGTTCCAGTGCCTCCCACATTTCGGTCTCCTCCTTGCGACGCGATGTCGATTCAGATCTGCCGGCACCGCCGGCCCGGCCCTCTTATACTTCATAATTCCCCCAAGTTCCAACTCCTCCTTACCTCCGGCTCTCGTCGTTCTGAACCACGGACTCGTAATGGCTTCCGCATTTTACGGGCGGACCTGGTAAATCAGAGCTATGCCGCGTCCAAACTGGCGCCAATAATATCCAGTCCTTTACATGGTGGGCCGTTAAATCGGTGCAAAAACTGGGGGCGACGAGTCTAGTGGTGGTGTTCTGCTGCGGGAGTTTTCGGGACCGGGCCGCCATTCAAAAATTGTTCTTCCTGCTGCTCCTCGGCGCGTTCCGCTTCGGTTTTCGGGTTCAGCTTCTTCATATCCTCCAGC
>Ga0066691_10000987_pt1 | contig 10531 bp, 18 predicted proteins | sample GraSoiAngelo_140_FD_66671 | JGI IMG/M metagenome (GOLD analysis project Ga0066691, IMG submission 66671) | Grasslands soil microbial communities from the Angelo Coastal Reserve, California, USA - 14_0929_12_30cm | ecosystem: Environmental > Terrestrial > Soil > Grasslands | place: USA... | reverse complement strand
AGAACGCCGCAAACGTAAGCTTCCCAACCCCGCGCGACGGGTTGAGTGTAGGGCTGTTTGCGTTGCCCTGCAACGAAACACGCCGTGCGTGCCGAGAGGTGGACGCGCGCCATGATCGCCAGTTTTCTCGTTGTGGTCTATACCTATCCGGTGTTGTCGGGTGACGCCCGTGTCGGTGTGACTGACACCGGCGGGGTGCCGGGTGAGTAACCAGGCTCAAGGGCTGGTGCGCAATCTGGCGTTGAAAGCCCCTCTCAAGCCGGTGCTGATGGCCTATGCCGCGTACGCCGACGAGCTCGGCTACACGTGGGCGGGGGTCGAGGTGATCGCGTTCGACACCGGCTACGCGCCCTCGACCGTCAAACAGGCCCGCCGGGAGTTGACCGTGGCGGGCTGGTTGGCGTCCAAACGCCGTTTCGGCACATCGACGATCACACGCCTGAACCTGGACCGGATGGCGAGCGAGGCGGTCGATCGGGGCGAAGGGCGCCGGATTCACCCCGAACTGGAGTTCGAGCCGGACAGCCCGGAAAACCACAGGTCGAGCCCAGTCGTCCGGGAGCCGGACGGCTGTGTCGCCGCAGGTCAACCACAGTTGTCCGGCTCCCGGCTGACTGTGGCGGGCGAACGTCCGGCTCCCGGACGACTGGATGGCCGGGAGCCGGACGAGTACTCGTCCGGCTCCCGGCCCGTATTCATCAGTGAATCGTCAGATGATCCGTCAGTCGACGCGCGCCCAGGCACGCCGCCGCGGCCGGGTCCTCGGTCTGGTCCGCGTCGTGGTGGCCGGCACCGGGCGCAGGACCGACCCGAGGGAGCGAAGACCAATCCACCCCCCGGCGTGCGGACACCAACTGACGCGCCTACCCTCTGCGCGCTCACCCTCGTCACGGGCCTGGATTTTGGCTCGCATCGGCGGCCTACCACCGTGCAGGCCCTCGAATTGGCGGCCCGGGTGGATGCAGCACTGGCCGCGGGGTTGTCGCTGGTCGAGGTGCGGCGTCACGCCCAGGCGACGGTGAACGCGGCGAAACCCCCTCGGGAGAAAGGCAACGCGGTGGTCTACCTGATCAACGGTTTGGCGCCGGAGCGTTTGCCGATGCCGCGTGCCGATGTCCACCAGCCCGAGCAGCCAGCGGCGGCGGACTCGGAGGGGCGCCGTTCCGCGCTGGCGGCGGTGGCCGCGTTGCCGCGAGCCCGGGTGCCGACGCGACGACCCCGTGCCGGCACCCGTGTCTCGAACGGGCCGATGGCGCGGGAGAAACGAGCGGGCGATGGGTGAGCTGGTGGTGCCTGCGGGCACGGTGAGAGACGTCCTCGCGGGAGTGCTCACGCCGCTGCACCTCACCCAGTCCGCGTTCGCCGCGATCATCGAGGTGTCGCCGAAACACCTGTCGCAGATCATGCACAACAAGATCGTGATCTCGCCGGCGTTGGCGGTCGCGTTCGAAGCGGCAACGGGTATCCCAGCGGGCGCCTGGTCGGCGGTGGCGATCGAGCAGCGGGCCCCCCGGTTGCGGGAAGCGGTGCCGCATTTGGAAAGGATCGTGGTGGCGATGGAAGAAGCGCGTCGTACGGTGGATCGGCGGCGCCCGTCCGGCCGGTGGATCCCGATCGATCCCCGGCCGGTCGAACATCATCCGGTCGCACCTCGTTGTGGGCGGGGGGTGTCGTGACCACGTCGGCGGTCGGCTTGGCCGGCACCGTGGCCGCGAGCTTGGAAGGCCCGGTCGCGTCGGTGTTGGCCCGCTACGGGATCCCCACGGAAGACCGGGTCGTGCTCGAACTCGTGCGTACGACGGCCGTGGTCATGTTGACCGAGTTGTCCGCGCGGGAAGCGGAAGCGGTCGCGGCCATCCCGCGAGACGAACTCATCTCCAGCCGTGACCGCCACATCCAGGCCGCGTTGGTCTACCAGGATGCGGCAGGCGAGTTGCGGGCCGGATTACCCGGCGCCTCCGAAAGGTGGCCGTGACGGTGTATCAGCACACCAGGTGGTGTCGGTGGTGGCCGTGGGGCCGCCTGGTTGCCCCTGCCGGGGTGATGCTCACCCTGACCGACGGTGAACAGATCGGGCCGCTGCCGTTGCGCTACAACGGCCGGTGCCGGCACGGCGATCACCAGTGGCTGGCGTTGGCCGCGCAACACCTCGCGCAGCACCTCGACTCGTGCACCGTCGAGGTGCTGCCGCCACGTACCGAGTTGTCGATCGTGTTCTTGCCTGATGAGATGATGGCCGAGGCGTTGGGGTCCAGCATGTCGTGACCCGGTGGCGGGTCACGATCTCCTTTTCGTGGTGCCGCGGACTGTCGGCGGGCCGCGTTGCGTTGTTCCCTCCGGACTCGTTCGGAGGACTTCAACTCCCGATCCATGTTGATCAAACCGAGGATGTCGAGGATTTCTCGGGCCTCGTCCTGCTCGACGTGCCGAAGAACGAACCGGCGCGCCTGCAATGCCTGGACGGCGGCGTGCTGTTTGGCCTCGGCGGTGCGGGGGGTGCACGGGACGGGGAAATCGGCGTGGGTGCCAGGCAGGTTCACAGGTAGCCCACCGCCACCCACACCAACGTCACCAGGACAACGAGGATGATCACGTCGCGGCGGCGCATGCTGGAACACAGCAGCGGCCGGCGGCGTGGCCGGGCGAATCGGCGACGCGCACCGGAGGGGGCGATATAGGTTTGAGCCCGATGCCGGCCCGGTAGGCTGATTGCGTTCACTGGCCGACACCTCCCGGGGAGGGCCTGTTACCGCCAGTAGGGCTCTGGCCAGGCCCGTTCCTCCGGATCGTCGCCTGGCGTCTCGACAGCCGCGGTGGTGTCGGTGGGGTCGTGGGCGGCTTCGTCGATGGCGTCCTGGATGCGAATCCCATGTGTGGCAACGCTGATGCGTCCACGGCGGGGGACGACCTTGCTACACTGCTGGCCGCGCGGCGTACGACAGAAGCGGCATGCCACCCGCAATGGGCTCGTGCCGACGATGCGGACCCCGCTGGGGGTCCACATGAGGTCGGTGCCACGCCCCGGGGTGGGCTGGTCACGCCATGCACGTACCACAATGCCCAGTGTGGGTAATTGGTCCGACAAATCGGTTGGTTTAACGGTTCAGGAAAGGAATCCGGCTCACACGGTTGTGACGCGGGTGATGTGCTGTTCGATTCCTGCAACAAGGGTGCGACACTCATCAAGCCCTGCCCTCCGCAACAAGGGTTGGGTGGAAAGGCGATGGCCGGTGATTAGGGCACCGGCCATCGCCGCCTGGGGTGGAGAATTAACCTGGCCGGGTTCGAGGGTTCGGTGCGGTATAAAGACCCGAGAAATTCTTGTGTTCCGCGCTCGGGTCAAGGGGATGACAGGGGCTGGAATCACGGCAGGGTCTGGGCCGTGACGCGAGGTCTGGGCGGGCCACCGTCGAACCGAAGTGAAACATAGAATCCCGATAGTACGACAGTGCGCAAGTCGAAACATCGACCTGGATAATCACCCCCCGTATTGCCGCAATGACCCGGCGTTCTCACTCGAATGGCCCAGTTAAGCGTTATCGCCGCGACACTCAGCGACGTTACCGAATTGGTCAAGGATTCAATCTATGGGGCGAGGCTTGTGAACCGCGAATAATGCAGTTGATGGGCGATGGTCACGGTCGCGATAGGACCAGATCTCTGTTTGGCCACAATAAGATCTGCCTCGCCCGCGCGCGGATCATCCCGATTCCACGCGTCCGGCCGGTGCACCAACAACACCGTATCCGAGTCCTGTTCCAAAGATCCGGATTCACGCAGGTCCGACAACATCGGACGGTGATCAGCCCGTTGCTCCGGGCCACGATTGAGTTGGCTGATCGCGATTACCGGAATGGTCAACTCTTTCGCCAACAACTTGATCTGCCGAGAGAATTCCGACACCTCCTGCTGCCGGCTCTCCACCCGCTTGCCCGACGTCATCAACTGTAGATAGTCGATTACCAACAGTTTCAGGTCGTGGCGCTGCTTCAATCGGCGTGCCTTGGCCCGGATCTCCATCATGGTCATGTTCGGCGAGTCGTCGATGAACAACGGCGCCTGGCTGATCTCGCCCATCCGCCGCGCCAACCGGGCCCAGTCATCATCCGACATCCGGCCACCGCGCATGTCCGAGAGCCGGATCGAGGCCTCGGCACACAACATCCGCATCACCAACTCGGTCTTGGACATCTCCAACGAGAAAATCGCGGCGGTCTGGCCGTGCTTGATCGCGCAATCCCGGGTGAAATCCAAACCCAGCGTCGATTTTCCGGACCCCGGTCGACCCGCGATGATCCACATCTGGCCGGGGTGCAACCCGTTGGTCACCTCGTCCAGATCGACGAACCCGGTCGACACCCCCGTGTTGGCGCCCCCGCTGGACGCGATCGCGTCGATCTCGTCCATGGTCGGCTGCAACAAGTCTTCCAGCGACGCGTAGTCCTCGCTGGCGCGCTGCTCGGTGACCTCATAGATCGCGGCTTGGGCCCGGTCCACCACCCGCTCGATCTCCTCGCCGCCCTCGGCACCCGCATACCCCCACTGCACGACCTGGGTGCCCGCAGACACCAACCGCCGCAACACCGCCTTCTCGGCGACGATCTCGGCGTAGTAGCCCGCGTTGGCCGCGGTCGGCACCGCCGCGATCAGCGTGTGCAGATACGGTGCGCCCCCCAACCGCGCCAGCTCCCCGCGACGTTGAAGCTCGGCGGCCACGGTGATCGCGTCGGCGGGTTCCCCGCGACTGTAGAGATCCAGCACGCAGTCATACACCGCTTGGTGCGCGGGCCGATAGAAATCCTCGGGCCCGAGAACGTCGACCACGTCCGCGATCGCGTCCTTGGACAACATCATCCCGCCCAGCACGGACTGCTCGGCGGCCACATCCTGTGGCGGTTGCCGCTCACCCCGATCGGCCGGGGCGCGCATCGTGTCGGTCATGTCGGTGTCCTTTTCGGTGGAAGTAACCCTCGGTCGGCGTGTCGGTGGCGGGAGCAGAACGGGCCGGTTACTGTCCACCGGCGCGGCGGGCTCCCGCCCCCCAACCAGGCCGGGTACACGCGTCTGTTCAGAACGGGAGTGCGTCGTGGGCCGCCGGTGCGTCGGCCTGGTCGATCCCGGCTGGGACCCTCGCAACGGCCGGCCCCGAGATCGACGGGTCGGCGCCCGGCGCGCCCTCCCACCCCGGGTCGGGGTTCTCGCCCGCGCCGCAATACCGGCATCCGGCGTCCTGGCACACGTAACAGTCCGGCTCGATCTCCTCGGGGCCCGACGGCGGGAACAACGCGTGCTCGCCATCCACGATGGACCAATCCGGTTCACCGGCCGGGCCCGGCGCCGACGTCGGCGCCGCGTACTCGCCGCCGACCGTCCACCGGTACAAGGTCGTTTTCGTGAGCGGCACGTACTGGCCGCTCACCCGCACCCGCGTCCCGTCGGGACACACATGCCGATAGCGGGTGATGGACAGGCGGGGGAGCGGCGCCGAGGTCGGCTGGCACCACTCCCCGCAACCCAAGTCAAAACGCGGGTCAGGCGTGCGCACCGGACGCCGCCGTGGCCTGGCCGGGCACCTCGACCGGCGGCTGCTGATGCTCTGGGCGGCCGAAGTACTCGCCGAACGGGTCAGCGTCACCCTTTGCCAGGATCGCCCGCACGTCGACCATCAAGTCCCGCACCTCGCCCTGCGTCAGGGCCCGCGAGGTCGGCAGGTACCGGCCGGCCAACTCGCGGGTGAGGAACAGCTTCTGTTCACGCGAACCCAAATCCACCAGGTTCGACGGGATGCCCGAGTACAGCTTGTCGAGCTCGGCCAGTTGCGTGTCGGCTACCGGCAACTCCCGATCGGCTTCACGAACGGTCACCGGCTGGATCGCCTCCCAACCGCTCGCCACTGCCGCCCGCGCGGTGTCGCCGCCAGTAGCGGGGGCAGCGCCCGCGAGAGCAACCGGGTCACCGGCCGGGCGCGCGCCGGCGAGCCGTTGGCCGGTTTGCGTGGCGAGCTGTCCGATCGTCACGGGCACGCCGTGAGCGTCGGTGGTGTCCTCGGTCCCGTTCAGTCCGCCCTGGTGCCGCATCTCGTGGATCAGCGCACGCACCTCGTCCGCGGTCGTGGCGGCCAGCACCCGGGCCCGGAACCCCGCGACCACGTTCTGGACCGCCTGGTTCGGGGCCTCGTCCGGCATGACCTGGTCCGCGTTGAACACGCGCGCATTCGCCGCCCGCGAATTCTTGTCGCACCCGATCACGTCGAAGATCAGGTTCGCGAGGGTCATACCGGGCCGCTGTATCGGCCGCCACGTCTCTTGCTCGGGGCTCACCGCGAGCGCGAAGTTGCCGGTCTTCAGCTTCAGGATCTCCGGCGCCTTGCCCCGGTACATCCGGATGTGCACGCCGACCTGCTTGGGCAGATCCTTGCGGCTACGCACCGTCCAGGCTTTCTCCTTGGTGGGATTACCGGCTGCGTCCATGACCGTGACCACGTCCTCAGCCGAGATCAGCACCACCGGGCCCGGCCAGGTCAGCACCCAGTGCATGAACTCGACGTGCCGCTTTTTCGCCAGGTTCCACAAATCCATGCCGATCGGCACTTCCCGCTCGGACGACCACGCCAGATCGGGATCGTCGTGGGCCTTGGCCAGTTGCGTGGCCAGCCGACGGCGGGCCCGCGTGTCGGCCATGTCCGAGAGCATCGCGTGCACACCCGACATCGCGTCCACGACCAGCGCGATCGGACCAGCACCGACCGCCTCCGCGTCCTTGGCGATCTGCCAGTGCGCCTCGATCTGCTCCATGATGTCGCGCCACGTGCCGTCGTGGTCGATGATCTCGTATTTGACGCCCGGGATGCGGCCATACTCGTCGGCGGTGGTCTCGCCGTCGCCGATCTCCAGGTAGTACATGCCCGCGATCCGGTCATCCGCCGACAACTGCGCGGCGGTCGAGGATTTGCGGGAGCCTTCCTCGCCGGACACGAGGATCACCGGCCACGCGGGCAGACAGGTCGGCTTGCGGGTCTTCGGCGACACCTTGGGCCGGTTGTATTCGCGCCGAGCCGAACGGTTGCCGCGGGCCTGGTTGCCGCGCTGGGCCGTGGCCGTGTCAGGCATGGGTGGTCACCTCCACCCGAGCGTCGCGGGCGACACCGTAACCGGTGCCGGTGACAGTTCCCGCTGCGCCGTAGTGCGGGCGCGGGACGAGGACCGTTAGCATGATGCGGCCTTCTCTCTGATGACATGCTGGTCGTTCGGGGATTCGAGGGTGTTCTGGTGGCCTGGCGCGCTAGGAACGCGCTGGGCCACCTTTTTCGGTTAGGTCACCGGATCGTGCCCGGCCTGGTCCGCGGTTCGGAGTTCAGCGGCTTGGCGCCACCGGTTGAACACCCGATGCGCCAGCCGGTCACGGGGCGGCCTCGGCGATCGCCTGCCCAACTCCCATTGGATGTAGGTGCGGACGTTGACGCCGATCAACGCGGCGGCCTCGGTCTGGGTCAGTCGTGCCTCCTCCCGCCAGGCCCGGATCTGACCGGGGGTGTCGAGCCATTCGGCGAGTTCCGCTCGCCGGGCTGGTGCGAGTGCCATGCCACAACCCTACGGCACCAGACCCCCCGAAAGCCATATCGAACGTCATATTGAACGTCATGTCGCTCAATATGACGTTCAGGTTGCGTCACGCAGCAGGTGCGCGTACCGTAAAACCTTGCCCTGAACCAATAACCACGACCCGAGTGAGGTAACCCGAACCCGCCAGTAACACCCCCCGCATCGGGGTCGGTAAGTCGAATCCAGGACGACCAGCCGCCCCCAGCCACACCCTCCACCGAACCGAAGGAGCCACCCCCGTGCCTGTCTCGGCATACCGGCGGGCCCCGCTGCCATGCGAAGCCGACCCGGACCTGTTCTTCCCGGTCAGCACCGTGGGCCCCAGCATCACCCAGATCGCGCACGCCCAGGCCAAATGCGCCCGCTGCCCGATCATCGACCAGTGCCGCACCGCCGCGCTTGAGCGCGGCGAAGCCACCCTGTGCATCCAAGGCGGGGTCCGCATCGTCGGCACAACCCCAACCAAGCCGGAACCAGGGCAGACCCGCACCCGCCGCAAGGACGCCGCCCTCGACCCCGACGACTACCAGTTTCTTCGCTCGTTCGGCGCGTCCAAACTGCGGCTCGCGGACCGCCTCGGCATCAAAGCGTCATCCCTGGACCGCGCCGAACAGCGATGGCAGCAGGACCAGGAAGACCAGTGCGCGTCACAGCATGCGGCGACCGGGTGACACGCCTACCCTGCCCCGGCCCCGCACCCCACGCGACCGAGAGGAGCCAGTAATGGACACCCTCACCACCGTCAACGACGACACCAACCCGGACCCGGCCACACCCGCACAACCGACCTGGTGGGACCTCTACGCGGCGCTGGCCGCGCACGGCCACACCCACCCGGACCTGCAACCCGTCCAGGTCCACCCATCCTCACCCGGCCTGCTCCACACCCAACCCGACCTGGTCGCGACCCTGGAACTGCTACCCCGCAGCGACCGCTACGACGCCACCGCCTTCGCCGACTGGATCGACTCCCTCGACACCTGCCACGGCATCACCGCGATCGCACTCACCCACCCGTCCGACACGATGGTCACTGCGCTCGGTGTCCTCGCCGGGATCCCGGTCGCGCTCTGGTCGGTCATCCACGCCACCCCCACCCGGTTCCTTGACCAGCACGGCCGACCAGTCCCGGTCACCGTGGCCACCGTGCGGGCCTGCGACACCGACGTGCACCAGCGCGGCCAGTTGACCAGCGACCCACCGGAGCGCAGGCCATGAACCACCGATGGTGGTGGATCGCCGCCGCCGGTCTCACCCTCGCCGTCATCGTGCAGATGCTGGCGGCCCTCAGCCGATGACCCCACCACATCCGCCGCCGCCGTCCCTGCCGCGTCCAGCCGAGTGGCGGATCCGGCTCGGCCGCGGCACCTGCGCCGCCTGCGGCGGCACCCTGACCGACCGCGCCGGCATGCGCGTCACCGCCACCTTCCGGCGCATCTACCACGGCGACGGCGACTACTGCGACCTACCCAACCCGCCCTCACCCGACCCGACCGCCCGGACCGCGAGCAACCCAAACCCCACCACGTTCGGCGGCCACCAGCAGCGCCGGAAAGGACGACCTCGCCATGCCTGACCCGACACCTCGACCGTGGTACGAGATCGAACCGGTCGACGCGGTCGACCTGATCCTCCCCGCCGACGGCATCATCGGCCCGCTCGCCGAGAACGGCACACCATGCCCGTGGCCGTGGGAACCACAACAACTGGTCGGCATGTCGATCGGCCACTACCACTGCCCCAACTGCGGCTCCGCCTGTATCGCCGGGGTCCGCCATCCCGACTATCGGGTCCAGCCCGAGGACGTCCGGTGAAACACGTCCCCGCCTGGCTGTGCCACGTCGCCGCCCTGGCCTGGACCGCGATCAGTTGCCTGTCCCGCTTCGCCCGCCGCTTCGCACCCCCACCAACCCGCCCACCAGGAAAGGGCCGCTGATGCCCATCCGTCACCAATACGTGCGCCGCCTGGGCTGGCGGATGCCACCTAACGCGGTCTACGTCGGCCGGGCCCGCGGACCACGCGGCCGCTTCGGCAACCCGATCCACTGGGACGACTACCCGGCCACCATCACCGCCCGCCACCACGGCATCACCGTGGTCCGCCGGGTGTCCAAAGCCGCCCGCCGCCAGATGGCCGCCGACGAATTCGCAACCAATCTCCGGCTGGGCACCCTGCCGGACTATCCGACCGTCGCGGAAATCCGCCGCGACCTCGCCGGGAAAGACATCGCGTGCTGGTGTCCGCTGGACGGCGCCTGCCACGGGGACACGCTGCTCACCGTCGCGAACGAACCGGCCCCACTGTTGACCCCGGCGCACTGGGCGGTGCTCGGCTGCGCCTTCCACGGCGGCCCGGTCCACTCGACCCCGGATCTCACGGCGGTGATCGCGGACCTGGTCGACGCCGGGTACCTCACCGGTGACGGCCGGATCACCGAGGTCGGCCGCGTGTGCTGGATCAGCGACGCCCCGTGGGGTGCCTACTCCCCAGCGCTCACCTGCCGACCTACCCACCAGTAACACCCGCTAGTAACCCTTCCACCGAAAAGGAAAACCGACCGTGAAGTCGAGTCACGTGCTGCTCGCGGTGTCCACCGCAGCCACGATCGCCACCGCCGCCACATCCTGCACGCAGCCCACCCCAGCGACCCCCGTCGCACCTGCCCCGTCAACTCAGCCACCCGCCGGCACCGTCGGCGTCCTCCACGTCAGCGACCACGGCCTCTCGTTCACCGCCGGCTGCGGTACAGGGACGACGGTTATCGCTGTCACCCCCGACAACCCGGCCACCCGCGCCGCCGCGACGAAAGCCTGCGCACAAACCAACGGCGCCATCAACAACCTCCCGTGGCCCTCCGGAGTCCACCCGATCCCGTTCGGGGGCGGTTGGGGTGGCTGACCACAGCGACATCGGCTGGACCGACGCGTCC
>Ga0066691_10000976_pt1 | contig 10607 bp, 8 predicted proteins | sample GraSoiAngelo_140_FD_66671 | JGI IMG/M metagenome (GOLD analysis project Ga0066691, IMG submission 66671) | Grasslands soil microbial communities from the Angelo Coastal Reserve, California, USA - 14_0929_12_30cm | ecosystem: Environmental > Terrestrial > Soil > Grasslands | place: USA... | reverse complement strand
TGGTAACCCGATCCTTTGGGGTCTTCCTCGGGACGAAGAAACGTGGTCACCCGTTCCTTCTGATAGGGCTTCAGGTGATGCCAGCCAATCGGCACCATCAACGCAGCCGCCAAAACCATTACTGCCGCGTGTTTCCATTGGATACCCGCCAGATAAGCCCCCACTAGCACTACCGGAATCAGCACCATGGCTGTTCCCAAATCCGGCTGCAGTAGAATCAAGCCTATCGGCACCGTGATGAGCACAGCGGCTTTGCATAAATCCGCGACCGAAAGCCGCTCGGTACGCACCTCCGCAAAAAAACGCGCCAACGAAACAATTATAATTAACTTGGCTAGTTCCGACACCTGTAAAAACTCGCCCATGACGGGCAGCCAGCGCTTGGCGCCATAGCGCGTGTTTCCCGCCACCAATACCGCGAGCAGTGCGATGATTCCGATCACGTAGAGAATCGGCGCCTTGTCCAGCACGGAGTGATAGTCCAACCGGGAGAGCAACAACATAAAGCCGAAGCCCATTGCGATCCACCACGCCTGCTTCCAGTGCATTCCTGCCAAATGGCTGGCGTGCGTAGCCGACCAGATCTCCAGCAGGCCGATTCCGCAGATGGCGAAAATGATCGTCACCAGCCACCAATCGTAATCGCGTATGCCTGTGCCTTCGTTCATGGATTGAGAGTGACTGGAGGCGTTGATTGAGGAGCTGCGGAAACAGGTTCCGGTTTCATCGGAACCGCCTCTTCGGCCTCCGCATCCGTCTTGTTGTTCCGCGCTGTGTCTGCGGCAAATGACGGCGGTATGCCGGGCGGTACAGCTTGCGTGGTCAGTTGTTGGGGAGGAATCTTACCTTGCTTTTTATCGTAGTATGCTTTAACGATGGCGCGCGCGATCGGTGCTGCGGCGACGCCACCATGTCCTCCGCCCTGCACCAGCACAGAAACAATGATCTCGGGATTCTGACGAGGTGCGAACCCAACGAACCAGGCAGTGTCTTTCAACTCTGCTCGTTTCCCGACGCGTTTCAGCCCTTGTTCACTGATCACTTGGGCGCTTCCCGTCTTTCCGCACAGTTCGATCCCAGGAAGTCTCGATGCACCCGCCGTTCCTCCCGGCTCGTTCACCACTCCGTACATTCCTTCGGTCACGGTGTCTACGGTGGAGTCTGAAATGGGGAAGTCAATTTCTGGCGCCGGCTTGTCGGAGAGAAGCAGGTGAGGCTGGTGGAATCTGCCTCCATTGACGATGCCGCCGACCATGTAAGCAATTTGTATTGGCGTAACCGCGATTGCGCCTTGCCCGATCGCCACTGAGATTGTTTCCCCAGGATACCACTTTTGGTGAAAGACTCGTTGCTTCCAGGCCTCCGAAGGCATCACGCCAGGCTCCTCGCCCGGCAAGTCAACTCCCGTTTTGTGCCCCAGGCCAAGGTTGCCGGCGTAAAACGAAATGCGATCGATTCCGAGTTGCTTGCCTAAGTTGTAAAAGAATACGTCGCAAGAATGCACGATGGCCTTGTGTAAATTCACATCGCCATGGCCCTTTGCCTCCCAATCGTGAAAGACCCGCCCATAGAATTGCGCTGAGCCCGGGCAGAAGACGTGATAGTCGGCCGGTACGGCTTTCGATTCCAGCATGGCCGTAGACATCAGAATCTTGAAGACTGAGCCAGGAGCCAGTTGCGCCTGAATTGCGCGGTCGAGCAGCGGCCGCTCGGGATCCTCGTTCAGCGCCTGCCACTCTTCCTTGGAGATGCGTATGGCAAAATCATTGGGGTCGTAAGAAGGCTGGCTGGCCATGGCCACGACTTCGCCGGTCCTCGGATCGACGGCCACCACGGCGCCTTTTTTCCCAACTAAAGCCTCTTCCGCAACCAATTGCAGGTCGTAATCGATCGTGAGTCGGATGGGTTTGCCCGGGACGGCATCGGTCTGCTCGAGTCGGCCGACCTCGCGTCCGACGTTATTGACGACCGAGCGCCGCATGCCGTCGACGCCCATTAGGTGATCGTTGTACTGCCGTTCGAGTCCCGCCTTGCCCACAATATCACCGGGTCGGTTGCGCCCACCGCTCTCCTCGATTTGATCGGAGCTTACTTCGCCGACGTAGCCGCTCACGTGCGCCATAAAGCCGCCCCGCGGATACCGGCGGCGATGCACCATGAGCATTTCCAAAACGGGAATATCGGCGCGATGCGACTCGATGAAGGCGATGTCGCCCGGCGTGGCTTCCGGCTTGATCACGATTGGCTGGAAATGCGCGAGTGCTTTGGCAGAGTCCAGCTGTTGCCGAATATCGTCCAGAGTCAAGCTCAAACCATCGGCAATCTGGGGAAGCAGGCGTTCCACTTGCTGCGGATCATCGCGGAGCAATAGGACGCTGAAGGAGGGGTAATTATCAACGATGACGCGCCCGTAACGGTCCAGCATGGCGCCGCGCGGAGCGATGATTGGAATGGACCGAACTCGGTTACGCTCTGCAAGCTGCGTATAGCGATCGGAATTGACGATCTGCAGCTTCCAGAAACCAAGCAGGAGCAGGGCCATGAGCCCCACAATAGTGTATGAGATGACCGTCAGCCGCATCTGCGGCAGACGATTTTCATTTTGAAACCAAAGGGACAAGCAAACTCCGCGCCCGCTGCCCGGCAGTACTGCTCAGCTTGCCATTTTGAGCCGGCAAGTATACCGCCATAACATTGATACGGCAAAATTTAGCGACAGTGCTTCAAAGCTTCTCACGGCGCTTTGGATGTACTCGCCCAACGTATCACTGGCCTATTTAGGCGCGCAACCCTTTGCGGTTCCGAGATGCCCAATCGAGTAAGGAGTCGGACGCCTCTGCCGGAACCGGCACGCCCTCCGCACATTCAGATGGCTCACTACGGCTTGCGAAGCTTGTCCAAGACGGCGAAAAAGACAACGGCCACTGCAGAATTGACGATCGAGGCAATCATCAGCTTCATTTCCAAATACGGCTCGTGCTGCCCGAGCAGCAGCCGGTTGGTTACTACCAGCACGGCATTGTGCAGGTGAAAGAAGACAAAAGTTAGCAGGAATCGGCTAATCGGATGCTCCACGTCGATCCGCGAACCGAAGGAGGACGCCACGAAACCGACCGCTGTCTTGGCGATGCCATACATTCCGAAGGGCGTGTGCCCAAGACTGTCCTGCGCCAGTCCAATGACCATTCCGAGCAAGAGCCCGGACGAAGGATTTCGCCGGCTCAAGCCGAAGTAGATGGTCACGAGGAGAGGAAGTTCCAGGATCGCCGCTGATCGGAAATACACCGGCAGCAGCGCTTCAAGGGCCAGCGCCAGGATTACCACGCCGAACACCGCGCCTGCGTAGTACTTATGAACTTCGATGTACTGATCGTATTGAGTGTGGATTTCCATCGATGGCAGCCCTAGGAATTTGCGATCACGGATTGTTCGGCGCCGGCGGAGCTGCCGGTGCTACGGTAGCCGCCGGTTTGGGCGGTGTCACGGAAGCTGCAGGCTTCGGCGGTGACAGGGGAGCCGCCGGTTTCGGTGGTGTCACCGGAGCCGCAGGTTTGGGCGATGTCGCAGGCGCGACGGGAACCGGCACGGATTTTTCTCCATCCTTGCGGAAGGCAAATTCCTGTCGGGTGAGCAGTACTAGAACCTCCTCGAGCCCATCCAGCCGGGCCGTAGGCTTCACTGATATTTTCAGAAACGGACTGTGGCGGTCAGGCTGCACTTGCGTCACCGTCCCGACAGGCAAATCCTTTGGGAAGATGCGATCCTGCCCCGAGGTGAGTATCCTTTCGCCCGGCTCAACCTTAATGTCGTTGTTGATGTACTCGAGTCCTAGCAACGGTTCGCCCGTGCCGCGCACTGGTCCCTGAGCTCGCGACTCTCCCAGCAATGCCCCCACGCCGCTTTCCTTGTCCGTAAGCAGGAGCACCTGTGAAGTGTCTGGATAGACGGCGAAAACCTTCCCGACCACGCCTTCCGGCGTGATCACTCCCATGTCCCGCCGCACACCATCGCGCGACCCGCGACTGATGAAGACCATGTGACTGGAAGGATCAGGGCTTGCCCCGATTACGCGCGCCGCCAGCATTTGCACTTCCGCATGCGCATCCCGAAAGCCGAGTAAACCCGCCAAACGATCCGCTTCCGCCGCACGGCTCTCCAGTTGAGCGTTGTGCATGCGGAGTGCCCCGACCTCGGTGCGGAGTTGATCGTCTTCCTCGCGCAGATGCCGCAGAGCTACATAGCTATTCCAGAGGCCCCGGACTCCATCCACGGACCACGCCGCGCCGCGCCCCAAAGGCGATACGCTCTCGATGGCCCACACGCGGATGAGCCGTACCTGTTGCCCGCGCCTGATCTGAAGCGCGAGCAGCAGGATTTGAGCCGCCATCGCAGCCGCGAATAGAGTCAGAGATCGATGACGTGAAGGAATGGACAAGGTGATCTCTCTTCCGGCTCAAACAAGCATCATTGGCGTGCTGTAGACTCTCAAACCGCTCCGCTCGCCTAGTCGATCGATACCAAACGAAGCAGGTGGAAATCGCTGAGCATCTTCCCTGTGCCCAGCACGACGGAAGCCAGCGGATCATCCGCAATCGAAACGGGCAACCCGGTTTCTTCGCGAATGCGCTTGTCCAGATTCTTGATCAGCGCGCCGCCCCCGGTTAACACAATCCCCCGGTCACTGATATCGGCGGAAAGCTCCGGAGGAGTGCGTTCCAGTGCCACCCGAATGGCATTCAAGATCGTCGAGACGCACTCGGAAAGCGCCTCACGGATTTCGCTGTCGTCGATGGTGACGGTGCGCGGCACGCCCTCAATCAAGTTGCGCCCCTTGACCTCCATGGTCAGCGGCTTCTCCAGAGGATATGCTGATCCGATCTCCATCTTGATCTGTTCTGCCGTGCGTTCCCCGACCAGCAGGTTGTATTTGCGTTTCAGGTAATGCATCACGGCTTCATCCATCTCATTGCCGGCCACGCGCACCGACCGCGAATAGACAATCCCGCTCATGGAAATGACGGCAATGTCTGTTGTGCCGCCGCCGATGTCCACCACCATGTTGCCGGAGGGCTCCTCGATGGGTAACCCGGCGCCAATGGCCGCCGCCATGGCCTGTTCCACCAGATAGACTTCGCTGGCCCTTGCGCGGTAGGCGGAATCCTGCACGGCACGTTTCTCTACGGGGGTAATTTCGCTGGGCACGCCGATGACGATGCGGGGGTGAACCAGAACGCGGCGATTATGGGCTTTCTGGATGAAGTAGGTCAGCATCTTCTCGGTGACTTTGAAGTCCGCGATCACTCCATCCTTCATGGGCTTGATGGCCACCACATTGCCCGGCGTGCGGCCCAGCATGTCCTTGGCTTCTCGCCCCACCGCAACCACTTCGCTCGTATTCTTATTAATGGCCACAATGGATGGTTCGTTGACCACGATGCCCTTGCCCTTGGCGAACACCAGCGTGTTCGCGGTCCCCAAATCGATCGCGAGGTCAGAGGAAAACAGACTGAAGACGGAACGAAGGTTATAGCCGTTTTTACTGATCATTTCGTATTTCCGGGCCGTTTCCGGCCGCGGTTCCCCTTTGCAGGCGACACAGTCGTTACGGAATCACGATCGACACTCGCTTGATGGCCGTACCGCCCCGACGATTCTGCCCCGTCACCACGATCTCATGACTGCCGCGCGAGAGCGGCTGCGTGAAATAACGGAAACGGCCGTCCGGCCGGATGTCCGCCACAGCCTCTCCATTTATGATAAGCGCCGCACTGGGCTCGGTGCGTCCCATGAGCTCCGCGACGTTTCCATGCAACTCCGTGCCGTCTACTTCCAGAAGCATCTCTTCCGACTTGCCTTGGCTGATAAGCGTAAACTTGAAGGCGTCGCTCGGCGCGCTCTCTTTCTTATGCGCGTCGATGGCCGTCACGCTCCAGAAATAATCGCCTGGATCGAATCCGCTGAGGTCCACGCTTGTCCCGCTGACTACCTTTTCGGCGGCGATGCGCGTAAACATGGAATTCGTGCTCACCCGCAAGCTGTAGCTGGCCGCCTCGGGAATGGCGGACCACGCAAAATGCACGCTGGCATGCTTCGGGTCTGCTTCGATCAGCGGCTGAAGGTTCAAGGGCGCGCTAAGATTCGGTGGCGCAAGCACCGTGGTCTTCGTCAACTCGCCGCTGGATTGATTAAAGGTCACGCGTTCCCACTCGCCGATCTCGACGTGTTGATTGCCCACCTGCATATTGGCAGCGCCTGCCGACACCGTGATCTGATTTTCATTGGTAGAGGGATCGGTGCGAACCGCGGCGCGGCTGTTCTCTTGCAAGGACGCCCGGGCATTGGCAAAGGAGACTTCGGCTCGGGATCGCGGCGATGGCCACGTCCCGGTAGCCAGGTCCACTGCGCCAGAACTGATATGCATGGCCACGCTGGTCGATTTATCGCGATCAATGTAGTTCTGTTCAACGGTCACAAAGGAATTCGACTTAACCGTGTAGGTTGTGCCGTCCACAAATGTGAGCCTGGCCGCGCCGTCGTCGCCCGTGCGGATCAGATCTCCCCTGTCGAGTGTGGTGCGGTAATCGGCATTCTCCCAGGTGACGGAATTGGCTCGTTTTACTTCCACTTTACCGTCGAGATTAACAAAACGCGCCTGGTTCTGAGCCAGTGCGGCGGCGTTGCCTGGAGCGGCGCCCAGGCTGTGCGACACGCGGTCCATGGTCCTGTTCAGCCAATCGGGGCGAGCTACATACGCTCCTGCGCATATAATGACCACGATCAACAGGGCGTAGACGATCACCGTTCGGTAGCTGATCGTCGTCCAGTAAACTTCGATAGTCGGCCCCTTGCCATGTTTCGCAGAACCGGGTTGTCTCGAATCGTACATGAAAGGCGTGGTTTTTACGCTGGTTTTGCAATCTAGCATAGGGTCTGAGGTGTCGCAAGGCAGCCACCAGAGGGTGTTGCTCCGCCCTGCAACATGGGGCGCACATGAGCGAACGCCTACGAAGAGTACACAGGCACAAACGATTTCGCGTTTGAGCCCAGGGGCAAGCTGCCCTATAATCAGTGTATCAGAGCGAGAAATTTGTGCGCGCTGTCGAATGGTCGGGCGATTCCCATGCGTGCTAGCAAGGTGGCCGTGACAAGTGTTCAAATCATTGCATAAGAAAAACCTAGGCGTTCGCATCATGCTTGGCGTGATAGTCGGGCTGCTCGGCGTGGGTATGCTCCTCTATCTGATCCCGGGCCAGGGCACCGAGAGCGTCTCGGCCGCCGATGTCGTGGCGACAGTGGACAACCAATCGATAACGGTTACGGATATTCGGGCCCAGTTAGCGCGCATTCAGCGCAGCAGCGCCATCCCTGCGGCGCTGGAACCCTTATATGCGCAGCAAGTCCTGAACCAGTTGGTCTTCCAGAGGGAGTTGGCGCTCGAAGCCAAACAACTGGGAATCACCGTAAGCGATCAGGAACGTGCTGACCGCATTCGGCTGTTGATTCCCACAGCATTTGTGGGCGGCACCTTCGTGGGCAACGATCAATACGCGGCGCAGGTGGAAGCAACATCAGGCATGGCTGTCCCGGAATTTGAGGATCTGGTCGGCCAGGGCCTGCTCGAGGAGAAATTCCGAGAGCTCGTGACCGACGGGATGAGCGTCTCGTCTGCGGAAGTCGAACAGGAATTCCGGCGGCGCAACGACAAGATCAAGATCAATTATGTAGCCATCAAACCCGATGATTTACAGGCCAAAATCGAAGCCAGCGACGCCGATCTATCCGCCTACTTCGAGAAGAACAAAGCGAAATATAACGTCCCTGAGCGGCGCGTCGTGCAATATGCGTTTCTCGATCTCGAGCAGCTTCGCCTGCATGCCAATATTCCTCAAGATCAAATTCGCAACTATTACGACGAGCACATTGACCGGTACAAAATGCCCGACCGTGCCCATGTGGCGCACATTTTATTTAAGACCGTGGGTAAGACGGATTCGGAAGCTGAGGAGATCCGCAAAAAGGCCGAAGACGTGCTGAAGAAGGCCAAGAGCGGGGCGAATTTCGGTGACTTGGCCAAGCAGTACTCCGAGGACACGACCAAAGAGAGGGGTGGTGATCTCGACTGGATTGTGCGGGGACAAACTGTCCCGGAATTTGAACAGGCTGCTTTCAGCCTGCCCATCGGATCGATTTCCGATGTGGTCAAAACGCAGTACGGATTCCACATCATCAAAGTAATTGACCGTCAAGCGGCCCGCACTCAGACGCTGGATGAGGTGTTTCCGCAAATTTTGGGCGCGCTGCAGGAAGATCAGGCGCAACGCGCGGCCGAAGATCTTTCCGGCCAGATTTCCGCCGAGATTCGCCGGTCAGGCCGGGTTTCCATCGATGATCTAGCCAAGAAATTCAACTTGAAATTCGGACAAACGCCGCCTCTCGAAGCCAATCGCCCCATTGTGGAAGTCGGCAATTCTCCGGAGCTTACGGAGACGATCTTCCGCCTTCGCACTGGCGACGATAGCGCTGCGATCCGCACCGACAAAGGGTACGTCGTCATCTCCGTAAAGGAAGATCAACCGGCCCACCCGGCAACGCTCGCCGAGGTTCGCGATCGAGTTCTGGCTGATTACCGCCGCGAGAAAGCAGCGGACCTGGCAAAGAGCCGGGCGGAGGAACTGGCGCGGCGGGCCAAATCTGGCGAGGACCTGGCAAAAGCAGCCAAGGCCCTGGGGCTCGAAGCGAAAACCAGCGATCTTTTCTCTCGTACCGGCTCCGTAAGTGACCTGGGCGGCGCAGCACAACTCGGCCCGGCGTTCAGCCTCGCCGCCGGACAGACCAGCGACGCGGTTTCTCTCGGAGCGACCTGGGCGGTTTATCGCGTGCTCGAGCGCCAGCCGGCAAATCCCGCGGATCTAGCCAAGCAACAGCAGGATATTCAACAGCAGCTCCTGGATGCGCGCCGTACCATGGCGTTTGAGGCTTTCCGCACCGCTCTCGATAATCGCACGAGGCAGGCAGGCAAGTTGAGGCTAAACGTCGAAAACCTCAAGCGCATTACCGCTCCGTCAAGTTCCTAAGAGAGCCTTGGCCGTTCACTTCTCCCGCAAAATGATTTCGCCGGAGCCGATCCATTGATCGTTCAGCCAGAGGCGGTAGCGAAACGATCCGGGCTTTGTGCCTGGACGGGGAGTTCCGCTCAGCAAACGCATGCCAGCGGGAGCCTGAAAAATATTCGAGGAAAAGGGAGAACGGTTGGCATCGAACTCGATTTTCAACTGGCCTTCTCCGGCAACCCAGGCCACCTGGTCCGATGGCCCAATGACCATCGCCTCCGGAATCACCCCAACCAAGATCGTTTTTTCCGCCATGAACGAGCGCCTTTTCGCGGCGCGGCGCGACGATAACACACTCTGAATTTCGGACAAGCGATTTTCGGGACGAAAAGAGTCTTAGGGGCACGACCTGTCCTTTGGGTCCGTCGTTCCTCTCGCAACTCGTTTCGCCGAATAGCTTGACGCTTTCAAGCCTGCCCCCTACACTGGAACCAGCACACATTCAGAGCGCGCCGACTGCCGTGTGTCCCTGCGCTCAGAAAGAACTCCGGAATGATTCCGGGGTTTGAGGGGAAGAGCATGGCACTCGGTTGGATTACTCTGAGAAGCGGCGACCGCATATCTCTGGTACGCTCCTTGCCTTTCTTCGTTGTTCATCTGGCTTGCCTGGCGGCATTCTTTTTGAAATTCCACTGGTCTTATTTAATTGTTTGCCTGGCAGTCTATTACGTCCGCATGTTCTTTGTGACGGCCGGATACCACCGCTATTTCTCCCATCGCTCGTTTAAGACGAGCCGTGCGTTTCAATTCGTGATGGCGCTCGTAGCCACCATGTCCACGCAGAAGGGCGTGCTCTGGTGGGCCGCCAATCACCGGCACCATCACCGTTATTCGGATACGGACGACGATCTGCACTCTCCTACCTTGCGCGGATTCCTCTGGTCTCACGTGGGGTGGATCCTATCCGATCGTTATACCGAGACCCGCGTCGAGCTCATCGGCGACTTTCAGAAATATCCCGAGTTGCGCTGGCTGAACAAGTACCACGTTGTGCCACCCGTCGTTCTCGGAGTTTGCATGTTCCTCGCGGGCGGCTGGGGCCTGCTTGTATGGGGCTACTGCATCAGCACGGTGATCCTATGGCACAGTTCTTTTACAATTAATTCGCTATCGCACATCTTTGGCCGGCGCCGCTACCCCACCACGGATACCAGCAAGAACAATGCGCTGCTTGCTCTGATCACCATGGGCGAGGGTTGGCACAACAACCATCATCACTACATGGCCTCCGCGCGACAGGGCTTTTTCTGGTGGGAGATCGACGTCACCTACTATGTTTTGAAAATGCTTTCCTGGTGCGGAGTCGTGTGGGATTTGCGCCAGCCCCCGAGGCACATCTTGCTTGGCGCCCAAGTAGCGCAGCCCTTGGCCACAGATTAGCACCTTAATTCTCAACCGACTTCTGTTCCCCTCTCTTCGAGCAAGCTGCCGACCGCTGCCACGATCTTCCGCGCGGAGATGCCAAACGCATCCAGCAATTCCTCGGGCTTGCCCGAA
>Ga0066691_10000973_pt1 | contig 10617 bp, 7 predicted proteins | sample GraSoiAngelo_140_FD_66671 | JGI IMG/M metagenome (GOLD analysis project Ga0066691, IMG submission 66671) | Grasslands soil microbial communities from the Angelo Coastal Reserve, California, USA - 14_0929_12_30cm | ecosystem: Environmental > Terrestrial > Soil > Grasslands | place: USA... | reverse complement strand
GGCGAAGACCAGGGCGGCATCTACCATTCCATCTACGATGATTTCTACTGGTTTACGCACTTCAGCGATACCGAATTTGTTTACGAACGCGCCCTCGCGCAGACCGGCGGCACGGCCATCATGCGATTGGCGGATGCCGACCTTCTCCCGTTTGAATTCAACGATTTTGCGGACACCGTACAGACCTACTTGAAGGAATTGAAAGCTCTTTCACAGAAAATGCAGGACGATATCAAGGAACGCAACAGGGAAATCGAAGAAGGTGTTTTCAAAGCCACCAACGATCCGAAGCGCCCGCTGGTTCCCCCCGCGGTGGAGGCTGTTCCCCCGCACTTGAATTTCGCGCCAATGGAGAATGCTGTGGACGCGCTCAATCATGGCGCTGCCGACTATCGCAAGGCGCTCGAACAAGCGAACGCCAGCGGCGGTGCTGCGCTGGCTTCTGCTTCCCTTGCCGAAGTCAATAAAATGCTCATCGAAAGCGAGCGCAGACTAACCAATGCCGAGGGACTTCCCAATCGCCCGTGGTTTAAGCACCAGCTCTACGCCCCGGGCTTTTACACCGGATATGGCGTCAAGACGGTCCCCGCGGTCCGCGAAGCCATTGAGCTGAAGCAATGGAAACAGGCCGACGAAGCCATTATCGTTGTCGCGCGAGTTTTGCAGGATGAAGCTGCGCTGATCTCTTCCGCCGCGGCAAAACTCACGGCGGTGACGGCGCACTGATTCGGAAAGAGCCAGGCCATTCCCTCTTATAATCTCGCGATCGTTGGCTTCGGCAATGTAGGCCACGAATTTCTGCGCTTGCTCGTCGCCAAGGAAACCGAGCTGCGCCGCCGCTACGACGTGCGCTGGCGGCTCACCGGCGTCGCCACGCGCAGGTCCGGCTGGGTAGCGGACCCCGACGGCCTCAATCCACTCGCCATTCTGAACAGCCGCTGGCCCGCCTCCCCCGCCCACGTTTGCCGGGACGTTCGCGAATGGCTCGAAAGCGCGCGCGTGGACGTTTTGTTTGAGGCCAGTTCGCTCAACGTGCAAACTGGCCAGCCCGCCATCGAGCACCTGAAGGCCGCGCTCGAACTCGGGGCGCACGCCATCAGTGCGAACAAAGGGCCGATCGTGCACGCCTTCCGCGAACTCACTGCGCTCGCCCACGAAAAAAAGAAAAAATTTCTTTTCGAAGCGACGGTCATGGATGGCGTGCCCATTTTTTCGCTGTTCCCGCTCGGCTTGCCCGCGACGACTCTGCAAGGATTCTCCGGCGTGCTCAATTCCACGACCAATGTCGTTCTCACGGAAATTGAAAAAGGCCGCTCGCTCGACGAAGCGGTCAAACGCGCGAAGGCCCTCGGTGTGGCGGAAACGGACCCAGCGGCGGACCTCGACGGCTGGGACTCGGCGGTGAAAGTTGCTGCGCTTGCCATGGCGCTAATGGGCGCGCCTGTGAAACTCGAACAAGTGCAGCGCACCGGCATCCGCGATCTCAGCGAAGAGAAAATCCGTTCCGTGCGCTCGGCTGGGATGCGTTGCAAACTCGTCTGCCGCGCGGAACGCCGCGGCGACGGCGTCGTGTGCATAGTGCAGCCGGAAATGCTGCTCGCTTCCGACCCGCTTGCGAATCTCGAAGGCACGAGTTCCGCGATCCGGTTTGACCTGGACGTATTCAGCTTTTCGATAGTCGAACACAATCCGGGCATCGAAGCCACCGCCTACGGCCTGCTTGCGGATTTTCTCCGCGCCGTACAGCCTTGATGGCGGAGAATCTGGTCATTTCGAATCGCAGCGCCCTTGCGTTTTATCGCCGGTACTGCGCTGCGTACGCGGGCGTGGGAATCGCAGGATCGCACTTCTCGTCTCGGATCGGCGTGCCCGGCGTGAAGGACAGGGGAATCACGCCGGCCCAGATCGGTAGCGCATAGTCCGCGGCGTCGTCCTCCGGAGGGCCGACGCGCATTTTTGCGGAGACTTCCGTGAGCGGCAGGCGAAGAATGCTGGTGGCCTTCAGCTCTTTTTCGTTGGGCTGGCGCGCATCGTTCCAGCGGCCGGGAAGAATTCTTTCTGTGAAGGCATGCAGTGCTTTCAGTTTTTCTTCCAGCCCGTCCACGAGAATAGCTTTGCCGAGTGCCACCACGGAACGGTAATTCATCGAGTGATTGAAGACGGAGCGGGCCAGAACGAAGCCATCCGTAAGAGTCACGGTGATGCACACTGGAATCCCATCGCTTACATTGCGCAGCATGCGGCTCGCCGCGGAACCGTGGAAATAAATCGCGTCGCCAACACGCGCGAATAATGTGGGAATAACGTAAGGCTGGCCGTCGACGGAAAACCCGACGTGGCATACGAAGCCTTCGTCCAGGATTTCATCAATGGTTTCGCGAGCGTAAGCGCCGCGGTGCGCTTCGCGCACAACGCGCGTGCGCTCCGTCGGCGGAATGGTTTCTGGCACGATACACCTCATGGAGAAACGTGGCGCGAAGCCGGCCGGTTGATGGCCGCTCATTTGATTTATAGCCGGCGCCAAAGCGGCATGAGTGAGGGACAACTTTAAATATGCTATCACGCCCGTCACGAACATCGCCTGTTGTGAGCCGCAGCCAATCAAGAATGTGCCTCCAATTTGGATGCATGGTTTACAACCACCGCGTCACGTATGAGAAACTAGCGGCTCGGAGAAACGGGCCAATTTGCGACCGCAAACAAAAATGAGCACACCAGTAATGCAGGGGACGGAAAGCAGAACATTCGACATTGCCTGGGTGAGGGAACAATTTCCCTCGCTGAAATTGCAGGTGAACGGGCGCGCCGCGGCGTTTTTGGACGCGCCGGCGGGGACGCAGGTACCGAATCAGGTGATGGACGCCGTCCAGAATTATTTTCTGACCGCCAATGCGAATACCTACGGCGCATTCCTGACGAGCCGGCGAACCGACGAAATGATCCTTTCGGCGCGCGCCGCCATGGCTGACTTTTTGAATTGCCATTCGAATGAAATCGTCTTCGGGCAGAACATGACGACGATCACGTTTGCGTTGGCGCGCGCGATGGGGCGCGAACTGAAAGCCGGAGACGAAATTGTGGTGACGACGTTGGATCACGATGCCAACGTGGCCCCCTGGCGCGCGCTGGAAGAAAAAGGCGTTGTGGTCCAGCAGGTGGATATTCGCGAACAGGACTGCACCCTGGACTTGGATGATTTGAAGGGAAAAATCTCAACAAAAACGAAGCTCGTCGCGGTCGGCTATGCGTCGAATATGGTCGGAACCATCAATCCCGTCGCCGAAATCACCAGGCTCGCGCACGCCGCGGGCGCCCTGATGTTTGTCGACGCCGTGCACTACGCTCCGCATGGGCTGATCGACGTGAAGGCATTGGATTGCGATTTTCTGGCCTGCTCCCCGTACAAATTCTTTGGGCCCCACATGGGCACGCTGTTCGGCAAGCGTGAACGCCTCGAGAAGTTCAAGCCCTACAAAGTGCGGCCGGCGACAAACACCTCGCCCGAATGTTGGGAAACCGGAACGCAAGTTCAAGAGTTAATCGCCGGGATTGGCGCCGCCGTGGATTACATCGCCGCCCTCGGCCGGCATTGTGAGCCCGGCGTGGAGAGCCGCCGCGAAGCGTTGCAAGCAGCCTACCGCGCAACACACCCATACGAAACAGGATTGCTCACTCGGTTGATCGCGGGGTTGCAGGCAATCCCGGGCATACGCATCTTCGGCATCACCGACGAGAATCGCTTTGACGAACGCTGCGCGACGTTGTCGTTCCGGCTAGGCGGCCACCATCCGACGAAAATTGCGGCGTTTCTCGGCGAGCGCGGCATTTTCACCTGGGACGGGAATTTCTACGCGCTGAATCTCTCCGAACGCCTCGGCGTCGAGCAGCACGGCGGCGTCTTGCGGGTCGGCCTCGTGCATTATAACACCGCCGAAGAAGTGGATCGCCTGCTCGCGGCGCTGCGCGAGTTTGTCGCGCAATGACAAGCGTCTAGTAGACCCACTCTAAGGAAGAGCGGAATCAATTTCATTTACGGAAATCTATGAGCAAACGACCGAAACCGATTGTGTTAACTGTGTTGGATGGATGGGGATACCGCGCGGAGACAAAGGGGAATGCGATTGCGTTGGCGCGGAAGCCGGCGTACGACGAGCTGATCAAAAAGTTCCCCAATACCTTGATTCATACCTCCGGGCCATTTGTCGGCTTGCCCGAAGGGCAAATGGGTAACAGCGAAGTGGGGCACATGAACATGGGCGCTGGGCGAATCGTGCACATGGACATTACGAGAATTGACCTCCTGATCGCCAACAAGCAATTGCAGAACGTGCCGCTGTTTCAGCAGGCGATGGAGCGTGGGCGGACACGGCAGCTGCATTTCCTCGGATTGCTCAGTGACGGCGGTGTGCACTCGCACATGCAGCATCTGTTTGCGCTGCTCGAAATGGCCAAGCAACAAAAAGTGGAAAGAGTCCTTGTGCATGGTTTCATGGACGGGCGCGACACGCCGCCGAACAGCGGGCGCGACTATGTGCGGCAGTTGCAGCAGAAAATGCGCGAACTGGGGCTCGGCGAAATCGCGACGCTGGTGGGCCGCTACTACGCGATGGACCGCGACAATCGCTGGGAGCGCGTCGAGGTGGCTTACTGCGCTCTGGTTCACGGTGAAGCGGAAACGCGGACGGATGATCCGCTTGCGGCACTGCAGCGAAGTTACGAAGCGAACGTGACCGATGAATTTATCAAACCGATTGTGGTGACGAAGGGAGATGGAGTCTCCGCCGCGCCGGTCGGGCTGATTCGCGACGATGACGCGGTGATCTTTTTCAATTTCCGGGCGGACCGCGCTCGTCAGATGACTTATGCGCTGGCAGCGCCGGACTTCGACAAGTTTGTGGACGCGGAGCGGCCGAAGAATCTCTTTTACGTGGGCATGACGCAGTACGATAAGAACTGGCCCTGGCTGAAGTACGTGATTGCACCGGAAAAGCTGGAGCACATCCTGGCGCAGGTCTTCGCGGAACTGCAATACAAGAATTTGCGCACGGCAGAGACGGAAAAATACGCGCATGTCACGTATTTTTTCAACGGCGGCGTCGAGAAGCCGTTTGCCGGAGAAGAGAGGATTCTTGTGCCCTCGCCGAAAGTGGCCACGTACGATTTGAAGCCGGAAATGTCCGCAGCGGGAATTACGGACACGGTGGTGAAAGCGATCGAGAAGGGCGAGTTCGACGCCATCATCATGAATTATGCAAATGCCGACATGGTGGGACATTCCGGCAAACTGGAAGCGGCGATCAAGGCGGTCGAAGCAGTGGACGCTGGACTGGCGCGAATTTATCAGGCCCTGAAACCGCGCGGAGGAGTGTGGATAATCACCGCGGACCACGGAAACGCGGAGACGATGACCGATCCGGCCACGGGCGGGCCGCATACATATCACACGACGAATCCGGTACCATTCATTTTAGTGAGCGACGACAACAAGCTGCGATTGAAGCCCGGTGGATCGTTGCGCGACATTGCGCCGACAATGCTGAGCGCACTGGGTCAGCCGCGCCCCGCCGATATGACCGGAACGGATTTGCGCATCCTTTCATAGTCTGATCATGAGCCGCACAAAACCTGCAGAAACAAAACTCGTCATTTGTGTGTGGCATCCGTTTACCGAGTGGCGGCCGAAGCCGGCGATGGCGGAGGCGATTCGAAAGCGATGGCCGGACATGCGCGTGGTGCATTTGCCCAACTACGACCACTTGCCCGAGGAACTGCCGGATACGGACATTTTTGTGGGCTATTCCTTGCGCGCGGAGCAATTGAAGGACGCGAAGAAGCTGAAATGGATCCACTCCACCGCGGCGGGCGTGGCGCAACTCATGTACCCGGAACTGCGGGATTCCGGAATCATGGTGACGAACCCGAGCGGAATTTTTTCCGTACCCATGGCGGAGCACACCATGGGCCTGCTGCTGGCGCTGGCGCGGAATTTTCCGGATTCCGTACGCGGACAGGACCGCGCCCGATGGGCTCAGCAGGAGATTTGGGACAAGCCCCAGCACTTGACGGAAGTGAATGGCAAAGTACTGTTGATCGTGGGCTACGGCTCGATCGGCAGAGAAGTGGCGAAACGCGCAAAAGCGTTTGACATGAAAGTTTGGGGAGTGACGCGATCGGGCGCGGGCGATCGGACGCACGTCGAGAGAATCTTTGCCGCGGTGCAATTACACGAAGCGTTGCCGGATGCGGATTACGTTTTGATTTGCGCGCCGGAGACAGCGGAAACAAAACACCTGATTGGTGCGGCTGAAGTATCCAAGATGAAACGCGGTGCGCGCCTGATCAATGTGGGGCGCGGGTCGCTGTTGGATGAAGCGGTGTTGGTTAAGGCATTGGAGAGCGGCGCACTGGGCGGCGCAGCGCTGGACGTGGCGCGAACGGAACCGCCGCCGGCGGAGAGTCCGCTGTGGAAGGCGCCAAATTTGTTCATTACGCCGCATACCAGCGGAGTGAGCGACCGGCTCTGGGACCGGCAAGCGGCGATATTGATGGAATTGCTGGAGAGCTGGTTTGACGGCCGGGAATTGTTCAACCGCGTTGATTTTGCGCGCGGCTACTGAAGCAAAAATCGAAATTGGAAAACGGAAAATCGAAATTGGAAATTCGAAATCCGGCGCTCGCGAGAACTTGCGCCTTTTCTACTTTCTAATTTCCATTTTCTAATTTCCAACGGAGCTAATCGCCGACGCCGCCTTTGGGCGCCTGATAGCCTTCGCGCGCATAAACCTGGAATTTCTGCTTCTTGCCTTTTTGGTCGACGACGGTCAGAGGGCCGCCATCGGGCGCGACCAGCTCCACTTTAAGCTTGTGGAATTTGCCGTCCTTGGCGCCATTGCTCGGCGAGTAAGAGAGACTGTACTGGTGGCGGAGGAACGCGGCCACGCTGCGGAAAATGTCCGGAATTTCCCCGTCGAATTGCGGGAACCACGCGTAGCCGCCGGTTTCAGCAGCAAAGGTGCGCAACTGATTTTCGGCTTGCAGGTAGTTGAGATTGGACCCGCGATAGCCGTGGGTCTCAAGATAGTTTGTCCAGGTTTTGCCGAGGCCGACGCAGAAGATAGTGACGTCACTACCGCGGAGTTGCTTCATGGTTTGGTCGAGAGTGTGTTTGGAAAACGTGTCCACGCCGCTGGCAAGGAGCAGAATAGATTTCTTGCCGTTCACATCTTTGAGGCGCTCGGTTGTTTCGAGGATAGCGTCGAACACGTTGGATTCGCTGAAGCCCGGAAAATAGAGACGATAAATGGCGTTGCGGATTTCGTCCTTGTTTTGCGTGAAGTCCACTTCAAGACGGGTCTTCATGTCGAAAGTTTCGAGGGCCACCCAGTCTTTGGGCTGAAGATTGGGGAAAAGCGCATCGGCCCAGTATTTGGCGTAGTAAGCGAACCAACCGTAGGAGTTTCCGCTGAATTGCATGAGCACGACCATGGTGATAGGAGCTTCGGTAGGCGAGAAATTGGTGATGGTTTGAGGCACGCCATCGTCGAGAATGCGGAAGTTTTCTTTCTTGAGGCCAGGGATGATGTCGCCGCGCTGCGTGGTGGCGACAACGTCTAGGGTGACGATCGGAACATCGACCGCAATGGTGACCCCTGCCTGCGGAGGCTGCTGCGCCGGAGTGGATGGTTGAGGCTGCGCCGGTTTCTGCTGTTGTTGCGGCGGCGGCGGAGCGCCGCCTTGCGGGCCGGTGGGGGCCTGAGCAAAGGCGGAATTCTCGGCCAGTGGCAGCGCCAGAGCGGCCGCTAGAACTCCGAGCAGGACTGAGGAAAAAATGGCTTTCATCTTGTACCTCGATGACAATCAAAGAGCTCCAAATTTTTGATTACTCCCGTCCGCGAGACAGCGTCGCAGCCACGAAGCGGGTGAATCCTTGCAACTCTACAGCAATGCCCAGGTCAAGCGCCCACACCTGCATGTTAGTATGAAGCATATTTAGGGCAAAACGTTTACTCAGTCGGCCGGATTGTGGCCAACTGTTACGAGGAGGATGGGTTGGTGAACTGGAAACGGATGGTCCAGGTAATGGTGGTGGTGGCGGCACTGATGATGGCCGCAAGCTTTCCGATTGCGGCGCAGGTACCGTCAGCTGGGGCGCCGGGGATCCCAGCGAACTCAGTAAGCACACGGCCAGTCGGAGACACGTCGGCAATTGCTAAGGAAGCGCAAGGCTGGCTGGCGGACCTCATCAAGATCAACACGTCAAATCCGCCGGGGAACGAGCAGATCGCGGCGATGTACATTGCCGGAATTCTGGCCAAGGACGGAATCAAAGCGGAAATTCTTGATTTGACACCGGGTCGCAGCGCATTGGTGGCGCGGCTGCGCAGCGCGGCTGTCGCGGAGCCTTCGAAAGCTCTGCTGCTGGTGGCGCACATGGACACCGTGCCGGTCGACAAGTCGAAGTGGAGCGTGGATCCGTTCGGAGCGGTAATCAAAGATGGATATTTGTACGGGCGCGGAGCGATTGATGACAAGGGAATGCTGGCAGCGAACCTGGCGGTGTTCATCGAACTGAAGCGTTCGATGGCGCGTCTGAACCGCGACGTGATTTTTCTTGCTACGGCCGACGAGGAAACCAGCGGCGACCCCAGCATCCGGATGCTGATCGCCAAGCACTGGGAGAAGCTTGCTGCGGGCTTTGCGATCAACGAAGGCGGAAACGTTTTTTTGAAGAATGGAAAAGTGGAATACATCGGCGTACAGGCGGACGAAAAAGTAGCCTATAACATTGCCGTGGTCGCGCGAGGAACCTCCGGCCATGCTTCGCAGCCGACGAAAGACAATCCCGTGATACACCTGGCGGCGGCGGTGGCGAAAATCGGGAATTATTCTGCGCCGGTGCATTTCACCTCGATCGTGCGGAGATATTTCGAGGGACTGGCGCCTCTAGAGGATGACGAGATTGGGAAGTGGATGCGATCGATGGACACGGCGGACCGCGGCGAACACGCGCAGCGCGTGATTTCCGATGCCAGCCCATTGTGGAATGCCATGCTGCGGAACACGATTGCGCCCACAGTGGTGACCGCCGGCGTGGCGAACAACGTGATTCCCGCGGAGGCCCGCGCAAACCTGAACGTGCGGCTTCTCCCCGGAGACCCAATTGCCGCCGTGATGAACGATTTGAATAAGCTGGTGAATGACCCCCAGGTGAAGCTGGAGTTGCAGCCGAGCGCGGGACTGGCCGCACCATCCTCGTCTCTGGAATCGGAGTTTTATAAGTTGATTGCGAAGATAGTGTCCCAGGAATTTGGGGGCGCGCCGGCGCTGCCATTTCAATCGACGTGGCTGACGGATTCCGCGCAGTTACGCCTGCACCAGGTGCAGGCGCTGGGGCTGGTTCCGTTTCCGCTGACGCAGGATGATCTGAAACGCATGCATGGAGACGATGAGCGAATACCGCTTGCGGCTTTCGACAAAGGCGTGGACGTGCTGGCGAAGATCGTGACGGAATTCGCGACGGCGCACTAGCGAACAATAATCTCGAGTCGCGAGGAAAAAAAGCCGAGCCGGTTCAGCCGCTTTCCGTAAAGAATAAAAACAGTCTACAATCAGTGCCCTCAAAGGACGCATGAGTTTCCGTCATTCCAAGATTGTGTGCACCATCGGGCCGGCAAGCCGCTCGCCGAAGATGATTGACCGCTTGTTGGAAGCGGGGATGGACGTGGCGCGGCTAAATTTCTCGCACGGCACGCACGAGGAGCATGCGAAGAACATCTCGATGCTGCGGGCGGCCGCCATCGAACACGAAAAGCCGATCGCGATTCTTGCCGACCTTCAGGGGCCGAAAATCCGGACCGGTCCCCTGGCGGGCGGCGGGCCGGTGCTATTGCGCGCGGGTCAGCGATTCGTGATCACCACGGCAAAAGTGCTGGGCGATTCGACGCGCGTGAACACCGTGTTTACGCCGCTGCCGCGAGAGGTGCATCGCGGCGACCGCATCCTGCTCTCGGACGGGTTGATCGAATTGCGGGTCGAACAGGTCCAGGATAGGCAAGTGATTTGTCAGGTCGTGAACGGCGGCGCGCTCGGAGAGCATAAGGGGATTAATCTGCCCGGAGTGAAATTGCGCGTGCCCGCGCTGACGCCGAAAGACCGCGCAGATCTTGTCTTCGCGCTCAAGCACGGGGCGGATTACATCGCGGTGAGTTTTGTGCGCCGACCAGAAGATGTACTACTGGCGAAACAACTGATTCGCCGTGCGGGAAAAGACACTCCCGTGATTGCGAAGCTGGAGAAGCCAGAGGCGATCGAAAATCTGGACGGGATCCTGCAGGCCGCCGATGGCGTGATGGTGGCGCGCGGCGACCTTGGCGTGGAGATGAATCCGGAGCGCGTGCCGGTAGTTCAGAAAATGATTATTGCGCGCGCCAGGGAGTTCCGGCGCCCAGTCATTACAGCGACGCAGATGCTGGAATCGATGACGGAGAATCCGCGGCCGACGCGCGCGGAAGCCTCGGACGTGGCCAACGCGATTTTCGACGGGTCGGACGCAGTGATGCTTTCGGCGGAGACCGCTTCGGGGAAATATCCCATCGAGGCCGTTAGCATGATGGCGCG
>Ga0066691_10000958_pt1 | contig 10659 bp, 11 predicted proteins | sample GraSoiAngelo_140_FD_66671 | JGI IMG/M metagenome (GOLD analysis project Ga0066691, IMG submission 66671) | Grasslands soil microbial communities from the Angelo Coastal Reserve, California, USA - 14_0929_12_30cm | ecosystem: Environmental > Terrestrial > Soil > Grasslands | place: USA... | reverse complement strand
ATTACGTCGTGGCCAAGCCGTTCAAGCGCGATGGTATTCGCGAGATGGTGGCGAGCGCCCTCCGCAGCGGGTCTCAGCCCTCTACCGCACGCACCTGAGCCGAGGCGGCGAGCGCCGCCGCTGACGCCAGCGCCAATCCCAGCGCCGCGCCGGCCAGCGTGTCCGACGGCCAATGGGCGCGCAACACGATCCGCGCCAGCGCCACCAGCACGATCATCACCATCGCACCGACGCGAACGGCGACTCGCAGCCCGGACGGTGACAGCGCGCCGGCCAGGTAGAACAGGGCCCCGAAGTAGGCGGCGGCCGCGGTCACGTGGCCGCTTGGAAACGCGAAGCCCTCGCCCATCGGACGGGAGCGCCCGACCGCGACCTTGACGAGCCCCTCGGCCGTCGGCGCCGCCACCATGAGCGCCGCCCAGATCCACCACTGCCGGCGCGCGCGTGGAACACGGCGTAGAGCAGGACCATGGCCGGGATGAGGACGAGCTTCTCGCCCCCGTAGTTGACGATCTTCATCACGCGGACGACACCGGGAGTCGCCAGCGCGATGACGGCATCGAACGCCTGCTGGTCCAGCGTCACCGCCTCGAAGAGCCAGATGGCGGCGGTGAGGACGACGAACGTGATGGCGGTGATCATGAGCACGGCCGCGGGTTGGCGCGGCGTCAGCGGTGGTTCCGCTCCTCGAATGGCCACGGAGCGATTGTAATTGGTCAGGGCCGGCGGCTGAAGCTGGCGCCTCCTCCACCGCCGTCCTGCACGAAGCGCAGGACCTGACCGTCACCGCGCTGCTCGAGACGGACCGTGCCGTTCCCCAGCGTGCCCTGATAGCGGACGCGCCCGGGATCGACGACGACGATCGCGCCTTCGAAATGCTTGTCCCCGGTTTCGAGGAACATCGTGCCCGCGTACGCGCCGGTGTCCGCGACTGTCATGACCGCCATAGCATGGCCGGCGAATCCCGAGACCCGGCCGTGCCAGGCGCCGGCCAATGTCTGGGTGTTAGGAATGGCGACGGGCGGGTGGAGAGACGCGCAGCTGCAGAGCAGCACAACACCCACCAGCATCAGACCGCGAGCACGCCGCGTCACCCGATCAGGCGCCAGGGTCCGGCGTGAAGCGCCCGGGAAAGAGCCGATCGTCACGCGCCGTCCTCAGGAGGCGGACGTCACCCCTCTCGTCGAGTGTGATCGTGCCGTGCCAGCCTGCGGCCCCGCGGCCCGATGATGCTTCGAAGCGCAGCGCACCGCCGGCGCCGATGATCGTCCCAGCGACGTAGGTCCGCGGCGCGCTCAGCTCGAAGCTGCCATCACCGTGAATCGCCAGCGTGGCCGCAAGGTAGTCCCGCGGCGTGATCAGCCAGCCCTGCCAGACGCCCACCACGTCCTGCACGCCGATCGGGGCATGTGCCGGCCTCGAGGTCGGCGCGCACCCGGCGAAGACGAGCATCCCGAGCAGGACGGCGCGACGCATGAACCTAGTGTTTTTCCGCCGAGTGCAGCGGCCTCGATGCCAGCACCGTTCGAGCCCGGACCGGCCGCCAGCCGAAGACGCGCGCAGCCACGGCGAACGCCAGCAACGTCAGGCCGAACGTGCACACGACGGCCGCGCCGGTGGGCAGATCGAACACCGCGGAGGCCGCCATGCCGATCACGCTGACCAGTGTGCCGAAACTCCAGCCGATCAGCAGCCGCGTCGCCACCGTTCCGCCCATGACCGTGGCCGCGAGCGCCGGCACGATGAGATACGAGAAGACGAGCAACACGCCGCCGATCCGCACCGAGCTCGTCACCACGACACCGAACGACGCATAGAAGAGGAAGTCCCAGAGACGCACGCTCCAGCGTTGCGCGTACGCGGCGTCGGGATCGGTCGAGATGAGGAAGAACGGCTTCCGACACAGCCAGTGCAGCCCGCCGATGAGCGCGTAGAGCAGTGCGACCTTGAGCACCTCGGGTCCGCGCACGGCGAGCAGGCTGCCCACCAGCATGGCCCGGATGTGCTCGATGCCGTGGGCGGCACGGTCCGCGAGCAGCACGGCACCCGCCGAGGATACGGCGTACACGACGCCGATCACAGCTTCCTGAGACACGTGGCGATGGCGCATCCGCGTCAGCGACAGCACGAGCGCGCCGAGGAGGGTCGCGAAGAGAGCGATGGCGTACGACTCCCACGTGTCCATGTCGTAGCCGATGAGAAAGGCCGCGGTGGCGCCCAGCGCAGCGATCTGAGCCAGGGCGATGTCGACGAAGACCACCTCGCGAGCCAGGACGTGGACGCCGAGGTAGGCGTGGATCCCGGTGAGGACCAGGCACATCAGGAACGGGATCCACAGCAGCTCGAGCAGCTCAGCCACGGCCTATTTTAGCGCCTCCGAGAGAGTCTTGATGTTGTAGTCGATCGCGGAGAAGTAATTGTCGGCGGCCTTGACGCCACCGACCATGGAGGCCAGGACGACAGCCTTGGCGCCGGCCTCTTCGGCGACTCGCGCGGCCAGCTTCCGATCATTCCACGGCTCAACGATGATGACCTTGATCCGTTCTGCCTTCATTTGCTCGATCACCCGGACGAGGTGTCCGGGGGAGGCAGGAATTCCGGGACGGTCCTCGAGGGTAGCGGCCTGCGTCAGCCCAAAGCGGGTCAGGAAATAGATCCACTGAGGGTGGTACACGACCACCCTGGTGCCCTGGAACGGCTCCATAGTCTTCTTCCAGCGTGTCATCTCTTCCTCGAGCCGGCCCAGGAACGTCTGACGGTTGCGTTCGAGCGCCGCTCGATGCTGAGGCGCCAACGCAGCCAAGCCATCGACGATGTTTTGAGTGATGATCGGCGCCAAGCCCGGATCCATAGAGTAGTGCGGATTCCCCAAGGGATGGACATCGCCCATAGAGCGGTCGACTCGGATCGTCGGCACGTCGAGGATCGGTAGACCGCGGGAAATGTCGATCCGGCCCCTGGCGCCCCGGACGATGTTTGGGTTATTGGCGCCGTTCACCGCGACATCAACCCACGAATCGAGCTCCAAGCCGTTTTCGATGACTGCGTCGGCACGCCGGAGCTTGAGCATCATCGTGGGGCGGATCTCGGCTTCATGCGCGTTCTGCGTTCCGCGCGCCAAGGATTCGACATCGACCAGATCGCCGCCGACAGCTTCAGTCAGCGACTTGAGGTCGGGGATCGTGGCAACCACACGCAGCTTGTCAGCAGCGTCTACTCGGTTGCCACCAATGAGGGCACCGAGGAGCACGAACAGTAGAGGAAGGTTTCTGAGTGTCATCATTTTCTCCCGCTCTAGAATGGGTGCGCTGGGTGCGCACCCAGGATGAAGCTGGCCTGGAAGAAGACCTCGTTGACCGTCCGTGCGGTCGCGCCATTCAGATTGAAGCCCTCGATCTGCGTCCGGTCACGATCCGTGTGCTTGTAAGCGAGGCGGAAGCGGAGGAACTCCGACGGGAAGAAGCTCACGTACGGCTCGATGGCCTTTTCGAAGCCAGGGCGGTCGGGAAACTGAGATGCATCGTAACGTGCGCCGAACGCCCAGCGCCGGACCGGCTGTACTTCACCCTGCAAGTACCAGCCGAACGCATCACGGGTGCTCTTCTTGCCAACGAGATTGGTGACGGGCGTATCGGGAATGCCATCGCCGTCGGTGTCCACCAGGGTCTCGACCTCGACGACCTCCTCCACGCGGCGCCTCGAGTAGAGGCCCTCGGACGACAGGGTGAGCAGCGGATGCAGCCATCCGTCGGGCCGGTACTTGTACTTCACATCGTAGCCGAGGATGGTGCTGCTCAATCGGTCGGCGGTCTGTCCGTTCGCTCCAGAAATCCCGAGCTGGATCGCGCTGGTGTCGCCGAGCTCGAAGAACGTCCGGAGGCGGCCGGTCATGAGCGGCTGGGTGATCCGCCCGTATCCGAATGCCTGAGCGTTGTCGCCGTTGAAGGCGCCGACCAGAGCCTCGAGGTAGAAGGGCAAGAAGTCCGGCACCCACGTCACCTCGACGCCCTTCTCCACCAGCCCTTCGTCGCCGAAGAAATTCCTCAGGACGTTGGGGCGGTCGACGAAGGAGAGGTCATGCTCGTGAATCACGTTGGTGAGGCCGAAGCGGTTACGCATCTGGCCGAGCTTGGCCTGGAAGCCATAGGGCAGCGTCAGCAGCGTGAGATTGGCCTCGGCCAGGGAGACCGTGGTTTCGGCTCCGGGCGACGACTCACTGGCCTCGATGCGAACTTCGGCCCGAGCGAACGGGTCGATCTGGCCGAACAGGGCGAGCTCGACCTCGCGCGGGAAGAAGCGGTTGGTCTCGGCGCCGAACGTTCCGGCCCCGGACTTCTGAACGTTGTGCGGGGCAAAGCTGCCGACGAAGTCTCCGGCAATGCCCATGTCGAAGAGCAGCTGGCCGGATCCGCGGCGGCCGTAGAGCGAGAACGGCTCGCGGGGACGAAGGAGATCGGTCGGCGACATCGTCGAGCCAAGTCCACTGCCGGGGGGCGCCGCTTGAAGAGCCTGGGCGGCGGGCGGCGGCACGGTCGGCGCGACTGCCGTTGGCGCTGGCGTCGTTTCAAGCCGCTTGAGCCGGTCATTCAGGGCGTCAATCGACTTCTGATACTGCTCCTTCATCGTCTCGAAGCCACGACGCATCTGATCGAGTTCCCGGCGCAGCGCGTCCGCTTCCTGACCAGCCACCGGGGAAGCGGTCAGCGCGATGACCAGCACGAGACACGTCACGATGAGTGCATGCATGTTGTCCTCCCGGAAATGTTCACGAGGTCCCGGAGCGAGAACTCCGGGTGTTGACCAGGGGAACTAGGAGGCGCTAAGCGAGCGGAGGAGCGCGCGGATCGGCGAGTCGGCCGGGATAGGCGGCAGGCTGCCCGAGCATGAGCGCGGCCGCCGACGAGAGCGCGACACCCAGGGCGATCAGCGGCAAACCGTCCGGGAGCGGAGCATGGAGGCTGGCGCTGGCGAGGAGCGTGAGGTCATGCTCCTCGTTGAAGAACGCCGGCTCACGGTCGAGATGCAGGTGGGGCGCGGCCGTACCGAGTACGAGACTTGCGACGAGAGCGACACCGAGCACGACGAGCGCAGAGATCCGTCTCGGCAGATGCCACGGCATGCCCGGCGTCATGTCAGGTACGTATAGCCGACTCGTCGGTCCATTGCAACTTTTGCGGTTCGGCGCCGTTCCGGGGAGGTACCATCCGCTCCATGGCGCATCGTCGCCGCCCATTGGCGCGCGCGTTTCTTCTGAACACCATCGTGCTGGTCGTCGAGCTGGTCGGTGGCGTTCAGGCCAGCAGCCTGAGTCTCATCGTCGATGGCGTCCACAATCTCTCCGACGAGATGGCCCTCGGATTCCTCGTCCTGGCGTACACGCTACGTCAGGGGCTTTCCGGGCGGCTCCTGCGCGCCGCCAATCTCTTCAACTCCGTCGGCTTGATGGCGATCAGCGTCGTGCTGCTCTGGCAGGTGGTCGAACGCTTTTCCCAACCGGTTCCAGTGCTCGGCGTGGTTCCTGTCGTCGCAGGGATCGTCGGCGCGGCCGGGAACTGGGGCGTGGCCAGGGTCCTACGCGAGCCGGCGAGGGAGGATGCCGCGATCCGACTTGCGTACGTCCACAACCTCGGCGACACGCTCCTGTCGCTCGGGCCCGCCGTGGCGGGCGCGTTGGTGCTCGCGTCGGGTCGGCCGCTCTTCGACACCGTCGTTGCTCTTGTCATCGCTGGCATCATCCTGGTCACGACGATTCGCTCGGTCGCAGGCTCTCATGAGGAGTTGCTGTGGCCGGAGAACGTCGCCTGCGGCCACGAGTGATGTTCGCTTCGTGAGGTCAGCTGCTCAACGTGATCGCGGAGAGGGGAAGTTTCCTTTGACATGCCTGATGACCGGCGCCTAGACTGCTACAGCATGCGAGCTGGGCGATGCTCGTCCTGGTTCTTGATCGTTCTCGGCGCCGTCATGGTGCTCACGCACGTCTGCGCGGAGCCATTCCACGCACATGCCGGCACGATCACGGCGCACGTGGGGCACGACTCTCACGATGGCGCGGACGAGACGGGACACGATGCGGTTCATGCCGCCTCGTGCGACGCCGTCAAGGCGCAGTCCCCGGCCGCGCTCGACGTGCTCATTCTCAACGCCATCAGCGCCGTCCCGCCGCAATTCACTCCGATCGACATCGTGCGGGCTGACACGCCGGCTATTCTTGGCTCGCCACCGCCGCTCTTCCTGCTGCACGCCGCGCTCCTGATCTAGTCGCTTCGCAGTCCAAGCAAGGCCGGGGTCACCCGGCCACGACCGCTTCACCCTCGTGGACTGCGGAGGAGAACCATGTCGAAGAAGGTAGTTTTCGTTATTGGGTTGATCGTAACCATGGTGGCCCTGGAGGATTGGCTCGCTTCGCCGCCAGTAACGCGCGCGGACGAGAAGCACGATCACAAGCGTTCACCCGTTCACATTCACGCCGCACCCCCGGCAGAGTATCGATCGGTGACCGTCCCGAGCGGCATCTGGACGGACGCCGCAAGGCTCGCGCGAGGTCGCTCCATCTACGAGACGAAGTGCGCCGTCTGCCACGGCGCCCAGGGCGCGGGCGACGGCCCAGCCGCGGCTGCCTTGCCGCTCAAGCCGCCGTCAGTCCGTGACGCGCGGATGGTGGCGGAGATGACGGCTCCGTACTGGTTCTGGCGGGTCAGCGAAGGCGGCGCCGTGGAGCCGTACAAGTCACATGGTTCGGCGATGCCGGCATACCGGAATGATCTCTCCGTGGACGATCGGTGGGCGGTGATTGCCTATCAGCATTCATTGTCCGGCCACGTGGGCGATCACGTCGCCGCCGAGCATCCAGAGATGATGGAGGGCAACGTCCGTCGGCATCCGGACCCGCGTGGGGAAGGCTTCGGCAGTCAGTGGGTGACACGGGACCATCGCTGGCAGCCGCGTGGGCCATGGAAGTACGCCGTAATGCGCGACCTGCCGCAGCTCTATCGGGAGTTCAACGGCATCGACTTCGGCCACGCCCACCTGGCGGAGACGCTCCTGAAGACCCAGGACCAGGAACGAGTGGAGAAAGCGCGTGTCGAGGTCCTGGAGTTCATCTTCAGCTCCCCAGCGGTGCCACCCGATGAAGAGCAGGTGGCCCCAACATTCAACCGGATGGCGTGGGAAGTGGCCAAGACGTTCGATTGGACCCACGTCTTCCACCGGAGCCTCTACGACCTCTTCGCCAGCGACAAGGTGAAGGACAAAGAGGCAGCGTATCGGAAGCTCCTCGCCGACTATCTCGAGAAGCCCGAGGCCATCACGCCGCATCGTCTCGACCATCACGGCGCGCTCTGGAGCTTCCCGGAGTCGAAGTCCTTCCGGGACGAGTTCCGGAAGTTCAACACACAAATCTGGGCGTACCACTGGCTCCAGGCCGCTGTCTATGACGTTCAGCTTCTCGGTGACGTGAAAAAGCAGCAGGAGATCATGCCGAAGGTGCTTGCGTTCTATCACGGCTACCTGCGGCGCCCGCCGCTCGAGTGGCAGTTCATGCCGATGATGCCGGAAGCCGCGCCCGAGTTCGCCAAGCGGTTTCCCGAGGCGGCGGCGATCTTCGACAACCTCCACATGCTGCACGACAACTTCGACGACATCCTCGCGCGGCCGGATCTGTACCCAACACTGGAGGCGAAACGCACCGCCATCCTGAAGATCCTTCCGATCTACCGCCATCGAAATCACGGCACGAACGATCTTTACCCCGACTTTCACGAAGCAGCCGGCATGCACACAGGCGGGCACGGCGGCATGCCGATGGACATGGGTCCGAGACCGCCGTCAGTGCACGAGGTCATTGCGGGTACTGCACCGCCGAGCGATCAGCCACAGCTCGAGCGGAAGGCGCCCAGCTCTGGTCCCAAACACTGAAAGGGGGGTGAGAGCCATGTTGAAGGTCATCCCCATCGCGGCGCTCGCCCTCCTCGCCGTGGGCGTAGGTCCGGCGTACGCCATCGATCACAAGAACCTGGACGAGAACCGGCCGCTGCGCCTGGAAGATGCCTATGCGATCTCGGCCGGCGAGATCGCCGTGGAGGCCGGCGCCGGTGTGACGCTTCAGCGCCGCGGCGCGAACCGCGGCTTTTTCCCGGTGGAGCTGCTCTACGGAGCGTTCCCCAACTTCCAGCTCGGGATCGGCACGTTACTTTCGACCGACCCGCGGGAGATCGACGATCGGCCGAAGTCCGGAGATCTTCGGCTCAGCGCCCTCTACAACTTCAATCAGGAAACGCTCAGCCTTCCGGCGTTTGCCCTCAAGCTCGGTCTCGACGCGCCAACCGGCATCGACAGCCGGGGCGTTGCGGTGGAGCTGAAGGGCATCGTCACCAAGTCGGTGGAGCGGTTGAGCCTGCATTTCAACGGCAGCTATGAGTTTTTGACCGACAGCCGACACGACGAGCGCGACGGCCGGTACAAGTTCGCTGTGGGAGCGAGTTACCCGGTCGGCGCGCCCCAGTTCACGAGGGCGACGTTGGTGGCCGACGTTTTCACCGAGCAAGCGATGCATCGCGGCGACTCGAATGTGGTCGGGACCGAGCTCGGCCTGCGATATCAGCTCACGCCGCGAATCGTCTGGGATATCGGGGTCGGGACCGAATTTTCCGGGCCGGCAGACCGCTCACGTTTCTTCGGTGCGACCGGCTTTTCGTTCGGCTTTTGATTGGGAGGAGACGATTGCGCACGAGCAGGGCTGCGCCGATTGCAGATGCAGGAAAGCCGTGCCGTGACGCGCAGTGCTGGGCACGGGTAATGCCTCTCATCGACCGCCTCCATGGGCGACGAGGAGGCCGATGATGAGCGCGATGAGACATCACCACGATCACCACGAGACGGAAGGCCCTCGGCAGGCGCCGACCATCGACGACCGCATCTACACCTGCCCGATGCACCCCGAGGTGCGGCAGAAGGGACCAGGATTCTGCCCAAAGTGCGGGATGGCGCTAGAGCCCGAGGCGCCGACCACCGACGAAGGGCCGAACGCCGAACTGATGGATATGACGCGCCGCTTCTGGGTGAGCGTCGTCCTGACATTGCCGCTGCTCGCGCTTGCCATGGCGGAGATGTTCGACCCGGCTTTGGTTCAGTCGCTCCCCACGCCTTTGCGGCTATGGGGTCAGCTTCTGCTCGCGGCGCCGGTCGTGCTATGGGGCGGCTGGCCATTCTTCGTGCGAGGCTGGCAGTCCATCGTCAACCGCAGCCTGAACATGTTCACGCTGATCGCGCTGGGCACGGCGGCGGCGTTCGGCTTCAGCGTGTTCGCGGTCCTCTTCCCCAATACGCTCCCGCAGAACATGCGCCACGACGGTACGCCGCCCGTCTACTTCGAGGCGGCGGCGGTCATCGTCACGCTGGTTCTTCTCGGACAGGTCCTGGAGCTCCGCGCTCGGAGCGCGACCTCCGGTGCGATCCGGGCGCTGCTCGGTCTTCAGCCAAAGACGGCACGGCGACTGCGCGACGACGGTGGCGAGGAGGACATCCCGCTCGCTCACGTACACGTCGGCGACCGTCTGCGCGTGCGGCCGGGCGAGCGCGTGCCGGTGGATGGCGTCGTCATCGAGGGCCGGAGCGCCGTGGACGAGTCAATGGTCACCGGTGAGCCGATTCCCGTGGGGAAAGTTCCGGGCAGTCGCGTGACCGGCGGGACCGTCAACACGACGGGCAGCTTCGTCATGCGTGCCGAACGCATCGGCGCCGACACCTTGCTGGCGCAGATCGTTCGCATGGTGAGCGAGGCTCAGCGCAGCCGTGCGCCCATTCAGCGTCTGGCCGATCGCGTTTCGTCCTGGTTCGTGCCGGCCGTGGTTCTCATCGCAGCCGTGACATCGTTCGGGTGGGGCTTCTTCGGCCCGGAGCCGCGTTTGGCGTACGCTGTCGTCAACGCCGTCGCGGTCCTCATCATTGCCTGCCCATGCGCTCTCGGCCTGGCTACGCCCATGTCCATCATGGTGGGGACCGGCCGTGGAGCCCAGGCCGGCGTGCTCATCAAGAACGCCGAGGCGCTGGAAACCATGGAGAAGGTCGACACGATCGTGGTCGACAAGACGGGCACGCTCACCGAAGGCAAGCCCAGGCTCGTCACGGTCATTGCTGTCCCCGGCTTCCGAGAGGACGAGGTGCTCGCCTTCGCCGCCGGCCTCGAGCAGAGCAGCGAGCACCCGCTGGCCGCGGCGGTGATGGCCGGCGCCGAAGAACGCGGTGTGAGGCCGTCCCGGGTCGAGAAGTTCCAGTCCGTCACCGGCCAGGGCGTCACCGGGATCGTCGAAGGCCGCAAGGTGATGCTGGGGAACGTCCGACTGCTGGCGGCGGAAGGCGTGGAGCTTGGGCCGCTCGCTGCGCGGGCCAAGGCGTTGCGCGAGGAAGGCCAGACCGTCGTCTTTCTCGCCGTCGACGGCACGCTGGCCGGCCTGATCGGCGTGGCGGACCGGATCAAAGACTCCACATCCGAGGCGATCCGGCTGCTTCGCGCTGAGGGCCTTCGCGTCGTGATGCTTACTGGGGACAATCCCCTAACCGCCGAGGCCGTGGCTCGAGCCCTCCGGCTCGATGACGTGATCGCCGACGTGCAGCCGGCGGACAAGGCCGCGGTCATAGAGCGTCTGCAAGCCGAGGGGCACG
>Ga0066691_10000957_pt1 | contig 10661 bp, 8 predicted proteins | sample GraSoiAngelo_140_FD_66671 | JGI IMG/M metagenome (GOLD analysis project Ga0066691, IMG submission 66671) | Grasslands soil microbial communities from the Angelo Coastal Reserve, California, USA - 14_0929_12_30cm | ecosystem: Environmental > Terrestrial > Soil > Grasslands | place: USA... | reverse complement strand
ACCGCGATCTGCTCCTTCTGCAAGGCTTGCGTTTGAAAGTCATCCGGATTCTGTAAGGGTGCGCCGGGCGCGAGCGTGTGCCACTGCATATCGAGTTCCGCGGCGGCGAGTAGCTCGGTGAGCGCATAACCCTGGTTGAACGTTTCCGCTTTCTTGATCTTGGCGGCGAGTTCCTCCGGCATCGGGGCGCCGGTCTTGTAGTGCTTGGCATAATTATTGAACACGGCCGGATAGGTGGCCCAGTGTTCGTTGAACTGCGAGGGGAACTCCACGAAGTCGCGAGGCACAGCGGTGCCGGCGAGACTGGGATACTCGGTATCAGCGAACATGCCGTGCAGCGCGTGGCCGAATTCGTGGAACATGCCGGTTACGTCGTCAAAGCTCAGGAGGGCGGGCTGGCCCGGCGCGGGCTTTGTGAAATTAGCAACATTGTAGACGACCGGGTGAGTGCCGAGTAGTTTGGATCGCTCCACAAAGTTATCCATCCAGGCGCCGCCATTTTTGTTATCCCGCTTGAAGTAATCGCAATACCAAAGCGCCAGCGGCTGGCCGTTCCAATCGAATACCTCGAATACGCGCACATCGAGGTTGTAGACGGGAATGTCGTGGCGTTCTTTGAAGGTGAGGCCATAGAGCTGGTTCGCGGCGTAGAACAGGCCGTTCTGGAGCACGTTGTTTAACTCGAGATAGGGCTTGATCTGCGATTCATCAAGATGGTATTTTGCTTTGCGGACCTGCTCGGCGTAAAACTCCCAATCCCACGGCTGCAATTGGAAACCGCCGTGCTGCGCGTCGATCACCGCCTGGATGTCGTTGGCTTCGCTTGCGGCTCTTGCAGTTGCTCCGGGCACCAGCGCATTCATGAATTTCAGCGCGGCGTCGGGATTCTTGGCCATCTGGTCTTCGAGTTTCCAGGCGGCATAGTTCGGGAAGCCGAGCAGTTTGGCCTTCTCAGAGCGAATCTGAGCGATGCGCGCGATGGTGGCGCGCGTATCGTTTGGGCCGCCGCGCTCGGTGCGATTCCAGGAATTCTCGAAGATGGTCTGGCGAGTCGAGCGATTGCTGAGGGTAACGAGAGCAGGTTGCTGCGTGGTGTTCTGCAGAGGAACTACGTAGCCGTTCACCTTGCGATCCTTCGCGGCTTGGACGGCCGAGGCGATTTGGGCGTCGCTTAGCCCGGCCAGCGCGTCCTTGTCCGTGGTGACGTAGGCCGCAGCTTTGGCTGCAGCGAGCAACTTCGATTCGAACGCAGTGGAAAGAGTCGATTCTTCTTTGTTCAGTTCCTTCAGTTTGTCCTTGTCAGCAGTGGAGAGATTGGCTCCGGAATGCACAAATTTTTTGTAATCGAACTCCACCAGCCGCAACGATTCTAAATCGAGCTTGAGCGAAAGCCGTTGTTTATAGACCGCGGCAACGCGTGCGAATAGCTTGGGGTCGAGGAAGATGGCATCCTGGTGCGCGGCCAGTCTGGGCGCCTCGATCTCCTTCACTTTCTGCAGCTCAGGATTCAGGTTCGCCGAGGTGACGCCGTTAAATGCCCCCATCACGCGCTCTAACAACCGGCCCGTTCTCTCCATGGCGACCATGGTGTTCTCAAAGGCCGGCGGGGCGGGATCGTTCGCGATTTCCTGCATTTCCTTGCGCTGTTGCGCCATAGCCGCTTCTATGGCGGGTTGGTAATCGCCGTTCTTGATCTTGTGGAACGGCGGCGCCTGAAACGGCAAAGTGCTAGGTGCGTAGAACGGGTTGTTCGGGCCGAAGGGCGTATCGGCGGTCAAGCCGGGCCTAATACTCAAACCGGCCGCCAGCGCGCCAAGGACGACTAGAGTACAGAATTGTGGCAGTGCGATCTTCGCCGTTCCCCGCCAGATTGTGCTCATCGCTGATCGTCTTACCTCGCATTCCAGATTGTAAAGGACACAGTGCTCCGGGAGCCACTTCGGTTCTCGAAGCTAGGGTACGTGACAGCCTTTCGCCATCACCCGCAAATTGGCCGACGCGTAGCGATTGCCTGAGGCGATCGGTAGCTGACGTGGGGCTTGTGTTAGGACGCGCGGCTTAGGACGATGCCCAGACAAGACAATGCGGTGTGAAGACAGTTCTCACACCCCGCTCGAGTCTGCCCGACCGCAGTGCCGCCAAGACCAGCTTGGAGACGGCACTTCGGGGCTCTAGGCAAGGGCCGTTTTGTACAGAGCGAGAAGCTTGCCCCAGGCGCGTTCAGCGTCGCCCATGTTGTAGATCGGCCCGCTGGTATCCGCCGGCATATCCCGCACACACCAACCGTGCTTGGATGAATAGACTTCGATTTCCGCGGGAACCTTCGCTGCTGCGAAGGACTCTTTCAGCTTGTCCTTCGCGTCCGGCTGGCGCATGTCGTCGTTCGAGGCGATACCGAAATACATCCGCGCCTTGATCTTCGAGGCGAGCAGGTGCGGGCTGTCGGGCTTGTCTGTAACCAAACCGCCGCCGTGGAAGGAACCGCCGGCGCCTACGCGATTGGGCACTGCGGCGCACGTCTTCACGACCAGCGGCCCACCCATGCAGTAGCCTTGCGTGCCGATTTTCTTTGATTTGTTGACTTCCTTCTGCGCGTCGAGAAAAGCGACGAACGCCACGGCATCTTTCTCTGCCGCGCCAGGAGCATTAATCGAAGCCATGAGCGGCTGAATCTTTGGCATGTCGGTCTGGAAGTTGAAAGATGAAACTTTGTCCGTGTCGAAGAAAGGCGCCTTGCCCACGCGATAGAAGGGGTTTGGCACGAGCACCGAATAGCCTTCGGCGGCAATGCGCTTGCCGATGTCGCGCATCACGGGGCGCAAGCCGAACGCGTCCGCCCAAATCACCACACCGGGATGCGAGCCGGTGCTCGGATGAATGAACGCAGCGTCGCACATGCCATCGGGACTCTTGACTGTGACATCGGACTCCACAACGGGCATCGCGGCTGATGCTGGACCCGCGGCAGCGACAATGCCAGCGGCCACCGACATGGCGATGAAATCGCGCCGTGAGAGATCGCTATCTGCCTCAACCTGTTTCTCGGAATCGTGCTTCTCATCGATCATTGGCTCGCTCCTTAGCTTGTAAGCGTTTTTGGCCCCGAATTTCGGTGTCCACTCCGCTTTCGTGCCAAACCCTATGCCAGCCACCCTCGGAGTGTCAAGCTTGGATCTAGCGCCCGATACTTCAACTCGTCCGGCACCGCGAGGTGGCTGAGGGTGGCGGCTTGTGTTAGGATGCGCGGTTTAGGACGATGCTCAGACAATACGTCCCCATCCTGATTTTTGCAGTGCTGGCGATGGCGTTTCCCGCCGTTACGTTGGTTCTCTTCAAATACATCCGGCCGGATTCACGAGCGATAGGGGCTAAGCTGAAGCCTTACGAATGCGGCATCCCGCCGGAGGGCGACGCACGCGGGCGTTATTCGGTGCGTTTTTATATTGTGGCGATTCTGTTTGTGATTTTCGACGTGGAGACGATTTTTTTGTTTCCGTGGGCGGTTCTATTTTCGACGCGTGAGGAAGGCTACCGGCTGACGCCGATTTATGGTTTGGCGAGTGTGTTTGTCTTCCTGGGGATTTTGATCATTGGTTATGTTTGGTTGTATCGAAAAGGCGCTCTGGAGTGGGTATAAACCAAGAACAGAGAGAGCGGCGTTCCCGGCAGGATTTCGCGGCCGGGAATTTTTTTGTGCGGTTGCCTTGTGTAGTGGCGTGTGTTAGAAACTACGGTTCGGGTTTGAACGCTTTTGTGCGTGTATGCGCGGAGTTTTGGCGCTGCGAGAGCGTGAGTCCGGCAGGCCGGACTCCAAACACCGGACGATAGCAGAAGCTTTTGCGCTCCTTTCGGGCTCATGACCAACGATTCTGAGGAAAAGCAGCCGCCTCGTCCAGCCGAGGCCGAAAAGCCTGCGGGTACTCCTGCACCTTCTGCTTCCCCTTCTGCTTCGGGCGGAACGCCATCGGGCGAGACACCGGGTAAGCCGGCGGCTCCTTCGGCTCCCGTGGCAGCGGCGAAACCGCCAGCGGCAATAACGCCGCCGAAGCCAGCGGCGCCTGCGGCCCCCGCGAAACCGCCGGGGCCACCGCCGCCTCCGAAGGAAGCCCCGCCCAAACCGGCACCGCTCGATAATGATCTGGTGAAGCGCTATAAGGCGCGCTTTGGCGGCGCGGTAGTGGAGGCTTTGCTCGATCGCAAACAAGCCATCCTGGTGATTGCTGCGGACCGGCTGCTGGAAATTGCGCGATACAGCCGCGACGAGGAGCATTTCGATTTGCTCGTCGATTTAACGGCCGTGGATTGGCCCAAGCGCGAAAAACGGTTTGATCTGGTGCTGAATCTCTACTCGTTTTCGAAGAATGAACGCGTGCGCCTCAAGGCGCTGGTTGCGGAAAACGAACCCGTGCCGAGCGTCGAAAGTGTCTGGCCGACGGCCAACTGGCTGGAGCGGGAAGTCTACGACATGTTCGGGATTGTCTTTGAGGGGCACTCTAATCTGAAACGCTTGCTGCTGCCCGAGGAGTGGCAGGGCCACCCCTTGCGGAAGGACTACGACATTCTGCAGCAGGATGAGGCCTGGGTCCGCGAGAACCTGGGCATCGAGAGCGGTCAATAGCGGGGATGGCGGAGCGATACAATTTTGGTGCAGGGGCGGGCGGCGTCAACGTCGAGACCACCGTTCTCGGTGCGGACGAAATCATTCTCAATATGGGGCCGCAGCATCCCTCCACGCACGGCGTGCTGCGCGTAAAGCTGCGTCTGGACGGCGAGAAGGTGGTCGGTTCGGAATGCGTGATCGGCTACCTGCACCGCGGCGTTGAGAAGATCGCGGAGCATCGCAGTTATCAACAATTCGCGCCGTACGTCGACCGGATGGATTACGTGGCGGCGGTGTCGAACGGTCTGGGTTACTGCGAGACAGTGGAAAAACTATTGGGCGCAGAGGCCCCGCCGCGGGCGCGCGTGATCCGCACGATCCTCACGGAATTGCAGCGGATCGCGAGTCACCTTTTCTGGCTGGGGACGCATGCGCTGGATATCGGCGCGCTGACGCCGCTATTTTACTGCCTGCGCGAACGCGAGGAGATCCTGAAGATTTTCGAAAAGTATTGCGGAGCACGGCTGACCACTCATGCCTTCCGTATCGGCGGCCTGCAATACGAAGCCTACGATGAGCTGGAAAAAGACACCGAGCGATTTTGCAAGGACTTCGATAGGCGCGTCGACGAATACGAATCGCTGCTCACGGAGAATCGCATTTGGGTGGGCCGGACCAAGGGCATCGGAGTCCTGACTGCCGACGCGGCGATTGCCATGGGCGTTACAGGTCCGGTGCTGCGGGCGAGCGGAGTGCAGTGGGATATTCGCAAGTCGATGCCCTACGCGGCCTACGATCAGTACGAATTCAGCATACCAACAGGGAAAAACGGCGACACGTATGACCGCTACCTGGTGCGCCTCGAGGAGATGCGGCAATCGCGAAAGATCTGCCTGCAGGCCATCGAGAACATTCCGGCGGGTCCGATCCTCGGAAAAGTGGGCAAAGTACTGAAGCCGCCGCCGGGAGAGGTTTATCACTCGATCGAGGCGCCCAAGGGCGAATTGGGTTACTACATCGTGAGCGATGGCACGACGCAGCCGTATCGCGTGCGCATTCGCCCGCCGTCCCTGATTAATTTGGAAGCGCTGGACCAGATGATCCGCGGTCACCTGGTGGCGGACGTGGTTGCGGTGATTGGGACGCTCGACATTGTGCTGGGGGAAGTGGATCGTTGATCGACACGATCATGCCCTACGTTTTGCCGGTGCTCTTTGCGCTGGTCATTGTGGCGCTGCTGCCGCTGGTAGCCGGCTACATCGTGCTGGTCGAGCGCAAGGTTATGGCGGACATGCAGGTGCGCCTGGGGCCGATGCGCGTGGGGCCGCACGGACTCTTGCAGCCGATTGCCGACGCGGTGAAGCTTCTGCTGAAGGAAGACATCATCCCGGAAAGCGCGGACCGGCTGGTGTTTTGGGGCGCGCCGCTGATCTCGGTGACGACGGCGATGGTGGCGCTGGCGGCGCTGCCGATCGGTCCCTTCTTTCAGATCGCCGAACTGAATATCGGCCTGCTCTTTATCCTCGGCGTCAGCTCGCTGGGAATTTTTGGCATCGTGCTGGGCGGCTGGGCCTCCAATAGCCACTATTCGCTGCTGGGCGCGCTGCGCAGCGCGGCGCAACTCGTGAGCTACGAGACTTCGGCGGGCATGGCCATCGTGGGCGCGCTGCTGCTGGCGGGAACGCTCTCGACGCGCGGAATCGTGCAGGCACAGGCGCAGACCGAGGTGTGGTTCATCTTTGCGGCGCCCGTGGGATTCTTCATCTATCTGGTGGCATCGATCGCGGAAACCAATCGTGCTCCGTTTGATATGCCGGAAGCGGAATCGGAACTTGTCGCCGGCTACATGACCGAATATAGCGGCTTCCGCTGGGCGCTCTATTTTCTGGCCGAGTACACGAACATGATCGTGGTGGCGTCGATTGCGACGACACTCTTTCTGGGCGGCTGGCTGCGGCCGTTTGCGAGCACGTCCTACCTCGATTTTCTCGATTGGCTTCCGCCTCTGCTGATGGCGGGGGTCGCGGGGTATTGCTTCTGGCGCGCGCCTAAGCAGCCGGTGGCGGTGCAGAAGATGTTCATGGCGGCGGTGGGACTGCTATGCATCGTTCTGGCGCTGGTGCTGATCATGCCCATGGCGGCGCCGCGAGACTCCTTTCTGGCGTCCTCGAAGGCTGGAATCCACGGCGCATTCTGGTTCCTCTTCAAGGTGGGTGCGTATATCTACGTGTTTATGTGGCTGCGGTTTACGTTTCCGCGATATCGCTTCGATCAATTGATGCGCCTGGGCTGGCAATTCCTGGTACCGCTTTCGATCGTGAACGTGATGGGCATTGGTGTGGGCCTGGCGCTGCACCGGCAATTGAACTGGCCAGCGGCGCCGGCGCTGATCCTGGGGATCGTGCTCACGCTAGTAGCCGGGGCCTATCTTCTGGCGACGGGGGAAAAGCACGAACATCCGCGAGTTGGTGAAGAGGAAGAGGAGGAGACGCCGGTTAATGCTTGATCAGGTGGTCTTCTACTTCTTCGCGGCGCTGGCGATCGTGTCGGCGATCCTGGTGGTGACGCGGCGGAATGCGGTGCAGAGTGCCATTTTTCTGGTGACGGCGCTGCTGGCGACGGCGGGAATTTTTCTGAACCTGAACGCGGAGTTCTTATTTATCGTGCAGGTGATTCTTTACGCCGGCGGGATCATGGTGCTGTTTATTTTCGTGATCATGCTCGTGAATCTGGACGTTGCGCTGCATCAGGTGCAATTCAACCGGCAATGGTTTGTGGCATTGATCATATCGGCGGTGTTGGCGGCGCAGGTGGCTGCGGCCATTGCGGTCAGCCGGCGAACGCTGTACACCATGCCGGCGGCTCCTGCGGAATCCCTCCAGCCGAATACCGAGCGCGTGGCATTTTATTTGTTTCATACCTATGTGCTGCCTTTCGAGATTGCGTCGATTCTGCTGCTGGTGGCCATGGTCGGCGCAGTGGTCATGGCCAAAAAGAGGGTGTGAACGATGGTGCCGATCGGACATTACATCTTTCTGAGCGTGGCGCTGCTGGCCATCGGCATCGTGGGCGTCGTCACGCGGCGCAACGTGATCATCATCCTGATGTCCATCGAACTGATTCTGAACGCGGTGAACATCAATCTGGTGGCTTTCTCGCGGCTAGTGGGCTCGGTGGAAGGGCAGATCTTCGCTATTTTTATTATCACCGACGCCGCGGCAGAGGCGGCCGTGGGCTTGGGGATCATCATCGCCTTCTTTCGCAATCGCGAGACTGTATTAGCGGACGAAATGGACATTCTGAAGTGGTGACCCGCATAGAAGCGCCGGCTCCGAGTTTTCGGGGAACTCTTCATGCCGAGTGAGTTCTTCCTGGCCAGCATCTGGCTGATCCCGCTTTTCCCGCTGGCGGGCGCGGCGACCATGCTGCTCATCGGGCGGCGGCTTTCTAACAAGGCTGTGAGCTGGGTGGGCGTAGGCAGCGTGGGCCTGTCCGTGCTTTTTGCTTTTGGAGCCATCATGCAGTTGATTGCACGGGCTCCGGCAGCCCGCATTGTGGAGATCGTCCTGTTCGACTGGGTGCCAGCCGGAGTGATGCATACGATTCCCGGGCGGGTGGTGAACTTCAACGCGCAGTGGGGCATGCTGCTCGATCCGCTCTCTGCGGTGATGATTGGCGTGGTGACCGGCGTCGGCTTTCTCATCCACGTCTATTCCACCGGCTACATGGCCCATGAGGGCGGCTACTACCGGTTCTTCGGCTATCTGAACCTCTTCATGTTTTCCATGCTGGTTCTCGTGCTGGCGAATAATCTGCTGCTGCTTTTCGTCGGCTGGGAGGGCGTGGGGCTTTGCAGCTATCTGCTGATCGGATTCTATTTTCTGCGCAAATCGGCATCGGATGCGGGGAAGAAGGCTTTCGTCGTGAACCGCATCGGCGATGCGGGATTCATCCTGGGACTCTTCCTGCTGCTCAACGCGATTGGCACCTTGCGCTTCACCGAGATCGGCCCGGCAATCGAGGCGGGGGGATTCGCCGTGGGAAACGGCGTCATGACCGCTATCGCGCTGCTGCTTTTCGTTGGCGCGACAGGGAAGTCGGCGCAAATTCCACTTTACGTCTGGCTGCCGGACGCGATGGAAGGACCCACGCCGGTAAGCGCGCTGATTCACGCGGCGACCATGGTGACGGCGGGCGTATACATGATCACGCGGATGAACGTGGTCTTTCAGTTCGCGCCGATCGCCTTGGGTGCGGTGGCCACGATTGGCGCCGTGACGGCGATTTACGCCGCCAGCATGGGCTTGGTGCAGAACGATATCAAGCGCGTGCTGGCCTATTCGACCATCAGCCAGCTTGGTTACATGTTTCTGGCGCTGGGCGTGGGCGCATTTACGGCGGGAATTTTCCACCTGATGACGCACGCCTTCTTCAAGGCTCTGCTCTTTCTTGGTTCCGGCAGCGTGATCCACGCGCTTTCCGGCGAGCAGGACATGCGAAAGATGGGCGCGCTATGGGGCAAGATTCCGATTACGGCGAAGACCTTTATGGTTGCGACCATCGCCATTTCGGGAATTCCGCCGCTGGCCGGATTTGTTAGCAAGGACGCAATTCTGGCGGCCTCGTTCAACGCGCGGCCGTTGCTTTGGGGAATCGGGTTCGTGACTGCGGGTATGACGGCGTTTTACATGTTCCGGCTGGTGTTTCTCACGTTTTTTGGCGAATCGCGCGTGCCGCCGGACGTGGAGCACCACATTCACGAATCGCCGCGCTCGATGACGTGGCCGCTGATTATTCTGGCGATTCTCTCCGTCGTCGGTGGATGGATTGGCTGGCCGGAGTCCCTGGGCGGCAGCGATCATTTTGCGCGATTCCTGGACCCGGTGATCGCGCGGCATGCGGAAGTGATCGCCGCAGTGCCCGAGGCGACGCAGCACGCCACGGATTATGAATTGATGGCGGTCTCCGTGGCTGTGGGGCTGATCAGCATTTTTCTGGCATGGCTTTTCTATCTGCGAAGGACGTCCGTGCCGGGAACGCTCGCCGAGAAATCAGGCGGGCTCTATCGCTTGCTTTACAACAAGTATTACGTGGACCAGATCTACGATGCCATGTTCGTCAACCGAACGAAGGACCTGGGCACGACGCTGGGCGCGTTTGATGTGGGCATTATCGACGGACTGGGCGTGAATGGCGCCGGGTGGGTGACGCGCGCGACTTCGAACGTTTCCATGTTTTGGGACAAATGGATCATTGACGGGCTTTTGAACCTGACCGCGCGCATTGTGTGGATTTTCAGCTACCCGGTGCGCATGATTCAGAGCGGGCGGGTATCGAATTACGCGTTGCTGATCGTTTTGGGCGTCCTGCTCTTTTTAGGCTACTACCTGCGGGTGACCGGCGTGACGCTGCACAACATGCTGCGGTAGAGGGCAAGGGAGAATGCCAGTGAACCAAACTCACATCCTGAGCTGTATTCTTTTCACGCCGCTCATTGGTGCGATTGTGCTGCTGTTTATTCCGCGCGAGCGCGACAACGCGCACCGCGTGGTTGGCAACGTATTCGGCATCCTCGGCCTGATCGTTTCACTGCCGCTGATCTGGCGATTTCAGATCGGAACGCCCGGCTATCAGTTCCGCGAAAATTACGACTGGATTCCTTCCATCGGCGCGCACTACACGCTGGGAATCGACGGCATCAGCTTCCTGCTGGTGATGCTGACCACGATCCTGGGCGCGATTTCGATTCTCTCGTCGTGGAGCGCGATCCAGAACCGCAAGAAGGAATACTACATTCTCTTCCTGTTGCTGCAGACGGGCATGCTGGGCGTCTTCATGGCCCTCGATTTTTTCCTCTTCTATTTGTTCTGGGAAGTGATGCTGGTGCCCATGTACTTCCTGATCGGCGTGTGGGGCAGCGACCGGCGCCTCTATGCGGCAATTAAGTTCTTCCTATATACGCTGGCGGGATCGGTGTTGATGCTGCTGGCGATTTTGGCGCTTTACTATCGCGCGCATGAAGCAGCCGGGGCCGGGGCCGCTTATACGTTCGACATTCCCA
>Ga0066691_10000948_pt1 | contig 10695 bp, 7 predicted proteins | sample GraSoiAngelo_140_FD_66671 | JGI IMG/M metagenome (GOLD analysis project Ga0066691, IMG submission 66671) | Grasslands soil microbial communities from the Angelo Coastal Reserve, California, USA - 14_0929_12_30cm | ecosystem: Environmental > Terrestrial > Soil > Grasslands | place: USA... | reverse complement strand
CAGCGGTTGAATATCATGATCCTTCATTTCGGGAAGTTTATGACCGGGGATGTCGAGCTTGAGTGTGCCACCGAGCGCGACGTTTAGAACTTGGAGCCCTTTGCAAATGGCAAGAATCGGCAGACCACGCGCGACAGTCTTTGCGATCGCCTCGAACTCCCAGCGATCCCGCGCAAGATCGACATCTTTCTCCAGCACGGTTGGATCGACGACTTCCTGTCGCAGAAATTCCGGAGAAATGTCGGAGCCGCCAGTCAAAAGCAATCCATCCATTTCTTCCAATGCCACCGTGCCTTTGCGCGCATCGCAAAGATGAATATCGGGATGCTTGTCGAAAAATGGTTGAAACCATTTCTCATCCTTCTCCCGCATCCAAGTGACCAGGTTAGGCATCGCGCAATGTGCGATTTGTCAGGTGGGACTCTAAAGGTGATGCGCGCCGGACGAGGAAAAACTGGACATAAATGAATGTCGCCACGGCCGCCGGAATCATGAAATAGCTCGCCTCGGTCCCGAGTTCCCCACCGTTAATCCATGCCGGCCCGGAAAAAGTGGCGTCAAAGAGCCGGCCCACCGGCAATTGCCCGCCGTTGCGTGTTCCGATGATAAAGAACTGGCCGAAATCAAAAGTGGCATGCCAGCCGACGGCCCACCAAAGCGAACCAGTAACCTGAACACTCAGGCAGAGAATCACGCCCAGGGCGAAGATCATTCCGATATCAATCGCGTTCTCATGCGGCTTTGACAGATGCGCGCCGGCAAATAACCCGGAGGTGATCAGCGCGGCTGGCCAAAAGCCGGCGGCGCGCCAGAGTGACTGCAAGGCATAACCACGGAAAAGATATTCCTCGCTTACGCCAACCAGCAACATTCCGACGAGCCATAAAATGGACGACGTGGTGATCTCTTTTCCGTGCAAGGCCAGCCCATGCACTTGCATTCCGTCGGCAGCGAGCATCGCCAGCCCAACAAAGATAGTTGTCAGGAGACCGACGAATGCTCCGTCCCAAAAGAGACGGCCAAAGCGTCGGTTGACCGGCAAACCGTAGCTGTCGATCCGGCGCCGTTCCAGGAGCGCGGCCGCACCCGTTACGATTAGTACTATGAGGAATCCGACAATCTCAGATAAAACCAGCAGCTCTGCGGTAAGCGCGTTTACATCAAGATGGAACTTGACCGCAAAAAATAAGATGACCGGTCTTTCGACAAATTGGAACGCGAGGATGATCGCAGCCGCGAAGATGACGAAGCGCCAGCCATGTCTCAATCCAGCTTGTCCAAGAAATAACGATCTCAGTCTGGTCATCTGTGCCTCACGAGTCGATCTCGCCGCACGAGTTTACAGTCCCATCAATTCCCGAACGTATTTCACCGGCGGACTGCCGAAAGAGATGACCTGATCGTTGTATTTTTTCAGATCGAACGCTGCGCCAGCCTTTGCTTTTGCCTTGTCGCGCAAATCGAGATGCTCGCTGACGCCGACGAAATAAGTGGAAAGTTGTGCAGAAGTAAGCCGTGCCCGCTTCCATTTGGCAACCGCCTCGCCTTCCTGTTGAAAGCCTTCTTTCATCATTAAGTCCATCGCCTGCTGCTCACTCATGCTTCCAGCATGAATGCTTTGATCGAGAATCGCGTTGCAAATCGCACGCAATCGCATTTTCAACTGCTGCATCTTCACTTCCGGTCCGCCGTAACCCGCCTCGGCCATCATCTGCTCGCAATAAACGGCCCAGCCTTCGACAAAAGTTCCGCTCCAGAAAATTGCGCGCACTAAGGTAGGCGCATGAAATTCATTGGCGTGGGCGAGTTGCAGATAATGGCCCGGCATTGCCTCGTGGACGGTGAGATCGCGCACCATGTAGTTGTTGTATTCGCGAAAGAACGACTCCTTCCGCTCCTTCGGCCAGTCTTTCGGCGTCGGCGCCACTGCGTAAAACGTCTTGCCGTTTTTCTCCAGTGCCCCGGGCGGATCGCAATAGGCGATAGCAACGCCGCGTTTGAATTCCGGCATCACGATTACGTTGAGCGGTTTCGCCGGAACCGTCACCAAGTCACGCTGCTTTACAAAATCGGTGACTTCTCCGACAACCTTTTGCGCGTAACCTACGATGGTGTTGTCGTCCGAGTGTTGTTCGGCCAGTTTATCGAGCACCGCAGCTGAGACTTTCTTTTTGTCGTCGAGTGCTGTTTTTCCGGCATTCGGGAAATATTTTTTGTAGAGTGGAAGCGCTGTCTCATAAATGGCGGTTTGCGTTCGCTGCAAATCGGTTTCAGCGCGCTGCATGATTTCTTCCATCGACAATTCGGAGGCGAGCGCGAAACGGAGTTTCTTGCGGAACTTGTCGACGCCGATGCGGAAATCGCCATCGGAGCGCGGAAGCAAATCGTTTTGCAGCCATTCTTTGTAGTCTTCGAGCGCTTTGGCCGTTTTTTCCTGGAGCGGCGAGAGCTCCTTTTTCATTTGCGGCGCCTGATCAAGCAATGGAGCGAGCCCTTCACGCACAAAAGTGATTGCGCCCTGCGTTTGCTCGATCGCCGTCTCGACGTGCACTCGCGGCGGATGTTGCAGGTTTGCTTTGGCTTGATCGATCACACGCGGAATCGCCTCCATGCGCTTGCGCAAATTCGGAATGCGTTTCTCCGGCGTGTCGAAGTCGCGCACAACCAGAAGGTAAAGACTGTTGGCGAGGCTTTGATTGTAAACCAGCGGGTTCCAATCCGGTTCCTTGAGTTCTTCCAGCTCGAAAATTTGGTTGTCGATGTTGTCGCGCAGGATGCGCACATCCACCCGGTTTGCGCCAGTGAGCTGCGAAATGTCCCCGAATTTGTTGAGCTCTTCCCGGAACTTCCTGCTGCGCGCAAGTAATCGATTCCGCGCTTCCAGCGAGTAGTCGCTCAGCCGATCATCGAAACGATGATCGCCCAGTTCCGTTGCGTATTCGGGCTGTGCCGCCAGGAAGTTTTCGATGTAAGCATGCGCAATTTTTTGAAACTGATCGTCTTGTGGAGTCGCGCCGGCGCGGCTGAGCGCCAGGGCAAGAGACACCGCGAGCGCGATTGTGATGGCTTTCATTTTTATTACTACGCCTCTGGCTGAACCGCGAATCCGACAGCTGGTTCGGCGTCACCAGTAACTACGGTCTGATCCTGTAAATAAGTTCGGCCTTTGTAAAACGGAGTAATGATCGCGAATAAAACTGCCGTTCCCAGCATCACCCAAACGAAAAACATGAAGTAACTGGTTCCTTGCAACTTCACGGAGCCATCAGGATTTTGGATGAAGAAATTGACCGCGGCCGTGAATTGGTTGCCGAGCGAGACGGCGAGCAAATACGTGCACATGACAAGCGATTTGAGTTTGACCGGCCCTTGCGTGTAGGAAAACTCGAGGTGGGTCGGTGAAACAAGTGTTTCGCCCGCAGTCAAAATCACGAACGCCCAAATTTGCCAGACGATGCTCGGCCGCGCGCCGGCGTCGATGCGTGTTTGAATCATGGCGACGAGGAAAAATGATGCCGCGGTAACAAATAAGCCGACGCCAATTTTTCGCAGCGGGGTTAAGCGAACAACTTTCTCAACCAGCGGATAGAGCCAGTAGGAAAAGACCGGCAGCATGATGAGAATGAAAATGGGGTTGACCGTCTGAATTTGCGACGACAACCAATCGATGCCGAACAAGTGCCGATCCATGGACTCGGCTTGAACGATCCAGGACGAAAAATTCTGCTGCCACAAGGCCCAGAAAATCGCAACGAAGGGGACCGGAATCAGAATGTTGAGGAGAATTTTGCCGGTCTCCTTATTAAAGATTTCGCGTCCATATGTCCGTAAACCGACCGGTGGGATGTGCACGAACTTTTTGCGACCCGCCCAAAAGAAAATTGTCGCAATCACCATGAAGACACCGGGCAATCCGAACGCGATATCGGGACTGTGCAGTCGCGGACTCTCGAGAAAACTGAGAATCGATGGCGGCAGTTTGGCGATCAATCCATCCGATGCAGCTTTGTAGGGATCGAGTAACCACGGGATCAATAGCGTCGAAAAGGCCGAGCCGGCGTTGATCGAAAAATAAAACCAGTTAAACACCCGCGTCAGCAGATGCCTGTTCGTTTCTCCGAACTGATCTCCCACGTTCGTCGAAACGCACGGCTTAATACCTCCCGCGCCCATTGCGATCATGAGCAGACCAATGGCGAGCAAGTAACGCGGCTCAATCGCGTGCGCGACCGGCGAGCCTATCAACGCCAGGGTGAAGTGTCCACCGCAGTAGACGATCGACAACCACAAGACGACCCGAAATTTTCCGAAGACGGCATCTGCAAGGATTGCGCCGAAGATCGGCAGAAAATAAAGCGTCGAAACAAACGTGTGATACCACGCTTCGGCGTTCGCCGGCTGCATCACACTCAAGTGCCCCATCCTGTCCAAGAGGTACTTGGTCATGAAGATGGTCAGGACGGAGTTCATTCCGTAATAAGAAAAACGCTCCGCCGCTTCGTTCCCGATGATGTAAGGAACGCCGGGAGGCATCGTGCTGATCTTCGGGGGCGACGTGAGGTACTGGTATTTGGCCATAACGGATTGTTTGCCTAACGAGGTTTGGTTCCGGGGAAAAATTCTGCCGGCGTCAGTGTTGGCGACGGCGAGGAAGACGCCGATCCTTCAGGTGAAGCGCTCGACGTCTTCGCGGGCTGGGCTGCAAGATCGACATGTTCCGTTTGCGCATCCGGCATTTCGCCGACGCGATGTTTTTCACACGAGCAAATTAAGAGCAGCCCGACAATTACCGGAGCGATGCTGATTCCGTGAAACGAAAAAGGCATAACGCGCAGGCAGAGTAATCGGCAGTGTGAGCAGCGCGCAAGGGCAAAGCTCCTATTCTTATTCTTACTCCTGCTCTTACTCATCCGCTTTTTGATTACGAGCCGGAATACGAATAAGAATAGGAAGGGCGTTGAAACGCGCGCGCGCCGCATTAGTATCCTTCACGGTGGGTCGAACCGTAAAAAACAGCGCCTGGAACGAAGTCTTCGCCCTCATTTTGCTCGGCGTTGGCACGTTGCTCTTCCTCGCGCTGATTTCCTACACGCCGAAAGATGTGCCGTCGTGGGTGTGGTTTAGCCACATCTCGCCGGCAAATCATCCTGCGCAAAATTTCATCGGACCTTTCGGCGCAATCATTGCCGGAGTTTGCTATCATATGATGGGCGCGGCCTCGTATTTTCTGGCGGCGATTCTGCTCGGGTTCGGCGCGGCTAAATTATTTCATTCGAGTTTGCGCGTGACAGCGCGCATTCCCTGGATCGTTTTGTTCATCGCATCGGGCGCATGTTTGTTGCAATTGCAAACGCGTCACCTGCAGGGCTGGCGATTGGCCTTTAACATTCAGGGTCCCGGCGGCTGGCTCGGCTACTATTTGGGAAAAATCCTCCTGAATTCGATGGGCAAAGTCGGTTCGCTCATTCTGCCCGGCGGAATTTATCTCGCGACGCTCATTCTCATGACTGGTCTGCGACCGATTCATCTCGTCCGGCAAACCGTCACGGGCACGCGCCGCGGCGTCGCGAAACTGCACGAATGGCGATTGCATCGACAACTCCGCAAATCCGATCTCAAAGGCCAACTCGAGATCAGCCAGCGCGAATTATCGAAGCAGCGCCGCGTCATCGAAAAGCAACTCAAGAAAAAGGGCGCGTCCGTACCCGAGCCGTCGGCCGCATTTATTTCGCCCGAAGAACTGGCCAATCGTCCAAAACCGAAAGTCGTTGATACGACCGCGTTGCCGAGCGAGACGGCTGGCACGCGAAGAAAACCCTCGCTCGCCGAGCTGCGCGCGGCCGGGCAAAGATCGACAAGTACTCCCGGCCTAACGAGTCGAACCTGGGATCCGAAAACTTATGTGCTTCCCGGGCTCGACCTGCTCGACGAGCACGATCCAGAAGGCCGCGGAGGCGCCGATCCCAGCGAGCTGCAGCGGGTCCAGCAAACTTTGATCGACACGCTCGCACAGTTTGGAATTGCGGTGGCGGCCGGCGACATCACCAAAGGGCCAACGATCACACGCTACGAAGTCTATCCAGCCAAAGGCGTCCGCGTGGACAAAATTGTCAGTCTGGAACGCGATCTGGCCCGCGCCACCCGCGCCGAGCGCATCAATATTCTGGCGCCAATACCGGGCAAGGACACGGTCGGCATCGAGCTCGCGAACACACGCAAAGTGAAGGTCACATTACGTGAACTACTGGAATCAACCGATTGGGAAGAGGCAAAAGCGCGCGCAAAAATTCCGCTCGCGCTCGGGAAAGATGTTTACGGCAAGGCGATCGTTACCGATCTGGCCCAAATGCCTCATCTGCTCGTCGCCGGTACGACCGGAAGCGGCAAGAGCGTCTGCATCAATGGACTCATCGCCAGCATGCTTTCCCGCTTCACGCCGGAAGAACTGCAATTCATTATGATCGACCCGAAAGTGGTTGAGCTGCAGATTTACGCCAATCTCCCGCACTTGCGCTATCCATTGATCACCGATCCGAAAAAAGTGCTGCTGGTTTTGCGCGGGCTGATCGACGAAATGGAACGGCGTTACAAAGTTTTCGCGCGTGTTGGGGTGCGCAACATTATCGGTTTCAACGCGCGACCGGTGAAAAAGAAAGATGTAGAGGCCACCGTCTCAGCGGCCAAGGAGAAAGCCGCGACGGCGGTCGCTACAATTCCGCGCGAAGATGAGATCCAAATTCCGGACAAGATGCCGTACATCGTTGTTATTATCGACGAGCTGGCGGACTTGATGCAGACTGCGCCGGCGGATGTGGAGAGCGCGATCGCGCGCATTACACAAATGGCGCGCGCAGCGGGGATTCATCTCATTGTCGCCACCCAAACGCCCCGCGCCGATGTCATCACGGGCGTGATTAAGGCGAACATTCCGAGCCGAATTGCGTTCCAAGTCGCGAGCAAGATCGACAGTCGGGTCATTCTCGATGAAAACGGCGCCGATCGTCTGCTCGGCCAGGGCGACATGCTTTATTTGCCGCCGAGCGCGTCGCGATTAATTCGCGCGCAAGGCGTGCTCGTGACCGACGAGGAAATTCATCGCCTCGTGGAATTCGTTTCCGCGCAAAGTCCGCCAGCGTTTGACGCGGCCATGCACGAGAAATTGCAAGCCGCGAGCTCGACGAGCGAGGAGGTGACCGACGAAGACGAGGAGCTGGTTGAAAAATGTCTCGAGATTATCAGGCAGGAAAAACGCGCTTCCACTTCACTTCTCCAGCGCCGGCTGCGCCTCGGTTACACCCGCGCGGCGCGGATCGTTGATATTCTGGAACAACGCGGTATTTTGGGGCCCGGCGAAGGTGCGAAGCCGCGCGAGATTCTTGTCGATCTTGACGCCGCCGTTTAGCCGGCGCACACGATGACAATCGAAGGTCTTGGCAAAAAATTTCAGGAAGCGAGGTTGGCGCGCGGACTTACGCTCGATGAAGCCGCGCGCATGACCAAGATCCGACCGGCACGACTGGCTGAGATCGAGGCAGAGGATTTTTCGCAATTTCCCAGCCTGGCCTACGCGAAAGGTTTTCTGCTCATCTACGGGAAATTTTTGGATGTCGATGTGACGCCATATCTTGAAGCCTTCGAAGGTTCGGAGCACGTCACCGTCGACGGCTACTCTTACCTCCAGGACAATCCGGCGCCGAAACCGGCGCGCACGCCCACCGTTCGCAGAACAACTTCCAATCGCATGTCGGCAACGCCCCTCGTCATTGGAATCATCGTGCTCATCGTTGGGTTTTTCTTCATGAAGCTAATTCTTAACATCCAGCGGATCGCGCCTCGTCGCACCGAGCCTACTGCTCAAGCGCCGCCGACCGCGCCTGCTTCAACTCCCAAACCCGTGGTCACCGCGCCGAGTCAATCGGCGGAAACTGCAACTAAGAAAATCGTTCCCGCTCCCGCTGCAGCTCCGCCTGCCACCGCCGCACCGGCGATTGCCGCGGCTTCTCCGCCGGCGTCCAAAGAGCCAGAGGTGCGCCGAGCTGAGCCAGTGCGTCCGGAAGATCTTGCAAAAGCTGCTGCGGCTAATTCGTCTCCGGCGGCGGAACCAGGGGGGCCGAATCGAGTAGCCATTCGGCCGCTGAAGAAAACCTATGTCAAAGTCGTGGTAGACAATGAGGAGGTGAAACCGGCTTTCGAACGCTGGATTTCACCAGCCGATGGCACGGTGGAATTTCGCGGCCAACATATCGTGGTGCGTGTGCTTGACCGAGAGGCCGTTCAGATCAAGAAAAACGGCAAACTCGTGGAAGAAGAAGACGACGACGTCACCGTTGAATAGCGCTTTCATCGGTCCTCTCCGCCCATGAGCACGAAAGTCGGGATGATCAGCCTGGGTTGCGCCAAGAATCTTGTCGATGCCGAGATCATGCTCGGCAGCGTGCTTCATCGCGGCATGGAAATCACTTCGCATGCAGACGATGCCGACGTGCTCGTCATAAACACGTGTGCGTTTATCGATTCCGCGAAAGAGGAATCGATCGAAGCGATTCTAGAAGCATATCAACGACGCGAACTAAACAAACGGCCGAATCAAAAACTGATCGTGAGCGGCTGCATGTCCCAGCGCTTCTCAAGCGAGCTGCACGAATCGCTTCCCGAAGTAGATGCGTTCATCGGGCTGGATCAAGTGAAGGAGCTTGGTGCAATCGTCGAGAAACTGCTCAGCAAAGAAGGGCGAGATGAAGATGTCGATCTTGATTTCGTCACCGCGCGACCCGGTTACATTCCCGATTACGACACACCCCGCTTTCGCCTCACCCCAGCGCACTCGGCTTATGTAAAGATCGCCGAGGGTTGCAATCATCCGTGCAGTTTTTGCGTGATACCGCAAATGCGCGGAAAACATCGGAGCCGGTCTCCCGCCTCCGTGCTCGCGGAAATTCGCGGTTTGATCGCCGAGGGCGTGCGCGAAATTAATTTAATCAGCCAGGACACAACTTATTACGGTATGGATTTGTGGGCGGAAAAGGCGGGACCGCGGCAACTGGTGGATTCTTCGCGCGGCCCCACGCTCTCAGCGCTTCTGCGCCGGATCCAGGAGATCGAAGGCGAATTCTGGGTGCGGTTGCTTTATACGCATCCGGCGCACTGGAGTGATGAATTGATCGAAACCGTTTCGCAATGTGACAAGGTCGCGCGTTACATCGACATCCCGCTGCAACACATTGATGAGTCGATGCTGCAACGCATGAGGCGGGAAACGTCGCGCCAGCATATCGAGGAGTTGATCGCCAAACTGCGCCTCGGCATTCCCGGCGTCGCCTTGCGCACGACCTTCATCGTCGGATTTCCCGGCGAGAGCGACACGGATTTTGAGACGCTGCTCGAGTTTATCGAGCGTATCCAATTTGAACGGCTCGGTATCTTCAAGTATTCTCAGGAGCAAGGGTCGCGTGCGGCAAGAATGCCAAATCAAATTCCGGCGAACGTCAAAAACACACGGTATCGTGGCGCGATGTCGATCCAGCAAAAGATTGCGCACCGGCTGGCGCGGGAAAAAGCTGGTCGCAAATTGAAATTGCTGGTCGATCACCCGCATGTCGCTCGCAGCGAAGCCGACGCGCCGGAGGTCGATACGCGGGTAATCTTGTCCGAGCCTGCGCCGGCCGGACAATTCGTCTGGCGCAGAATCACTGCAAGCCGGGGATACGATCTCCTGGCTTAAGCAGCCGTTGCGGCGAGAATCAAGTTAACGAGTGACAAGAGGCGTATTTTCGCGCAATTTTTAGGACCGACTCGCCAAATTTTCATGGCCGACTCAAACGAACCCAAAAAAGAAACAGTCCGCATTACCTTGCCACCGCCCGCGGCGAAGCCACCCGGCGCGAGCAATGAATCGCGTGAAACTGTGCGAATCAATCTGCCGGCTCGTCTGCCATCGACTCCCTCGGGTCCACCTGTCTCAATCGCGCCAACTCCGTTGCCACCCAAAGCTCCCCCTCCGCCCTCGCCTCCCGCCCCGGCGCCGGAGCGACCCGTCGCGAGCTCCGCAGCGCCTGTGAACATTCCCGCAGTCGCGAAATTGCCGGACTCTCCGCCGAGTCCGCCTTTCGGGCCTTCACTGAGCCCGAAGAAAGAGACCGCGCGGATCGCGCCGCGGCCGGATCCGACCAAACCGGCACCGACGGTCGAGATGAAAAAAACTCAGCCGCTGATCACGATGCCGGAGACCGTTCCCAAAAGCGCTCCGCTCACCGTGGCGCGCGATCCGGTCAAGATTGTCGATGCAATTCCAAAGCCACTCTGCTGGGCCGTGCTTGGCGTTTCCGCTGTGATTTTGATTATTCAAATTTGGAATTACTTTTTGTAAAGGCATGGAAAATTCCGCAACCATCACCGTCGATGAATCCACCTTCGACCGCGAAGTGACGCGAAGCGACAAGCCCGTGATTGTCGACTTTTGGGCGGAATGGTGTGGGCCGTGCAAATTAATCGCACCGCTCCTGGACGAGATCGCGCGGGAAAAAGCGGCCACGATCAAGGTCGCAAAGGTCAATGTGGACGAGAACCAAAATCTCTCGTCCAAGTACAACATCCGCGCCATCCCAGCCTTGCTTCTCTTCAAGAACGGGCAGCTTCGCGATCAAGTTACGGGAATGACGAGCAAGAAAGATTTACTCGGCCGGATCGACGCGCTGG
>Ga0066691_10000939_pt1 | contig 10719 bp, 9 predicted proteins | sample GraSoiAngelo_140_FD_66671 | JGI IMG/M metagenome (GOLD analysis project Ga0066691, IMG submission 66671) | Grasslands soil microbial communities from the Angelo Coastal Reserve, California, USA - 14_0929_12_30cm | ecosystem: Environmental > Terrestrial > Soil > Grasslands | place: USA... | reverse complement strand
AAGCTCATGCTGCATGCTCAAGGGGAGCTCTCACCTGCACGCGCTGGCGATCATCACTTCCCCGGATATCCCTGCTCATCCAATCAAGGCGTCTCTGCCGCTGACGACCAATGAAGTATGGGGCTCGCCAGGCTGGTATCAACAAAGAAACTGCGGAACGACGCTAAGCTCAGGGGCCTGCGATAACGAAAACCGGGTTCTGGGGCGGCGGAGGTAGTCCGGGCCCGGGCGGATTTGCGGCGCTCACCGGAGCCGGCAAAGTGTATATGGTGCCGTTAGGGTTCCGCAGGGCCGTGTCATCAGATGTCCGGATGACGGCAACACTTCCCGCGTCGCAACTTGCCACATAGACTCGCGAGCTATCCCCGGAAGTCGCGGTAGAGATTCGGAATCGGGCAGAGCCGCAACCCGTGACAACTGGCAGGCTGGCTAAGGAAATGCCTTTTGTGATGCTGTTGCTGGAAGTATTAATCACCGTGACTTGCTCTGCGACCGAGTTTCCGCTGAGCACGAGACTGGCAATGTAAGCACGTGTCCCATCCGGCAAAGCACTCACAGTTAGTGCAGAACATCCGGCGGGGCACGGCGCGTTCGGGCCAGCGGTTAAGTCAATCGTGGCCAGCAGGTTATTCGGGGGATCCGCTGCCGCATTGAGGATGGTAACTGTTCCCGCTGTCGGGTTCGTGATATAGAGACGGTTTGAATTCTTCTCATACATCATGAAATTCGCGCCTGCGCCGGCGGAAACCGGCGTACCGGGGTTCACCAACGCATCGGTATTTGGGTCGATGACTGCTACATCCCCGTTGCCTTGGCTCAGCACGTAAACACGGCCGCTATCAGAGCGGGCTAATGCCCACAGCGGAGAATTAATGGTCGGATCCGTAATCGTGGTGTTAACAGTTTTATTGAGAGGGTTAATGCTGGTTACCGAACTATCGCCCTGGTTCACCGCGTAGAGCTTTTTGGCGTCCGGAGTCTCAGCGAGGGCTACAGGGTTCGTTCCGACCGGAATAATGTTGGTTACAACATTTGAAGTGATGCTAACGGCAGCAACAGTGTTGGCGCCCGAATTGGCCACATAAACGGTGCTGTTCTCAGTTGTGTGCACAAAAACCGGCACCGAGCCGGTGGGCAAACTGGTGAAGACGACGGATCCAAGACCAGTGACCGAACAGGGCAGAACTGAGCACGGTGGCGCGGGAGAAAAACTCGCGACGGTGTCGTCCAGACTGTTAGCTACGAAAACATGAGCAGTTCCGGAGGGCTGCACAGCGGCGTGTACCGGCCCTAATCCGACTTTTGCGGTTCCGATGTTGCTATCGCCTGAAACATCGATTTGCATGCCCGTTCCCGGATTAGCCGGGCCATTGCTGTTTACTACGAAGACGGCACGGAAGTTGCTGGAATCGGGCGGCGTGACAGTGTTCGGAATCACGATCGGACGGAATGTGTCTCCGCAGCTAACGCATACCATGGTGGAAAGCAGAACTGTGGTCACACGAGCCTTGCACAACAATGTCATCGGCACCCCGCCGCAGAAGCTCGAGTGTTCATTAATGATCCCGGAAGAGTTTCCATTCTAAACGTGAAGTGGAGGGGAGCGCCAGCGAAGCAGCCGGAATGCAAAGTGTCGAGGCCGAGAGCTGAGCGCTGAGGTGACGGTGAATGCTAAATGGCAGTGCTGAAGGCTCGCTTCTCACGCCTGCTTGCGACTGGATTTCCGAGCTGCAAGCGCAGTCCCGCGAACTGCCGCCCTCGCTGCCGGCTTCTTGCCTTCGGTTTGCGCCAGGCTCTGCTTAAGGGCAGCCATTAGGTCCACCACTGGCGCGAGTTTCTTCGGTTTCTCTACTGCAGCAATCTCACCGCCCTCAAGTTTCGCCTCGATCAGTTTTTTCAGGTTTTCCTGAAATTCGTCGTGATATTTCTCCGGATTCCATTCGTCGGCGAGGGCTTCAATCAACTGGTGGGCAACTTTGACTTCTGCTTCTTTGAGCTCTACGTCCGGAGCGCCGAAATCTTTGACCTCGCGAACTTCTTCCGCGTAGTACATGGTATGAAGCATCATTCCGCCTTTGTGAGGGCGAAGAAATACTGTGTACTCGCGGTTGTGCATGGTAAGTTTTGCAACGGCGACAAATTCACTTTCTTCCAAGGCTCGCGTCAGCAACGCGTAAGGGCGCCGACCGGCTTCCTCGGGAACCATGTAGTAGGACGATTCAAAGTAAACGGGATCCACTTCGGTGGACTTCACGAACTCCAGGATTTCCATGGTCTTGGCAGTTTTGGGTTCGATCTTTTTGATCTCTTCGGGTTCGATGACAACGTACTCGTCTTTGCGATATTCGTAGCCTTTGACGATCTCGCTGCGTTCAACCACGCGGTTGTCTGCCGGACAGTAGAGCTGCTGCTTGATGCGCTGCATGTCGTCACGATGAAGCATGTGAAAGGAGATAGCGGAACTGCGCGCACCGGAGAAAAGACGCACCGGCATGGATATCAAACCGAATGTCAGGTAACCTGACCAGACTGAAGCCGCCATAGTAGCCCCCGAGTCTTCACCAAGATAGAGCCGGCGCCAGAGCCACGCCAAGGTACAGAGTTTAGCCTACAACGCTCCATTTTGATGCACATTACGGGCGGGGGAATATAAACGTAAAGCACCAGAATTGGTGCAAGTCGGAACTCAAGCCCAATAACTGGTAGTTACCAGTCGGTGCCAGTCGGGGTCTTGAAAGCGCCCATGCTGGAAGGAAGATCGGCTGGATGATGGCAATTGTTGGGTGGTCTACGGGTGCCGGTTTGCAATTATGGCCTGCGTTAGCCATAACGACGGCTTTTGCCATACTTGCATGGCTGATCAAGGGGGTCAATAGGTCCGGAACTGTGGCGGGAGCGGTAGTCTCGTTCCTACTGCTCCGGAGTGCGGGGCTGGGGGCGTTCGCTGTGCTGGTTTCGGTTTTTGCTCTCACCTGGATCAGCACACGATTCGGCTACGCACGAAAACTACACCGCGGAACCGCTGAGAAGAGTAACGGCCGGAACGGATTCCAAGTACTGGCTAATTTGGGGATTGCAACATCTTGCGTAGCGCTATTCGCCATTACAGATAGACAAGTCTTCTTACTGGCTTGTGTAGCAGCATTGGCGGAAGCGGCGGCGGATACGGTTTCCAGCGAATACGGACAAGCTACCAGCGACACGGCACTCCTGATCACCACTTTGGAGCGAGTGCCAGCAGGTACCGATGGCGGCATCAGCATGGGCGGAACGGTTGCCGGAATCATAGCCGCGATAGTGGTCAGTTTCGTTGCCCTGGTTGCCGGTCTTCTTGCCTGGCGCTGGTTGTGGGTGTCAGCTACAGCGGCAGTAGTTGGAATGTTGGCGGATAGCCTGCTGGGCGCGAGCCTGGAGCGCAAGCACGTCTTGGGCAACGATGCGGTCAATTTGCTGGGTACCCTTATTTCTGCTCTGCTCGCAGCTGGCCTATTCATGTTCCTGAATCAAGTTTTCTGACCGTTGTCACGTTTCCTGTCACCGTAAAGAGATTTGCGACATTTTGACCTGCACAATAAGTGTTGCATTTTTTGATTTCTAGGCTAGAATGCCTCACCATTGATTTGTGCCACTTTGAGTCGAACCTATAAAGCATTAGTTGGAACAGCGCTCCTGTGGCTGGTTGCCAGCTGCCCTTTGTTGGCGCAGCGAGGGGCGCTGACGGCTCCCCGGAACGTCGCGCAGTTGGCCCAGCAGGCCGCCACGATCGTGCGCGGACAAGTGATGAGCGCGCACGTCGAACCCCATCCCCAACTTACCAATCTCAGCACCGTGGTTGTGACCTTGCGGGTCGAGAAGAATCTGAAAGGCACCGCGACTTCCGCGCTCACGTTCCGGCAATTCATCTGGGACATCCGCGACAAATACGACGCTGCCGGCTATCGCAAGGGACAGGAACTGCTGTTGTTGCTCAATAAGACCAGCGAATACGGGCTGACGAGCCCGGCTGGCGTCGAGCAGGGTCGATTCGGAATTTCGCGCGATGCCAAAGGAAATCTCACAGCCGTTAATGGACACGGCAATGTGGGACTGTTTGCCAATTTCGCTGAGCAGATGAAGCGACCCGGCCTGAAACTTTCTCCACGAGCCTCGGCGCTGGTGGCGCGGCACCGCCAAGGCCCAGTGCCGCTCCCGGAGCTGGAGGAAATCATCAAGCAGTTCGCGGGAGCCAGGTAAATGCGACGACACCACTCATTCCGGTGGCGCATGGCGGCGCCTGTTCTCGCCACGTGCTGTCTGCTGATGATTTCGCCGGTTGCGCTGCACGCCGGAGGTCCGCTTTTCGTCGGCGGCCCGACTTTTGGCGTGGATGGTCAGCCCTTTACCTGGAACCCGGCTACGATGCCGATCAAGTATCGCGTGGATGGCGGTCCCATGAGCGTCGCGCCCTCCGGCCAGGTTGTGATCAGCAATGCCCAAGGCATTACGCGGGTGCAGCAGATGCTTCAAACCTGGCAGAACGTCTCTACTGCGGCGGTCTCCTTTAGCAACGCAGGACCAATTCTGCCGGTTGCGGGTTTCAGCGATGGCGACGTGAGTAGTGCGCCGGAGTTCGCTGCCGTGGCCGGCTCGTGCCAGAGTGGCGCCCAGAGTCCAATCATCTTCGACGCCAACGGTCGCGTGCTGGCGGAATTGGGGGCCGACCCGCTCATCATTGGCTTCTCAGGGCAATGTGCTCTGAGCAAAAGCGGACAAATTATTTCTGATCTGGTTCTATTGAACGGAGCGTTTCAGGATGGAGTAACACAACCGCAACTGGATGCTAACCAATTCAATGAAGCCATCATTCATGAAATGGGCCACTTCCTTGGATTGGACCATTCTCAGATCAATCTGGACCTCTTTCTCAATGCTCTGAATGCGGGTCAGTTCGGCACCTGCGATCTTGATGATCTCGCTGGTTTGCCACTGATGTTTCCGATTTCTTTCTGCCAGGCACGGCTGGATGCCGGCCTGCCCCAATTGGCGCCAGATGATATGGCGTGGATTTCGAAACTCTATCCGAGCACTAACTTCGCCAAGACCTACGCAACAATTTCGGGAACCATTTTCTCTTCTGACGGGCAGACCCCGGTACAGGGAGTAAACGTCATTGCGCGGCAATTGGACGATTCCGCGACTTCCAAAGATGAATCGCGTCGCGTCGCCATGTCGGTGGTGTCGGGATACCGGTTTACGCAGAATCCAGGTCAAACTGTGACTTCGAATTATCTGCCGTGCACTCCGCCCGGACAGAGAGGTTGTCCAGTTGGCGGCTTCCTCGATGACAACAGCGCCGGCGATGTTTTCGGGTCACGCAACAGTTCGTTTATTGGTAGTTACGACATTCCTGTGCTCGCCGGGGCAAGTTACACGGTAGAAGTGGAATCTGTCTTCGGTGCATTCATAGGGGGGTCGGGGGTCGGGCCCCTGCGTTTGCCGATTGCGTTGCCCGGCGGGATTCCAGAGTTCTGGCACCAAACGGAAACTTCATTTGATGATCCCACACAGGCTGATCCGATCTCGACCAGCCCCGGACAGACAATCCCCGGCACGGACGTCATCCTTAACGGTACGCAACCGACGTTCGATCAATTCGAGGATCCCGGAGCAAACTTGTTGAGGCACGACTTGGTGCCAATGCCCCGAGAAGATGAACTGCAGCAGCGGGAGGATACATGAGGTCGAGGGCCCTCGCTGTCTCTAGTCTGGGTGTGCTGCTGCTCTTTCCGGGCTGCGGAGGAGGAGGATCAAACCCCGCTCCGCCCCCACCGCCTCCACCCCCACCTCCGGCTTTGCTCCTGGCGACTTCCTCGCTGCCGAACGCCGTCGTGGCACAGATATATCTGGCGTCCCTGGTGGCCAGCGGAGGTACACCGCCGTACTCCTGGACAGCAACCGGAACGCCTCAGGGTCTAACCGTAGATGCCTTGGGTAATATCATGGGACGGGCGGTGGCAAGCGGTTCGGCGTCGCTGAATGTCCAGGTAAAGGATTCCGGATCTCCGGCGCAGACAGCAAAAGGGACCGTATCGTTGACGATCGAAGCGTCGCTCCCGCTGGCAGCGCAGACCTCTGTTCTCCCCAAAGCTGCAGTAGGCCGTGTTTATAACGCTGGGCTGGCTGCAATCGGAGGCACACCACCATATGCGTGGACCCTCGGCAGCGGCACTTTACCCGCCGGACTAACATTGGATTCGCGGGGCCTGATCAGTGGCACGCCATTAGTCACAGCGGTTGGAACCGTTAGTCTTAGTTTCGTGGTTACAGATTCGGGTTCGCCCGCGCAAACCTCAAGTGCCTCTCTTAACCTTATCGTCACACAACCGCTGGGACGCAACGATTCCATCGCCACGGCTACCCTTATCACGAATGGGACGTCTAACGCTTCCATCAGCCCTTATTCGGATCCGAGCAGCACTGGCCCGGACAGTGACTATTACAAGTTGACGGCGAACCCGGCAGCGACTGTGAACGTAGAAATCTTCGCGGCGCGTCTCTTCCCACCTAGCCCACTGGATTCGGTGATTGAGATACTTGACGGTACCGGTAAACGCTTTACAACCTGCAAAGATCCTATCCAAGCATTCCTGGTACCGCCGGCCGTTATCGATCCGAATCCAAATGACTTTAATGATACGTGCATCAACGACGACGACCCGAACACGAATACCACCGACTCGAGCTTAGGTTTCCAAGTACCAGGCACATCCGGCGGCCCGCCTGTCACCTTCTATGTCCACGTCTTCGACTGGCGTGGCGATGCGCGGCCCGACATGCTCTACCAAATTCAGATCAGTGGTGCCAACTAATCCTCAGCGACGCTGCTAACTCCAGTTCCCAGGTTCCTCGGTTGGGAGAAGGCCAATGGCCAGATTCCGCCGGGCGCGGTGGTTATGGCCCGCACGGGATGGACCTCTCGCCGGAACTCCGACAAAGAATGCCGCAATGCCTACCCGAAAGGCCTGATGCACTTTCCGCGATATTCACACGGAATTCTATAAATACCGCACGGTGGGCTCGCATCTCGGCCCCTGCCGCAAATCCAGCAACCGATATCGCAAGTTTGCCCACCCACAAGATCTCGAGCGCGACACTGTCACCATTCGCAACCTGATTCCTGATTTTGTAGCTTTGACTGGAGAGCGCTTTCTGGCCACGCTCGGCCGCGTCTAGAATGTCAGCCGATTACGTCTCGCTCCTTGAGCAAAAAGCCGATTGGGAAGTTCTTCCTGTAGCCCGTTGGGCGCGAAAAATCGCGAGGTTCGCTAAGCTGCGCTCACTGCCCGGGACTGCCGCACCCGCTCGTAAATCCGCACATATTCCTTGGCAGAGAAGTTCCAGGAGAAATCCTTATTCATGCCGTTCCGCATGAGCACCTGCCATGATCCCTGATCGCGATACGCTTGTAGCGCCTGCTTGATCGTCAGCAGCAACGATTCGCCGCTATATTCCGTAAATTTGAAACCCGTGCCCTTGCCGGAGCGCGCGTCCCAGGGCTCGATGGTGTCGTCCAAACCTCCCGTGGCGCGAACGATTGGCACCGTGCCATATTTCAAGCTGTAGATCTGGTTCAGCCCGCAGGGCTCATACTTCGAGGGCATGAGGAACATGTCTGCGCCCGCTTCAATCTTGTGCGCAATGGCATTGTCATAAGCAATCTTCACCGCAATCTTCTGTGGAAATTGCTTTTGCATGCGCAAGAACATCTCTTCATATTCCTTGTCGCCAGTGCCCAGAGCCACAATAATCATGTCCTCGCGCGCCAGCCGGTCCATGATCTGCGCGATCAGATCAAAACCTTTCTGGGCCGCGAAGCGCGAGACAATACCGATCACCGGTGACTTGGAATCGGCGTTCGTAACCCCGAAAGTGGCGAGCAGATCCTGCTTGCACTTTGCCTTGCCACTGAGATCCTCGGGGGAATACTTCGCGACGATGAACTTATCGGTCTGTGGGCTCCATTCATCGTTATCCACGCCATTCAGGATTCCTGTAACGGTGGATGCCCGGTCGCGCAGCACGCCCTCCAATCCAAAGCCATATTCGGTGGTCTGAATCTCCTGGCTGTACTTGCGGCTCACGGTCGTAATGAAATCGGAAAATACCAGCGCGCCTTTAAGAAAATTCACATTACCGAAAAATTCCAATTTGCTGATGGTAAAAAGATCCCATGGCAACATAAGCAAGGGAAGAATGTCGGGCGGGAACAGCCCCTGGTAGCCCATGTTGTGAATCGTAAAGACAGTGGCAACATCACGGAATGCCGGATCTTCTGAATACAAGGTGCGTAGCATCACCGGAACCAATGCGGATTGCCAATCGTGACAGTGAAAAACGTCGGGCACACCAAGTATCTTGGACGCTTCTAGAAGCGCGCGGGAAAATAGAGCAAAACGCTCCGCATTGTCCGGGTAGTCGCCCGCCGAAGTACCATAAAGGGCGTCACGATCAAAAAAAGGAGGATAATCCACAAAATAAAATTTTATGCCGGAACGGTTTCCGCCCGTCACGACCGAACAGAAACGATAGCGATCGTCGAACGGAACCGTAATACTGCGCACCACGATCTGCGCATCCGTAAGTTTGGTTTGGCGGTAGCGGGGAAGGTAGACGCTGACCTGGTGACCCGCCGCGGCCAATGCCCGCGGCAAAGCGCCCACGACGTCGGCCAAACCGCCGGTTTTGGAAAAGGGAACGCATTCCGAAGCCGCGAATGCAATATGCATGAGGACACACCTCCAAGCAGAGTCCGCTGCCCGGCGCAGGCTATTATGATTACCTGCTCAGCACCTTTGATACTGCGCTGGGGAAACTAGCGGGATGAACTTGTAAGTCTAAATGGCGGAGAGAAAGAGGGTCAATGTGCAGAGAGTTGTAACCGCAGAAAAAGTTCGTAGTCACAAGCCAAAATTGGGACAACATTTTCTCGCCGACGCAGCCGCCGCCACCCGCATTGCGGACGCGCTCGGCAACATCTCACAGAGCACCGTCCTCGAAATCGGACCTGGGCGCGGTGCCCTCACTTCCCTGCTCGCCAGGCGTGCCCGCCGTTTGATTGCCATTGAACTAGACCGCGTGATGGCGGCGCAACTGCGCATGAAATTCTCCACCACATCCAATGTGGAAATAATTGAAGGCGACATTCTTGCCATCGACTTCCATACTCTGTTCGGACCAAAGCCGGGCTCTTCCCGTCCTGGACTGGTGCATACCCCAGAGCGGGCTCGCGTTGTCGGTAACATTCCCTACTACATCACCTCCGACATCCTGCTCCGGCTTTTTGATTTCCGGCAGTACATTTCGACGATCGTAATTATGGTGCAACGCGAAGTCGCCGACCGAATAACTGCCAAGCCGGGCGGGAGCGAATACGGGCTCCTCTCTGCCACGGCGCAGCTCTATGCCAACGTCGAAAAGCTCTTCACTCTTCAACCGGGCGCGTTCTCCCCGCCACCTAAGGTGCAATCATCCGTCATCCGTCTGAACATCTCTCCCAAGCTGGCCAGCTTGAAAGTCCCGGAAGACAGCTTCATTGAGTTCCTCAAATTATCTTTTGGGCAAAAGCGTAAAACTCTCTGGAATAATCTGAAGTTGAGTTACCAGCCAGAGGTGCTGAAGGTCGCACTACAGAAAACCGGAATCAAGCCCACGGTCCGAGCTGAGGCTTTAACGTTAGAAAAGAGCGCTGCTCTGTTCCGAGCTCTGAGCAGCAGCCCACCAGCGACACCGAGCAAGGCGCCGTAGGAGTGCCCTATGAACATGACGGTACGTCATTCAGCAGTCGCCGGTCGCTTCTATCCCGACGATCCCGTCACCCTGCTCGCCGAGGTCCAGTCCTACACAACGACGGGCAAAGAGCCGATCCCAGCTCTGGGTTGTGTGGTGCCCCACGCCGGATACATGTACTCGGGTCATGTGGCGGGGGCAGTCTATGCGCGTATGCAAGTTCCCCAACGCTGTATCTTGATGTGTCCCAATCACACCGGTATGGGCCAGCCGCTTTCGATCATGAGCCAGGGAAGATGGCAGACGCCGTTGGGGCATGTCCCAGTTGATTCCGAACTCTCGGCTGCGCTTAAGGAGCGGTTTTCTTTTCTTAGCGAAGACGCTGCCGCACACCGCGCCGAACATGCCGCTGAGGTCCAGCTACCATTCCTGCAAGCCTGCCAGCCTCACCTCAGTTTCGTGCCGATCGCGCTCGGTACCAGCCGGTTCGAACTGCTTGAGGGACTAGGCGAAGCCATCGCAGATGTTATTGCCCAGCAGGACGAGAGCGTGCTCGTCATCGCCTCCAGCGACATGAATCATTACGAGTCGGACGCGGTCACCCGCGTCAAAGATCACAAAGCCATCGACCAGATTTTGGCCCTGAATCCCCGTGGCCTGTTTGATGTTGTCATGAAAGAACAAATCAGCATGTGTGGATTCGGTCCGACCGTCGCGATGTTGACTGCTGCCAGCCGGTTGGGCGCGACCTCGGCCGAACTGGTCAGATACGCGACATCTGGTGATGTATCCGGCGACCGCGACATGGTGGTGGGATACGCGGGCGTGGCGGTGCGATAGACGGATTTTAATTCCAATGCCAGAAAAAAAGGGCGACCCGAAGGTCGCCCGGACTTCTCCACCTTGAGATTAACGGTGCGGAGAAGAGGACGAATGTGGCGCAGATGCATGCGG
>Ga0066691_10000938_pt1 | contig 10730 bp, 10 predicted proteins | sample GraSoiAngelo_140_FD_66671 | JGI IMG/M metagenome (GOLD analysis project Ga0066691, IMG submission 66671) | Grasslands soil microbial communities from the Angelo Coastal Reserve, California, USA - 14_0929_12_30cm | ecosystem: Environmental > Terrestrial > Soil > Grasslands | place: USA... | reverse complement strand
GCCTTGTCCTCGCGCATCAAGCCGAGCAGCAAATGCTCCGTCTCGATGTACGGGCTGCCGTATTGGCTGGCTTCGTACCTCGCAAAGAATATGACCCGACGCGCTTTCTCTGTGTACCGTTCGAACACGTTAGCTCGCTTCTCCCCCTGGGGCCCTGCTCGCGGAGGCCGCAGCCTCGCGAGATCGCAGAACGCCATGTTCCAGTCCCAGAACCCGGTCGCATCGCGCGGCGAGCTTCAAATTGTGCGTCGCGATCAACGACGTCAATTTGTGCGTGCGGTGCAGCCGTTCCAGCAGCTCAAACACGGCTAAGGCATTTTGCTCGTCCAAATCTCCGGTAGGTTCATCGGCCAACAGCACCTGCGGCCCGGTGACGAGCGCCCGGGCAATCGCGACGCGCTGCTGTTCCCCTCCGGAGAGTTCCCCTGCACGGTGGTCCGCCCGGTTTCCCAAGCCAACCTCCGCCAGCCACTCTCGCGCCGTCCCCAGCGCGGAAGTAAAATCGTCGCCGCGCAACAGCAGCGGCATGGCTACGTTTTCCGCAGCCGTAAAATCCGGCAGCAATTGGTGCCGCTGCCACAAGAATCCCACGGCACGATTCCGGAATTCCGCCAGCGCCACGTCATCATTTGTTTCAATGGCTTTCGTTGCGAAGTATACTGTACCGCTCGTTGGCGTGTCTAGCGCAGCCAGCAGATGCAGCAGAGTGCTTTTGCCCGCTCCCGATGGTGCAACAATCGCCACCATCTCCCCTCGCCGCAAAATCAGATTTGCATTCACCAGGATTGGAAGACTCTTCTCGCCGCTTCCGTAAGTTTTTTTCAGGTCGCGCGTTTCCAGCACAATGCCTGCCGTTCCCAAGCTGCTTTCGGCCTTACCGTTGACGTATTTTGCTTCCTGCATCATTCTGATGATCTGCGCCCGCCTCGTACCGCTCTGCCGCCTACCTTAGGTTAGATGCTCTCGGGCAATCTTCGTGCCGCCAGAGGCCCCAACTAGATGTGGACCCGGTGACCCAAAGTGTTTCCTATTTCCGCCAGTTCGCTGCCTGCCGAAAAGAGGGCATTTTGGGGCCATCCTGAAACGTCCATAATCTTTTTGTCTTCAACATCTTAACGTGGGTATTTCCCGCACCCGGGACTTGAGGGCAGTCCCCGGCCATACCCGCCTGCCTTTCCCCTTACTAGGAGCAAATCGCGCGCCAAATCCACGCCGGAATATGCTTATTCTCGCCGGATTCCTCCCATCACTCATACCGGAGGATCTCCACCGGCAGCAGCCGCCCCGCAGCTCTCGCGGGAACGATGGTCGCAAGGACCGAGACTCCCATCGCCACCAACGCAATCCACAATCCGTCCAAAATGCTGGGATGAAATGGCACATACGGCACCGCGTACACCTGTGGATCCAGTGGAATCAGGTGATAGTTCCCCGCGATGAACGAAAAAGCATAGCCGATCGCCAGACCAGCGAGCGTACCGGTCGTTCCGATGATGATTCCCTGCCATAAAAAAACCGTGCGAATCTGTTTCCGTCGCGCACCCATGGACATCAGCACGGCAATGTCGCGCGCTTTGTCCGTGACCGTCATCGAGAGCACCACCAGGATATTCAGGCCCGCGACAAAGGTAATCAACCCGATGAAGATCGCCGTCACCAGCTTTTCCAATCGTAGCGCGCGGAACAGCGCCCGGTTTTCTTCCATCCACGTCGCCGCCGCGTAGCCGGGTCCCGCTGTTTTCAGCATCTCTTCTGCGGCTTGCGGCGCGCGTTCCGGCTGATTCAGTCGCAGCTCCAGTACGTTGACGACATCGCCCGCCCCGGAAAGCCCCTGCGCCGCCGCAAGGGTCATGAAGCACCAATTCTCGTCGTAATCGTAAAAGCCGGAATCAAATACGCCCGCCACGCGAAATCGCCTCGTGCGCGGTATCAATCCAAACGGAGTCAATCTTCCCTGCGGACTCGTCAGCGTCACATACTCCCCGGGCGAGAGCTTCCATTCGTCCGCAAGCTGTCTGCCGACCAGCAGCGCGTCAATGCCGTCCGCATCCGCGGAAAAATCCAAACGCCCTGCTACGACATGTTGCAACGCCTCGTCGCTCTTCCGCTTGCGCTCCGGATCGATCCCTTTCGTTACCACGCCGCGTGCCTGCCCCGCGAACGACAGCAGCACTGTCTGGTAAACCGCAGGCGTAACAGAACGCGTACCCGGTATAGCCGAAAGCTTCGCGGCCATTTCTTCGTAGTTTTTGATTCCGTCGGAACCCGGCCGCGTGAGGGAAACGTGGGCCGTCACTCCGAGCAACCGCTCTTGCAACGTTTCCCGGAAACCCGTGTTCATCGAGAGCGCGATCACCAGCGTCGCCACGCCAGCCGCCACTCCAATCACCGAAAACAGCGTCACCAGCCGCAGCACCGCCGGACGGTGGGGCGACCGCAGATACCGCCTCGCCACAAACCATTCGAATCGCATCGTGGTTGGAAGGATACGTTACGCGCCGTGCGCTTCGGAAGCGGAAGATGATTCGCCGCCGCCTTCGGGCCGCAGCAGCGGAAACAGGATCACGTCGCGGATTGACTGGGAGTCGGTCAGAAGCATGGTGAGCCGGTCGATCCCGATTCCTTCGCCCGCCGTTGGCGGCATGCCGTGGCACAGTGCGCGGATGTAATCCAAGTCCAGTTGCTTCGGCATTTCATCCCCGCCCTGCGCCATCTGCGCCAGAAACCGGCGCTCCTGCTCGGCGGGATCGTTCAACTCCGAAAACCCGTTCGCCACCTCCATCCCGGCAACGTAGATTTCAAATCGCTCGGTTAGCGTCGGATCCTCCGGCTTCTGCTTCGAAAGAGGAGAGATATCCGTCGGAAAATCATAAAGAATCGTCGGCTGGATCAGCTTGTCTTCTGCCACGGCCTCAAAGAGCAAGCCCGTCCATTCGCCATCCGTCAAAGTGCCCTTGGCTGCAGCATAAGGTGCTCCGCTCTGCTTCGCCCATGCGTTGTACCGTTTGGTTGCCTCGTGAGCGCCGCCAGGAGCAGCCAGCCCTTCCAAAGTTGGCGGCAGACCCGCCTCCGGTGGCCAATACTTCACGATTGCTTCGCGCATGGAGAGCCGCTGCATTTTCGAAAAATCCAGCTCCGTCTCTCCGTACTTCACCGTGGTGGAACCGGTAATCTTCTTCGCCAGCAGCGCGAACAGCTTTTCGTTCATATCCATCAAATCGCGGTAGTTGCTGTAGGCCTCGTAAAATTCCAGCATCGTGAATTCCGGATTGTGCTGCGTGGAAATCCCTTCGTTGCGGAAATTCCGGTTGATCTCATACACGCGGTCGAACCCGCCAACCGTCAGCCTCTTTAAGTACAGCTCAGGCGCAATCCGCAGGTACAAATCAATGTCCAGCGTGTTGTGGTGCGTTATGAACGGCCGTGCCGCCGCTCCGCCGGGGATCGGATGCATCATCGGCGTTTCCACTTCGATGTAGCCCCGCCCGTCGAAAAACTGCCGCAGCTCTTGGATGATCCGCGCGCGCGTCACGAATACCTGTCGCGCCTTCTCATTGGCGATTAGGTCGAGATACCTCTGCCGGTACCGAAGCTCCACGTCCGTCAGCCCGTGCCATTTCTCCGGCAGCGGCAGGAGTGCTTTCGAAAGAAAAAACAGCTCCTCGACCCAGATGGACAGCTCGTTGGTCTTCGTTCGAAACAGGTGGCCGCGTACTCCAATCGAATCACCCAGGTCCAGCAGGTGAAACAGCTCAAATCCTCGCTCGCCGACAACGTCCTTCTTTAGATAGACCTGGATGCGCTTTCCAGATCCCTGCAGGTGCGCAAATCCCGCCTTGCCCATCAGCCGCAGAGATACGATCCGCCCGGCCACGCGTACCTCGCGCCTGTTCGCCTCCAGTTCAGCTCCCGGCGCCTGGCCGTATTGCTCCACCAGCGCGGCCGCCGTATCCGTCCACCGAAACTCCCGCGGATACGCGTCATGCCCCAGCGCCTGGATCTGCTGGAGCTTCTTCTGACGCTGTTCGAATTGGTCCCGCGGCTCAAATTGCAACTGGAAATCCTCTCGGAACAGAGTGCCCGCGAGTATAACGGCCCGCGCAGTGGTAGAGCAAGAAACGCCGAATGTTGACAGCTCTCTTGTTTTGATGAGCGGCGCAAAGGCCTTCCGGGTACGCGATCGATTCCGCGCGAGCTACCGTGGTCTGACGGCCTGGCGTTGAATTGGTCTAACGGGCCAAGTATTGGATCCAACTAGCGAACGCGTGCCACGCAACGGTCTTCCCAATGGGCAATCGAATCTGCTGTACGAAAATCAGGAAGGCCCCTGCCCATAGCGTGGCGCGATGAACCTTGCGCGTGGACCACAGATCGTAAGCCACCAGGATAAGTAGGAAGCTGTAGGAGACCAGCGCGGCCACTGGCGCTTTCCTGTTCACGAAGGCGAACGGCCAGCGGGCGATGGCGGCAATCAACAGCGCAGTCGTCCCGACGAAGATAAGGCGCTTGTGTGTTGGCGGGTTGGAGCGGGCGCGCATCGCGAAAAAGATGAGTGTTGCAAAAATCAGCATGTCCGTTAGGGGAATGATGTAGAAAAATTTAGGATCCCGGCCTGTAGGCCCGGCCTCCCGCACGAGCGAATCGGTCGCTGCCAAAACGCCGAGCATCACCATGAGAATCGCAAGCAGGAAGCCTGCAATGCCGAGCCGGCGATGCACATCCACGCGGCCGGCGGCAACCAGCGAGGTTTGCGTGACCAGCAACAGAATCCAGCACGAAAATGCCGCCCCGTGCAGGTGAATGATCAAACTGGGCAGCGGCGCATGGAACACCCCCGCGAGATAGTACGTGTGCGCAAAGCCGGCAAACACCGTTGCCAGCATGCAGAGCGCCATGGTCGAGAAAAATAGGTGGTCGTACCGGCGGCCCGGCATGCTGAGCGTAGGCTTTGTGGGTGTGCTTGGATGTGCTACCGCTGTGGCCATCATTACCTCTTGTCCGCGGGACTTAGCTGAGATTTCTCGGAACTTGAGACAGTGCTCGGTAGTGTAAGGTAATTTGCTTTCGCACACCTAGAGAATATTCGGCTCTGCCCCAGCAACCTGAAGAATTAATCCAAACTTAGGTTGACACTTCTCCTCGCTCTGTCCGATAGTCCGCAAGTTGGAGGCTGGTTTATGGTTTCAAAAAAGCGCTGTCTTTCTCGGCGAGGTCTGCTGAAGCTCTTGGGTGCGGCCGGTAGTGGAATTGTCGTCGATCAATGGCTAGGAGCGAACGTGGCGATAGCCCAGGGGCCAGTTCCGGAAAAGGCCATGGAGACTTTCACTGGGCCCGGGCCAAATCCGCATTGGAATTCCGTCGGCCCCTATGTGACCGAACCTCAAAAGGTTCCTCTCATTCTTCTGACCGACCGCCCTGTTCAGCTCGAAACGCCTCGCCATTATTTCCGCACGGCTTTCACGCCTAACGAAGCTTTTTATGTCCGCTGGCATCTCGACGGTATCCCGAACGCTGTTGATCTGAAAAATTGGAAGCTGCACGTCGAGGGGAACGTCAACAAACCGCTTGCGTTCAGTCTTCCCGAGCTCATGAACAAATTCAAACCGCTTTCACTGGCCGCGGTAAATGAGTGCTCGGGCAATAGCCGCAGCCGGCTCCAACCCCGCGTTCCTGGCGGCCAATGGGGCCATGGCGCCATGGGGAACGCGATGTGGACCGGAGTGCCGCTGCGCGAGCTTCTCGATATGGCCGGTGTAAAGAACGGCTCTTTGCAGGTGCAGTTTCAGGGCCTTGAGAATGGACAGGGGCCGGAAGGTTTTGGCTCGAACCTTTTTCTCAAGTCGCTCGATCTTGCAAATCCTGTCCTCGATGAATGTCTTGTCGCTTACCAGATGAACGGCGAGCCCCTTCCGATGCTCAATGGATTTCCGGTGCGACTTGTCGTTCCCGGGTATTTTGCCACCTACTGGACCAAATGCCTTACGTGGATTCGCGTTCTCAACGCGCCAGACGAGAATTTCTGGATGAAGACCGGATACCGCGTGCCGGATACGCCGCGTGGAAACACCACCCCCGAGGATGTGAAGGCCGGCAAGGTAAAAACGGTGCCCATCGAGAGGCTCCCAGTCCGATCTTTCCTCATCTCTCCCGATGCTCCCTCCAAGATTCCTGCGGGAATGAACGTCATGCTTCGAGGTATCGCTTTCAGTGGGTATGGTCGCGTGATCCGCGTTGAAGTTTCCGATGACGCCGGAAAGCGCTGGATGCCGACAAAACTTGGAGACGACCATGGCGCATACTCCTTCCGCACCTGGGAGGTGCCGTGGACAGCAAACTCGCCCGGGCGTTATTCGCTGGCAGTGCGCGCAACGGATGAAAAAAATAACACGCAGCCCGACGAGCCGGTCTGGAATCCTGGCGGGTACCTCTGGAATCGCATCGAGAGGCAGGACATAGTCGTGGGAAATGCTGGCTGAAGGGAGAGCCATTATGAGAAACAGACTCCGAGCGATCTTTCTTGTTATGAGCAGCCTGGTGATTGCGGTGGGCCTCCTTTACGCGGACCTGAAAAAAGGCTACTACTCCCCGGCGCAACTCGGAAGTGTGCAACAGGCGGCGCCGATCGAACTCTTGCCGGATTCCAACTACGAGGTTGCGGCGTTCCCGGTGCCTGCTGTTGATCTCGCCCCCGGAGATGGGCTCCAGGACGTTCAGATTTACTGCAACACCTGCCACAGCCCGCGCTACATTACTATGCAGCCGCCACTGCCCGCCGCCATGTGGGAATCCGAGGTGAACAAAATGAACAAGACGTTCGGCGCTGGAATTCCTGAGGAGAACGCCCGGAAAATCTTTCTTTACCTGCAAGCCCACTATACGGCCGAAAACCGCAAACGGTAGAGTTGAATGGCGGCGGCATACGGCTCCCAACATGGGCAAAGCGCCCGGCAGGGTATCCCAGCGGTCAACGTGATGGTCTCTTCGGGATCGGTCGCACACGATGATTATCGGTAGATTGGCTTTCCGCCAGTCCTTTGCCCCGGCAGCGCCAAGCTGACTCTAATAAGTCGGGCAAACGGGGACTCACGCAATGCCCCGAATTTTACCCGCTTGTGTCCTAACTGCCTCGTTAATTGTACATCGGGAGTCCCCATTCCTGTTTTGGGAATCATTTTGAATGACCCCGCTTATTTTTTGCTATACTCCCCACCCTGTTCCCCGGGAGAACGCCCGTGAAAGACTCCGTCCGCACCCCACTCGTCCGCGGAACATCCGTCGATAGAGATTGGCGCGCTTGGCTCCCTCAAGAACAGGAAAAACTTTTCCGCATCCACGTCCAAGAGCTCGAGTCCAACTATACGATGTTCAGCATCTCTCTCAATGAGGCTCTTGAATTGCGCAGAACGCAACGCATCGGCCTATCCCTTCAGGCCGTTTGTTTTTCATCCGAGCTCTGCCTCTTGCTGATGGGATCGCTTAGTGGTCTGCTCCGCGCCCTCTATGAGCACGCGAAGCACTACGGAACCATCCCCAACGCGGCCCCTCTGGACTCCGCCAATTTTCAGGGTCAAAAAAGCCAGAAGTCGGCTCGATTGAGCAATCTTTTAAGCCACGTCTTGCTCTCCCACCGCCTGCAGTTTCTCCACAAAGTGAGCATTTTGGGTGAGATGGTTGAGGATCTCGGCACGGACTACTGCCTCTGTGCCGCCGGTCTTTCCGACGAGGCCTCTCCAGATCCCGCCAGGATGTGGGAACTGGTGGACGCGGACCACTACGACCTGAATACTTGTCTCAGAGAGGCTATCGTCCTCCTGAAGTCCTTTCTCCTGGTCCTTCCTGCAGACCAGCTTGGGGCCTTCCAGCAGACTATTCTTGAACAGTCAAAGCCTCGGCGATCCGAAGCCCACACTCGTCTGCAAGGGATCCACCATAGACGTATGACCCCGATCGCGGGACAATAGTCTGGCCTGCTCCCCGGCAGCACCTGAAGAACGCGCCCCTGCAACATGCTTCTCTCTGGGGTGTTTGATTAGAGTATGCGGGCTTCAGGCAGGACAACTCTAGGAGGCATCCGGCGCATCCGAACCAGTGGATGCGCCGCTATTGGACCGTTGGCCCGATTACAACCACGCGATCCGAATGCGCAGGCTTCCCCTCAATCCTCTAAGCCGTTGATTGAGGCGGATGCCATCCGCTTGGCCCAGGCCGGTGATGCCGCGGCTTTTGAGTTTTTGTACCACCTCCATGGTCGCCGCGTTTACGCCCTTTGCCTCCGGATGGTCAACAACCCCGCGGACGCGGAAGATCTTATGCAGGAAGCCTTCCTGCAGCTCTTTCGCAAGATTGGCACTTTCCGCGGTGAGTCGGCGTTCTCGACGTGGTTGCATCGCATGACGGTCAATGTGGTGTTGATGCGGTTGCGCAAAAAGTCGCTCCCTGTGGCCTCGCTCGAAGAGACTACCGAGCCGGACGAAGAAACAGGCGGCCCCAGGAAAGACCTTGGCGCGCCGGATCTTCGCCTGAGCGGTGCGGTCGACCGGGTCAATTTGGAGCGTTCCGTCGAGAAGCTTCCCCCGGGCTACCGGACCGTTTTTGTGCTCCACGACGTCCAGGGATACGAGCACAACGAGATTGCGGACATCATGGGATGTTCAGTGGGAAATTCGAAGTCGCAATTGCACAAGGCTCGAACTCGTCTGCGCGAGTTGCTCCAGGAAGAAGTTCGGGAGCAGGCGCGGCAAGAACGGCACGCCGCGAAAGCTCAGACGGCGGACAACGATTGAGCTACAATGAGCGAAATTCTCGCATGTGCATTCGGCTTCGCGGCGTAATCATCGACGATCGATGCGCCGGCAAATTTTGAGAGAAAGTCGAGAGGACGGGCATCCAGCGCCGCTCTTCTTTGGAGTGAAGTGCCATGCACTGTAAGGACGTGGAATCCGTTGTTGAGCAGGAAGGCCTGGCGCCTCTGCCCAAAGAAGTAAACACGCACCTCGCGGAGTGCCGCGAGTGCCGCAACTACATTGCGGATTTGACCAGCATTGTGGATGTCGCCCGCAAGATGCCTTCCGAAATCGCGCCTCCCGATCGTATCTGGATCTCCATTCGCGCCCAGCTCGAACGCGAAGGGATTATCAAGGAACCCGCGCTTGTCCCCGCCCCGGAGCATATTTCTTGGTGGCATGGTTTCAGCGAATTCTTCCGCAGCCGTGCTCTCGCGACTGCCACTGTGGGCTTGCTCATTATCGCCGCCGGCTTCCTCCAGCTCCGCACTGATAATGGCTCCGGCAGGAATGCTCCGCCGATGCAAGACACCGTCATCGCCTCCGGGCCCTTTGCCGCCACTCGCATCGTCCTCAATGAACAGGAACCCCTCGCGCGGGGCATCATCCTCGCCAGTACCTCGCCTGTGGATACTTCCCTGCGCGAGAATCTTCAAACCGTCGACGATTTCATTGCTGACTGCGAGCGCCGTTTAAATGATGCGCCACAGGACGATCTGGCGCGCGAATACCTTTCCAACGCCTATCAGCAAAAAGCGGAATTACTGTCTGCGATGATGGATCGCGGAGGGAGCGTCAATTAACATGTGTCTTCAAAGCATTGAGCGAAGTATTCTGCCCGTCGCCGGGGCCGTAATTTTTCTCTTCTCCGGTATCCCCGCGCGCGCCGCCGGCGATCATCTCGAAAAGCATTTTGCCGTCAAGAGCCGGCCCGTCGTGGTGATTCACAACGTCGCCAACGGCCGCATCGAAGTAAAGTCTTCCAAGAATCCCCAGGTGGACGTCTCCGCCAGCCAGCTCTCCAACAAGATTGGCTTTGAAATGGAGCAGGTCGGCGACCGCATCGATGTTACCGCCAACATTTTGGACTCCGCCGCCCAGCCTTTGGAACTCGAAGCCGACCTCCAGCTCACCGTGCCCGAAGAAACCGAATTGCAACTGAAGACCGAAACCGGCCTCATCTATGTCGAGCAGGTCATGGGCGACATGACGCTCGAAAGCGTCAAGGGCGACGTCCACCTCAAGGAAGTTTCCGGCTACATCATCATCCGCACCACGGAAGGCTCCCTGGTCTGCACGCAATGTGCCGGCAAGCTGGATTTCAAATCCATCAGCGGTGGAGCTCAGATCCTTCAGCCGGCGCTCAATAATGTCAGCATCTTCACAACTTCCGGCAACATTCTCTTCGACGGCGATTTCATCCGCACCGGTCTGTACACCATGAAGAGCGGCAAGGGCCTCGTCGAAGTCCGCTTCTCCGGCGCCGATTCCTTCGACCTCAACGCCCAAACCACCTTGGGCGCTGTGGACAACCGCGCCGCCGCCTTCCTCAAGCCCGATTCGCACGGCATCAAACGCCTCGCCTCAAAATTCACCAAGGGCTTCTTCGGCACCGTCGGTCAAGGCCTCGCGAAAGTCGAGCTCTCCTCCTACAGTGGTACAATTCGCATTCTGAAGCGCGATTAGTATCTCGCGCAAAAATCACGTGGATGCCACTCCTCCTTTGCGCGGGCCTCAATCCCGCGTCCCGATCTTGTGCCTCGCCGGTTTCATGGGCTCCGGCAAAACCACTGTCGGCACGCTGCTCGCGCGTCAGCTTGCCTGGCGCTTTGTGGATCTCGATCAACGCATCGAGGAATCCGCCGGCCTGAAAATCCCGGAGATCTTCGAACGCCTCGGCGAGCCCGCGTTCCGCCAGATCGAAGCCGATCAGCTCCGCGCCGCCCT
>Ga0066691_10000936_pt1 | contig 10736 bp, 7 predicted proteins | sample GraSoiAngelo_140_FD_66671 | JGI IMG/M metagenome (GOLD analysis project Ga0066691, IMG submission 66671) | Grasslands soil microbial communities from the Angelo Coastal Reserve, California, USA - 14_0929_12_30cm | ecosystem: Environmental > Terrestrial > Soil > Grasslands | place: USA... | reverse complement strand
CTTTCGGCAGCACGGTATAGCTTCACCTCACGGACGTACGTCCCGATCTGCATGCCGTAAGCTCCGGCGTTCATGCGGAGAGCACCGCCGACGGTTCCGGGGACTCCGATCAAGCCCTCCATTCCACCAAGATCATGCTTCGCGCAATACGTAACCGTGCGGCCTAGGTCCGCCGCGGCGTCCACGTGCGCCAACTTGCCTTCGAGAATGATGGCAGGCTCCGGAGGGACGAGCTGCAGTACAACCCAGGGCAATTCGCCGTCGCCCACCAGCAGGTTCGAGCCACCGCCCAGGAACTTGTGCGGAATATGGCTATCGTCGAGCAGCCTCAAGAGACACGGAATGCTCTCATGCTTGTGGATACGAAGCAGATCGGTGGTGCCGCCGATACCGAGGTAAGTCAATTCCGCGAGAGAAGTTCCCTGGCGAAGCTCGACATCGAGCTTTGCGAGTCCGGCGACGATTTTGGGATCGCTAATGCGCATGGTGCGCCGGATGCTCCGTTCCGAGCAGGACCATCAGCTCGTTGCTCGCGCGGCTGACGCTGCCTGCACCGATGGTCAAGATGGCGTCACCAGGGCGCGCCTGCTTGAGCAGAAAGCCGATGCCTTCCTGCATCGAGCCGAAATAATGAACATTCTTGTGGCCGGCTTCCCGAATGGCATTGCCGAGCGTCTCGCTGGTCACACCTGGGATGGGCGCTTCGCTGGCGGCGTAGATGTCGGTTAACACGAGGACATCGGCTTGGTTGAAGGCGCGGGAGAATTCGTCCCAGAGATGCTGTGTACGTGTGTAACGATGCGGTTGAAAGAGAACCAGCAGCCGATTGAACTTGCAGCCGCGCGCCGCTTCCAGCGTGGCGCGGATTTCCACCGGGTGGTGGCCGTAGTCATCGACGACGGTGATGTCGTTCACGACGCCCTTGATGTCAAACCGGCGGCCCACCCCGGCAAATTTGGCGAGACCTTCGCGGATCAGATCAGAGGCAACATTCAGATAGAGCGCCACCGCAGATGCAGCAGCAGCGTTGCGCACGTTGTGCATTCCCGGCGGATGAGCCAGCTGGAAGACGCCGAGATCGTCGCCTTTGTACGTGAGCCGAAATTCGCTCTGGAGACCCTCTAGCTTCACCTCGCTGATAACCAGGTCGGCCTGGCTCGACGTTCCGTAAGTAATGATCGGCCGCTTTACGTCGGGAAGAATGGCCTGCACGTTGGGCTCGTCAATGCACAGAATCGCCGCGCCGTAGAATGGCACGCGGTTCACGAACTGAATGAAAGCGCCCTGAATGTCTTGCAGCGATGAGTATTGATCGAGGTGTTCACGGTCAATCGTCGTCACTACGGCGACGACTGGCGCCAGCATCAGGAAGCTGCGGTCGCTCTCGTCGGCCTCCACGACAAAGTATTCGCCTTTGCCCAGCCGGGCGGTTGTGCCCGCCTGATTCACTCTCCCGCCCACGACAAACGTCGGGTCGAGATGGGCTGCCGCCAGTACGGAGGCGACCATCGAAGTTGTCGTCGTCTTGCCGTGCGCGCCGGCCACAGCAATTCCATATTTCAGCCGCATCAGTTCCGCAAGCATCTCCGCGCGCGGAATCACCGGAATTTTGCATTTGTGCGCTTCGACGACTTCGGGATTGTCCGCTTTTACCGCGGAAGAAGTCACGACGACGTGCGCACCATCCGCGTTCGAAGCCTTGTGACCCTCGAAAATGGTCGCGCCGAGATTCTGCAAGCGTTCGGTGATCGTCGAAGGTTTTACGTCGGAACCCGATACGGAATAGCCAAGCGTGAGCAGCACTTCAGCAATGCCGCTCATGCCGATGCCGCCGATACCGACCAGGTGAATGCGCTGAAAATTACGAAAAGAAACCATCATGAGCCTGCCCTCTGCCGAATTTCCTGCACGTTTGCGGCCTCTTCAATCAAATTGACGATGTCGCGCGCGGCATGAGGGCGGGCGAGTCCGCGCGCAGCGGTGGAAAGTTTTTCGATCTCGTGAGGCTGGTCGAGGAGAGAGAAAATTTCAGCCGTCAACTTCTCCGCCGTGAGTTCCGCTTCGGAGATAAGCCGGCCGGCGCCCGCGCGCGCCATCTCTTGGGCGTTGCGCAATTGATGGCTGTCCGTTGCTCTTCCAAAGGGAATAAAGATGGCGGCTCGGCCCGCGGCTGCGACTTCCGCTGCGGTGATGGCTCCTGCTCGGCAAACGATCACATCTGCCCAGGCAAAGCGCTCCGCCATGTTCGACAGGAAGGGGACAACCTCCGCGTGAAATTCGCGCCGCGCGTACGCGGTGCGCACCGCATTATAATCGCGCTCGCCGGCTTGATGCACGATGGCGAGTTCGTTCTTGCGTCCCGCCAGGCGGTCCATCGCATCCACAAAAACCCGATTGATCGGCAGCGCGCCCTGACTGCCGCCGGTAATCAGCAGCCGAAACGGTTTTTCTGGCCTGCGCGATGCAATTAAAAAAAACTCCGGCCGCACGGGACACCCGGTAACAATTGCCTTGTGACCCCAGATTTGTGCAGAAATTTCATAGCCGATTGCAATTCGTTTTGAGATTCGCGCCAGCACCTTGTTCGTAAAACCCGGCTCGGCATTCGGTTCGAAGATGATATTTGGCACTCGCCCAAGCCAAGCCGCCAAAAGCATCGGCCCGGCAGCGTAGCCACCGACTCCGAATGCCGCGATGGGTTTGTGCTTCCGCAGTACGCGGCGCGCATCCCGCATTGCGGGAACGAGCATCGCCAGATTCTTCAAAAGCGTCGCGCCACCCTTGCCTTTCAATCCGGCCACGCGCAGCGTTTCCAATGGCAGCCCGGCCTGCGGCACCAGTTTCATTTCAATTCCGCGTTGTGTTCCCACCAGCACGACTTCTCTCTCGGTCCCTCTCGAAAGCCATTCCTGGGCAATCGCCAGCGCCGGAAAAACGTGTCCGCCCGTGCCGCCGCCTGCGATCAGCAATTTCACTTGGCGCGTCCGCTCCTCATGCCTCTGCCGCTTGCTGCGAGATATTCAGCAGCACTCCGGTTGCCAGCAGCATGGCGAGCAAACTCGATCCGCCGTAGCTGATGAATGGGAGCGGAATTCCTTTCGTCGGAACCATGCCGAGCACCACCGCGAAATTGATCAACGCCTGGCTCAGCACCATGGCCGTGATGCCCAACGCCAGCAGGCGTCCGAACCCGTCCGGCGCAGCGAACGCCGCGCGCATGCCGCGCCAGCCATAAACGACAAAGAGAGCGATCACAATTACTGCGCCGATAAAGCCGAGCTCTTCAGAAATTACGGCATAAATAAAATCCGTGTGCGCTTCCGGCAGGTAGAAGAGCTTCTGCTTACTTTCCATTAACCCTACTCCTGTAAATCCTCCAGAACCCACGGCGATCAGCGACTGCAGCAGTTGAAATCCGGCGCCTTGCGGATCCGAGGCAGGATCGAGAAATGCCATGAGCCGCGCCTGGCGATACGACACTTGGGAGATCAAGAGGTACAGAATCGGCACGGCCGCCAGTGCGCCGGCAGTGACCCATTTCCACGAAAGGCCCGCGACATAGAGAATCGCCGTGGAAAATAAAACAATTTCCACGGAAGTGCCCAGATCGGGCTGCAGCAGAATCAACACCACACAAAACAATACCGGTCCCGCCGCGGGAAGAATCGTCTGCAAAAAATCTTCTTTGCAGAATTCCATCCCGCCTTTGCCGCGCCGCCTCAGGTCAAGAAACCACGCCAGATACAGTATGACGGCAAGCTTTGCGAGCTCCGAAGGCTGGACCCCGATAGGGCCAAATTTGATCCAGCGATGCGTTGCGTGGGACTTATCGAGGAACAAAGTTCCAACGAGCAGCACCAATATAATGCACACGACCGGGTAGACCACCGCCGGTTCTCGCAGCTTGCGATAGTCAGTGCGCATGAGCACAAACATTCCCAATAAACCAATCACCAGCCACGCCGCCTGCCGCAGCAGAAAGATGGAAGAGTGGCCGTACTGATGTTCCGCGGTGACTGCGGAGGCGCTCAAAATCATCACCGCGCCGAAAAGGCACAGCACCACCGTCACTCCGAACAGCCAGCGATCACCTTCGAGTCGTCTTGGCATGCCAGGTCATCCTCTCCCGGAGCTCGTACTTGCGGCTTGCCGCTCCAATTGGTGCACCAAATCCTTGAAGACACGGCCGCGGTGCTCGTAGTTATCAAACTGGTCGAAGCTGGCGCACGCCGGTGCGAGAAGCACGACGTCCCCGGGCCGCGCCACATGCGAAGCAATCTCTACCGCGCGTTGGATCGTTCCCGCGCGCTCGATCGCCACGCTTCCGGCGATTTGTTTTTCAATTTTCTCCGAAGCCGCACCGATTAGCAGCGCAAGAATCGCCTTTTCGCGCAACGGCTTCTGCAAAACAGTGTAATCGCTGCCTTTATCTTTTCCGCCGAGAACGATCAGGATCCGCCCGGAAAATGCATCAAGCGCCTTGACAGTCGCATCGACGTTGGTCGCTTTCGAATCGTTGTAATAGCGCACCCCGCCAATCTCCGCAACGAACTCCAGACGATGCTCCACGCCTGCGAACGAACGCACGCCGCTGGCGATCTCCGCCGCCTGCGCACCGGCGAGGCGCGCTGCCGCCACCGCGGCCAGCACGTTTTCAACGTTGTGGGCGCCCGCGAGCGGAATGTCTTGCAGCTTCAGGACGAACTCGTCCTTTCCGTCTTGACGGAACACGATTTCGTTCTCTCGAACAAACGTGCCCTGGGCGACGCGCTGCTTCCGGCTGAACCAGAACACCTGTGGCTTTGCAGGCGCGTAAGGTCGAGTTGCCGAATCATCCGCGTTCAGTACCGCGCTGTCCGACTCCGTCTGATTTTCAAAGATTCGTGCTTTCGCAGCGCCATAGGCCTCCAGCGTGTGGTGGCGATCGAGATGGTCCGGCGTGAGATTCAGAAATACGCTGATGTCGGCTCGAAACGTATCAATCAATTCGAGTTGGAAACTGCTCAGCTCTGTCACGGAAATCGTTTTGTCGCTCGTCTGCTCGACTTGGGAAATCAGCGGCGTGCCGATATTCCCGGCGAGAATCGTGGGGACTCCCGCATCTCTCAAAATGTGCGCGATCAGCGAAGTCGTCGTCGTCTTGCCATTCGAACCCGTGATGCCGATCATGCGCCCCTTTAAGAAGCGATCCGCCAGTTCGATCTCGCTCCAAATCGTGACGCCTTTGGCCCGGGCTGCTTGCAGCAACGGGGCGTCAGCCGGCACTCCTGGACTTGGAATGACCAAATCCTGATCCAGAAACGTTTTCTCTTTGTGGCCGCCCAGCTCCAGTTGGACCCCGGCGGCGCGCAAGGACTTAGTCGCTTCGCCAATTTCGTTTTCCGATCGCGCATCCGTCGCCGTCACCTTGGCGCCGCGCCCCGCGCAGAATTGCGCCGTTGCCACGCCAGTCCTTGCCAGTCCCACGACCAGCACGCGCTTGCCTCGCAATTCGAACGGATTTGCCATCTCTCTCGCAAAATCCTCTGTACAAAATGTCCCGCTACCTCAATTTCAGCGTCGTCAGCGCAAACAGCGCAAAAACCAGCGCCGCAATCCAAAATCGCACAATTACCTTCGATTCGCTCCAGCCCATCAATTCGAAATGGTGATGAATCGGGGCCATGCGGAAGATGCGCTTTCCCCGCAGCTTGAATGATCCCACCTGCAGAATCACGGAAAGCGCTTCAATCACGAAAATCCCGCCGACAAAAAAGAGCAGAACCTCCTGTTTGATAATCACCGCTACTGTGCCGAGCGTTCCCCCCAGCGACAGAGAACCCACATCGCCCATGAAAATCTCCGCGGGGTGCGCGTTGTACCAGAGGAAACCAAGCGAAGCGCCGACCAGGGCTCCGCAAAACACCGTGAGTTCTCCAACACGCGGGATGTACTGAATCTCAAGGTAGGTAGCCCATCGTGAGTTGCTGCTCACGTAGGTCAGCACGGTCAGCGCTCCCGCCGCTATCACCGTACAGCCAATGGCAAGCCCGTCGAGACCATCCGTCAAGTTCACGGCATTTGACGAGCCCACAATGACGACGCACACAAAGAACAGGAAGGGAAGAAATGCGAGCGGCCAGAAATGTTTCACCCCGATGAGCGAATGGATCACCAGATCCGGATGCAGCCGCTTTAGAAATGGAATCATGAGCTGAGTCGAATACGCATATCGCGTAGCGAGAATCAGCAAGGAAATCCCAACGCCCAGGCTGACCAGGATTTGAAAGTAGATCTTTTTCTTCGCGGTAAGTCCGAGGTTGCGCTGCTTCGATACCTTCGCGTAGTCATCGATGAACCCGATGATGGCGAAACCGAACAGCGCGAAGAGCGAAAGCAGGATAAATGGATTCGTCAGATCGGCCCAAAGAAGAACTGGCACCGCCGTGGACAGTACGATGAGCACGCCGCCCATCGTCGGCGTGCCCGCTTTCTTTTTGTGTTCTTCGGGTCCCTCTTCGCGGATAAACTGGCCGATCTGCAGTTCCCCCAGACGCCGGATGAGCCAGGGCCCAAACACCAGTGCAAGAAACATTGCCGTGAGGCTCGCGTACACCGTGCGGACAGTGATGTAGCGAAAAACGTTCAGCGGGCTGAAGTAGCGCTGCAAGACGTGGTAAAGGAGGTAGTACAGCATTTCAGTGTCTGAGCTCCTGCCCCGAGAATTCGCCCGGCGCTGCATGCTGGGCAATCAGCGATTCGACGATGCGCTCCATCTTCACTCCGCGCGAGCCTTTCACCAGTAACAGGTCACCGGATACCAAGACACCTCTCAGAAACTCAGCCGCTTCTTCCGGCGTTTCGAAAAATTTCGTGTGAGATGCTGAAAAGCCGGACGCCACAGCGCCATTTACAAGCTCGGCCGCATCGCCCGAGACACCGAGGATCCAATCCAGCTTGCCGGTCTCTGCCGCAAACTTTCCCGCTTCCCGATGTAGTTCCTTTGAAGCCGCGCCAAGTTCGCGCATTTCTCCCGCAGCAAGAATCCTTCGACGATAATTGGGCGTGGCCGCCAGTAGTTCCGTCATCGCTTGCAGCGCCGCGGGACTCGAGTTGTAACTGTCGTTGATCAGTGCCGCTCCGTTCGAAAACTGCAAGAGTTCTCCACGCATCGCCGGGGCGCGCAAAGTGCGAAAAAACGCTTTGCGCTTCCGCCGCGCCGATGTCCCAAACGCTCGCAGCCGCCAGCGCCGCCAGCGCGTTTGAAATCGCGTGATGCCCCGGCACTCTCAATTCCAGCCGAACACGGCCCTCGGGGCTGACGTAGTCAAAGGCCGACCCAAACGCTCCACGGTCTTCAATCTCCTGCGCCATAAAAAACGCCGGCTTTTCTATGCCGTAGGTCACAACCCGTCCGGGAGCGAATCCTCCAAACGCCGCAACGCGCGGATCGTCCGCGTTCAGCACTGCGGTCGATTCGTGCCCATTCAATCCTTCGATCAATTCGCGTTTCGCGAGCGCGATCTCATCGACCGACGAAAAAAACTCCAGGTGCGCCGGCGCCACTCGCGTCACCACTCCAACATCGGGCCGCGCAATCGCCGCCAGCCGTTTCAACTCGCCGACCCGCGACATGCCCATTTCCAGCACTGCCGCCTGATGCGTTTCCTCGAGACGCAGCAACGTCAGCGGAAGTCCGTACTCGTTATTCAGATTTCCTTCCGATTTCAGGACCCGCAGCTTCGCGCCCAGCAATGCCGCCAGGATCTCTTTCGTAGTGGTCTTCCCGACCGAACCTGTGACCCCGGCAATTTTCCCGCCCCAGGCTTGGCGTACTGCGCTCGCCAATTGCTTGAGCGCTTCGAAGGTTTCGACCACGGCGATGCAGCGGCTGCCGATCTCGCCCGCAAATCGCGAGAACTGGCTCTCCGCCACCACCGCCGCGATTGCTCCACTCCCCAGCGCGCTGCCCACATGATCGTGTCCATCGTGACGCGGTCCGTGGATGGCGATGAACAGCTCTCCGGCACGAACCGTGCGAGAATCAATCGAGACGCCGGCCACCCGGGCCAGGGGGTCGAGTGCCGTCCCCGGCCGAGTACCCAAAGCGCCAGCCACCTGTGCAATCGTCCACCGCATAAGTTCCTCAAAGGATTCTTGTTAACGGCACTCCCTACGGCTCGTGGTGTTTTCAACGTTTTGAGGGCTCCTCCTTTCGAGAGGTCCGCAACTGGCTCGCCCAGTCTTGCCGGGACCCCAGCGCCCTCGCCACACCTTCAGAACAAGCGCGCTAGGTGCCAAACCCAGAACTGCCTCGCGGCCCTTCGAAACCACGATCGCGGAGGGCGCGGCGCGCCATTTCGCGATCGTCAAATTCGAGTGTGCGGTCGGCGAGAATTTGATAATTCTCGTGACCTTTTCCTGCGAGCAGAACCATGTCTCCCGCGCGGGCTTCGTCCATCGCCAGGCTGATCGCCTTTTCGCGATCCGGCTCGATCAAATACTTGCCCGCCGTCTTTTGCAGGCCCACGATGATGTCGCTGATGATTTTCAGTGGATCCTCGCTCCGCGGATTGTCGCTGGAGAGAATCGTCAAGTCGCTCAGCCGTCCCGTCACCTCACCCATCACCGGCCGTTTGGTGCGGTCTTTTTCTCCGCCGCAGCCGAAGAGCGTAATGATGCGGCCTTTCGGATTCAGTTCGCGCGCCGTACGAATCAGGTTCTCCAAGGCATTATCCGTATGCGCATAGTCCACAATCACTAAAAATGGCTGTCCAAGATCGATCCGTTGAAATCGTCCGGAGACGCTTTCTAGATTCCGGATACCCGTTTCGAGGATGTCATTCGACAGTCCAAGCGCCTGTGACGCTCCAATCGCCGCCAACAGGTTGTAAACATTGATGCGGCCCACCAGCGGCGAAACCACATTCAGCTTTCCGTTCGGCGTCTGCGCTGTAAACGTCAGGCCCTCGAATGTCAGTTGAAATTTCTTTGTTGTGATGTCCGCGTTCGATTCCAGTCCATAAGTGAGAGTCTTTTTCGCCAGCCCCGCCAACCGCTTTCCGAATTCATCATCGCCGTTCAGCACTGCGACTTCGGGAGCGCCCGCGCCTGTACCTGCGAAAAGCCTCTTTTTTGCATCAAAGTAATCCTCAAACGTCTTGTGAAAATCCATGTGCTCGCGCGTCAGGTTGGTGAAAACCGCGGCCTGAAAATGGCACCCCCACAGGCGATCCATTGCGAGAGAGTGCGAGCTGGCCTCAAGTACCGCGTGCTTGCCGCCCGTGTCGCGAATTTCAGCGAAAAATCCCTGCAGGTCCACGGATTCAGGCGTGGTGTTCGGCGCGGGGTAGTCGCCGATAGGCGTGTGATAGGCGATCGTTCCGAAGAGCCCTGTCTTTGCGCCCGAGGCTTTTACAATCGCGTCGATCACGGACGTCGTAGTGGTCTTGCCATTCGTGCCAGTCACGGCTACGAGTTGCAGCGCATTCGCCGGGTGCCCAAAGAAATTCGCGGCGGCAATCGCCAGTGCCTTGCGTTCTTCCTGAACTTGAATCCAGGCCACCGTGCCCAGCAGATTGCCAGGCGCTGGCGTTTCGCTGGCAATGGCAATCGCTCCCCGTTGCACCGCGTCTTGCACAAATGCGTTTCCATCTGCCTTTGCGCCACGCAACGCAAAAAACAGCGCCCCAGGCTGCACCTTCCGCGAATCACATGTCACTTGGCGAATTTCTAGTTTGCTCGCAACTGAAGGCACGGTCGTCTGTGTGCCCTCGAACAACTCCACCAGTTTTCTGCGAAGGAGTGCTTTCTTCTGGTAGGCAGACGGATTCAGAGGTGTGTCAACTTGGTTCGTGGCGTCGCCCCGTGCTTGCTCTTCCTCTTGGCTCAATCCAATTTTCATCCTAATGCCTGGCCCTCTGGTGCGGCTTCGCGATCTTTGGTGCCGTTGTCCCGAATTGCACGGTGATCTTGGCCCCGTGTCTGACTCTTGCTCCCGCCGCTGGCGCTTGATTGGTTGCAAGGCTCGTGCCAACCAAAACCGGCTCCAGCCCAAGGCGAATGCAAGTCTCGGTCACCTCACGCATCGTCTTGCCGGAAAAGTCTGGCACCTCGATATCGCCCCCTTCGTCCACGGCCACGGTCACGGAAGGCCTCTCGTCCTTGTGCTCCTTCGGATTAGGTGCGGAAATCCCCGCCGGAGGTTGGTCGGGCAGACCGGAAAAATCCGTGGGCGTGAAATCTTGCAGCGTGGCGCTATCTGCCACGTCACGGTTCTTGTATGCAGCTTGCATCAGTCGCGGTGACACCGGAACATCTCTCGGCACATCCAGGTATGGCAAGACTTGCTCGGCGATGCGCTTAAAAACCGGCGCAGCCACCTGCCCCCCTTCGTGCTGCCCCACCGGTGAATCCAGAGAAACAAGAATGGTCACCGCCGGATTGCTGATCGGCGCAAAGCCAGTGAAAGAGGCAATCAACTGCGTCGGCGAATATCTCCCCGTAGCAGGATCGATTTTTTGCGCGGAGCCCGTTTTCCCCGCGGCAGTCCATCCATCCAGTCGCGCCAAAGGCCCCGTGCCATGCAATACAACGCCTTCCATAAGTTGCCGAAGTGTCGCCGCTGTCTCCGCGCGGATGACGCGCCGGGGCTCTGCCGGCGTCAGGACGCCTTCCGCAGGCAACGCCTTGTCACCGCGCCGCAATTCCGCAATCACGTGCGGCTTATAGAGCAGGCCGCCATTCGCTATCGCGGA
>Ga0066691_10000934_pt1 | contig 10742 bp, 9 predicted proteins | sample GraSoiAngelo_140_FD_66671 | JGI IMG/M metagenome (GOLD analysis project Ga0066691, IMG submission 66671) | Grasslands soil microbial communities from the Angelo Coastal Reserve, California, USA - 14_0929_12_30cm | ecosystem: Environmental > Terrestrial > Soil > Grasslands | place: USA... | reverse complement strand
TGAAGCAGGTGATCCTCGGCCTGGGCGCCGACCTGCGGAAGGTCATCATCACCCAGGTGAAGGACAACACCTACTATGCCGAGCTGCACATCTACCGCGGTGACGCGGTGATCCAGATCGACGCCCGGCCATCCGATTCCATCGCCGTCGCCCTGCGGCTCAAGGCGCCGATTTTCACGAGCGAGGCCCTGCTCGCGCTCACGTCGGTCGAGACGGGAGAGGCTGGCGGCGAGTCGGGCACGGCGCCGCTCGATCCCGACGCGCTGAAGACCTACCTCCAGAACCTCGACCCTGAAGATTTCGGGAAATTCACTCCGTAGCACGGCGTTGCTGCTGTGCCTCGCCGGCGCGGTCCGGGCACAACACGTGGTGGTGGCGGGTCGGGTCCTGTCTGGGCCCACCGGACGGCCCGCCGCCCACACCTGGGTGGTGCTGCATCAGGTGTCCATGAGTGGTGGCGGCCAGCCGATCGACTCGGCCCGCACCGACGCGCGCGGCGCCTACGCGCTGACCATCCGGCAGCCCGACACGGGCGCGGTGTACGTGGTCTCGAGCTGGCACGCCGGGATCGCTTACTTTTCCCAGCCGATTGCGCCGGGCAGGTCGCCCTCCACTCTGCCCCCGCTGTTCGTGTACGACACGAGCTCCGCAGGGCCGGCGATACGCGTGGTACGCCGCCTCGTCACCGTCGCGAAACAGAAGCGGGACGGCTCGCGTGACGTGCTCGAGCTGGTGGAGCTCGAGAACCCCGGTGCGGCGACCCGCGTGGCCCGGGACACGATGCTGCCCACCTGGGCGGGCGCCCTTCCGCCGCCCGCGATCCAGTTCCGGGTCGGGCAGGGGGACGTCTCACCCCAGGTGGTCACGCGGCGGGGCGACTCAGTCGCTGTGTACGGTCCCCTCCCACCCCGCGAGCGCAAGCAACTGAGCTACACGTATGTCCTCGCCGCCACGGTGCGTCGCATGAGCCTGCCGATCGACCAGCCCACCGACGAGGTGGACCTGCTGCTCGAGGACACGGCCGCCGTCGTGTCGGCGGGGAAGCTCGATTCCCTCGGGGCGGAGGACATCGGCGGGCGTCGCTTCGCACGCTACCGCACGCCGCCGCTTCCGGCGGGGGCCACGCTCGCGATCGTCTTTGCCGAGCGACGGTTCGCGCCGGAGTCGCTGATCCCCTTGATCGTCGGGGTCGCGGCCGTGGTCCTCGCCGTCGGCTTCGTGGTTGCGTTGCGCCGCAAACCGCGATAGACTAGCTCTCGTCGTTACAAAGCGAACGGGGATTCACGGAAGCCGGTGCAAATCCGGCGCGGCCCCGCCACTGTGACGGGCAAATCGTAGCGGCTCACACGCCACTGGGTGTTGTTCACTCGGGAAGGCGAGCCGTCCGCCCGAAGCCAGGAGACGTTCTCCGTTCGCGCCACCTGTAGATCCCTCGCGGGAGGGATGGTGGCGCTGCGCACAAGGCGCAGACGCTAGCCCATCTCCGCTCCGTCGGGGGTGGGCGGTTTCGTTATGCGCCGCTGGGTACAGCGGACCCACCTCGCGGGCTTCGTCGCGCTGACCCTCACGGCCTGCGCGCGGGGAGAGCACGTCCCGTTCAGGGGCGGCATTGCCGTCACCGACGACGCCGGGCGTCGGGTGACGCTCGCCGCGCCCGCCCGGCGCATCGTGTCGCTGCTGCCCTCGTTCACGGAGATCCTTTTTGCGATCGGCGCGGGCGACCGGGTGGTCGGTCGCACCACCTGGTGTGACTATCCGCCCGAGGCCCTCGCCGTGCCGAGCGTCGGCGACGGTATGCCGCCGAGCGTCGAGGCGGTAGCAGCGCGGCGGCCGGATCTCGTCCTGCTCTACCGCTCCGGTCCGAACGTGACGGCCGCGGAACAGCTCGAGCGGCTCGGCATCCGGACGGTCCTCGTCGACCTCAACCGGCTCGAGGAGCTGGGCCCGGCGGCGCGGCGCATCGGGGCGCTCACCGGCCACTCTCGCGCCGCTGATTCACTGGCACACGTCATGGACAGCCTTGCCTCCCAGCCCCCAGCCCCCGGCACCCAGTCCCTTGTGTTCATCGTTTGGGACAACCCTCCGATCGTCATCGGCGCAGGGAGCTACCTCGACCGACTGGCCGCACTCGCGGGGGCGCGGAACGTGTTCCACGACCTGAGCTCGCCCTCCGCCCAGGTCTCGATCGAGACGATCGCCGCCCGCGATCCCGATTTCGTCGCCCTCCTGTCGGACAGCGCGCTGCCACCCGGGTATGCCTCACGGCCCGAGTGGCGCGTCGTACGGGCTGTGCGGGCGCGGCGGTTCCTCTTTCTTTCGGGACAGCTCTTCGGGCGGCCTGGGCCCCGCGCCGCGCAAGCCATCCGCGAGCTTCGGCGGCGCCTCGCAGGCACGCCGTGAAGTACGTCCTGCTCGGCGCCGCGGCTGTCACGACCCTCGCGGCAGCGCTCCTCCTCGGGCCCGCGAACGTGCCGCTCGGCGACCTGCTGGGCTCGCCCATCCTCTGGCAGCTGCGGTTGCCGCGCGCGGTGCTCGCCTTTCTGGTGGGCGGCGCGCTCGGTGTCTCGGGCGTCGGACTCCAGGCGCTGGTCAGGAATCCCCTCGCCGACCCCTTCCTGCTCGGGCTCTCGGGTGGCGCCGGGCTCGGCGCCGTCGTGGCCATCGCCCTCCACCTTCCGGGGCCCTGGGCCCTGCCGCTGGCGGCGTTCGTCGGGGCGGTGGGGGCCATGGCGCTGGTGTATCGCCTCGGACTCATCGGTGGGGCCGAGCTCGACCCGCGGATCCTGCTCCTGGGCGGCGTGGCCGTGGGCGCGTTCGCCGCGGCGATCACGACGGCCCTCGTCTCGCTCGCCGAAGCCACGGAGCTGCGCAACGCGTTCCTGTGGCTCTGGGGCGGGTTCTCGGGGGCGTCGTGGACCACGGTGCTCGTGATTCTGGTGTACGCGCCGCTGCCGCTCGTGGTCCTCGCGGCGGCCGCGCGGCCGCTCGACCTGCTCGCGCTCGGCGAGGAGCCCGCGCAGTACCTCGGCGCGGACGTGCGGCGGCTCAAGCAGCTGGTCTATCTGTCGGCGTCGCTGTTGACCGCCGCCGCAGTTGCGGTGGCGGGCGTGATCGGCTTTGTCGGGCTGATCGTGCCGCACGTCTGTCGCCTACTGTGGGGCCGGCTCCACCACACGCTCTTCCCGACCGCGTTCCTCACCGGCGGGATCCTCCTGGCCGCGGCGGATACGCTGGCGCGCACCGTCGTGGCCCCACGCGAGCTGCCGGTCGGCATCGTGACCGCGCTCCTGGGCGTCCCCCTGTTCGCCTTCCTGCTCCGCCGATGGACCGTGACCTGATCGTCGCCGTCAGCGACCTCACCTGCCGCTACGCGGGCGCTCCGCGGGACGCCCTCCTGGGCGTCTCGCTCGAGGTGCGCTCGGGCGAGTTTCACGCCCTGCTCGGTCCAAACGGCAGCGGAAAAACCACACTGCTGCGCGCGGCGCTCGGGCTCGTCCCACCCTTCGCGGGTCGTGCCGAGATCCTCGGTCGCGCGGCGACCGACTGGTCCCGCCGGAATCTCGCGCGCGTCGTGGGCGTCGTGCCGCAGCGCGAGGAGAATCTGTTCCCGCAGCGGGTGCACGAGACAGTGCTCCTGGGCCGGTACCCGCACCTCTCGCTCTTCGGGGGCGTGCGCGCGGCTGACCGAGCGGCTGTCGAGCGGGCGTTGGTTGCGTGCGACGCGGTGGACCTGGCCGACCGCTGGCTCTGGACGCTGTCCGGCGGTGAATACCAGCGAGTTCGCCTCGCCCGCGCCCTCGCTCAGGAGCCGAAGCTCCTCGTGCTCGACGAGCCTACGGCGTCGCTCGACCTGCGGCACGAGATGGAGCTGTTCGAGCTGGTGCGCGCATTGGTGGACCGGCAGGGGCTCGCCGCCCTCATGATCACGCACCACGTGAATCTCGCGGCGCGCTTTGCCGATCGGGTCCTCATCCTCGCGGAAGGCCGGGCGGTCGCGCGCGGCGCGCCGGCCGATGTGCTGACGCGGGAGACGGTTGAGCGAGTGTTTTCCTGGCCGGTCACGATCCAGCCGTTCGACGGTCGCCCGCAGATGATCCCCTTACGCCAGCGAAAGGACGCTCTATGAGCCTCGCCCTGCGCGCGCTTCCGTTCCTCATCCTCCCCGCGGCACTCGCGGGCCAGGCACCGACCGACACCGTGGAGCTCAATCCGATCGTCGTCACCGCCACCCGGATTCCAACTCCCGCGGACGGCGTGCCGGTCGCCGTGACGGTGATCCGCGGGACGGAGCTGCGGGAGCGGGGCCTTCGCACCGTCGCCGAGGCCTTGCGCAGTGTTCCCGCTGCGAGCGTCGTCACGACCAACGCTTACGGAAGTCAGACATCCCTCTTCCTGCGCGGCGGGCAGAGCAATTACGTGAAGGTCTTGATCGACGGCGTACCGCAGAACGCGCCCGGCGGAGCCTACGATTTCGCCAACCTCACCACCGATAACATCGAGCGGATCGAGGTCGTTCGCGGGCCGGTGAGCGTGCTCTACGGGTCGGACGCCGTGACGGGAGTCGTGCAGATCTTTACGCGGGACGGCGGTGGTCCGACACAAGGCCGTGTGGCCGCGAGCGGCGGGACGTACGGCAGCGGGGCACTCGACGCCACCATCTCCGGGGGCGACGAGCGGGCGACCTACGCCCTCAGTGTCTCGCGCTTTTCGAGCGACGGCCTCGACTCGATCAACAATCAGTTTCGCAACGAGGTCTTAAGCGGTCGAGTGCGTCTTCACCCTGACAGGCGCACCGATGCCGCGCTCTCGGTCCGCTACGGCGATGCCCTCTACCATTTTCCGAGAGACTACCGTGGCGTCGTGGTGAGCAATAACCAGCACCAGCTGGAGCGCGGTCCGTCGGTCGGCCTCGACCTCGGGCACGCCTTCTCGGACCGCGTCGAAGGCCGTCTCACGGCCGCTTGGCATCGCGCCAACTACCAGTACGCCATCGGGAAGAATGGACCCGCCGACACGATGACGTTCCCTTACGCCAGTTCCGACTGGATCACGCGTGTCGGCGTGGACGCCCGGGCGAACGTGCGTCTACCCGCGCGTGACGTGCTGACCGTCGGCACGGCACTCGAGCGGGAGGCGATGGCCGGCACGACTCTCGACGGGTCGCGATCGCGGACCAACGGCGCGATCTATCTCCAGGGCGTCACGAGCCCCGAGCGACCGGTGGACGTCACGATCGGTGCGCGGCTCGAGGACAATGAGCGCTTCGGCACCTACGCGACCTATCGCGCGGGCGTTTCCGTCCGGCTCGCCGAGGGCGTCCGGGCGATTGCCTCGCTCGGCACGGGCTTCAAGGAGCCGAGTTTTTTTGAGAATTTCGCCACGGGGTTCGTGCGCGGGAATCCGGACCTGCGACCGGAGCATTCCCGCAGCTGGGAGGCGGGGCTCGAATATCGCGTGCCGGGGCGGGCGGTCCTCCGCGGCACGTACTTCGGCCAGCGGTTCGTCGACATGATCGACTACAACGCGACCCCGGTATCGGGCGAGTCCAACTACAGCAACGTCGCCCGCGCCTCGGCGGACGGGCTGGAGCTGGGCGCACGGCTCATGCCGGAGGGCCGGTTCACCGTCGGAGCGAGTTACACCTACCTGTCCGCCACGGTGACCCGCTCGGGGTTCGATTCCTCGTCCGGCGCCCTCCTCGCGGCGGGACAGTCGCTCGTCCGTCGCCCCAAGCACTCGGCCTGGCTCGACTTCGCTTATGGTTCCGCCCACCGGGGTACCGTCTCGCTCGCCATGGCCTACGTGGGAGAGCGTCAGGATCGGGACTTCTCCGTCCCCTCGTCGCCGCGCGTGCCGCTCCCATCGTACGTGCGCGTCGACTTCGCCGCCGAACTCGACGTGCTCCTCCCGCAGGGCAGCGCGCCCGGCGTCGCGATTTCCGGGCGCGTCGAGAACCTGCTCGATCACCCCTACGAGGAGGTGAAGAACTTCCCGGCACGACGGCGCACGATCCTCGTCGGTGGAGAGCTCCATTTCGGTGGTCGATGAGCCCCGCCGGACGCATCGCCTCGCTCCTCCCCAGCGCGACCGAGATCGTGTGCGCGCTTGGCCTGGAGGACCACCTCGTCGGGGTCTCGCATTCCTGCGATCGTCCTCCAGCGATCCGGAGCAAACCGCGGCTCACGCGGCCGCGCTTCCCGCTCGACGGGCTCTCGAGCGGCGAGATTGACGCCGCGGTGCGTCAGGCGCTCAGGGAGTTCGGCGGCGTCTACGAGGTCGACAGCGAGCGGCTGGCCGCCGTCGGGCCCGATCTGCTGCTTACACAAGGCGTGTGCGAGGTCTGTGCGGTGCCGACCCGGGACGCCGAGGCCGCCGCGCTTACCCTTATCTCCGGTCCGACCGTGCTCGCGTTGGACGCCCACGATATCGCCGGTGTGCTCGCCACGATTCGCCTGGTCGGGCGAGCGGGCGGGGTGCCGGAGCGCGCGGAGCGGTGTGTGCGCGACATCGAGCGACGCATCGCATCCGCTCACGCCCGCGTTGAGGGCCGGCCGGTGGTGCGCGTCCTCGCGCTCGAGTGGCTCGACCCGCCGTTCGTGCCGGGCCACTGGGTACCGGAGATGATCGCCCTGGCGGGCGGGACGCTGCTCTGCGGAGTGGCGGGGCGGCCGTCGTTCGCCGTCGAGTGGGCGGACCTGGCCGGCCTGTGCCCGGATGTCCTGCTCGTGATGCCATGCGGCTTCGACCTCGCCGCGGCGCGCGCCGACGCGGATCGTTACCGCGCGTCGCTGTGCGCCGTGGCGCCACGAGCCATTCGCTCCGCACGCGCCTACGCGGTCGATGCCACGACGCACTTCAGCCGCCCCGGGCCGCGCGTCGCGGACGGTGTGGAGCTGCTTGCTGCGCTCCTCCATCCCGACCTCTTCCCGGAGGTCTCCATCGAAGGGCGAGCACATCCGGTGGGCGACTGACGTGCCCCAGGACGTGCTCGTCGCATGGAGCGGCGGCAAGGACAGCGCACTCGCCTTGCGGGAGATCCTCGGCGACGCCCGCTATCGGGTGGCGGCGCTCCTGACCACCGTGACCGCTGAGTACGACCGGATCAGCATGCACGGGGTTCGCCGCACGCTGCTGCGCCGGCAGGCCGAGTCGCTCGGCCTGCCGCTCGAAGAGGTGGTGATTTCGCCAGGCGCGGCGAACGACGAGTATGAAGCCAACATGGGCGTCACCCTCGCGGACCTCCGGACGCGGATCCCGGGGCTCGACACGGTAATCTTCGGAGACTTGTTTCTGGCGGACATTCGTGCCTATCGGGAACGCATGCTGGGGCGGATCGGCATGCGGGGCCTGTTTCCACTGTGGCGGCGCGATACGCGGGCTCTCGCGCACGAGTTCGTCCGGCTGGGGTACCGCGCCGTACTCGTGTGCGTAGATGCGAGGCAGCTCGGGGGCGAGTTCGCAGGGCGGGAGTTCAACGCCGACCTGCTGCGCGACTTGCCGCAAGAGGTCGATCCCTGCGGGGAAAACGGCGAGTTCCACACCTTCGTGTACGCGGGCCCGGGTCTGCGCCAGCCGGTGGCGCACGAGCGGGGGCCGGTCGTGGTCCGGGACGGCCGCTTCGTATATTGTGACCTTGTGGAGACCGCTTCCCGATGAGACGACTCGTCTTCCTGGCGCTCACCATCGCGACCGGCTGCAGCGACGCGCTCGAGCAGCAGAGCTCGACCGGGCAAGTCATCGGCGTCGTGAACGGGGGCGACCGCACTCTCTCGCTCATTTCCGCCACGGACTTCACCGTGTCCACGCGGGATTGGCAGCGCGGCAGCGCGACCCCGCGCACGATCGACGGCCGCGGGAACGTGTTCTTGGTCCCGCTGGGACAGGCGGACGCCGTGGGTGTCGACCGGCTCCTCGGGCCCTGCGGCCCAGGAGCCCTCTGCGTGCAACCCGACTACGTGCTTCCCCTTGCCGCCGGATCGGGGGCGACCGGGGTCGCCATTCAAGACGACTCGATCGCATGGATTGCAAATCCCAACCTTAACACGGTGACGCGGATCAATTACCTGAGCCGCGACACGGTGAGTGTCCCGGTCGGTGTCCATCCGCAGGCAGTGGCGATCGTGGGAACGCGGGTGTTCGTGGTGAACAGCAATGTCGTGGGCTCTTCGCCAGCGGGCCCGAGCTGGTTGACGTCGTTCGAGTGCTGTTCTGTGGGGATCCCGGATTCCATTCCGCTCACCGGAACGAACGCGCGGTTCGCGGTTGTCGGAGACGACAGCCTGTTGTACGTGATCGCGTCCGGCCACGCCGGAGCGGCCGATGGGAGGCTGTCGATTGTGGACCCGCACCCGCCGGCTGGGGTCGAGATCGCGGTGCTGAACGGACTGGGGGAGTCGCCCGGGGCCGCGGCATTTCACCCGGCCGGTAGCCGGCTGCTGGTCGCCTCGCCCACCGAGGGCATTCTCGAAGTGAATACCTCTACCCGCGCGGTCACGCGGGGCCCGGGGAAGAACAGCGTCAAGCCCGGTGGTCACGGCGTGTCGGGACTCGCGATCGATCTCCGCGGACGCGTGTATGCGGTCGACCCGGGCGCCTGCGCCACGGCCGGCACGGTCCACGTTCTGACCCCACCGCCCAACTATGGCGAGATCGAGGCCGTTCCCGTGGGCGTCTGTCCGACGACCGCCGCGGTGGCGGTGACTCCATAGCCATGTCCCTCGTCACCACCCCGGCCGTCGTGCTTCAGACGTACCGCTACAGCGAGACGTCCAAGGTGGTGCGGCTCGCCACCCGGGACCTGGGAGTACAGAGTGCCATCGCCAAGGGTGCGTTGCGGCCCAAGAGCCGGTTCGGGGCGGGGCTCGAGCTGTTGAGTGAGGGGGTGGCCCAGCTGTACTTCCGCGAGACACGCGAGCTCCACACCCTCGGCGCTTTCGATCTCGTGAACCTGCGGCGCGACCTGGCGGGCGACGTCGGCCGGTTCGCGGGCGCTGCGGTGCTCGCGGAGGTCATGGTCAAGATGACGCCCCCGGCGCCGCTCCCGCTGGCGTACGACACGCTCACGGCCGCACTCGATGCCCTCGAGGCAGCGCCCCTCGAACGAGTGGATGTCACGGCGATGCGGGCGCTGTGGCGGCTCGTGGCGGTGCTGGGCTTCGAGCCATCGCTCACGGCCTGCGCGCGCGACGGCGCGCCAATCGAGCCGGGGGGCGAAGCGCCGGTGCTGTTCAGCGTGGCCGACGGCGGCGTGTTCTGCCCCCGCTGCGCGCCGACCCCTTCCCAGCCGCCGAGCCGGCTGCCGCCCCAGGCGTACCGCGATCTGCTCGCCCTGAACGACCCGCGGGTGGAGCTCCCCGTGCTCGATCCGCCGTATGCCGCGGCTCACCGCCGCCTCGTCGCCCGATTTGTGCGCTATCACCTCGCCGAGGCCGGCTCACTTTCCGCCCTGGACTTCTGGGAGCGTCGCGCGTGGGTGCCCCGCACTCCGATTCCCTGCGCCGCTTCGTAATCGGGACCGCCGGTCACATCGACCACGGCAAGACGGCCCTGGTGAAAGCTCTCACCGGTGTCGATACCGACCGCTGGGAGGAGGAGAAACGGCGGGGCATCACCATCGACCTGGGATTCGCCCCGCTCCCGCTGGGCGACGCGGTCCAGGCAAGCGTCGTCGACGTCCCCGGCCATGAAGGCTTCGTGCGCAATATGCTGGCCGGCGCGACCGGCATCGACGTCGCCCTGCTCGTGATCGCAGCCGACGAAGGAATCATGCCGCAGACGGAGGAGCACCTGGCGATCGTCGAGCTGCTCGGCGTCCGGCGAGGCATCCCGGTGATCACCAAGCGCGACCTGGTGGACGGCGAGTGGCTCGAGCTCGTGCGCAGTGAGGTGAGCACGCGGCTGGGCGCCAGTCGCGTGCGCTGGGATGACGCCCTCGCCACCTCGGTGGTCACGGGAGAAGGACTACCCGAGCTCCGGGAGGCCCTGCGGCGGGTCGCCCGGGACCTGGTCGAGCGCCCCGCCGACGACCTGTTCCGGCTCCCAATCGACCGCGTGTTCGCCGTGGCGGGGGCCGGCACGGTGGTGACCGGCTCGACCTGGAGCGGCAGCGTCGCGGTCGGCGACGCTGTCCGGCTCCTGCCGCTCGGTCGCGAGGCGCGGGTCCGGTCCATCGAAGTCCATGGTCAGACGGCCGAACGGGCGGTTCCCGGGCGGCGCACTGCCCTGGCCCTCGTGGGCGTGGACAAGCACGAACTGGCGCGCGGCCACGTCGCCGTCACCGGGGCCGGCTGGCAGGCCACTACGCTCATCGACGTGGCGGCGGAGCTTCTTCCTACGGCTCGCCGGCCGCTCGCCTCACGAACGCGGGTGCGCGTGCACCTCGGGACCGCCGAGGTATTGGCCCGCGTGGTCCAAACGCCCGCGATCGCTCCCGGGGAGCGTGGCCTCGCGCGCCTCGTGCTTGAGACTTCCGTGGTGGCGCGCGGCGGCGACCGGTTCGTGCTGCGCTCGTTCTCGCCGGTCACCACGATCGGAGGAGGGGTCGTGCTCGACCCGTTCACCCCTTCACGCACGCGCCTGCGGCGGCGCCGGGTGTCGGTCGAGCAAGGCCCGGCGGCGCGGCTCGGGGTCCTCGCCGCCGAGGCGGGGCTCACGGGGCTCGGCACTGACACCCTCGCCGTGCGACTCGGCGTGTCGCCCGGCCGTGTGACGGCAGTGATCGCGGAGGCGGAGCAGGGCGTCGT
>Ga0066691_10000931_pt1 | contig 10763 bp, 7 predicted proteins | sample GraSoiAngelo_140_FD_66671 | JGI IMG/M metagenome (GOLD analysis project Ga0066691, IMG submission 66671) | Grasslands soil microbial communities from the Angelo Coastal Reserve, California, USA - 14_0929_12_30cm | ecosystem: Environmental > Terrestrial > Soil > Grasslands | place: USA... | reverse complement strand
GGCCCGGCCAGCGAAGCAGATCGTCAATCCATTAATCAATGGATCCGTTCTGCCGGCCACTTCGATGCGGTCATCGACTTCGACAAGACTACCCGTGACCCAGAGCATCCCGAGCGCTTCTTGCCCGCGTTTGATTCTGGCGATCATCTCCACCCAACGCCGGCAGGCTACGCCGCAATGGCCCAGGGCGTTCCGCTCTCGTTATTTGCCCCCTTCGCGGAAGCGGTGCCAAAAATTGCGATCACGTTTGACGATCTGCCGGCGCACGGCCCGTTGCCTCCCGGCGAAACACGAATGGAGGTGATCTCAAAGATCGTTGCAGCACTACGCGGGGCCAACCTGCCGCCGACGTATGGTTTCGTCAATGGATTGCGCATGGAAGAACAACCAACCGGTGCCGCCGTGCTGCAGGCGTGGCACTCGGCGGGAAATCCCCTTGGCAACCATAGCTGGTCGCACATGAACCTGAACCAGCATTTATTAGACGATTTCGAGCAAGACGTCGCTCGCGATGAGCCTGTGTTGGCGAGCGTGATGAAAGATGAAGATTGGCACTGGTTCCGATACCCGTTCCTGGCAGAAGGAGATACCCTTGAGAAACGAGCAGGCTTTCGGAATTTCCTGCGAGAGCGCGGTTACAAAATTGCCGCGGTCACCATGAGCTTTGGCGACTACTTGTGGAACCCGCCGTACGCGCGGTGCAAAACGAAGGGCGATGCCGCAGGAGTCGCGGCCTTGGAGAACAGCTACCTAACCGCAGCCGACGAGAGCATTCAATACTCTCGGGACATCTCGCACACTCTTTATCAGCGCGATATCCCTTATGTGCTGCTCGTGCATGTCGGCGCATTCGACGCAGAGATGCTGCAACGTTTGTTGCAGCTATATCGCCATAAAGGTTTCGAGTTCGTGACTCTTCCGGAAGCCGAGCGCGACGAATTCTATCGCGGAGCTACCGATCACAGTCTTCCACCAGGACCTGACACACTCGAAGAGGCAATGAATACTCGTGGGCTGACGCCACCCTCTCACACCAATTTTGCCGCCCAGCTTGATTCTGTCTGCCGTTAGCGCGCTGGGATTCTGAGACCCGCAAACCCGGAGAAGAACGTGAATCGCATTCGTCCCCTCGCTAGAAGATAAGTTTCCCGCCGAACCACCATTGCCGCTGGCCGCCGCTGCCACCTAGACTGGCGTTCGTGGTGACCAGGGTGGAAGTGACCCTTCCGAACGTGCTGCTGTTCCGGTCGGCAGTCGGATTATTGAAATGCGGCGTATTCGTAACCCCGAACGCCTGCGCCTGTAACTGGAATGTAAATCGCTCGGAGATTTTGAAGTCCCGGTTCAGGCTCATATCCAGATCAAAATAGCCGGGACCGCGTAGTATGTTTCGCCGGGCGTCACCGAAGACACCCGGCGTAGTGACATGTTGGAACGAACTCGGGTTGAAGTAGTAACACGAGAAGCTGGAGGCGCAACTTGCGGCCTGTGGTTGCCCGCGTAGAATCCGAATGGGAGCTGCGATGTCCGGCACCTGGGTGCTGCCCGGCGCGTTCAGGGTGCTTCCGTTCCCGTCTGTGATGGTGAACGGTGTTCCGCTCATGGCGCTTAGCACCCAGCCGAACTGCCAGCCTCCAGCAAGTTTGCTGGCGATTCCGTTCTGTGCCCAGGGCTGGCCTGCGCCAAACGGCAATGCATACACGCCGTAGGCTTCAAAATTGTGAGTACGATCGAACCCGGCCAGCGCTCGATTCAAGGGATAACGCGAGGGAGTCGGCCACAGCAGGAACCCCAACTCCTCGTTGTCCTCGTAATCGATCGCCTTCGAGAATGTGTATGTGAAGCCAATTTGCGAGCCGTGGCCGAGGCGGCGTGTCAATTTGGCCTGCAACGAATCGTAGTAGTTGTTACCCAGGGGAATCAGTTGGCCAACGTCAGGCCAGCCCTTGCATTGCGCGCTCGGATTCGCCGCGGTCGGACAAACATTGCTACTGGTGTGGCCGAATTGGGCATTCAGAATTCTCCCATCTTGCCCGAAAGTGGCCGGCTGGCCTTCGATGGCCAGTGCCGGGTTTATATTTCTGTTCGTGAGAGGGCGTATTCCTCGCGATCCGACATAGCCAACATCACCGACAAATCCGGCGAATTCCTGCTCGATAGTCAGATTGAAAGATTGGATGTAGCCTCTGCGGAAATCACGCGTTATCGTCGTGGTCCCGACTCCGTCGGGCAGGGGATACACGCCCGGAGTTGTGCCGCCCGCCAATGCGATTTGCGGAATACCAATCGGCAAGCTGGCGTACGGACCCACTGCATTCAATCCTGTCAAGCTGGCTGCCGGCGCGAACGAATTTCCGGCCAGCCCTGTGAAGTCGGAGATGGTTACCGCCGGATAAGCATTTCTCAGGAACCGCCAGTTGTTCGCGTCGGCGCTGATTCCATAGCCCGCACGGACGACATTCTTTCTGGTCGGGCGGTAGGCGATGCCCAGACGGGGCAGGAATAAGCCATGTCCTACGTCCACCCCGTCATCAATAGGAATGCCGCTGCTGCCGCCTACTAAGACATTCATGGTGTTCGGATCCAGAACTCGGGCTCCCCCGATATCGCTATAGGCCATGGGGAAATATTCCCAGCGCACCCCGTAGTTGATGGTCAAGTTCGAGGTAACCTGATATTGGTCGCGCCCGTACCACGCCCACTGCGACCACCGCAACGCGTTCGGATTCAGGTTTTGTACCGCCTTACCAACTTCATCCGGTAGGCCGAGAAGGAAATCTGCAAAGGAATTGTATTGCGCCGAAGCGGGTGTGGCTCCGCCACTCAGTTCGCTCGCGGCTCCCGTGAAGCGCAAACTTCCGCGAGCCGTCTGAAACATCCCGCCCTGCGGCTGAAAATGATTCATCTGAACATGGTTGTATTCAAGTCCGAAGCGTACCTGGTGGCGTCCTTTGATCCAGGTTAAGTTGGCATTGCCAACGTACTGGTTATCGCGAAATACGAAGGGATTGCCGGTGTTTGGATTGCCCAGGTTGGAATAGGTATTGAACTGGAAGGCTGGAATTCCTCCTTGCAGGTGATCCGGTCCGTTGGTCCCTGGAATGTGAAGCGTGTCCAGACCGAAGTTGCTGCCGATATCGGTGCTCTCCGCGTTGATGCGCTGGCGCGTGAAGCCAGCGTTTATGTCAGCGGCGAGGGTTGGCGAGAATGCATAGGTGCCGCCCAGGCCCACCACCTGGATCCGTGAGTGCGCGTTTCCTAGCTGTCCACCAAGCGTGGCATTCCCCTCAGCCTTTCCCAGCGCCGGAGGATCAAAAATGAAGCTGCGCGACAGCGAGTAACGACCAAACACAGTGGAGTGATCGCTCGGAATGTAGTTCACTTTGCCATCGAAATTGTCACGATGAAAAAATCCTGTTTTGGAGACGAAATAGTTGTTAGTTGTACCCGAAAGGTTGGCCTCCGGTACGAATGACAACATGGTGAGGGCCGCAGGATCCACGTCGGAAAGACAAATTTCGTCGAGGACCCCGTTGCACGAAATTGGTGAACGCCCGGTCCCATTGGCCGCGCCGCTTCTGGGATCATAGACGTGCAGCGGGTTGCCTGCCTTGTCGGCAATCAGACCTCGAAAATCAAAGAAGCCATTGGCTTGGGCTTGCGTGTAAGCGAGTCCTCCAGTCGGCACCGTTTGGGGGTTGCCGCCGTTGGGGGCCTGAACTTGACGCGTCGATTCCCAATTGCCAAAAAAGAACAACTTATTCTTCTTGATCGGCCCTCCCAGCGATCCGCCGAGCTGGTTGAACACGTTTAGCGGAATGCGGAAGCTGGGTGGGTTGAAGTAGTTCAACGCGGAGAGTGCATTATCGGTATGAAACTCGTGCAGTTGTGCGTGCATGCGGTTGGTGCCTGATTTGATCTGCACGTTCACGGCAGCTCCGCCCACCATACCCTGTTCGGCGTCGAAAGAGTTGGTGGTCACGTTGACCGCGTCAATCGCGTCGACCGAAGGCACATAGGCGATATTGGCCGGCAGCCAGGGATAGGCGTCCTGAACCCCGTCGATTCTTGTGTTGTTGCCCTGCGAAGATTGGCCGTTAACGTTACTGGTCATGGCACGCTGCGGGTTTCCTGCGGCAGAATTGTTCTCAAATGGCAAGCTTGCGCCCGGAATGATTCTGTACAGAGCCTGAAAGTTTCTGCCTTCCGACGAGATAGCCGGGAGCACGGAAATTTGCGTCGTGTTCAGATCGGTATGCACGTCTGCTTTGTCCGTCTGCAGCAGCGGTGCTTCCGAAGTTACAGTAACGCTCTGGCTCGCTTGGGCTACATTGAGCTGTGCATCGACACGTTGCACAGCGTTGGCCGTTACCACAACATTCTGCGTCTCCTGGATGGCGAATCCCGACGCCGAGATCGTCACTTTGTAGGTTCCCGGCACCAGGGTAGGGAAGCGGTAGATGCCACTCGAATCCGTGGTCGCTTCGTGGGTTACTCCCGTTCGCACCTCTGTCGCTTGTACCTTGGCTCCGGCGATCGCGGCACGGCTAGGGTCGGTCACTGCGCCGGTCAGGGATCCATAGAGCACTTGACCATAACTACTCAGGGAAATCGCGCTGAAAAACAAAACGAATCCGATGATCGCCTTTAGTTCGATAATCGAACTATTACTGGACGCGAATACCAACGAATGTCTGGACATATCGACCTCTGCTTTCTTTCTGCACTCCGGTCTGGCAACGCGGTGATCCTGAACACCGGGCGGTTCGGAATCTCTCCCGATCTACATCGATGAGCTGCTTCTACTTGATTGAAAGATTGCTGCTGTCGCCCGCCGAACAGCCGGACAACGAAACGGTGATGGATGCCACGAGTGTGTTTCTCCGGTTGCTGCTTGGGCGTCACTAGACTTGGTCTGACGCATCCGGTGTTCTACGACGGTCCCCGGGCGGAACCAGTTCGCCCCTTAATTCGAGGCCCGAACTATATTTTGCTCCTTGGAACTTTGTCAAGCCATCCCGACACCGTCAGGAACCCTCCGGGCTGCCGCTTTGTCCAGACAGCCGTGAGGTTGCCTCAAGGTGGTTAGGAGCGGGGTGCCAAAGGAATGGAGTAGAGCCGCACTCTGAAGATATGTTGCTGATGAGGGTCCAGCAACAACTGCCGGCCCTGGTTGCTTTGATCCCCGTTAAGACGCTTCTCGGTTGTCCATTGTCCAGCGTGGCGCGAAACCTGTTCGATGCTTTCAATTCCGGCCATTCCCGGCTCGACATCAGGATCGCGCGCAAAACTGACGGTAAGGCCGCTGCCGGCAATGTAAAACTCTCCAGTACCGGTCTGCATGATCAACATCGCGCCGTCATCCGCAAGGAGGTTCTTAGCCGGCCAAGAACGCGAGAGCGTGGCCTCAAAGAGGTATCCTCCCAGGGCAACCGTTTGCGTTGGGCGTGGGCTCGTCGTGTGCAGAACCAAACCGCGGGTAGAGCCGCTTGCTTGAGCGGACAGCAAGAGATCACGAACACTTTCAAACAGGCCGTACACCTGCATCAACACGGGTTCAGGCTGGTCATCTTGCGGTGCCCGCAGGCTGTCGATACCAAAAGCGGAAAAACCAAATGCCCGTGCTCCACCATAGGCGTAGTACGCGTTGTAGGGAGCGCTTTCCATCCTCGCCTCAGGGATGAAGATCGGATTGCCTGGAATTTCATACCGCTGCACCCAGTATTCAAAATCAGGCCAGTAGATGTCGGGCGAGGTAAAGTCGATGCTGGGGGAAGCCGCACGGTAGATCTCAAGAAAATAGGGATGCGGCCCTCCGCTCGGATACTCTCCTGCTTTCTCGAGTGGGGCAGGGAGTTGCGCGTTGATGTACATCGGCAGCGCGTACTCTTGCTTGCCAGCATGGGCTGCGGCTTCGATGTAAATTGCATAGTTCCATGCCATGAACACTTCATTCGCCACGTCTCCAAACATGTCACTCCAGGTGCGGCCGTGCTCCTTGAAGTGCGACGACAGTTCGGGCGGGAGCTGAAACCGTCTTTCCTGCAGACTACGGACCAGCGTCCCGGGAATGGGAGCGCTGAACATCCGATTGGCTTCGGAAGAGCGGTCGCGGCCCCATCCCAGGTAGCCGACTTCATTCTCAACTTGGATCATGAGGACCGTCTGTTGCTCAGAGTCTTTCTCGCGGATGTGGCGCACATCAACGACGCGAAGGCGCGGCTGTCGCACCGCCGAGCTTCCGACGAGAGTTCCGAAAGAATTTGCAGCGGCGTTCCATCAGCAGCTTCAGCACGCGGGAACCGCCTTAGGTCCGATTTCACCCAGGATGGGGCGTAGTTCGAGAAAGCATTTTTCCAACTGCCGAACCACAGTATCACCAAGTGCATGTTGTGCTGTCGGGCGATCTCGATCCAGTGATCCAGGATGCTGAAGTCAAAGCTCTCTTCCTTCGGCTCGATCTGCTCCCAGGCGACGGGAATCAGAATCGTATTGACATGCATGCGGGCCAGGTTGGGGATGATCACATCCCTTGGGCTGATGTCCCGGCGGAAGAATTACCGAGTTCGCCTCCGAGAATAAGAAAAGGTTGGCCGTTGACGATGAGCTGCCCGGATCCGTTCCTCATCTGTACGCGCGGCAGGTCTCCAGCATGCAGGGTCGTGGTGACGATGGAGAGACAAACAAGAAGTGCAGCCCTTACCTCGATATTCAACTGCCGTCCCTCCAGGAGGAACCCATCTTCCCCGACGTTGCACGCTCAAGGTGAGCTGACGCCGAGGCGCCCAGCGGAGTATGTGTTCTGTTATCCGAGTACTCTCCGGCGAATCAAACTAGCCGGAGATCAGACCGTATGCTGGCAGCAAGACCGGGCGAATGCCGTGACTTGCCGCTGCTTGCGGACTACATCGATGAAATCGCGCCAGCTGACTGAAGCCGTGCCTGCGGCCCTCGAGGACCGTCAAACTGACGTCGTGGCTCGACGAAGGGGCCAAAGTGTTTCTGTAACACAAGCGCAACTGTGCCGCGCAAACGGGCGACGCTCGGTTCCGCTGCTGCGGGCCGGACACGCGGCGGCTTTCCGACCAGGACTGATTTTGCCACTTCACCTTTGATCACAGGACCCAAACGATTCCACAGGCGCGTGAACTCTCCTACAAACACCACTTCCTCCGGGGAGAGGCTGGCGATAATCATCCGCATTCCTCGACCGATCGCATGGGCCATGGCATCCAAAGCCTTACCGGCCAGGGTGTCTCCGCTACCCGCAAGTGACAGCAGGTCCTGAAAGCTGAGCCCCTTCGGGACGGCAATGGATTCGTGATAGTAGCGCAACGCTGCCCAGTTCGACGCGTAAACTTCCCAACAGCCGTGACTGCCACAACCGCAGCGCGGACCGTTGGACTCGATCGGGACGTGGCCAAATTCTCCTGCCATTCCGTTCAGGCCACGGACCAGGCGCCCGTCGCTAAGAATGCCGACCCCCAACCCCTCCGAGACCGTTACCACGATCAGGTTCGGCGTTTTTTCCGCTTGACCGAACCAGACTTCCGCCAGTACGCAAGCGTTGGCTGCATTTTCCAGATCCACGGGAAGGCTGGTCGCCTTTTGCAGCGGGCCTCGTAGATCGAACTCCGGCCACTTCAAGTTGGGGGCGAACACGACGCGTTGGCGCGCCGGATCGTACCTTCCAGGCACGCTAATACCAATTCCTTCAAAACATAGATCGGAGTGGTTCCGCACCATCTGTCCGGCAATTTCGGAAAAAGTCCTGGCGGCAGCGTCGGGATTCGGTGGTGTGCTGATTCGCTGTTGGGACAAAAACCGTCCGCTGATATCGGACACAGCAAACGTCGTCATTGCCGGGCGAAGATCGACCGCCAGGATTCCGCGGCGATTGTTCAATTGCAAATAGGTGGGGCGGCGTCCACGCGGCAGCCGGCCCGTCGCACCATAAGTCACCCACTTCTCGCGAATGAGTTGCTCTGTGATCAGTGATACCGTACTGCGCTGCAAGCCGGAGGCGCGGGCCAGATCGGCGCGGGAAATCGGCTGGCGACGCCGGATAAGATTCAGGACTATGCCGCGATTAATGCCGCGAGCCGTTTCGCTGGTCGCGGCCTGCGCATCGATGAAGTTCATCCGCCGCAAACGCCTGTCCTCCTCTCGCAGAAAAGATACCAGCATTGGATGTATAGTTCGAGCGGTGAACTATATTGTTTGCTCCCTCGCCATGTCAACCATCGCCAGGGGCTCTGCCTTCGACAAGATGACGGCAATTGCTTAGGTCGGCCAGTTTCGATACCGAGAGCAGATTCCGGCTCGATAAGCAACAGATGTCAGATAAGCACTTGGATTCAGCCGAGGAAAACAACGAACCAACGGGCCATGGATTAAGCCGCGGAAATCGAGATGCCTACGATGAAGAACCTGAGCGCTTCAGAATCAGGAGAGGAATACCGGAACGATGACCCAAGTTAAGGTAGCTGAGAGCAAAATACGCGCGTTGTTCGGGCCCAGTTGTTCTCCGCTTTGTTCCGCACACGAGGTGCAGCACAATGTGCAGCAGGATGTCGTCAAAAACTGGCAAACGTGCTAAGCGGCTAAATTGTGAATAGGGTGGCGGAGAGGGAGGAATTCGAACCCTCGATACAGGTTTTGGCCCGTATAACGGTTTAGCAAATTGCCTGTTCCACCGCCCTGTTGTTCGGATTCAATAGCTTATGTTCGGATCGGAGGCCGCTGTGCGGGGCAAGGTGCTCCTGTTCGGCAGCAGTTGTGCAACCAAATTGTGCAACTCACGACCCACAACGGCTTACAATATGCCGACGTTTTGGCACACACATGCGGCAATGCTCTTTCAGAATCCCTACTCGTGAATTCCAAGCCTTGTTTGAGCGCTTCTTGAGAAGGGATGCGACAGGGTCCTTTGACAATATTTTCCACTTTAGGCCTTCGACCAACGTCGCTACGGCAGGAGCTCGAGCGGTCGTAAGAAGCGCGGCCCTACACCAATTGCGGCGAAGTCGCGCCGATCGGTGGTCAGCACTCGATAGACTTTGCGGCGCTCAGTAAGGGCGGCTACCGTGCCGTCGACCAATCCAAGATCGAGCTCCTTGAACCTGGCGTCGAATTCGAGCGCGCGAACAAGATCGGAAGGCAGCGGCAGCTCGTACTCGTAGCGGGTCGCTGGATCGAAGATCTCGGCAATCAGCTTGCGCATGGCCGCCCGATTGTCTCTGAGGAAGTAGTCCACCTCAGCGAGCACCAGCGCTGGTACGATCACGACCGTCGCGGTGGTCAGAATTGTTTGGTATTCCGGAAAGGTCGGTTTGTGATCAGGCGTGTGGGCGAGTGCCTTGAGGAGCCCGCCCGTGTCGGCGATGATCGGGCCACTCAGTCTTCGAGATCCCGAAACAGCTCGGATTCGTCTCCCAGCTTCGTGTCCGTGGACTCAAACAGTAACGTAGAGGGCGGTCGGCGACCGGTGTAGTACCGCGAAGCGACGACGCGCAGGCCTTTCCGAACCAGTTCCGAAGCGGAGTGCCCCGCCGCTCTCGCGCGTTTCAAAGCGCGAACATCCTCTTTGTTCAAGCGAATCGTTGTCGAGATCATCCGCGCCATACACTCACCATACAACAAAATAAACGAACTCGCAACGACCCAAAGGAGCCAACGGCGGCTCCATTGCTGCCAAAACCAAGGGTCATATGGAATATAGCAGCGAAAGCAGTTATTTTTTCTTCGGCGGCAAGAACTTCTTCTCGATGGAGGCCACGATCACGTAGTTGGGGTCCACCATCTCGTTCAAATGAATCCTCGCCACTTTGGAGAGCAGTTCATACGCATCCGGTTCTGACAATCCATAATCCTTATGGATCCATCCCACCAGCTCCTTGAACGCGATGCGCAGGCAATCATCCAAGGGTCGATAGGCCCCGACAGTCATGATCGCATCTTCGTTCTCGAAGCGGGGCCAGTTGATCTTGTGGCCTTTTATAACGCTCACCTGTATCCGTGCCCGCAGTGGAACTTCAATCGCTGTTCCCGCGACTTCGCCGTCACCCATCGCAGCGTGGCCATCGCCCATGTACAACAGCGCTCCTAACACATTCACGGGAAAATATACGGTGTTCCCCACGCTCGCCTCGGGAGAATCCATGTTGCCACCAAAGGCCTCTGGAACTATCGAACTGCGCGCCTCGCCTCCTGCTGGCGCCACTCCGATGCAGCCGAAAAATGGATGGAGTGGGATCTTCACCGAGAAATCCGAATCTAGCGCGCGGAAAGTCGCAGTGTTCGTGGCATGGTCTATGGGATAAAACCAGATTTTCTCAGGCAGCGGCGCATGCAGCATGGGAGTATAGGTTGTCTCATTGAGCGCCCCAAATCCCGGGGCAAATGCGCCCACGCCCTGGTTGCTGTCCACTTCGAGATGAAGGATCTTCACCTCCAGTGTATCGCCTGGCTCGGCGCCTTCGATGTAGAACGGACCAGTGAGCGGATTGTCGCCTTTCACCAAGCTCAGAGGGTCGCCAGGTTTTTGAATCACATTACCGAAGGCATCCACGGTATTGGTCTCTAGAATGTCGCCGGACTTGAGACGGGCCACCGGCTGCACCACTGCGTATACATATTTCACATCATTGATCGTGGCTTGGTATTTGACGAGATTACTCGCCGGCGCTTGCGCCAGCGCATTGACCGCACCTCCAATCCATAGCGTGGCTGTCAGAAACTTAGTGATCACGCAGTCCTCCTGT
>Ga0066691_10000927_pt1 | contig 10771 bp, 6 predicted proteins | sample GraSoiAngelo_140_FD_66671 | JGI IMG/M metagenome (GOLD analysis project Ga0066691, IMG submission 66671) | Grasslands soil microbial communities from the Angelo Coastal Reserve, California, USA - 14_0929_12_30cm | ecosystem: Environmental > Terrestrial > Soil > Grasslands | place: USA... | reverse complement strand
TAGACCGCAGGGACGACAACCATGTTGAGTGCGGTAGACGAAAGCAAGCCGAACAGGATGACGATGGCCATGGGGGCCTCCAGTTCGCTCCCCGGCTTGCCCGCGCCGAGTGCCAGCGGAATCAGCGCCAGGCCCGCAGCAAGCGCGGTCATCAAAATGGGTGACAGTCGTTCGACGGCGCCGCGAAGGATTGCCTGGCGGAAATCGCTGACTCCTTCTTCCCCCATCAGGTGTTTGATGTGGGAGATCATCATGATCCCGTTGCGGGTGGCGATTCCAAACAGGGTAATGAACCCGATGATGGACGCGACGGAAAGCACGCCACCCGAGAGAAAGACACCGACCACCCCGCCAATCAGCGCCAACGGCAGGTTGAACATGATGACGACGGCATCGGAGAAGGAGCGGAAGGCCGCAGTCAGGATGACTAGAATACCCAGTATTACGGCCAGGCCCAGCCACAGCAGCAAGCGCGAGGCTTCTGCCTCGCTTTCGAACTGGCCGCCATACTCGACGTGGTAGCTCCGTGGCAGGTTCACCGACGCTTGGACGTGGCGTCGCACGTCGTTGACGACGCTGCGCAGGTCGCGTCCCGCCACGTTGCACATCACCAAGATCTTGCGCTGCACGTTTTCACGCGTAACGAAGTTGGGGCCGCGGTCTTCACGGATCTCGGCAACTGCGCTCAAGGGCACGCGGGCTCCCGACGGCGTGTCAATCAGCGTTTGCCGCACGGCTTCGATGTCCGCGTGCGGATCAAAGGGATAGCGCACCACCAGCGGAAACGCCACTTGGCCTTCGAAGATTTGCCCCACTTCTTGCCCGACAAAAGCGGCTTGCAATGCTTCGGCAGCGGCACCGACGGGCATTCCGTAACGGGCCAGCGCTGCGCGGTCAAAGCGTAGGCGAATCGTGGGAATGTCGGTCTGTTGCTCGGTGGAGAGGTCCACGACGCCGGGGACATCGCGCATCGCCTTCTCTACTTCTTTCGCAATGTCGCGCAGGATCTGCAAATCATCGCCGAAGATTTTGACGGCGATATTGGCGCGGGTGCCGGAGAGCATGTGGTCAATGCGGTGGGAAATCGGCTGGCCAATGGTGAAATTCATCCCAGGGACGAGCGACAGCCGGTCGCGCATCTCTGCCAGCATCTCCGCTTTCGGGCGGTCGCGCATCTTGAGTCCAACATCAATTTCGGCAGACTCGACGCCCTGGACATGCTCGTCGAGTTCCGCGCGGCCTGTGCGCCGCGCCGTGGAGGCAACCTCGGGGATGCTCAGGAGAATTCGCTCGACAGTTTTCCCCAGCTTGTCAGACTCTTCCAGGCTGGTTCCCGGCAGCGTGACCGCGCTGATGGTGAGTGTGCCTTCGTTGAACTCAGGTAGGAACGCGCGGCCCGTCCAGAAAAAGCTGATGACAGCGGCCAGGAGCAAAATGATGGACGCCGTAATCACCAGGGCGCTGTGATCGAGCGCCCAGGGCAGGTCGTGCTGATAACGATGCTTCAGCCAACGCACGAGGCGCGGTTCGTGCCCTTCGACGACAGCTCGTGCCCGCGGCAGCAGGTACGAGCACAGCGCCGGCGTCACCGTGAGGGCCACAACGAGGGAAGCGAACAGGGCAACGACGTAAGCCAGCCCGAGCGGGCGAAGCAAACGCCCCTCCACTCCGCTTAGAAAGAACAGCGGCAGGAAGACGAGAATGATAATCAGCGTGGCGAAAACGATAGAGCTCTGGATCTCGCTGCTCGCCTTGAACACGGCGTCGAAAGCAGATTGTCTTTCCTCTGACGGCTTCTGTGCGTTCTCGCGGAGACGCCGGAAGACGTTTTCAACGTTGATGATGGCATCGTCGACGACGGCACCCACAGCTATGGCGAGCCCGCCGAGCGTCATGCTGTTGATCGTTGCACCGGCCAGCTTCATCACGATGACGGCAGCCACAAGCGAGAGAGGAATTGCCAGGAGCGTGATGGAAGAAGCGCGGAGATTGGCTAGGAACACGAAGACAACAACAACGACCAGCAGTCCCCCGTCACGCAGAGCGCCGAGCAGGTTGCGATAGGCGGCCTCGATGAAATCCGCTTGGCGGAAGATGTGCTTCTCGATAGTCATTCCTTCGGGCAGCGATCGCTGGATGTCGTCGAGCACGGTGTCGAGCGTCCGGGTCAATTCGAGGGTGTTGGCGCCGGGCTGCTTCTGGATGCCGAGAACCACTGCGGGCTTGCCTCTATATGACCCCTCACCGCGCTTAAGAGCCGCGCCGATCTGCACCTGCCCGAGATGTTGAACCAGCACCGGCTGCTTTCCTCGAGCGACGACAACGGTCTGGCCGATGCTATCAAGCTCCGCGGAGCGCCCGATGCCTTGAATCAGGAATTCCTGTCCGCCGGTGACCAGGAAGCCCGCAGAAGTGTTGCGATTGGAGCGCCGCAAGGCCTCTTCGACTTCGGTGAGGGATACGTTGTACGCCTTCAGTTTCGCCGGAGACACCAGCACCTGGTACTGCTTCTCTCCGCCGCCAATCGGCGTCACCTGCGAGACGCCGGGCACCGCAAGAAGGCGGCGGCGAACCACCGTGTCGGCAACGGTGCGTAGCTCAAGCGGTGAGTGCTTTTCCGAGTTGAGCGCGATGAACATGATCTCGCCCATGATGGACGAGATCGGCGCGAGTATGGGCCGTTCAACCTCCGGCGGAAGGGTCCCCGCCACGACGCTGAGTTTTTCACTCACGGTCTGCCGGGCGCGGTGAGTGTCTTCCCCCCACTCGAATTCGACCCAGATCACGGAGATTCCGACCGCAGTTGCTGAGCGGACGCGGCGCACGCCGGCGGCACCGTTCAGCGCGGCCTCAATGGGAAAAGTGACCAGCGACTCCATTTCGGTGGGGGCCATGCCGCGCCCCTCCACTAGGACGGTCACTGTAGGAGCTGTCAGATCGGGCAGCACGTCCACTGGCATCGTCGAAAGCACGTAGCCGCCCCACGCCAGGAATCCCGCCGCCAGGGCCAACACCAGGCCACGACCGCGCAGCGACCAGCGAATCAACCCGTCAATCATCAGCGACTCCTAGTGCACGTGACCGTGCGCGGGAATTTGTGACGAGAGTGCGGCTAGACGAATCTGATACGCGCCACGCGTCACGACGCGTTCGCCTGGCTTGACTCCTTCCAGAATCAGCACATAACCTGCCTCGCGGCTCCCCAGGCGAACTGCGCGCCGCGCGAACGATTCACCGGCCACCTGAACGAAGACGACCGGGCGCCCGGCGTCGTCTACAAGCGCGGACTCCGGCACGGCCGGCGCTTTCGTCGCAGTGCTGGTGAACAGACGAATGAAGACGGCCTGCCCTACGGCCAGACGTGCATCCTGATTGCGGACCTCGAAGATGACCGGTAGAGTGCGCGACTCCGCATCTACAACGCGGCCGACGGAAACCACACGCCCCAGCGGCACTGGCTTGGGGTGTCCGGAGAGCTCCAGTTCTCCGCCGGCAAGTTGATGTAGCCACCAGGCTTCCGCCTCGGGAATACTGGCGACGATAAAAACGGGATCGGTGGCGACGACGCGGAACAGGTTTTCGCCTACCTCAACGCTCGCGCCGGATGTACCGTGTGTCGACGCCATGATGCCCGCGATTGGCGCTCGGAGCAGGAAGTGGCTATCTCCCGGAGCGTCGCCCTCGGCGCTGCGTGAGGATTCGTGCTGCGTTAGGCGCGCTTGCGCGGCATTGAGCCGGGCCTGTGCTGTGGCTTCGGCAGCCTTCGCTTCGTCCAGCCGCTTTCCTGGCACAGCCCCGGCGGTAGCGAGGCGCTCGGCGCGCTCGCGGTCCCGCTGAGCCAAGCGCAGCGCTGTCGTCGCTTCCTGAACAGCCAATTCCAGCGTTGCGCGATCCGAAGGAGTCGCCGTACGCGGAAGAATCTTGGCGAGGACTTGTCCCTTCTGCACGAGCGTTCCCACAGTGGGAATCGCGCTGGAAGTCGCGAGTCGCCCGGCAACAGGAGCGATGATTTCGGCCTCGCCGCCTGTTCGCGGACGCACCTCTGCCGACACACGCCGGCTTTCCCGCAGCGAACGCTCGGCTACGGTCACAGTAGCGAAGTCTAGCGTCCATTGCTGTTCCTTCAGGAACTTGATGACTTCTCTCTGCTCCGGCTGCTCCCCTTTTGCAGCAGCCTGCGCATTGGCGTACACCTGCACCTCGCCGAGTTCGTGCGTGTCCCTGAGTGCGGGCGAATCCAGCCGCACAGTCATAGAGAAGGCGCCCGCCGAACCCGGTTTCACAGTCACACCGAAGATGCCTGGCCTAGAAGGCGCGTCCGTCTGAAACGTCTCGCTCCTGCCACCGCCTGAGCGGAGTTCCACGGTCACGCGCCCCTCGGAGAGAGGTTTGAAGTTGCGGAGGTCCGTCAGATGCACGGCAAAGCGCGCGTTTTGGCCGGCCACCAGGGGCGGATACTCCATGAACAGTTCCGTCCTCTCCGTCCACCGCGTCACGGCGATCGTTTTTGGGTCCTCCGGCGTTTTCGCCGGCGGCGAGCTCTTGTTGCACGCGGCGAGCAAGAGTAGCGGCAGGATCGAAAGCCAGGATCTCTTCACGGCAACACCTCCTCGCCAACCGCGCGATTCAACTCGATCTCCGCCTGCTTGGCCGACCAAGCAAGTTCGAGCACCCGCAAACGCGAGAACAGCGTGGTACGATACGCGTCCAGCAACTCCAAAATTCCCTGCTCACCTTCCTGATAGGCAACCTGTGAGATGCGAAAAAGTTGGACGCCTTTCTGGCCAAGTTCTGTCGCGTACTGCTCGGCAATCTGACGCCGGAGTCGCAAGCCCTCGTAGGCGGCCTTCACTTCGGTTTCGATTTGCTGGCGCTGCGCGACGAGTTCCGCCTGCGTGCGTTCCTGGGCCGCGCGGGTCCGCTGCACCTCGGTCTGGCCGCGGTTGAAGAGCGTGATCGGCACAGTCACGGAAACCGCGTAGCCGTTGTCGCTCACGCCGGGGATGTGCGTGCGCTTCAGGCCAGCAGAAAGAATGGGCTCCGGAATGCGCAAGCGTTCGGCGGCGCGCTCTTCGTATCCCAGACGTTCGAGATCGTCCCTCCGCGCCGTCAGGTCGCCTCGCTTTTCGAGCGCGCGAGTCAGGAGGTCCTGGACCGATGGTAGTGATCCGCCGCCCGCAATCTCACCCCGCGCCTTGAGCGTGGCGGGGTCCGTGCCCGGAGCCAGCATCGCAGCTAGCCGTGAACGTGCCTGTGCCAGCAGCACCTGCGCCGAAGCAAGATTCACCTGCGCATCGGCCAATTCCCGTTCCGCGCGCAGCCGGTCGAAGGCAGAACCCTCGCCTTCGCGCTCGCGGTCGCGCAGGATGCGGAGAATTTCCTGCAAATCGCTTACAGCCTTGGCGGTATGCGCCTCGCGCTCTTGCGCCAGCAGAAGCGTGTGGAACGACATGCGGAATTCACTTCGCAGCAAGAGAAGCGAGTAGTCGGTATTGGCCTGCGCCGCGCTCGTGGCCGAATCGCCAGCCCGACGCAGCAGGCCGAGGCGGCCAGTCACAGGCAGCGCCTGGTGGACCAAAAGGAAATCATCGCGCGTGCCTGCCGAATCCTCCCGCGTGTAGGTGACGCTGGGATTTGGCGCAAGGCTGAACGCTCGGAATTCTGCGCGAACCTCTCGAACACGAGCGGCCAGCGCCCGGACTTGAGCGTTTTCTCGCTCAAATCGTTGCACGGCTTCTCCTTCGGTCATTTCCTGAGCCATCGTGTGTGAGGCCCCTAGCACTGAAAGGCATGCCCCTAGAAGGACAGATTGTCCTGCGCGAAAACGCATTCTTCACCTCACTCGTGAGCCGGAATTTGGAAGGACGAGCGCTAGAGGCGCATTTCGGGCAGGCTTAGGCCGGAGGGGCTCTCGGGATGGTCAGATTAAGATGAGGTGGGTCGTGCGCTGACGGATCATCATCAGAAATGGCTGTTGTAACAAGAACCAGAGTCGGGGCTAGCAGTACGCTGCCCTCGACCCGCAAACCCGGAAATAGAGGAGAGACGTACTTCGCCTGCAAGGCAACGATGCTAAGGGGTTCCGCATCATGGTTGGCGTGAGAAAGGTCCGCTTCCTGAGCGTCATGCCCCAGAGCGGCGGGCGCAGCATCAGGGAGATGGGCATGGATGACAGTTTCATGCCTGTGTGGGGGTAGGCCACCATGCTCATGCGGACCGTTTTCGTGGTGTTGCGCTTTATGAACGTGGAGAAATGGCGCCCACAGAAAAGCTAACAGGACCGCCGCTCCCATCTGTATCGCAACCATGCGACGCATAGCTCCCCATTCTTTACGAGTTGACTCTCTAAGTCAACCTTTCGCGACCTAGTCGGCCAATGAATGGAGCGCCGCGGACCAACCCATCTTGAAGGCTGCATATCGGCGAATAATCGTAGGAAATCAAAACCCGCCCACACGCGTGCGCCCAGTGGTTCATGGTTCCACTCTCTGGTTCGTAACTAGCTTCACCTCTTCGGCGCTACCCTTAGTGCGAAGAGTCATCGTTCCCATGATTCCCCGTCCGCGACCGGCGGTAGCTCAATTTTCAAATCCCGTCTCCAGAACTAAGGAAGCCATCGGCGGAAACATAGCGTTGAGCGCTCACGCAAATCATGGCTGCGCTTCATAAACTCGAATTTCTGCGCCTTGACTCCCGCGGTGTGGAACGGCGAGATAAAGGCGGTTGAGTTCGGGAACGAATAGAGAGGTCCGAGCGCCGGAAGCCGTTCCGATTCTTTCAATCCGCCGATAATGGTCGGCGTCGTCTTGTTTGAAGACCTCCAGAAAACCTTCGCCTCCCGAGATATAGATGCGCTTATGAGCTGCATCGTAAAACACATCGTCAGCGTCGCCCACACTTGGAAGGCTCACCAGCACCTTGCCCGAGCGCGCATCAAGAACAAGGAGACGCGCAGGCTTCCGGGAGACTACAAACAACCGGTGATCGGGCTCATCAAGGGCCATAGGGAAATTCGCACGAGCTTCTTCAATCGGCCAGGTCGCAACGATTGCGCGCTTCTCGCGGTCAACCACCGCAATATGCCCATCGGTCGGAACGTTCACGAAAATCCTGGGTCCTGAAGTCTCCAACTGGAATGACTCCGGGTGTCCTCGGAATGGAATCTCGCCGAGGAGTTTGTTCGTTGTCGCATCGATGATGCCCAGGGCACCTTCGCCGTAGCCGACGTACACCTGCTTCCGTGCGGCATCGTAGCGAACGTTATCCGCGTCGCTTGAAAAGTGGAGCGTATCGATCGGGTGGTATGAGCCGGTATCAAAAATCCTGCACGTGCCGTCACCGGCATTGGTTACAAAAATCTTGTTCAGCCCTGGCACGTACAGGACGCCCTGGGGCTCTTTGAGCCCGCTGATGCTCGTCGCCCGCTTGCCGGCTTGCAAGTCGATGACCTCCAGGGTGTTGTTGCCCAGCGCCGAGACGAACAGTCTTTTGCCTTGAATATCGACGCTGAAATGATCAATCCGGCCCTCTACATTTGCCAGTGGAATGGTTTGGACCTGTTGCAGAGCGCTCGTTTCTGCAGCTTGCCAACTAGTCGCGCACGCGAGTAGTCCTACGAGCAGAACCAAGTAAAAATGCTTCATGCTGAGCAGCCTCCTTCGGCAAGTGGGCTTGATAGCTCAACTAGTTCATGGCGTAAACGCGTAGGTGTACTTGATTGCGAAACGGTGTTCAGTGAATTGCACTGGATTCGCCACTGCCAAGCTCGCAAAACGCGCTCCGGCCGTGTAAATGATGTACAGGTCGCTGTCCGGACGGTAATTCCACCTCAGGCGGACATTCGCACTCGCCCCTTGCGTATTTGCAGTGTCCACTTGCAGCAGCGTCGAAAGGGAAAGAAAACGGGAAAAAGCATAGTTTCCCTCGATGCTTCCAACGACGACAGAAAAGTTGCCTTCGGGAAGGCGGAAGCGATTCCACTGTTGGCTCAAGGAAAAAGACATCCGGGCATTCGGCCGATAGGTTGCGCGAATGCGCGCTTCGTTCAGCCGGCCGTTGTAGTAGCTTCCAAAGCGTTCAAACAGGCGAATTGTAAGTCTCTGGCCCTGCGGAGAACCGTAGGTAAGCTGATGGCGTGTCCAGTGATAAATGCCCGATGGAATGATGATGTTCTTATAGATTTTGAACGGCGTTGTTATGCGCTGCGTGAACACGTCGACGATGTCGTCGTCTGTGTAGGCGCCATTGTGGAAGATCGCGCGGAAAGTCCCTTGCCACTCTTGGGTTTGCAGTATGCCGTGGGTGTCTGGCGCGTGGAATAAGAACCCCTCGAAATTCAGTTCGCGAACTCCCCGGATCTTCGGTCGGGGCTTCAAGTTCACGTCGACAAAGTCGGAGTTGCTGTCGGTGCGCTCAATGAACCCAACCTCAGGATTGAAATTCGGACCTATTTTCTTGTGTGCGTAATCGACCTCCAACCAGTTTGAGCGGTAGTTGAACTCGCCCCCAACGTTTGTCTGCCCACCCGAAACACTCGGCGACCGGGTCTGAGCCGCATAGCCTGTCAACACAAGGTTCTTGAAGAAGACCAGGCGTGCGTCTACTCCCCCCGTTTGGTTGAACGGGTCGCTCATGTTCCCGGATCGCTTGTCGATCCCCATGATGCCTATGTATGAGCCCCCTGGGAGCGAGCGCTTGACGCGGACTACCGCGTAGTTGGCATAGGGGTTGGGACCATTTGAACGCGTGTCTACATCCATGATCCCCACATCGAAGCCAGCCAATGTGCCGGTCACCTTCGCGCCTCCATTGATCGGTACCTGCTGTCCGCTAACTGGATCAATTCCAATTTGGCGGCTAAAGAACAACAAATCACCGGACTGCGTCGGGAATTCGAAGATTCCAGCATTCTCCAGGAAAAATTGGCGCTTCTCAGGGAAAAAAAGCTTGAAAGGGGTCAGATTGAATTGCTGGATGTCCACGTCGGCGTCAGCGAAGTCGGTGTTGCCCGTCAGGTTGGCCACCAAATTGGAACGCACTCCGATCTTCAGGTCGAGTCCACCCGTCAGGAGCCTACTTGTTCCCGGTGTGAGTCCGGCGGATGCGGCACTACTGGGAATATGCCGGAAGTCGGCCAGAGCGTAAGGTTTGATGATCAGTAGCCGCCCGCTGTTGATCTCATTCAGACCTCGCAACTCTCCGGCCTGGCTGACTTTGGAGATCCCAAATGTGCGCTTCCATGCTGACCACAGGTCCTGCTCATTCTTGCGACGGATAAAACGCTTGAAATTGAGCCCCCAGATCACGTCCCGCGACTGCATGAAGTTGAGCGTAGAGAAGGGAATCTCGATGGTAGCTGTCCATCCATCGGAGGTAATATGTGCCATAGACACCCACACTCCATCCCAACCCGCGTCGAAGTCCGAATCACCGGACTGACCTCCTTCGTTGATGAGTCCGTCGCGCTGCGTTCCCAACGGATTAATCTGAAATGCGTAAGCGTTGCGACGGTTGTGGGTCGCATCGATCACAATCTCGAAGTAGTCGTCGAGCTCCTGACTGGCATCCCGGCGAAGTTCTGTCGCAACGATACCCTTTGGATTAGAGTCGTGGCACGCAATCCCGAAGTAGACGGCGCGACGCGTGTAAAGGATGCGAACCTCGGTCTGTTCAGTCGCTGGCTGTCCCTCATAAGGCTCCCGCTGAAGGAAGCTACGGATGGGCTCAGCAGATTGCCACAGCGGATCGTCGAGCGTGCCATCCAGCCTTGGTGCTTGGCCCACACGCACGGCTTGCGCGATTCGCAAATCGCCCTGCGGCGGCATAGCTCCGTTGAGCAGGATTCCGGAACACAATGCCGCCAACAGAAGTGAGCCGTCGAAGACTGCGAACCGAAAGGCGCGCTTCAACTGGTTGGAATTGCGATTCATCGTGTTGGCATAGTCCCGAGCTAGTTGAACGCGGGCCCGACATCAGCCGCTTCCCTTCGCGAGGTCTTCGCAATCTTTCTCTGCTTTCTCATTGGACATAGATCGCCAGTTCAAGCGAATACTTAACACGATGGCCACGCCCACCAAGCTGAAGACGAGGGCTACAACCGCACCCAACCAAGCAGCCGAACCCTGCGAATGCGCTGTCGCAGAAAGTCCCCATTTGCACGAAGAATTCCAGACGCCGTTGCCCATGTGAACGGATGACGCCACAACGCCAATCGCGTAGAAAGCCAAGAAGTACGTGTTCTGCAAGTTGTGTTGGACCTCAACGAAGTCGGATTTGCGAACGCTATGATCCCGGTCCAACGCTGAACCGAATACATCCAATTGCCCATCCAAGGGTACTGGACGAGGTTCGACTTGCCCCTCCACCAAACATAGACCCCGTATCCGCCGTGGAACAGAATCGGAAGCCAGATGAACAAAAACTCTATCGGCACGGGCCAAGGAATCTGCTGAAGTCCTCGCGAGGTTTCATCGTATTTGTCAATGCTAACCAGGGCATAGCTATTGGCCCAGAAATGCTCAGCGAGGAACGCCCCGGCGGGAAAGATTCCGCTGAAAGAGAATAGCTTGTTCCAGAAAAAGCTGTGATCTGCTTTGATCTTTGAGGCAACCATTTATGCTCCCTTGCCGTTAAGATGGTTCTTTGGTACCTGCTGGTGCTGCGATCTTCCGCGCATACCTGGCCAGGAAGGTCTCCAGCCGTGAGGGCGCCGCTCTTGCACTGAAGCCGTGACGTCTAACGGCTACGCCCAAGTAGCCAAGCCCTGCCGCGA
>Ga0066691_10000924_pt1 | contig 10787 bp, 7 predicted proteins | sample GraSoiAngelo_140_FD_66671 | JGI IMG/M metagenome (GOLD analysis project Ga0066691, IMG submission 66671) | Grasslands soil microbial communities from the Angelo Coastal Reserve, California, USA - 14_0929_12_30cm | ecosystem: Environmental > Terrestrial > Soil > Grasslands | place: USA... | reverse complement strand
GTCGATCTCGCCGACGCAGCGCATGCCGTACATATCGAGAAAGCCTCGAATGGCGTCCCGCGCTTCCCCACCGCCCGCCAACGCGGGCAGCTCGTCCAGGAAGCCATCATCGTCGACGCGTTGCAGAAACGCCACCACCTCCGGATGGGGGCGAATCACGTCGGCGACGCCGAGGAGCGCCAGCCCCATCTCCGACGTGACGTTGTGGGGCACGGACTGCGTGAGAGTGTCGGCCGCGTTCTTCTCGCCCAGCCAAGTGTCCAGCTGCTCGTTGAGCCACCACGTGGCTTCCATCGCCGACATGAACACCGCATGGCTCTGCCGATCGAACAGGATTCGCCGCAGCTCCTGGATATCGGCCAGGATGAAGTCGAACAGCGCCGATCCAGACTTCGTCCGGATGTCGCGTTTCAGGGCGGCAATGGATTCCTGGTTCCGCCCGATGAGATCGGTGACGATGGCGGGATCGGTCTCGATCGCGGCTTGCGCGCCGCCTGCCGGGGCGCCGCCGGGACTCTCGTCCTGGAGCGACGGGATGAAGTCGCCGCGATCGACGATGCTCCGCAGCGCATCCCCGATCAGCGGATCGGATTTCGCCAGGACCAGGAGGCGGGCGCGGCTCGTCGGCGACCCCAGGTCCCGGACGACGTCGACGAACAGCCTGCCGCCCGCCTCGAACATCGGCCGCGGCGTCGTCATCTGCCACAAAGAAAGACCGAGGGGTTTCATGGCGTCGGTCATCATCTGCTGGTGACCGACTGAGATATAGACGTGATTCTCCTGGTCATCGACCGCGGGAATGGGGAACAGCGTGGTGATCGGCCGGCTCTGGACGATCTGGAAGTCATCATCAACCAGGCACCATTCGATGTCCTGGGGGTGGCCAAAGTGCGCTTCGATCCGCCGGCCCAGCTGCGCGAGTCGCACGACCTGCGCATCCGTCAGTGCTGGCTGCTCCTGCCGCTCCGGGTCGATCGCTTCTTCCTGCGTCCCGCCCGCCGGCGAGGCGTGGATGACAAGCTGCTTGGTGGCGACCGCCCTTGCGACGACCTCGCCGTCCCGCACCTTGTAGGCGTCCGCGTTCACCAGGCCTGAGACCAGGGCCTCGCCGAGGCCGAAGGTGGCCTCCACGGTGGCGACCTTCCGGTTTGACGTGACCGGGTCGGCCGTGAAGAGGATGCCGGCAGCCTCCGGGAAGACCATCTGCTGCACGACCACGGCCATGCGGACCTTCCTTTGGTCGAAGCCGTTCCGTAGGCGGTAGGTCACGGCCCGCTCGGTGAAGAGCGAGGCCCAGCACCGGTTGATGTGCTGGAGGATCGCCGCCGGCCCCACGATGTTCAGGTAGGTGTCATGCTGGCCTGCGAAGGAGGCTGTCGGCAAGTCCTCTGCCGTCGCGCTCGAGCGGACCGCGTAGGCGGCTTGCTCGCCGAGCTCGGCGAGCGCGAGGGTGATCGCCGCCGCCAGATCGTCGGGGATGGCGATCCCTTCGAGGGTCCGGCGGATCTCCGCGCTGAGCGTGCGGATCGCTACCCGGTCGTCCGGCTTCGGGCGCGACAGCCGATTGAGCCGTTTGTCGATGGACGGCGCTTCCGCCATGATCCGCCGGAAGGCATCCGTCGTAACGCAGAAGCCAGCCGGCACGCGAATGCCTTCGATCCGCGAAAGCTCGCCTAGGTGCGCGCCCTTGCCGCCAACGATTGCGACCTGCGTCTGGTCGATCTCCTGGAAACCCAGCACGTAGCTGCCCATCCGTCCATCTTCCCTTCAGCCCATCCTCATCGAGCCGACCTTGCCAGTTGTCAATCAGTCCAGAGAAAGTTACCATCCGCTCAAAGGGAGGAGGGATGGAAGTAGATTCGAGAAGTGGCGACCTGACGAAGGAACCGGAGGCGGGTGGTGACGAGCTGCCACAAGCTGTGCTGGTCGGACTCTATCCGAAGTCGCTGCACCGGGCCGCTGATTGCCTGGTCTACAGCGATCGCTTCGTCTTTGTTGGCCTGTCGCGGAAGTCGGTCGCGAAACGGATGGTTGGAACCCCCGTGGCGTCGCTCGACCCCGCTGGTATCCCGATGGCGCTGATCCTTACCGTGGCATCCAAGGCCGCCGAACGTAAGTTTCGGCCGGTTTCGAAAGAGGTGGCGGACAAGTATCAGCTCACGCCAGAGCTGGCGGAGGCGCTACAAAACTCGAAAACCATCCGCTTTGTAGACGTCAAGACAGTCAACTTCCCCTGGTACGGTTACCTCTCCGGTTACCGTGTCAACGTCGAGATGGTCGATGGCAGCAAAGAGACGCTGCTTCCAAGCCAGACTTATACAAAGAAGGACATCGTCAAGGACGTTCTCAAACGCGTTCTTGGAGACAAGGTGTCAGGTTAACGTCAGGAGTCCGTCATTGCTGGGGCGCTGGCTAACTCCCGAGCGGGTTATTCGGGTTGAAAGAGAGCAAGGGTATTCCCATCCGGGTCTTTAAACCAGGCCGATCGTCCTATCCCAGGGACCGTGGCAACATGATTGACCGTTTTTATTGCGCCCATATCCAGCTCATCGAAAACAACGCCTGCTGCCGCAAGCTCCTCTACATCTTTTTCGATAGCAGTCGACCAAAAGCGCATCTGCGTGTGATCGGCCTTACCTGGTGAGGGACGACCGTAGATAACGAGACTTTCACCATTACCAAACTCGTACACAAGGTGGTTCTTAATCGTTTTTGGCGACAGGACAAAACCCAGTCGTTTTTCATAGAAATCTTTGCTTCGCTCTAAATCGGTTGAGCACAGAACGGCGGAAACCTGATTGTGAGACAGCATTGACGACCTAGAGTCTAGCTCGAACCAGGGACCGAACGGGAAACCAGGAGGAGTTAGCAACGGCAGTCGCGGCTGACATAAGCGATTGCGATGTGCGCCCCTCTTTGCAACCACCCGGTGATCGATTGGTGGCAGCCTGCGAGTTGCATTGGATCACGACTCGTCGTGAACTTATGGGGGAGGAATCCGAATGAGGAGACTCGCGGTCGTCGCGTGCGGCCTTGTCGCCGGGGCTCTCTGCTTGCTGATCGGGCCAGGCGGCTTGGGTGGAGCGACCTCGGAGTTGGCGGCCGCTTCGCCCACGCCGGCGGCCGCTTCGCCCACGCCGACGCCCGGCTCGCCCGCGCCGACGCCCAGTGCCTCCCCGTCCACGATCACATCTGCCCCCAGGCCAACGCCGAGGCCGACACCGGCGCCCGCCCGCGCGCCCTTGCCTCCGCCGGGGCTCGCGCTGCGGGTATCAGGCAACCAGCTTCTCGACGCGCGAGGAAACCGGATCCGGCTGCTGGGCGTTGACCGCTCGGGCACCGAGTATGCCTGCATCCAGGGTTGGGGCATCTTTGACGGACCCAGCGACGCCGCCTCGATCAACGCCATGGCCAGCTGGCACATCAACGCCGTCCGGGTTCCTCTCAACGAGGACTGCTGGCTAAACATCAACGGCGTCAATCCGGCCTATGGCGGCGCCAACTACCGCAACGCCATCGCCGGCTACGTCAATCGTCTCCACCAGCACAACCTGTACGTGATCCTCGATCTGCACTGGAGCGCGCCGGGAAAGCAGAAGGCGACCGGGCAGCAGCCGATGCCGGACGCAGACCACTCGCCCGCCTTCTGGCGCTCTATCGCCGCCACATTCAGGAATGACCGGGCCGTCGTTTTCGACCTCTACAACGAGCCCTACGGCGTGGACTGGGCTTGCTGGCGAAACGGATGCAGCTCGCCGGGGTGGCAAACCGCGGGCATGCAGCAACTGGTCAACGCCGTGCGGGGCGCCGGAGCGAACAACGTGATCATGCTCGGCGGCCTGAGCTACGCGAACGACCTGACCGGCTGGCTGAGTCACGAGCCCGCGGACTCGCGAGGTCAACTCGCCGCAAGCTTCCACACCTACAACTTCAATGTTTGCAACATGGTCTCCTGCTGGAACTCACAGGATTTGCCGGTTGCTGCCCAGGCTCCGTTGATAACGGGGGAGCTCGGAGAGAACGACTGCGGACACGGGTTCATTGATTCGTACATGGCCTGGGCGGACAGTTACCGGGTCTCTTACCTGGGCTGGACCTGGGATAGCTGGAGCTGCAGCGGCGGACCAGCGCTGATCACCAGCTACAGCGGCACGCCCTCCGGATTCGGAATAGGCTTCCGGGATCACCTGCTCAAAATCAACTGACCAGGATGATGATCGCTAAGCTGCGCTTAGTGTCGTACCACCCCGACGAGTACAGCATGACGGAGCCACCGCCGGCGTCTACCGGCACGCTTGCCGAGGAGGTGGAGCGGGGTGGTCGCGAGCTGCGCTCCACTAGTGTGCGGCCCACCATCTCACCTCCGCCGTGGCGTGCATTGCTCCTCGTGCCAGGAAGCGTGCTGGTGGTGGCGTTGCTTCACGTTGCGCACATGGACCTGGTTCTGCTCGCTGCCATGCCGATCGGGTTGGCCATGGTTCTCCCGATCCCATCGACCTTTTTCGTACGAGTGGTGATCGCGGTGGGGGTCTTCTTCTGCGCAAATTGTGCGCTCGCCTGGATGCTGGGGTTGGTTGGAATCCCATTCGACGTTGTCCCTGCTGTCCTCGGCCTGGCTATCCCTCTGACACTAGCCGTGGCCATGGGCTTGCTGACCCCCAAGCTAGGACCCTGGTTCGACGGCGGCGACGCCATCGCCTTCGGCGCCGGCCTGTTTGTCCTGATCGTGCTCTGGCTCCCCGCCGCCCGGGATGACACTGCCACCTTGCTGAGCCGATTGATTGCCAACGGCGAAGACAACGCGGGTCACCTTGGCATAGTGCACGCCATTCTGACTCAGCACGGGCTCCTCTTCGGGCTCGCCGGGCAATGGACCGGACGCCTGCTGGCCGGTCACACAACCTACCCTCCGGGGTTTCACCTCAACGTCGCGCTCGGGGTCTCTGCCCTCGGAAATCTCTTCGGAGCGGCCAACCCCGGGCAACTCGTACAGGGATACTTCTACGCCGCGATTGCTCTGCAGGCGGTTTGGGCTGCCACAACCGTGATGGGAATACGTGCCCTCGGGTCGCTTGGCCGTGTGCCCTCGACCGCGCTGGCCCCGGTGGCCTTTGCCGTCGTGCTCTTCTTCATCTTCGGCCCCCCGGGGGCGCTGCTGAACTGGGGGTTTGCGCCTCAGGCTGCTGCCCTCTGGATGCTTACCCTCGGAATCTTCGCCGCGGCAACATCTGATCTCGACACTCGTCCCGTGGTCCGGCTTTCGCTGGTGCTGCTGGCCATGGTGGGAACGGTGTGGTCGTGGTATCTGGTCGCTCCTGTAGCCGGGGCAGCCGCCCTGGCCATGACCGGGTTACATCGAGGCGCACTGCTCCGCCGTTGGCAGATGACGCTTGCGGTCTGGACTATCGGCCTGGCACTGTCCATGCCGCCAATCGTGATCGGGGTGATCAGCGGCGCCCCGGGCTACATCAATTCGAACGGCGGCGTCTACCAGCTGGACCGGGTTTTCGTCGGCATGCTGGTCCTGGCCGCCCTGCTCTGCGCGCTCCTGCCTGCCCGCCTCCCCGGGCATCGCGGCCGGGTGGTGAACCTCGCCTGCCTGCTGGCCGGGATCGCGCTCGCGTTGGGCGTGCACTGGCTTCAGGTTCGGACCGCCGGGGCCGCCTCCTACTACTACGAGAAGGTCGTATACACGGTCGTGATCGTGTCCGCTCTCGGCGCCGGCGGCTTTCTTCTCGCTGGCTTGTCCGCAGGCCTGGCCATGCTCGAGGTATCCGCCTGGAGACGAGCGTGGCTGGTCCTTGTGTTTGCCGGGCTGATCTGGCTGTCAACAGCCGCGGCCACCACAGCAAATCCTGGACGGCACTACCTCTCAGGGACATGGGTGTTCGGAGACGTCGGGATGATGCACTACCTTTTGGGAGCGGCCCCGCCAGGTGACTCGAGGCAGGTCTTGCTCTGGAGCGACAAGCCTCAGCACGATGACTATCTGGGCTCGCGCGTCGCCGCGGCCCTCTTTCTGCGTAACACGGACCTGCGGAATAACTTCGTGGGCGTCAACGCTTTCATCGAGGACGATCAAAGGCTCCTGCAGTTCCTGCGAGCCTCCCCCTACGACCTGTGGATCATCACACGGGATCCCTCGCTTCGCCTGCGCCTCATGGCCGGAGGATATTCGGCGGCGGACCTGAACCGGATTGTGATCGACACGATCACCGAGCCGGAGGCTGAGACCTCTTCTGGGGTACGACTACGGAGTTATGACTTCTCAACGCGAGGCCTGCTCCCCAGCCTGTTTCGACTGCGTTAGTGATCGATTGATGCCTGTCTGGTCCGGCCGGGTATGGCCCGGTGGCGCGTGTGCGAACATTTGTCCCGCAGTGGTTTACGGAAAGCCGGCGACGGCTCGAGCCAAGCGTGGCGAGTCACCAGGGGAATGACCGGATAGCGAAGACGACAAGTCCTCGCCCTGACGACCTTCCCGACGAAGTGCGAGGCGGCGGTCGCGATCCGGTTCGCCGCCTAGGGCCACCGCCGACCGGTAGGGCCGTTATACGGGTATCAATCCTGGTAGCCGGGACCGCAGTGGTCGCGGCTTTGCTGCACGTCGCGCACCTGGACGTGATGCTGCTCGCGTCGATACCGATTGCGCTTGCCCTGCTGGTCCCGATCAGCTCCACTTTTTTCGTGCGCCTGGTCATCGGCATAAGCATTACTTTCTGTACCAATTTCCTTGTCGCCTGGTTGCTCGGTCTGGTTGACATCCCATTCGTCCCGGTGTCGGCGGTGCTATTCCTGGCGCTTCCCATGGCATTCGGGCTTTCGATGGGATGGCTCAGGCCTAGGCTCGGTCCGCTGCTCGATGGCGGCGACGCCGTCGCCCTTCTCTGCGGCCTGTCCGTGCTGGTGCTTCTCTGGCTCCCTGCCGCAGGGGATGATGCTGCCACCATGCTGAGCCGCCTGGTTGCCATGGGCGAGGACAATGCGGCCCATCTCGGGATCGTGCAGGCGATCGTGATTCAGCATGAACTCCTATTCGGCGAGGCTCAGCGGTGGAGCGGGCGATTGCTCCCTGGCCACACCGCGTATCCTCCCGGCTTACACGTCAACGTCGCCCTGGTGGTGTCGGCTCTCGAGAATTTCTTCGGGACGCCAAATCCCAGTCAACTCGTGCGGGCCTACTTCTACGTAGCGATCGGCCTGCAGGCGATCTGGGCGGCGACCACCGTGATGGCGATCAGGGCTGTCGGGTCAATTCGCCGGGCACCGACCGGTGTCCTGGCCCTGGTCGGCTTTGCCGCGGTTCTCTTCTTCCTGTTCGGACCGCCGGCAGACCTGCTGAACTGGGGCTTCCAGTCGCAGGTCGCCGCGCTCTGGATGCTTGTGCTCGAGCTCTACCTCGTCGCCACCGCTGACCTGGACGGCCTCCCAGTACTCAGGCTTTCGCTGGTGCTGCTCGCTATGGTGGGAACCACCTGGTCCTGGTATCTGGTCTCTCCAGTGGCATGGGTGGCCGCCCTGACCGGGACCTGGCTCGTTCGGCGGGCGCTGATAATGCGCTGGAGACTGACGCTCGGGGCCTGGGTGGCGGCGGGCATCGCGTCTCTGCCGCCCCTTCTCTACGGCGTTGTCAGCGGCGCCCCCGGCTACATCAACGCGTCAGGCGGTGTGTATCAGCTCGATCGAGTACTCATCGCCATGCTGTTGCTGGCAGCTCTCACGTCGGTGGTCCTGCCCGACCACTTGCGCGGCCGGCCGGGGCTGCTGACCACACTGTCGTCTCTGGTGGCCGCCGGCCTCTTTGCCCTCGGCCTGCACTGGTATCAAACTCATACGGCGGGAGCAGCGTCCTACTTCTATGAGAAGCTGCTATATACCCTGGTCGCGGTGGCCGCCGTGGCCGCCGGCGCTACGGCCGCCGATGGCCTTTCCCTGGTAGCCAGGTTGAACATATCCACCTGGAGGAGGGTGGCCATGGGCCTGGCGGCGGCCGGGGTGCTGTGGCTGTCGACCGCCGTGGCGACGACCGCCAATCCTGGAAGGCATTACTTGACGGGAACCCGACGCTTTCCGGACGTGGGAGCCATGCACCACCTGCTGGTCACCAGTCCTCCGCCTGACCTGACGCAGGTGCTGTTCTGGGGCAGCCTGGAGCCACAAATCTACGGGCATGACTATCTCGCTTCCCGGTTCGCCGCGGCGATCTATCTGCGAAACACGGACCTGAGGAATGACTTCATGGCCGCCAGCGCCTTCCATCAGGACGACCTCGCGATGCTCGACATGTTGCGGGCTTCACCTGATCCGCTGCTGATCATCACTCGAGACGCGAGTCTTCGTGAGCGGCTCATGGCGCAGGGATATACACCCGCGGACATGGACAGGATCACGATCGACATGCTTGCCGAGCCTCTGACCGAGTCTTCCGGGAGCAGCCTGAACTTCGATATCTCGCCGCGCGGCCTGCTGCCCAGTCTGTTTCGACCCCGCTAGCCTTCTGCCTCAACGCCAGGCGTGGAATACGAACCGGCTGATCATGAAGATCCTGCGGTTGCTCACGGTCTGCTTGACCGAGCGAGCGATTGCCCGGGGCGCGGCCAGCTTCGAATGCACCTTCACGGTTCGAAACCCGACCGTATGCAGCATTGCCTTCACGGCTGCCGGGTTGGGGCCCCACCAGTTGGTGGCGTCGCCGGCAGCTTCGGAACCGGGATAGAAAGCCATCAACGGTTTGCGGAACCAGGTCATGTCGACCCCGGTCTCCAGGATCAACTGCTTGCCGGTAACGCTCGCCACGTGTTCGAGGGCGAGCAGGGGATGGGGCATGTGATAGAGGACGCCGAGAAAGAGCACCAGGTCGAAGACGCCAACCGTCTCGGGCGACAGGTCCAGCACTCCGATCTCCTTGCTCTCGACCCTGGAATGGCGGACGCTGTGAACCAGGTCGAAACCCGCCTTCGTCCCCCAGCCCGGCCCACTCCAGCAGAAGTCATCCGTGGCCAGCACTCGCCGGGCGCCGCGCCGCTCCGCCTCGTACGAGAAGAAGCCATCCCAGGCGCCGATGTCGAGGACGCTCACCCCGCTCAGGTCGTCGGGCATCCCCAGAGTCGCGAGCTTTTCCGGAGTGTTGTCTTCGCCGGGGGTGACTATGCCATTGCCCAGGTCGATGCGGTGAAACCACCTGACCCGGGCGACCTCGCGCAGGATCTCGTCTGGAGTCATGGTGACCACGTCCCGTCTATTCTCCTGAATCCTCGCTGGACTATCCTGTGACGCGATGCTCGATGGATCACTGAGCCTGGTCATCCCAGCGCACAATGAGTCCGAGAACATCGGGCCGATCGTCCGGCAGTGCGCCGAAACCCTCCCCCGGCTGGCTCCCGGGTACGAGATCGTGCTGGTCGATGACGGAAGCACGGACGAGACAGTCGCAGTTGCGCGAAAAGCACTCGGCACGGAGGTCGCCCGGCTGCGCGTCGTCCGCCACGAGCGCAAGTCGGGATATGGCGTGACCGTGCTCGACGGCCTCAAGGCGGCCACGGGCGATTACATCGCGTTCATGGATGGCGATGGCCAGTTCGATATCGAGGACCTGGGAAGGCTGGTCGCGCTGATGCCTGCGGCCGACCTCGCCACGGGCTGGCGGCAGAAGCGAGCCGATCCGTGGTTTCGTCTGTTCGTCGCCGGCGTGTTCAACGTCCTGGTGCGGCTCCTCTACGGCGTCCGCTACCGGGATGTGGACTGTGGCCTGAAGCTGATGCGGCGCGTGGTGTTCGAGAACGCGTCGCCGCTGCTTGCCCGGTCAGCCTTGCTCAACACCGAGCTCTATTACAAGACGGCGCGCAACGGGTTTCGGATCGCCCAGGCGCCCGTCCCGCATTATCCCCGGCTCAAGGGGGTACGGTCCGGGGGCCGGCTCATCCCGATCCTTCGGGCGATCCGCGACCTGGTCCGGCTTCGGCTGCGGCTGGCTCGCGAGTGGCGGCCTCGCCCCGCCTCGGAGCCTGCGCCCGCTTCGCAAAGCTGACGTAGGTTTCGCGCAGCCCGTCCTCGAGCGCGGTTTTGGGTGACCAGCCGAGGACCTTCTCTGCCTTGCGCACGTCCAGGTAGGTATCGCGAACCTCTCCCGGGCGCGCGGGCACGTATTCGGGCTGCAACCCCGCACCCCGACCCTCCCCCAGAGGGGAGGGAGTGGCGAACTGAATCAGCTGTTTGACGATGGCGTTGACGCTCGTCGCCCGGCCGGTGCCGATGTTGATCGCTCCGGTCGCGTGGCTGGCCAGGGCTCGCAGGTTGGCGTCGACGACGTCGGCGACGAAGACGAAGTCGCGGGTCTGCTCGCCATCGCCGCGGACCTGGGGTGCCTGGCCGGCGAGCAGGCGCTCGCAGGTGATCGCGACGACGCCGGCCTCGCCTGTGCCGTCCTGGAAAGGACCGTACACGTTCGAGTAGCGCAGCGCCAGGGTGGGCAGATGAAAGGTCCGGCTGAACAGCCCGAGGTAGCCTTCGCCCGCCAGCTTGGCCGCGCCATACGGCGAAAGCGGCCTGGGCGCGGTCCGCTCCGCCGCCGGCAGGTGGGCAGCCCGGCCATAGATGGCACCGCCTGACGAGGCAAACACGAAGCGCCTGCAGCCGGCATCGGCGCAGGCTTTGAGCATGGCCACGGTGCCGACCACGTTGACCTGCGCGTCGCCGGCCGGGTCACGGACGGAACGGGAGACGCCGCCCTGGGCGGCAAGATGAAGGGCGAGCTGCGGCCGGAACCCGGCCACGGCGGCAGCGGCTTG
>Ga0066691_10000916_pt1 | contig 10829 bp, 9 predicted proteins | sample GraSoiAngelo_140_FD_66671 | JGI IMG/M metagenome (GOLD analysis project Ga0066691, IMG submission 66671) | Grasslands soil microbial communities from the Angelo Coastal Reserve, California, USA - 14_0929_12_30cm | ecosystem: Environmental > Terrestrial > Soil > Grasslands | place: USA... | reverse complement strand
GTATCGCGGCAGAAGGGGCAGGGCAGTTCGCTTCCTGTTTCCGCGATCTGCCGCAGGCTGCTCATCGCTTCGCCCACCAGCGCTACCGGCGGCACGCCCAGATGCGACGCCAGCGAGCGGTTCGTTCGAACGATCTTCCACGCACGATCGTGCACCACGATGTAGTCGCTGATCGCGTCGATGTCTTCCACCCACTGCCGTTTCGAACGCTCCAGTTGCGAAAACCGTCTGAAGTTCTCCAGCGACAGCGCTGCATGGCTCGCCAGCGCATGCAGCAGCCTCTTTTCGTCCCCATCCAGCCCCTTTCGCTTTCGAATCAGGCAAAGTGTTCCCAGCCGTTCGTTGTCGCTTCCCGCGATGCGCACGAACACCGCCACTGCTGCCGCTCCTTCAAACGTTGCTGCGATTTCCTTCGGAACAGCCCGTGCGTCCACTTCATTCCGGCTTTCCCGCGCACTCGCAATCAACCACTCTTCGCAGGCGCTCCAGGTCGCCCCGTTTGTTCTTTTCGCGGAGTGCAGTTCCGTTTCGCGCCCGCGATAAACGGCCACTCCTCCCCAGATGGCATCCAGCATCCGCGTGGCTCGCAGTGCAAACTGTTCTAGAAAGCCTGGCAGGTGGCGCGACTGTGCCGCCTCGACCGCGAGTTCCATCAATTCTTCCGCGTGTTTCGAAATGGGCGGTGGCGCCGGCGGCTTTGCACTACGCCGAAGGGAGCTTCTAGACGCAATCGTTTTTGGTGCACGCATCGCTGGATGAGGTGGCCGATTGTCTCAGTTTGTGAGACGCCTGACTCTACACCCTACCTATTAGTCTCAATCTGAGTCAACCATGCGCTTGCGGTGTGTAGCCAATCTGTCCACAACGCCGACTCCTCTTGCCGTCTCAGGCTGAGACCCTTGGCCTTTTAGGCCACCCTGACTGAGACGATTACGCTTCGAGAAAATGTATTCCTGCGCTCCGCAAAAATTGGCTAAACCTCTCAGAGTCTGTTAGTTGCGACTCCTCCGAGGCGCTGCACACCGCTGATGTCGAGGTTCAATTCCATGGCACTCGACGTGCCCTCTCTCCTGCGGGGCATCTCCCAATCCTAGGAGGAGTAGTGTCCATGACTATCAGTGGGTGGGCGAAGTTTGCTGTGACTGCCACAGTAGCGGTCCTTCTCGCGGCGGCCTCTGCGTTTTCGCAGACGGGCTCAACCGACGAGACCAAACGGAAAGTAAAATCCAAGACCATGCCTTCCTATCCTGAGCTCGCCCGTCGCATGAACGTCAGCGGCAAAGTAAAAGTCGAAGTTGTAATCGCTCCGGATGGACGCGTGAAAACTACCCGTGTTGTTGGTGGCCACCCCTTGCTGGTGCAAACGTGCCAGGACGCGCTGAAGGAATGGAAATTTGTGCCCGCGTCGGAAGAGACCACTCAGATTGTTGAATGTGAGTTTCACAACTAGGGGAACCAGACGGAGAGCATTGAATTTGGCATGAGTGGCCGGCTTCGGGCCGCAGTGCCGCGGGGAGTGGAGGCATTTTGCAATGACCATCGGAAAAAAACTTTACCTGGGCTTTGGCCTGATCCTGGTTTTCTTGTCGGTGTTGTTCATCGTGAACATCATCGCCGGCTTTAAGGAGCGCTCGGCGCGCGCCGATGCCACCGCGGCTCTCGAAAGCGTTCGCACCGTCGAATCGGTGCGCTACCAGATCATGCTGAATCGCCTCAACATGAATAATTTCCTTCTCAGCGGCGATCCCCGCGACGAGGAAAAGGTCACTAAAGGCCTCACCGATATCGTTGACCTCGTCAAACGCGGAGAATCCCAAGCTAACAGTGAAGCCGTCCGCACCGCGCTTATCCAGGTGGAAAGCACCGAAGCGAGCTGGGCGGACAATTTTGCGAAGCCGCTCATGGCCAAGCGCCATCAAGTCGATTCCGGAGACGCAACGGTTTCCGACCTGCAAATCTTCTACTTGCAGAAAGATCCCGCTTCCTGGCTCACGAAATCTTCCTCGGTCCTGGATCAAAGCAACACCGGAATTAACAAGTTCCTCGAAGAAACGTCCGTTTCTGCCAGTCGAATGAGCACTTTCAGCACTTGGGTGACTACCTTCGGAACTCTCGTCGCCCTTTTGGCGGGAGGTTTCATCGCCGTCTATACGGCTAGGTCTATCACGGAACCCCTGACGCACCTCATCACCGTCGCCCGGGAAATCGGTGATTCCGGCGATCTCGATCAGAACATTGACATTCACCGCAACGATGAAATCGGAGCCCTCGCCACGACCTTCAACAATATGGTGGCCTACCTCAAGGAGATGGCTGGCGTTTCCATGGCGGTTGCCGAAGGGGACCTCACCGTGGAGGTCGTGCCGCGCTCCAAGCGCGACACTCTCGGCAACGCCTTTCTCCGCATGTCCCATGGCTTGCAGGAGCTGGTCCGCACCACGCGCGATTCCGCCGGGCAGGTCTCTGCCGGCTCCAATCAGGTTGCTGGCGCTGCCGATGAATCCGCCAAGGTCAGCGTTCAGGCTTCCTCCGCCATCGAAGAAGTAACCAGCACCATGCACGAGATGAGCATTAACGTGCAGAACGTCGTCAAGAATACTCAGGTCCAGGCTTCCAGCGTCGCGGAGACATCTGCGTCCATCGACCAGATGGTCACTTCCATTCAACGAGTCGCCGATACCGCCAAAGTTCTTCTGGACATCGCCAACCGTTCCCGCGAGGAAGTGGTCACCGGCATTCAGACCATGGAAAAGACGACCGACGGCCTCAATCGCACCAACCAGGCCATTCAGTCTTCCGCGGAAATCATCAACATCCTCGGCCATCGCGCCGATGACATTGGGAAAATCATCGAAGTCATCGATGACTTGGCCGAACAGACCAACCTGCTCGCCCTCAACGCCGCCATCGAGGCTGCCCGCGCCGGCGAGCACGGTCTCGGGTTCGCGGTGGTTGCCGACGAAGTCCGCAAGCTCGCTGAAAAGTCCACGCAGTCCACCAAGGAAATCGCCGACCTCATCCAGAGCATTCAGCGCGAAGCACGCCAGGCCGTCGAAAACATGGAGCGCAGCACCCGCATCGTTGAAGAGGGCTTGAGCCTTGGCAACGATCTTGGCTCCGCGCTGCACAAAATTTCCAACGTCGTCACCGAAGTTTACAAGTTTTCTCAGGAAATCGGTGCGGCCACCAACGAACAGTCCGTTGGCTCCGCGCAAATTGCCAAAGCCACCAGCCGCCTCACGGAAATCACCCAGGAGATTAACTCCGCCGTCGAAGAGCAGGCCTCCGGCGCCCAGGCCGTCGTTCGCGCCATGGACAAAATGCGCGAGCTGGTCCAGCAGTCCGCTTCCAGTTCCACCGAACTTTCCGCTGCTGCGGAGCAGATGCTGAAGCTTTCCCGCAATCTGCTGGACAGCATGGACCGTTTTGTTCTGGACCGTACTGCTCCGGCGCACTTTCACCGCGGGGATGCGCCCCGGCAGCGTCGCGGATCGGAATCGCGCCGTGATCAGGAACTCGAATACGCCGAAGTGACGCGCTCATAGGAGGCAGGGGCCCTCTCGATGGAAAAGGATCTGCACATTGTAGGTTTCAGGATCGGCAATGAAACGTACGGCGTTCGAATCGGCTCCGTGCGCGAAATTGTCCGCGTCCCCGAAATCACTTCCGTTCCTAGTGCCCCGGATCTCATCGAAGGCGTGATCAACCTCCGCGGAAAAATCATTCCGGTGATGGATCTACGCAAGCGTTTCGGTCAGACCGAAATCATTTCGGACAAGAAGAATCGCATCCTCGTCGTTGAGCTGGAAAACAAATTGATCGGCCTCATCGTCAACGCCGCTTCCGAAGTCCTGAAGATCCCGCCGTCGGAAGTCGATTCCCCCGGCTCGGTCTTCGCGGAAGGCGAATCCAGCTACGTCACCGGAGTTGGAAAACTAAAAGGCCGTCTCATCATCCTGCTGGACATCGCCAAATTGCTGCAGCATCCGGAGTACAAACGACTCGAGGAGGCCGCGGAACCCGTCGTCACCGCAAAGTAGCCCTGCTTTCGGTCTGTTCCGAAAGCGGGATGAACTGCCGGTCCCCCGCATTCAATCTCTATGGGAACGATCACCGCCCAGATCCAACTCACCGAAGCCGAGCTGAAACTCTTGCAGACTCTCGTCTATCAGGAATGCGGCATGTTTTTCGATGAGCGCCGCTCGCATTTCCTGAAGGATCGGTTGCAGCGCCGCCTCAAGGCCTGTCAGCTCGATTCCTTCTACGCCTACTATCGTCTGCTGACCAGCAGGGAAGGCCGCGCGGAGCTCGCTCTTCTCCTCGAAAACCTGACCGTCAACGAAACCAGTTTCTTTCGAAATCGCCCCCAGCTCGATCTGTTGCAAAAGTCCGTTCTCGAAGAAATTCTCCGTCGCAAACAAGAGCGCCGCGATTACACCCTTCGTGTCTGGAGCGCCGGATGCTCCTCCGGACAGGAGCCTTACACCGTCGCCATTTTGATTTGTGATGCGCTGGCCTACTACTACTTGCGCAATCCGCTTCCGTTTGAAATGCCTTCGCCGAAACCTTTGATCCCGCCGCCCTGGAAAGTCGAAATCGTGGCTTCGGACATCAGCTACGCCAGTCTTCGCGTTGGACAGGAAGGCCTTTATACCGATCAGCAGATGGAGCCTGTCGACTACACCTGCCGGCTGCGTTATTTCGAAAAGTCCGGCGCCAAGTACGCCATCAAGCCGCAGCTCAAGGAACTCGTCCAGTTCGACTTTCACAACCTGAAAACGGAATTCTTGCCGCGCCGCAACGACATCATCCTTTGCCGCAACGTCATGATCTATTTCGACGAAGCCGAGCAAAAGCGTTTGATTGAAAAATTCTGGCACTGCTTGAATCCGGCGGGCTATCTCTTCGTCGGCCATGCGGAAAGTCTCTTCGGGCTCTCGCAAAAATTCCGCATGCTCCATGAGAACAACGGCACGGCCTATCAGCGCAACGAGGTCAGTTCGTGAAACGTCCTCCCGAGGATCGCGGCGGTGAGTTGCGCGCTCTCTTCTTTGAGAGCGCGAACGAACTGCTCCAATCGCTCAATGAGGCGGGACTCGAGCTCGAATCGCGTCCCAGCGATGAGCAAGTGATCCGCCGTGTTCGCCGCGCCGTGCACACTCTCAAGGGTGATTCTGCGGCTTGCGGTTTTCATAAGCTGAGTGAACTTGCCCACGAACTCGAGGACGTGCTCACCCCGCAGGTGGCGGAGGCCTGCGGCGGGGAACTCGCTGAACTTGTTCTCGCCGCCGCCGATAGTTTCGGCGCCATGCTTGCCGCCTATCAGCGGAACGTGGATCCGCCCCCCGTCGAAGCTCTTCATGCCCTGATCAAGCGGCTGTTGGAGGTCCCCGCCTCGCCGGAGAATTCCCCCGTGGTCGTGGTCCAGTTGCCCGCTCAATTTGCCTGGACCGAATACGAGCAACTCATGATTTCGGAAGCGGTCCATCGCGGCGAAGCGGTTTACAACATCGCTTTGCGCATTGACCCGGACAGCCTGATGCGCGCCGCCGCTTTCCAGCTCATTCGAAACGTTCTTCATGGAAGCGGCACGGTCATCGCCCTGCGTCCCGAAGACAATCTTGCCGCTGCGAGCGTCGAAATTGTCGAGGCCGCTCTCGCGAGTTCGCAATCCGTCGAAAGATTGAAGCAACGCTGCCGCATCCCTTCCATCGTTTCCGACGTGCGCATCGAGTTTGCTGCGACGGCGGAAACCTCCGAGCATGAATTGTTGGGTGACGTCCTGGAAGCGCAGGCGGCAAACTTCGTGGCCGGCGCTGCTGAAAACGGCCTCGCAACGAAGGCCTCCACCCCGGGTTCAGCCGCGGCTGCCGTGTCCGAAGCCACTCTCCGCGTGGAGGCTACGCGTATTGACGCCGTCATGAATCTCGTCGGTGAATTGATCATCGGCAAGTCCATGCTCAATCGCACGCTCTCGGAGTTCGATCAGAAGCATGCCCGCGACCCTCTGCGTGCCAAGCTTGCCGACGCCATGGCCTTTCAGGCGCGCATCCTCGACGAACTTCACAAATGCGTTCTGAAGATTCGCATGGTGCCTGTGGAACAGCTATTTCGACGTTTTCCGCGCGTCGTTCGCGACGTCGCGAAGCAGTGCGGCAAAGACGTGGCTCTCGAAGTGTCCGGCCAGAACACCGACCTCGACAAAAGCATCCTCGATGCTCTCGCCGAGCCGCTCATGCATATCGTGCGCAATTCCGTCGATCATGGCATTGAGCCGGCCGACGAACGATTGACTGCCGGAAAGCCCGCCCGCGGCACCATCTATCTCAACGCCTATCATCAGGGCACTCAGGTCGTCATTGAAGTACGCGACGATGGTCGCGGCATCGATCTTGCCCGGCTCCGCGCACGCGCCGTCGAGACCAAACTTTTGAAACCCGAAGAAGCCCAGCGACTCTCCGAGCAGGATGCTCTCAATCTTATTTTTGAATCAGGTTTGAGCACCGCTTCGGAAGTCACGGAAGTTTCGGGACGCGGTATTGGTATGGACGTCGTTCGAACCGTCCTCGATCGCCTCAAGGGCACGGTCCAGGTTTCCTCGAAAAAGGGCCAGGGCTCCACGTTTCAGCTTCGCGCACCGCTTACCCTCGCCAGCATTCAAACGCTGCTCTTCCGCGTGGGTGGCCGCTTGTTCGCGGTGCCGCTTTCCTCCGTCGTGGAAATCTCGCGCATCGCGGACCATGAAATCCATCGCGTGGACCAGCGTGAGGTCCTTCGTCTCCGCGACCAGATTCTCACGCTGGTCCGTTTGGACGAGCTCAGCCGCCTGCGCAGCATCGATACGCAGCCCGTTAAGAAAAAGCATTTCGTCGTCGTCATCGGCGCGGCCGAAAAACGTTTTGGTCTCCTTGTTGATAGCCTCGTTGGAGAAGAAGAGTTGGTCATTAAGGCGCTCCCCGCAGAAATCATATCCAGCGACTTGGTCAGTGGTGCGTCCATCCTCGGCGATGGCACCGTTGTTCTCATTTTGAATGTGCCTGCAGTTCTGTCGCGCCTCTCACGCGCAAATCCACTGGGAGCCATCGCATGACAGAACGTATTCGAGTCCTCGTCGTTGACGATTCCGCGCTGATGCGGAAATTGATTCCCGCGATTCTCGCGCGCGATTCTTCCATAGAAGTCGTCGGAACCGCGATGGACGGCGCATTTGCTTTGAAAAAAATTGAAGAACTTAAGCCGGATGTCGTGACCCTCGATCTGGAAATGCCGCGCATGGACGGAATGGAAACGCTGCGCTTGATCATGGGACGCGCGCCCATGCCGGTCATTTTGTTCAGCACGCATTCGAAAGAAGGCGGTTACGCCACTTTCAAAGCCCTCGCGCTCGGCGCCGTCGATTTTGTCACCAAGCCGAAAGACGCCGCCGCGGGCCGCCTCGAAGAAATCGCCGATCAGTTGATCGCAAAAATCAAAGTGGCCAAGCGTGCGGCCGGCCGCAAGCTCCCTCCTGCCATCGTCGCCGACGATCTGCCCATCCGAAAAAAGGGAAACCGAGCGGCGCTGCCGCCGCGACGCGTTATTGCCATCGGAATTTCCACTGGCGGCCCGAACGCGCTGCAATTTGTTTTGTCGCAAATTCCCGCGGATTTTCAATCCACCATCGTGATCGTGCAGCACATGCCCGAAGGATTCACGGAAATGTTTGCGAAGCGCCTCGATGAGTGCTGCGCCCTCGAAGTTCACGAAGCGCGCTCGGGAGATCTTTTGATCGCAGGACGCGTGCTCATCTGCCCGGGAAATCGCCATATGATGGTTCGCCGCATGCCGCGCGGAGACATGGCCGTACTTTCCGATGGCCCGCCGGTGAATGGACATCGTCCGTCGGCCGATGTTTTGTTCCATTCCGTGGCGCAGGAATTTGGGCTTACCGCCGTCGGGCTTTTGATGACCGGCATGGGCGATGACGGTGCGGAAGGTCTCGGCGCGATGAAAGCCGCGGGTGGAATGACCATCGCGCAGAGCGAAGATACCTGCGTCGTGAGCGGGATGCCGCGGGCGGCGATTCTCAAGGGATATGCGAACAAGATTATTCCGCTCGACGGGCTTGCCACTTTTTTGACGAACCAGTACGGCGCGGAACGGCACGCTGCAGTACAAGGCGCGGCGGAAAAAATTGAAAAGAACGACAAGAACGACAAAGTTGAAAAGATTCCAGTTTCTTCCCAGCGCTCGTGAAGACGCGCGCCGGGATAAGGAGAAGTCCATGAAACCATTTGCCGCTCTACTGCGAAAAGACAATCAGCCGGTCCGCTACCTGGTGGTGGACGATTCCGTCTTCGCGCGCAAGAACCTCATCAAGATGATCGAGCAGTTCGGCGGCGAAGTGGCCGGCGAAGCGGGCGACGGCTTGACGGCCATCGCGGAATTCAACCGCGTCAAGCCGGACATCGTGCTCATGGACATCACCATGCCGCAGATGGAAGGCATCGAGGCGGTGGAGCGCATCGTGCGGCAACATGCCGACGCGCGCATCGTCATGGTCTCGTCCGTCGGATACCAGGAAAACATTCTGGCGGCGCTGCAGAAAGGCGCGAAACACTTCGTGCAGAAGCCGGTGAAGCCGGAAGTGTTGTACGAAATTCTCCGGTACGTGCTCAGTGACGATCCCAACGCTACCGGCGCGCCGGTGGCGCTCGCAGGAGAACACCGCTCATGAGAATGGAACTGATCCAGCCGTTCATCAACGCCGCGGATGCGGTTTTCGCGGAGTCTTTGCAGGCGCCAACGAAAATCGTGGACCTGGCGATGGAGGAAGACGCGTATCGCCGGAAGGGTGTGGCGGCGCTCATCGCCATCAAAGGAGACATTGAAGGGCGCGTGATTTTGGATTTGTCGCCGGAAGTGGCGATCAAAGTGGCCAGCCAACTCGCGGGCGCGGAAATTCCGTCGAGCGAGCAGGTAGTGCGGGAAACGGTTTGCGAGCTGGCGAACATGGTCATCGGAAATTCGGTGACGCTGCTGAACGACCAGGGGTTTCACTTCAAAGTGTTTCCGCCGGAAATCCACATGAACGATGAAGGGCTCGGCGGAAGCGCGGACACGGAAGCGCTGGTGATCTGCATCGAGACGCCGTGCGGCGAAATTTACCTCAACATTGCCATGCACTATTTGCATCGGCGACGGAATGAGCGGAATGCGGTTCCGGCGTTGGATTGAAGAGACAGTGACTGGTGGTTCGTGACTGGTGACTCGTGACCGGTGACTGGTAAAATCGGCCCTCTGCAAACGTTTGATCCTTATTGAGATCCTGCCGGAGTTAAAGTAATTCTTTAAGAATTTCTGAACGCCACCCCCTACACCCCCCATCCGATGCATGAATGTCAAAACAAAGGGCTTGTGAAATGGGCAATTTGTAAGTGGTTGAAAAGAAAGGTCACGTGGAGGGAAGGAGGTTAAGATCTGAAGGTTGAAAGTTGAAGGGGAAAGAATGGGATTCAACGTAGAGACGCCGAGATCGCAGAGGAAGCGCGAACGACAGGAGTGAGTTCCAGAACGGGAATTGTTGCTACACACCCCGGTTGTTTTCGTATGAGTGGCAAATGCAGGACTTAAAGTATTTGTGTTTTCAGTGATTTGCTGGCGACTCGTATGAGTGTCGAACAAAGGACTTACAGAGAGAGGGAGGCGGAAGAACAGGGAGACAGCGGCCAGGGTGTGGCGAGTAGATCGCAGGCGAGGATTTTGATTGGCAAACATATCAAAGGATAGCACAGAAGTACACTGCGTGTCAATTACTTTCTACATATCATTCGAACGGGGCGGTAAAGTGTTGAACGATTGAGAGTTGGACAGATTAGGATTGCTCGCCGGGAATCAGAAATCGGACACTGACGTAATCGGAGCGATCAAAGTGGGAGGATCGAGGAAAGACAAAAGCCCCGCCCTCCAAAACCGAGGGCAGGGCACCCAGATTCCTCTCACCTCATTGAGCCTGGCCACCCGTCCACCCGAAATCGTCTCATCCTTTAAGGGTTTGCGATGCGCCGAGCACGCGCGAAGTAACCGGGATTCTGGCGTTGGGTTGACTACTATTCTACCCGTCGTTATACTTCGCCGCAGTCGGGCGAGGGCCTCCGATACCTAGCCCGATCAACACGGGACCTGCCGATGCATACAGCCATATCAAAAAGTGAAGGAGGCGAGCATTGAACAACATCGTTCTAGTCCACGGTGGCTTTGTGGACGGCGCCGGATGGGAAGGCGTCTACAAGATCCTGAAGAGAGACGGCTACAAGGTCAGCGTCGTTCAGAATCCGACGATATCGTTGGAAGACGACGTTGCGGTTACCAAGCGAGTTCTTGCAACGCAGGACGGACCTACAATTCTCGTTGGCCATTCCTATGGCGGAGCGGTGATCACCGAAGCCGGAAACCACCCAAACGTTTCAGCCCTCGTATACATCGCCGCCTTCGCTCCAGACAAGGGCGAGTCGGTGGGAACGCTTATTAAAGATCCGCCGCCCGGCGCGCCCGTACCTCCGATACTACCGCCGCAAGACGGCTTTTTGTTTCTCGACAAGGCGAAGTTCCCCGCCTCTTTCGCGGCCGACGTAGAGGCAGAAAAAGCTGAGTTCATGGCCGATTCCCAAGTCCCGTGGGGCATGGGGGCCATTAGCGGCGCGATCAGCGAACCGGCGTGGAGAACCAAGCCGAGCTGGTACCTGGTCACCACCGAGGACAAGATGATCCCACCTGACGCCCAGCGTGCCATGTCCAAGCGGGCCGGTTCGACGGTCGTTGAGGTCAAGGGCAGCCATGCCATCTACGTA
>Ga0066691_10000913_pt1 | contig 10831 bp, 10 predicted proteins | sample GraSoiAngelo_140_FD_66671 | JGI IMG/M metagenome (GOLD analysis project Ga0066691, IMG submission 66671) | Grasslands soil microbial communities from the Angelo Coastal Reserve, California, USA - 14_0929_12_30cm | ecosystem: Environmental > Terrestrial > Soil > Grasslands | place: USA... | reverse complement strand
CCTGACGGATGCGCCGCCGGGAGCCGGCGTCACGACTGGGCCGGAGCGGGCACGACACGAGCCAATCTCACCGGCAGACACGCGCGTCGAGCTTGAGCAGCTGGGAGACGAGTCCATCGCGGTGGTGCGCATCAGGGGACCTCTCGACCGATTCTCCAGTCCGCGCATCAAGAACATCCTGGATCGGGCGATGGAGGCAGGCGTCAACGCCTTGGTGATCGACCCGAGCGGAGTGATGTCGGTTGACAGCTCCGGCGTCGGGATCCTCGTTGGCACGCTGAAGCGTGCTCGTCGGGAGGGCGGTGGCCTTCGCCTCGCGGGCGAGAACACCAAGCTGACGACCATCCTGCGGATGATGTCGCTGGACCAGATGTTCCCGACCGACAGCAGCGTGCCGGACGCGATCACGCACTTCCGCAGCGAGACTTCCTGAGTCCTATAGTCGCCCCATGAGGGCGCTGACGGTTACCGAGCTGACCGGACCGGCCGGCGTGCACGTCAAAGAGGCTCCCGATCCCGCGCACGGTGACGGTGTCCTCGTCGACGTGCGAGCGGTCGGCATCAGCTTTCCCGACCTGCTGCGAAGCCAGGGGCTGTACCAGGAAAGGTCGGAGCCGCCGTTCATCATCGGCAGCGAGTTCGCCGGCGTCGTCTCCGCCGCCCCCCACCCCTCCGGCTTCTCTCCGGGAGAGCGGGTCGCGGGGATCGCCGCCGAGGCGGCGGCGGAGCGGGTCGCCTGCTCCGCCGACGACCTGGTGAGGCTCCCCGACTCGCTGAGCTTCGAGCAGGGTGCCGCCCTGGTGCTCAACTACGAGACCGCCATCGTCGCCCTCGAGGTACGCGGGCGGATGCGGGCCGGCGAGACGGTGCTTGTGCACGGAGCCGGCGGCGGCACCGGTACCGCCGCGATCCAGGTCGCACACGCCCTGAGCGGCACCGCGATCGGGGTCGTGTCCAGCGACGACAAGGAGCGAGCCGCCAGGGAGGCGGGCGCGGACCACGTCCTCCGGAGCAGCGGGCCCTGGAAAGACGAGGCCCTCTCCCTCACCGGCGGCCGCGGCGTCGACCTGGTCTTCGACCCGGTGGGCGGCGACCGCGTCCTCGACACCATGCGCAGCCTGGCCCCCGGCGGCCGCTGGCTGGTCATCGGCTTCGTGGGCGGCGCCATCCCGCAGGTACCGCTGAACCGCGTCCTCCTGCGCAACATCGACGTCGTGGGCGCCTACTACGGCGGCTACGTGCAGGCTCGGCCGGGCGCCCGGCTCGAGATCCACAGGCGGCTGCTGGAGATGCTCGAAGCAGGACACATCGACCCGGTCGTCGGCCCCGTCCACGACCTCGACCAGGGGCAGGAGGCGCTCAGCGCGCTGGCGGATCGCCGAGCCGCAGGCAAGGTCGTGATCCGCCTTGCCTGAGAAGTAGCCCGTGATGGAGCTCCGCGGCAGCGTGGTGGTCGTGACCGGAGGCGGCAACGGGATCGGGGCCGCCCTCTGTCGCCGGTTCGCCGCCGAGGGGGCGGGTGTCGTCGTCGCCGACCTCGACGGGAATGCGGCGCGGGCGGTGGCCTCGGAGATCGGCGGAGAAGGGCGCACGCTCGACGTCACCGACCAGGGCGCGGTCGCGGGCCTGGTGGCGGACGTCGTGGGCGAGCGAGGACGGATCGACCTCTACTGCTCGAACGCCGGCATCGCCCTCGGGACGGGCCCCGAGACCCCCGACCAGGACTGGCGGCGGATCTGGGACGTCAACACCATGTCGCACGTCCTCATGGCCAGGCACGTCGTGCCCGCGATGCTCGAGGCCGGGGGCGGCTACCTGCTGGGCACCATCTCCGCGGCGGGCCTGCTCAACGCCATGACCTCGGCGCCCTACGGGATGACGAAGGCGGCCGCCCTCTCGTTCTTCGAGTGGCTGGCGATCGCGTACGGCGATCGCATCCGCGTCTCATGCCTCTGCCCCCAGGGGGTCCGGACACGGATGCTCGAGCTCGACGAGGGCATGGGCGCGCTGCTCCGAGAGAGCGCGCTGACCCCCGAGCAGGTCGCCGGATCGGTGGTGGCCGGCCTCCGCGAGGAGCGCTTCCTGATCCTCCCCCACCCCGAGGTGGCGACCTACTTCGAGCGCAAGGCGTCCGACTACGACCGCTGGCTTCGCGGCATGCGCCGTCTCCGGGCCACCCTGATCTAAGGGGGGTGCGGCCGGAAACCCGGCCGAGAGATTGGAGTCACAGGTGGGTTGAGACGAAGGAGCCGACTGAGCACGCGAGGAGCGCATCGGCAATGCGTGACGAGCGCGCGCAGGGAGGCGACGCACGGATCGGCCCGCATGGGGCGCCAAGATCCGGACGGGCTTTTCGGCCGCACCCCTATGGCTGCGGAGCTGGCGACACCTCCCCTGCTTCGGTGGCCTCCGCGGTCTCGAAGCGCGTCCCCAGCCTGCTCGCCACGTGAGGGCTGCGCGCCCTGACCACGAAGTACCAGACGAGGCCGATCACGGTCCAGGCCAGGAACATGTAGGGCAGCCAGACGAACATTCCGGTCAGCTCGGCGAACGCGCCGCCCGGGATGGTGTGCGGCAGCCAGTTGGCCCAGAACACGAAGGCCATGCTGAGGAGGCCGATGGCGCCCAACACCACCGCCAGCGGGTTGGAGACGCCGATCCGGTTGAGGAAGACGGGCGCGGCCAGCGAGACCAGGGCGTAGGCCAGCATGAACCCGAAGGTGGCCAGGGTGCCCACCCAGCCCAGGAACTCGACGGCGTTGGCGCCTCCCAGCACCGGGACGATGGTGATCAGGACCATGGGGATGGCGACCACCCAGATGGCGACGTGGGGCGTGCGGTGGGTGTCATACGCCCTGATCAACGCGCTGACGCCCATCCCGTCGTGCGCCATGGCGAAGGCCATTCGCGCCGAGGCGTTGATGCAGGCCAGGGTGCAGGCGAAGAGGCTGATCATGATGGAGATGTCCATCACCGGGGCGAGCCAGTTCAGGCCGACGATCACCGCCAGGTCAGGCATCGGCGCCCCGCTCTTGGCGAAGCCCGGCTTGGTGCCCTCGAACCCGAAGATCTGGGAGTAGGAGACGACGATGTAGAAGAGGCCGATCACGAAGGCGCTGGTCAGGATCGCCTGGCCGATCGTCCGGTAGGGGTTGCGGGCCTCCATCCCCAGGGAGCCGGCGCTCTCGAAGCCGACGAAGGCGAAGATGGCGAGCACCACCCCCACCACCACGCCGCCAGGGGTCACGCCGCTGAGCGTCAACTGCCCGGTGTCGAAGACGCCGCCCCGGTGGACCCAGATCGCCACGCACAGGATGAGGATCAGCGTGATCGAGATCGCCTCCAGGCTCAGGCTCAGGCGCGCCGACAGCCGCATGTCGTTGATCGCGACCGCCAGCGGGACCACGAAGTCGAGGAGGAAGAGCACGGTCAGGACCAGGCGGTTGTCGGCCGCGATGGCGCCGCCGCTGACGCGGTTGAGGAAGTCGGCCCCGAAGATGCCGAAGCCAAGGATGGTGGCGACGCCGGTGATGACGTAGCCGAGCTGCAGAGCCCACCCGGCGGTCAGGCCGGCGCCCGGACCCAGGCCCTGCCTCACCCAGACGTAGAAGGACCCCGCGGAGTTCTGGCGGCGGGAGAACTGGGCGGCGCAGTAGCCCACGCAGACCATCAGCACGACCGCGATCAGGTACGAGACCCAGGTGCCGTTGCCGGCGCTGAGGAATACCAGCAGCGGCAGCAGGGCCATCGCCCCGGTGGGCGACATGTTGGCGACGGACTGCGCCAGCACCTCGGGCAGGCGCAGCGAGTCGCGGCGCAGCGTGTCCGCCCCCGCGGCGCCTCCGTTGACCGTCCCCGCCGCCGAGGTGGCGCTGACTTCCCGACTGTCCTCGGTCATCTGCTTTCTCCCTCCGTCTCAGTCAGTGGCGAGGCGAGCCTCGCCCTCAGGATGTCGCTCCGTTGCCGGGATGGTGGCACTGCTCGGCGACTGGCACGTCCAGCGCCGGGTTGCCGACGAAGAAGCCCCACGGCTTCAGGTGGAAGCCCACGTAGGTCACCGGCATCACGGGCCAGTCTTCGGGCCGGACCACGTGGTGGGCGACGAAGGTGTGCCAGAGAACGACGTCCGCGTTCTCCAGCGGGCGGTCGGCGGTGGCGTAGGCGGGAAGCCCGTCGCCGCCGGGGCTCTGGTTCGGATAGTCGCCGGCGGGGAACAGCTCGGCGGGGTCGTAGGCCGTGACCCAGAGGTTCTTGGTGGTGAACTCGGCTCGGCGATGGACGGAGGCCCCGGGCTGGTAGAAGGGCAGGGTGCTGGGACCCGGCTCCAGCTTGTAGGCGACCGGCTGGCCGAGCGCGTTCTTCCGCGACGTGTTCTCCACCTTCCAGAAGCGGGCGCTCGTCGCGTCGGCGAGGCGCTGGGCCTCCGACTCCCGCCCGAGCAGGGTCGAGGTCACCTTCCAGGCGTTCCCGTGGGGGTTGTCGGGACCCGGCGGGACGGCCACGCTGTCGCACTCGTAGACGGAGTTCCCGAAGCCGTCGACCATCATGTCCAGGCGCACGCAGAAGAAGTGCTGGTGGTGAGGGCCGTACAGGCCTGGCGCGACCATGGTCCCGTGCTGCGGGGTCACGTCGGGCTCGATGGCCCCGTTGGAGATCACGCCGGTCAGCTTGATCTCGTAGCCGATGGTGCCGTCCTGGTAGAAGTACCAGAAGTACCCGTACTCGTAGTTGCCGACCGTCGCGATGGTCGAGACCACCAGCCGCCGAGACCGCCGCGCCTCCCCCTTCAGCGTGCGGAAGTCGGTGTGCTTCCAGAGGATCCCGTAGTCCTCCTCGTGCATGCAGACCGCGTTCTTGATCGTCGCCACGCCGCCGTCGTTGTCGTTGACGTGGGCGTCGAAGTAGTAGATCTCCCCGAGGCAGTCGCAGCCCAGCTCGAGGCTGTTGGCGAGCATCCCCACCCCGTATTCGCCCATGTCGAAGACGTTCTTTCGGTACTGGGTGGGGCGCGGGTCACCGTAGGGGATGAACATCTCCGCAAGCGAGGCGCGGTAGATGATCGGTCGCAGCTCCTCGCCGTCCTGGTAGCCGATGGTGTGCAGCACCAGCCCCTCGCGCGCCGTGAAGCCGACCCGGAAGCGCCACTTCTGCCACCGCACCTCGTGCCCCTGGACCTGGAAGCTGGGGCCCTCGGGCTGGATGATCTCCAGCGGCTTCTGGTCGCTGCGCAGGCCGGCCGGGAAGTGGGGCGAGTTGTCGGGGTCGCTGATCCCCTCCGCGGTGTAGTTGCCGCTCTTGGGCGGCAGCGGCACCACGCCGTGGTCTTCGATGTCGACGATCTCCATCCGGTCCAGATCGAAGCGCACTACCAGTCCCTCGACCGGGTGCGCATAGCCGTTGTCGTCGGCGCCCTTGCGGCGGACCCAGGTCAGCGGCCGGATGAACCGGCCCCGGTCGGGCGCGTCGTCGGGACCGTTGTAGCCCAGGGACCAGGGGTCGATCATCACGTTGTCGAGGTCGGTGACGCCGCGCTTTCGCATCGCGGCCTGCCAGCGCGGGTCCCTCTTGACCGCATCCTCCGCGCCCATGAACTCTTCGAACATGATCGGCGGCTGGATGCCCTCCAGCTCCCGCCACGACCGCACCTCACCCGCCGAGATCGACACCACCGCCTCGTACGTCTTCCGCTCGCTGCGCTCTCGAAGCAGCACGAACGCCTCGCGGTCGATGGGGTCGCCGTCCCGGAACCTCAGCACCACCTCCTTCGGCGGCTCCCTGAGGCTCACGTAGACGAAGCGAGCCGAATCCGCGAGGCTGCGAGCCCGCTTCAGCGTCGAGGAGGCAGTCTCGATCTCGGCCGGGGTCAGGGGATCGAGCGGGTGGCGCGCAGTCGTCACCGATGGCTCGACTGTCTGCATTGTCACCCTCCCTATTCCAATGGGCTAACCGGGAGACCGATGCGTCTCGACGGCATGCCGATGGTATCCACGGCGAACGCCGCGGTCAAGAGATGTTGCCGCTGGGTTGTCGTGACCTCGGCTGCTTGCCTCTAAGCAGCGATCTAGCTGCCGTCTACCTGCTGCCGAGGAATCGGTCCCAGTCCGCGACGAAGCGGGCCTGGTAGCGAGAGGGCGGCTGCGGCACCTGGGTCTCGAGCCAGCGAACCGGGCGGTCGGTCCTGTTCGCCAGGGCGTGCATGCTCCTCACGCCGCTCCAGCAGTAGTCCCCCGCCCCCAACCTGCACACGGCGCCGTCGAGCTCGGCCTCGATCTCCCCCTCCAGGAAGAAGAAGGCCTCCTCGAACGCGTGGTCGTGCCGCTTGATGAAGCCACCTTTCCCGTACTGCACCACCATCAGGTTGAACTGGCTCGCGCCCGAGTCGGGCCCGAGCAGGACCTTCAGCGCCGCGCCGCCGACGTTGGCGCCGCCGAAACCGGCGAGCCCGATCGCGCTGCTCGGCTCCGGGAGCTCGCCGGCGTCGAAGCGGCCCCGGCGATACGGGGTCGCGACCTCCGGCTTCGGACCGCCGCTCACGAACACCGTGTCCTCCAGGTCACCGCCAGGCGGTGGCGCGCTGACCTCGAACCAGCGGCACGGTCCCGCACCGCTGTTGCCGAGCGCGTGCGCCACGCCGCGGTCGACGAAGACGTAGTCGTCCGCGTGGAGCTGCTCGGTCGACCCCGCGACCTCGAGCGTCAGCCGGCCCCCGAGGACGTAGATCGCCTCCTCGAAGGCGTGCAGATGCCGATCGACCCGACCGTCCCGGGCCAGCTCGGCGACCACCACCTCCTGGTGCACGGAGCCCGCCTGTCCGTCGACCAGGACGCGGCGGAGGTGCCCCTCGCTGTGCCCGGCGTAGCGGCCGGCGCCCCCGGGGGTCTCCGCCAGCCTCCCTCTGTGGTGCATCAGAGTTCCCTGGGGATCATCTCAGGATCGCCGTCCTTCCGGTGGCCTCGGCGACCCGGTCATCGCACTCCGCCAGCTGCCGCTCGAGATGGCGCCTCTCGACCGCGTTCATGGGCAGCGCGAGGGCGCGGCGGAAGGCAACGACCGCCTCCGGCCAGCGCTCCAGGCGCTTCAGCAGGTGGCCCTTGACCGCGGGGAGGAGATGGTATCCCGTGAGGGCTTCGCCGGCGTCGATGGCCTCCACGATGGCGAGCCCCGCGGCCGCTCCGCCGGCCATGGCCACGGCCACGGCCCGGTTGAGCTCGATGACCGGCGACGGGGAGAGGGCCATCAGCCGCCCGTAGAGCATCGCGATCCGGTGCCAGTCGGTCTGCTCCGCGGACGCCGCCTGGGCGTGCACGGCCGCGATGGCCGCCTGGAGCAGGTACGGTCCCGGCTGCGGCTCGCGGCCGAGGCCTCGCTCGAGCATGGCAGTGCCCTCGGCGATCTGGGACCAGTTCCAGAGCGAGCGGTCCTGGTCCTCGAGCTGCACCAGCTCTCCGTCCGGACCGAGGCGGGTGGCCCGCCGGGAGTCGTGCAGCAGCATCAGCGCGAGCAGCCCCAGCGCGTCAGGCTCGGTTGGCATCAGCTCGACCAGGGTCCGGCCCATCCTGATCGCCTCGTGGCACAGGTCCTGGCGCACGAGCGTGTCGGCGCCTGTGCCGTAGTAGCCCTCGTTGAAGATCAGGTAGAGAACGGCGAGGACGGCCTGGAGCCGTTCTGGCAGGATTTCGGGGTCGGGGACCCGGTAGGGGATGCCCGCGCCCCGGATCTTCCTCTTGGCCCGCACCAGGACCTGGGCCATGGTGGCTTCGGGGGTGAGGAAGGCACGCGCGATCTCCGGCACCGTCAGGCCGCCCAGCAGCCTCAGGGTCAGGGCGACCTGGGCCCTGGTCGAGAGCGCGGGATGGCAGCAGGTGAAGATCAGGCTCAGGCGGTCGTCCTCTATCTCCTCCCACGATGGGTGCGCCACCGAGAGGTCGGTGGCGACCGACTCCTTCAGTGCGCGCTTCCCCTCGCGGCGGACCCGGTCGAGCGCGTGGTTGCGGGCCGTGACCATGATCCACGCCGCGGGGTTCTTGGGGACTCCCGAGCGGGGCCAGGCCTCGAGGGCAGTCACGAAGGCGGCCTGCACCGCCTCCTCGGCCGCGTCGACGTCACCGAGGAGGCGGATGAGGGCGCTGACCAGCCGCCCCTGCTCCTGGCGGAAGGTCGCCTCGGTCGCAGACCGGGCTGAGGTCAGCTCATCTCCAGGATGGGCCTGACCTCGATCGCTCCTGAGCGCGCGCCGGGGATCTTCCCCGCCAGCTCGATCGCCTCGTCCAGGTCGCTGCACTCCAGCAGGTAGTATCCGCCGAGCTGCTCCTTGGTTTCCGCGAACGGGCCGTCGGTCGTCGAGAGGTGGCCGTCGCGGAGCCGGACCGTGGTCGCGTTCGCGCTCGACTGCAGCGCCTCACCGCCGAGGAACACCCCCCGCTGCCTGATCATCTCGGTGAAGTCGCCGTAATCGGCCATCATCTGCTGGACCTCGCCGTCGCTCGGCGGGGCGGTCGACTCCGGCGTGTAGATCAGCGCCAGGTATCGCATGGTTGGACCTCCTTCGATGTTGGTCGCGCGGTCACCGCACCGCTCTCATCTCAGACGACGAACGGCCGGCTGCCAGAATCGACAGCCACAGCCGGGCGCGTTCGTCAGTCGAACGCGTGAAGAGGCGTGGGATGGCGCGGCTCGTAGAGCCCGAGCTCGCCGAAGCCAGGGACGTTCAGCCGGGTGATCAGCCCGTAGCCCTGGTCGGTCACCGGCTCGACGAACTCGACGCCCCTGGCCTCGAGCTCCCGCCGGGTGGCCTCGACGTCCTTGCACATCAGGAACAGCTCCGTGCGCCCCTGCTCGCGCCCGGCGATGACGCCCGGCCCAGGGTGGCACGCGAGCTCGCCGGGCGGCAGCACGAAGTACAGCCAGCCGTCCCCGCCGTCGAGGAACTCCAGGCCCAGTACGTCGCGGAAGAACGCGCGGGCCGCCTCGGCGTCGTGCGCGTAGAGGATCGTGTGGATGCCGGCGATCACCGGTGGCAGCCTAGACCACGGTCGGGCGACTACGCAACCGGCACCCGTGGACCGGTGGCCGACGAGCCGGCCGACGAGCCGGCCGCACGCCGGTTGCGCAGCAGGGCCCAACCGACCAGGGCGAGGACGGCGGCGATCTCGACGACCTGACCGACGACGTCGACCAGTTCGACCCGGCCGCCGATGTTGGTGCGGCCGCTCAGGAAGGCGCGCAGGCCCACCCAGGAGTAGGTCAGCACAGTGCCCGTGGCGATCGCGAGGTAGTGGTCCGCCTCCCAGCCCGGCCTGCGCGACCAGCCCGCGATCAGCACGACCGCCACGACCTCGCAGGCCAGCATCCCCAGCACGGCGAGGACCGGGGGGATTCCTGGGCCCCTCAGGGAGTGCTCGACCAGCTCGAAGGCGAAGGCGAGCCCAAGCACGAAGAGGCCGACCACCCACGGCGCGGGCGGCGGCCCGGTGATCGAACCGGTCTCCCGCCGAGCGCCGGGCTTGAAGAGGAGGAAGGCGGCCGCGACCGCCACCACAACCAGCAGGGCGACCGCCAGGAACTGCCCAGGGGAGGCCACGAAGCGGCTGGCCCTGAGGCTGATGAAGGTCGTGAACAGGCAGCCGAGGACGAACAGGACGGCCGCGACGGCGAGGCCGATCCGGCCGAGCCAGGGGGTCGTGCGGCGCTCGGCGGCGACGCCCTCGGCGATGAGGATGGGCGTGCCGATGCTCCAGACGACGTGGATGGACAGGACGAAGAGGGTCCAGTTGAGCGAGGTTCCCAGCGCCGGGATGTAGCCGTAGTCGAGGAGCCGCTGCCCCACGTAGTTTGGGTTGAACAGCGACTGGGTGGTGAAGCCCTCCTCGATGAGGGCGTAGGCGAGGGCCAAAAGCACCATGCTGGGCCAGCCGCGCCCGGTGCGGCGGGTGACCTCGCGGACCAGCAGCGCCCCGCACCCGTACTGAGGCAGGAACACCAGCACCAGGGGCAGGCTCCTGACGCTGAAGTCTCCGAGCAGGAACTCCGCGATCACGGGCGCGAGCACGACCAGCAGCAGCGCCGGCGCGATCCGGCGCAGCAGGGGGACCACGCTCCCAGCCTACGACGGGATGCCCGTCGGCAGGCACTACCTCCCCCCTTGAGTACATATCGGCGCGCCGAAGTTCTTAACGACCACCATTGGAGGTTGAGGCGAACGCCTGTACGATCGAGACATGATCTCGACTTCGAAGGGAATCTCTCAGCGGATCCGGTCGCACATGGACCAGATCGTTGCTGAGCTGCGCGGCGCAAGTGCCTCAGTGGAGACTCAGGGCATCGCCGTTGCCGAGATGACCGAGGTCCTGAAGAAGGCGCTGGCAGACCGCAACCGCTTCGACGCGGCTCTCACCGGCGCCATCGGCCTTCTCGACCGGACGGCCGAGAAGGCCCCCGACGGCGAGGCCACCATGGGGCTTAGCTGCGCCGAATGGCTCAGCCACACCCTTCACATCAGCTCCAGCGCCGGCTACGCCCAGGTCCGCCTGGCGCGACAGCTCCCCTCCCTCCCCGCCACCGCCTCGGCCTTCGAGCGCGGCGAGCTCTCGCCGCAGCACGCCAGCGTCGTCGTCCGCTCGGTGGAGATGGTGACCAGGGGCGGCGGGCACCCGGGCGACGCCGAGGCCCTGCTGCTCGAAGAGGCCCGGCAGCGCGATCCCCGCGACCTCCTCCGCTGGGGACTGAGCCTGGTCCACCAGCTTGCCCCCCGAGAGATGGAGGCCGAGGAGCAGCGCCGGGAGGAGCGCCGGTACCTGCACATGCGGGAAGTCTTCGACGGCGGCTACACCCT
>Ga0066691_10000908_pt1 | contig 10847 bp, 11 predicted proteins | sample GraSoiAngelo_140_FD_66671 | JGI IMG/M metagenome (GOLD analysis project Ga0066691, IMG submission 66671) | Grasslands soil microbial communities from the Angelo Coastal Reserve, California, USA - 14_0929_12_30cm | ecosystem: Environmental > Terrestrial > Soil > Grasslands | place: USA... | reverse complement strand
CGGTGGGCGGCGTCGAGACGGTCGAGGTCGAGGGCCAGGACGTGGATCTCGTCTGGCTGGACCGCCTGCTGGGCCTCGGCAGCCGTCTGCCGGGCGCCCTCGTGTCGATCGTGGTGTTGCGCACCGGACGGAAGCTGCTGGCGGCGGCGGTGGACGAGCTGCTCGCCAGGGAAGAGATTGTCGTGAAGGGGCTCGGCCCCTTCCTGCAGGGGTTCGGGCCGTTCTCGGGCGCCAGCGTCGTCGGCGACGGCGGGGTCATGCTGCTGCTCGATCCGCTGTCGCTTCTGGAGATGAGCGCCGTCGCCGCCCTGGAGCCCGAGCCCGCGATCGAGTCGGGCGGCCGCCACGCCCTCGCGGGGGCGACGTCCGACGACCGGCCGTGCGTGCTGCTCGTCGACGACTCCGTCAGCGTCCGGAAGTTCGTGGGGGGGATGCTCGAGCGCGCCGGATTCCGCGTGGCCGCCGCCCGGGACGGCGCCGACGCGTTGGAGCAGCTCGCGGAGCTGCCCGTGAGCGTCGTGGTCACCGATCTGGAGATGCCGCGCGTCAACGGCTACGAGCTGATTCGCGACCTCAGCCGCGAGCCAGCCACGCGCGATCTGCCGATCGTGGTGCTGACCACGCGGGCGGGCGCCAAGCACGTGAACCTCGCGCGGGAGCTGGGCGTCGAGCACTACGTGGCCAAGCCCGTCGACGAGGCGTCCTTCGTCCAGCTCATCGGCTCGCTGGCGGGGACGGCGCCCGCGCGGGTGGCGTGAGGCCGCGATGCCACGCCTGCTGTTGATCGATCCCGACCGCGACGGTCTCGACGCCCTGCACGCGGCGCTGCGCCGCGCCGGCTTCGACGACGTCGCGACCGTAACCAGCGGAGCGTTCGCGCTGACCACGCTGGAGCGCAACCGCCCCGACGTGATCGTGAGCCGTGCCGGCGTGCCGGACATCGACGGCTACGAGCTGTGCGCGATCGTCCGCAACGATCCGTCGATGACGGGCGTGCTGTTCCTCTTGCTCGAAGGCCCGGGCGATCACGCCCCGCAACCCCGGCACGAGGACAAGCCGGACCAGGTGCTCGCCGGCGACCTGCCGCTGGCCACGATCGTGTCCGCGGTCGCCGTGTTGTTGCAGCGCGACGACGCGACCGAAGCCGATGAGGCCCAGGTCGAGCTCGCGCAGAGCCCCGCGGCGGAGGTCGCGCCGGCGGCGCCGGCGGAAGAGCCCGCGCCGCCCGGCGCCTTCGAACTGATGAAGCTGGCCGAGGCCATGCAAGAGATCGTGGTGGGCCGGAAGACGGGCCACCTGGTCCTCACGCTGCGCTCCGGACGCGGGGTCATCGTCTTCGAGCGCGGCAAGGTCGTGCACGCCGAGTTCTTCGGGCTCATCGGCGAGACGGCCTTCGCGGCGCTCCTGGTCGCGGCGCACGGAGAGGCTCAGGGGACCTTCGCCTTCGAAGCGCTCACGGCGCTGCCGGCGAACGCGATGCGAACGATCAACCGCGATCTCAAGCAGCTTCTGATGAGCGCTGCCATCGGGATCGACGAGGGCCGCACGGGCGCGGCCGTGGCTCCGTCTCGGAGGAGGGTCTGATGGCCAAGGTGCTCGTGGTGGACGACAGCCTGAGCGTCAGGAAGGTCGTCGAGAAGGCGCTCGAGGGTCGCGGCATGCAAGTGTTGTCGGCCGCGTCCGGCGCCGAAGCGCTCGAGCGGATCGAGCGCGAGCGGCCCGACGTGGTGATCTGCGACGTGATCTTGCCCGACAAGGACGGCTATCAGATCTGCCAATTCGTACGGAAGCACCCGTCGATCAGCGCGACGCCGGTGCTGCTCATCTCCGGCGTCGACAACGGCACGGTGCAGGCGCGGGCCGCCGAGGTGAAATCCGACGAGGTGATGTTCAAGCCGTTCGGTGTCGACGAGCTCGTGCGGAAGATCGAGGGCCTCCTGACCGCCGCCGCGCCAGCGCCGCCGATGGTGGCGCCGCCACCGACCACGTCCGACGCGAGCGATCGGGCGACGCTCGGCGAAGGCCTGAAGCGGCGACTCGAGGAGCTGACCGGCACGCCCGGCGTCCGCTTCGCCGTGCTCGCCGATCGCGAGGGATTCATCATCGAGACAGCCGGTGAGCTGACGCCCGGCGCCGACGAGGTCGCCGGGGCGCTCGCGTCCTGTCTCGCGGAGGCCTCCAACGGTATCGGTCGCGAGCTCGGCCAGGGCCAGCTGCTCGGCACGATCCTCGAGTACGAGAGCGGTACGCTCCTGCTCCACGCCGTCTCGCCCTCGGCGCTGCTGGCCGTCCTGCTGAGCGATCCCGCCGCGCTCGGCAAGGTTCGCTACTACGTCAGGAAGGCCGTCCCGGAGCTCGCGCGGACCCTCTGATGCCCCCACGGCGCGTCGCGAAGGTCACGTCGGCCACGTGGCTCGGGCTCTTGCTGAGCCTCGAGCTCTACGCCTGCGCCATGCTGGCGCTTCGCAGCTTCGCGGCGACGCCGCTGCTGCCGTCGTGGCCGTCGCTGGTGATCCCGCCGCTCGTGGTTCCGCCGATCGTGTACGTGGTGGTGGGGCTCCTGGGCCTGCGCCCGCTCTCGCGGTCTCGTCGCATCGTCGCGGTCGGGGCGATGTGCATGCTCCACGCCCTGCTCATCCTGGCAACGGCCGCGCTCTACGCAGGCCCGGACTTCACGGAGTACGACACGGCGCTCGCGGTGGCGCTCTGGGGCTCGCCGGCGGTGACGCTGCTCCAGCTCATGGCCGTGCTCCTGGTGTCGGCACGCCTCCATCCCTTGCTCCAGGTCCGCCGGCGCGCCCCGCGCGTCGAGACGCGCGTGGCGCCGCTGCTGCGCCATCCGGCGGAGATGACGCTTCGGCGGCCATTAGCCTCCGAGCGCCTCGAGGCGGCATGGGCGGACTCGGCGAAAGCGGCGGCGCGCGTGACTGCGTCGGCGTCGCTCCCGGTGCCGCCGGCTCCTCAGCCGTCGCCGTCGGACGCGGCGGTCGAACCCGCGACGCCCGCGTTCGTGCTCTCGCCGTTCAACGCTTCGGAAAGGATGATTCGCGTTCCATTCGGCCGGGTGGCCGACCAGCTCCCGGTCGAGATGTTCGTGCGGGCGCGTGAGGGACTGAGCAACACGCTGCGCCCCGGCGTCTCCCTGCTCATCCCGCTGCGTCTGGTCGTGCCGCAGCTCAGCGAGGGACGCGTGCGGGTGCGCTGGGAGGAGATCGCCGACCAGTTCCCGCACGAGGAGCTCGCGCTGCCGCACGCGGAGATCGCGCGGCGGCTTCCGCACGGCTCGCTGCTGCTCCCGCTCGACGAGGTCGTGCCGCAGGTTCCGGCCGAGATCCTCGAGCGTGTGTCGCCGCCCGCCGATCTCGACGACATCGAGGACCTCCTGCCGCCGCCTGCGGTCGACGCGCCGGAGGCCCCGCCGCGGCCGGCACCCGAGCCGTCGATGGCGGCGCCGGCGCCCCACGCGCTCACCGGCGAGGCGCGCCGCGTCGCCGCCATGCTCGCGCCGCTCATGAGCGGGCTCGAGGTCGGCGAGCGGCGCGACGCCGGCACGACACTCGTCACCGTGGTGGCGCCGCCGCTCCGTGAGGAGTCGATCGTCCGCGCGGCGCTGCGCGTCCGGCCGTTTCTCGCCGACCCGCGGCTCTCCGCGCCGGCGGCTCAGGCGACGCTCGTGGGGAGGGAAGCGACGATCGTGCTGACGCCGTTCGGGTCATCGGACGTCGACGGCGCCTTGCTGGTGGCGGCGGTCGCCTCCCGCTCGTCGCTGGCGTGGCTCGAGCGCCTCTCGCGAAGCGCGGTCGGCGCTGCGCGGACGACCGAGCGCAGCGAGACCCATTCGGGACGCAACGGTCGCACGGCCCGGAAGCCGGGGCTGCACGTCGCGCGCGTGCCCTCGCCCGTGCGCGAGCTGGCGGACTCGCTGACGGCCTTCGGCCCGGTGGCGCCGACCGTGCTGCGGGACGGCGAGGGATCGCTGAGCGCCTGCCTCTTCCTGCCGCCCTCCGTGGAGGCCGTGCCGCTGGCCGAGCTCGCGCGCGACCTCTACGCCGCGCTGGATGGAGCCGAGATCGGGCCGGTGACCTCGGTGACGCTCCGGCTCGGCGTGCATCGCATCGTCCTGCGCACCATCACCGGCACGTCGGTGCCGCCCACGATGCTGGTCGGCGGCGGGCCCATCGATCGGCCGGGGCTGGCGCGAATCGAGCTGGAGCGCGCGGCGGAGCGACTGGGCGCGCTCGCGGAGGCCTAGAGCCGCGTCTTGATCCGCTCGATCGCCTCGGCGGTCTGCTCCTTCGAGCCGAATGCCGTCAGGCGGAAGTAGCCCTCGCCGCTCGGCCCGAAGCCGGAGCCGGGCGCCCCGACCACGTGGGCCTCGGCGAGGATCCGGTCGAAGAAATCCCAGGACGAGACCCCGCGCGGCGTGCGCACCCAGATGTAGGGCGCGTTGCGCCCGCCGTAGACGGTGAGCCCGGCCGCGGCGAGCCCGGCGCCGATGATCCGGGCGTTCTCCAAGTAGATGTCGATCAGCGCGCGCACCTGCTTCTGGCCGTCGGGCGTGTAGACGGCGGCGGCCGCCTTCTGGATGATGTAGGGCGGCCCGTTGGACTTCATCGCCACGCGGCGCGTCCACAGGGCGTTGAGGCTCGTCGTCTTGCCGTCGGCGCCGCGCCCACGCATCTCCTTGGGGACGACGGTGTAGGCCAGCCGCATCCCGGTGAAGCCCGCGTTCTTGGAGAAGCTCCGGCACTCGATCGCCACCTCGCGCGCCCCCTCGATCTCGTAGATCGAGTGCGGGACCGCGGCGTCGACGATATAGGCCTCGTACGCCGCGTCGTACAGGATGGCGGCGTCCTCGGCGCGGGCGTAATCGACCCAGCGCTTGAGCGCCTCGCGGGTCACCACCGCGCCGGTCGGGTTGTTCGGGAAGCAGAGGTAGATCAGGTCAACGTGGCGATCGGGCAGCGAGGGCTGGAACTCGTTCTCCGCGGTGCAGGGCAGGTACACGACGCCGGCGTAGCGGCCGCTCTCGTCGGCCGCCCCGGTGCGCCCGGCCACCACGTTGCTGTCGGCGTACACCGGATAGACCGGATCCATCAACGCGACCACGCAGTCCTGCGCGAATATCTCCTGGAGGTTCGCGCTGTCGCTCTTGCCCCCGTCGCTGACGAAGATCTCGTCGATGCCGAGCTTGACGCCGCGCACGCCGAAGTCGTGCGCGGCGATCTCGGAGCGCAGGAACTCGTAGCCGACGTAGGGGCCGTAGCCCTTGAACGTCTCGCGGCGGGCCATGTCGTCGGTGGCCTCGTGCAGCGCTCGGATCACCGCCGGCGGCAGCGGCTGGGTGACGTCGCCGACCCCGAGGTCGATCAGCCGCACGTCCTGGTGCGCGTCCGCGAACACCTTCGTCCGTCGCCGAATCTCCGCGAACAGATAGCTCTGCCGGAGATTGAGGTAGTACTCGTTGAACCTGGGCACGGCGCTCTCCTCGTCCGCTACGGCTTCTTCAGCCGCATGTCCTCGTACGGCGACGTGAAGTAGAGCTGCGAGCTCAGCCCGACGCCCGGCTCTTCGACGCGCGGTCCGATCCCGTGCAGCGTCGCCGGCTCGAAAATGCCGCCGTACATGACGCGGTCGTACATCAACCGCTGGATCTGGTGCAGCAACACCTCACGCTTCTTGCGGTCGCGCTCCTGCCCCTGCTGCCGGAACAGGTCGTCGATGTCGGGATAGCCGCCAGTGGCGAAGGGCGCGGTGCTGATCACGAACGACTCGATCCGCGACGCGGCGTTGCCCGGCGCCGCGGTGACCGTCACCAGCAGGCCCGGCAGCTTCTTCGTCCGCCACGCCTCCATGAATGTCGCGCGCTCCATCCCGCGGATGCGGGTGCGAATGCCGACCGCGGCGAGATAGTTCGCGGCGCCCTCGCCCATCGTGATGAACGGCGGGAGCGGCGTGAGGTCGCCGGCGTCGAAGCCGTTCGGATAGCCGGCTTCCGCCAGGAGGCGCTTGGCGTGCGTGGGGTCGTAGGGATAGGGCTCGAGGCGCAGCGCGAAGTCCATGACGCTCGGGATGATCGATCCGGTCAGCCGCGAGTACCCGAGCCGCTCGGCCTCGTTGAGCCCCTGCTTGTCGATCGCCATCGCCGCGGCCAGCCGCACGCGGCGATCGTGCCACGGCGATTTGGGATTCCACTGATCGGGAAAGTCGAGCCACCACGCCGCCGGCGGGATCACGCGGGCCAGCCGGAGCTTCGGATCCGCCTTGATCGTGGCCGCTTCGACGCCGACCATCAGGTAGCCGATGTCCGCCTCGCCGGTCTTCAACATCGCGAGCCGCGTCGTGCGATCGGGGACGCCCTTGAACACCAGGGTCTTGATCGTCGGCTTCTTGCGCCAGTACTGCTCGTTGGCCTCGAGCACGAGCTCGAGCCCCGGGCTCTGCCGCACGAACCGATAGGGCCCGAGGCCCACGGGCTGGCGCTTGAAGCCGTCCTCGCCGACTTTCTCGAGGTATTTCTTGGAGACGACCCAGGCGGCGCCGGTGGCGGGGCTGGCGTAGAACACCAGGAAGTCCGGCCACGGCTTGTCGAGCACGAAGCGGATCCGGTACGGATCGGGGATCTCGATCGCCTTCACCCGATCGTGCAGGAGCTTCGCCGACGCGCCTTTGTAACGCACGAAGCTGAACTTCACGTCCTCGGCGGTGAACGGATCGCCGTTGTGGAATTTGAGCCCCTGGCGCAGCTTGAACTCCCAGGTGAGCCCGTCCGCGCTCTCCTTCCATGACTCGGCCAGGCACGGCGCCATGTCGTTGCCGGGCAGCGGCTTGATCAGCGCGTCGTGCATCGCGTAGAGGAAGGCGAAGGGCGTGCCGATCCCGGGCGTCTCGGCGGGATCCAGGAACGTGGGGGCGATGGACGCATCGAAGGCGATCGTCAGCTGCCCTTCCGGCTGGCCTTGCGCGCCGGCCGTTCCCCTCAGCATCGCCGCGACGGCGAGAGACGCGAGCGCGATCACCCTCGCGGGCTTGCGCATAGCGGGTCTCCTCATTTTTTTCGGGCGTCGTTCGCCGCGCGCCACAAATACCAGGCGGCCGTCGAGCGGTGGGGCTTCCAGCGCTCGCCGTAGGCGCGCAGGATCTTCGGCGACGGACGGAGGCGTCGCCCGTAGGCGACCCGATAGCCTTCACGCACGCCGAAATCGTCGACGGGCAGCACGTCGGGCCGCCCGAGGGTGAAGATCAGCAGCATCTCGACGGTCCAGCGGCCGACGCCGTAGATCGGCGTCAACCGCGCGATGATCTCCTCGTCACTCAGGCGCAGCGCGGCGCGCCGCGTGGGTACCGTGCCCTTGAGCGCGTGCCGCGCGATGTCCTTGATCGCCTTCACCTTGCCCCGCGAGAACCCGGCCAGCCGCAGCCGGGCCGGACTCGCGGCGGCGACGGCGGCCGGCGACGGAAAACGTCCGTTACCGAAGAGGCCCACGAAGCGGGTCAGGATCGTCTCGGCGGCGCGGCCGTTCAGCTGCTGGTGGGCGATGGCGCGAGTGAGCGCCTCGTACGGTGTCCAGGAGAGCGCTTCGAGACGATAGACGCCGTGACGGCGGATCAGGCGACGCATCACGGGGTCACGCCCGAGGTGGCGCCGCGCGCCCGCGGTCACGAGAATCGTGCCTCCATCGAACCCGGATACAGCGGCGGCGACGCCCGCGTCAAGCGTGAAGTTTCAGATGCCGCTCCCAGCGCACGCCGCAGCCGCCGCACACCATCCACGCCACCGCCCACGCCGCGTCGCGCTGCTCCGCCTCGACGATGGCGGCGGCGAGCGCGGCGCAGCCGCTGTGCTCGGCGAAGTACGCCTCGAAGCTATCGACGAGGTCGGTGAGGATGCAGACGCGCTGCTTCACGGCCGTTCGGACTCGCGCGCTCATGGCAGCTGCCGTTCGTTGACCGGCGGGCGCGTGCCGGCGGGGAAGTCGACGGTGCCACCCTCGCGGGTGCGACCGGTCAGCGGCGGCGTGTAGACCTCGTGGTCGCCGAGCCGCCGCTCCCAGTGCCCGGGCACGTAGACCGGACTGTCGGTGCCCGGAACCTGGACGAAGCGATCCGGAACCCACGTCGACTCGGGCGGCCGGACCACGGGCGGGCCCACCTGGGGCACCGGGCGCGTGGTCGCGTCGTGAAGACGGTCGAAGATCGCGCCGCTCGGCGTGGTGCCGCCCGAGGGCGACTTCATCTGGCCCAACGCGAGCCCGGGCGCGCCGATCCCGGCTGCGACCACCGCGACCACGAGCGCCGTCGACCACCGCATGACCGTGCTCCCTTTCCGTTTCGTCATCGTCTCATATCTGGCGATTCGACCGCGCTCGTCCTGCGCTACGGCGCCTGGATGATGGCCTCGTCGGACTTGATGTCCGCGGAGGCGTTGCTCGCGAACGGCGCGAGCGCCGCGGCGAGCACGAGTGCCGCGAGAATGAGTCGCTTCATCGTCATCCCTCCTCCCTCACACCCGTTACGATGTCGCGCCGACGGCCGAGGGTGCAGCGCGTGATGCGCGCGCACTGATGACGACAGGTCGCGTTCTGTTTTGAAACGGAGGTGTGTTCTGAAACGCACTGTGAACGCGATCGCTCGAAACATCGTCGTATAGAGGGAGCACCCTTAGAGGTGATGACGAACGGCGAGATCTCGGCAGGGGCAATCCGGAGGGCGATCGCGGCAGCTGATGCGTTTGGCTTTCCAGGAAGGGCAACTTGTCAGCTCCAGCGATCTCTTGGCCGAGATCGATCCGCGCCCGTTCCAGGTGCAGCTCGAGCAGGCCGACGGGCAGCTGGCGCGCGACCAGGCCCTGCTCAAGAACGCGCAGCTCGATCTCGCGCGCTACCGCCTGCTGGTCGAGCAGGACTCGATTCCCCGTCAGCAGCTCGACACGCAGGAGTCGCTGGTCCGCCAGTACGAAGCGGCGCTGAAGACCGATCAGGCGGTACAAGGCCGGCACCGTCAGCTACCTCAACATGATCACGACGCAGACCATCCAGCTGACCAACGAGATCACCGCGGTGCAGGTGCTGGCGCGGCGGATGACGGCCACCGTGCTCTTGATCCAAGCGCTCGGCGGCGGCTGGGACACCCGGGACCTGCCCACCGAGCAGGCCGTGACGGAGCGCTGATCCTGAGAGGGTTTTCATGGATCTCTCATCGGCGTCTCATCTCCCCTCGCTACGCTGGTCGGTGAAAGGAGATCGCCATGACGCTACGGAATGGAACGGCGGCGGGGCTGCTCGTCGCGCTGTCGTCGGTCGCGATCGTGTTCGGGCCGGGACTCGCGAGGAGCGCCTCGCTGTGGACCGACGGGCCGCTGGTCGCCCAGCCGGCCGTCGCGGCGGCGTCGCCGTGGGTGGCGCTGGCGCGCGCGCTCAAGCCCGCCGTCGTCAACGTCAGCACGACGCGCGTCGACGGCAACCTGCGCCGCCACACCGAGAAGAGCCTCGGCTCGGGCTTCGTGATCAACCCGGACGGATTCATCGTCACCAACAACCACGTCGTTGACGGCGCCAAGGACATCCGGGTGACGCTGGCCGACGGCCGCGAGCTGCCCGCCACGGTGCTGGGTCGCGATCCCCGGACGGATCTGGTGCTCCTGAAGGTCGACGCCAAGGGGCTCCCCGTCGTTCCCCTCGGCGACTCGGCGCGGCTCGAGGTGGGCGAATCCGTCATGGCGATCGGCAACCCGTACGGTCTCGAGCAGACCGTCACGACCGGCATCATCAGCGCCAAGGGGCGCGTGATCGGTGAGGGCCCGTACGACGACTTCATCCAGACCGATGCGTCGATCAATCCGGGCAACAGCGGCGGGCCGCTCATCAACGCGCGCGGCCAGGCGATCGGCATCAACGCCGCGATCGTGACGCAGAGCGGCGGCTCGGTGGGCATCGGCTTCGCGATCCCGATCAACCTCGCCAAGCCGGTGCTGACCCAGCTCGCGGCCTCCGGCCACGTGGTGCGCGGCTATCTCGGCGTCACGGTCCAGCCGGTCACCGCGGACCTGGCGAAGAGCTTCAAGCTCGGCGCACCGCGCGGCGCCCTGGTGAGCTCCGTGGCCGACGGCTCCCCGGCGCTGAAGGCCGGCCTGAAGCCGGGCGACGTCATCGTCGCCTACGACGGCCACGCGATCTCGCGCTCCGACGAATTGCCGCGCCTCGTTGCCGAGACGCCGGTGAACCGTGCGGTCGGCGTCACCCTCGCCCGCGACGGCTCGACCGCGACGGTGACGATTACCATTGGTCAGCTCGCTGACGCCGCCGAGCGAAGGGCCACGGCCGATGCCCGGCCCACGCTGGGCCTCGCGCTGCAAACGGTGACGCCCGAGCTGGCGAAGCGCCTGCACCTGCGCGCGCAGAGCGGCGTGATCGTGCGCGGCGTCGAGGAGGACAGCCCCGCCGCGAACGCCGGCCTTCAACCGGGCGACGTGATCGGCGAGATCGATCGCCAGCCGGTTGCGAACATCGACGAGCTCGAGCGGGCGATCATCCGCCGGGTGCCGGGCACGCCGACGCTCCTCCTGGTCCACCGTGACGACGGCGACCTCTACCTCACGATGGACTCGTGATGGTCTTCCAGTGGCAGCCGCTCACGCACGACGTTGGGCTCGATACCGGCGGCGCCGCGCCGGCCATCGGGGTTGCCCGCTGGTACCGCGACATGACGGCCTGCTGGATGTCGGCCGAGCCACTCCGGCGCCGGCGTCTCGTCCTTCGCGTCCACCGCTGGATTGCCGATCGCGTGCTGATCCCGATGGCGCGGGGCGAGGAGCCCGCGGTCGCGGACCTCGACGCCGACGGCGTGCT
>Ga0066691_10000905_pt1 | contig 10859 bp, 10 predicted proteins | sample GraSoiAngelo_140_FD_66671 | JGI IMG/M metagenome (GOLD analysis project Ga0066691, IMG submission 66671) | Grasslands soil microbial communities from the Angelo Coastal Reserve, California, USA - 14_0929_12_30cm | ecosystem: Environmental > Terrestrial > Soil > Grasslands | place: USA... | reverse complement strand
TGCAGGGCTTCGGTCGCGGTCAACCGGCGATGCGGATGCGCGTGTTTCAGCGGCTGGAAGCGGTCGTACACCTCCATCGCCGTCTCCATGCGTTCGATGTTGTTCTTGTCGTGCGGCATGACCGGGATGAGGAACACGACGCGATAGACGAGGTTGCGGGCGATGGTCACGATGTAGCCGGCGTCCTGAGTCGAGAGCTTGGTCGTGTTCCAGTCGAACTCGAGGTAGCGCGGGCCGCCATGGATCATCCAGCTCGACGAGCCTGTTGTGCCCGCGCCCCAATCGCCCTTTTCCAGGAGCAAAACCGAAACGCCACGCAGGGCCAGGTCGCGCGCCACGCCGGCGCCGGTGACGCCACCGCCGACCACCACCACGTCGTATTCGCCCGGAGCGGTCACGCCGCCGATACTAGGCGATAACTAGTGCGCCGACGCCGCGGCCTCGTGCTGCTTCTGGAATTCCTCGATGATGCTCTTGGCCAGGTGCGCGGGCATCTCTTCGTAGTGGTCGAATTTCTTGGTGAAGCTGCCTCTCCCCTGTGTGATCGAGCGCAGGTCCAGCGCGAAGCGCAGCATCTCTGACTCGGGCACCATCGCCTTCACGTCCTGGTAACCGTCGGTCGGCTCGGTGCCCAGGATCTTGCCGCGACGGCCATTGATGTCGGACATGATGTCGCCCAGACTCTTCTCCGGCACGCGGATGTCTGCTTCGACAACCGGCTCCAGGAGGACCGGACCTGCCTCGAGCGCACCCTTTCGGATGGCCATCGAGCCGGCGATCTGGAACGCCATGTCGTTGGAGTCGACCGCGTGGTATTTCCCGTCGACGAGGGTCACCTTGACATCGACCATCGGGTAGCCCGCGACCACGCCCTTGGCCATGTTGTCCAGAATGCCCTTCTGCACCGAGGCCCGGAAGTTTTGCGGTATCGCGCCTCCAAAAATCTTGTCCTCCCACACGAAGCCCTCGCCCCGCTTGGTCGGGGAGACCTCGATGACGCAGATCCCGTACTGGCCGTGGCCACCAGACTGCTTGACATGGCGGCCTTCGGCTCGGCTGTGGCTGGAGACGGTCTCGCGGTATGCGACTCGTGGAACCTGGGTCGTCGCCTCGACGCCGTACTTGCGCTTGAGCTTCTCGAGGGTGACGTCCAGGTGGACGTCGCCCAGCCCCGCGATGACCAGCTGCTTGGTCTCTTCGACGCGCTCCACGTGCAAGGTCGGGTCCTCTTCGCTCAGCCGGGCCAGCCCGCTGGAGATCTTCTCCTCGTCACCGCGGGCCTTCGGAGTGATGGCCAGGCTGTAGGCGGCTCCCGGCAGGTCGAGGGTTGGCAGAGGCCCTCCGTCCTTCATCCCGAGCGTGTCGCCCGTCAGCGTGTGGGCGAGCTTGGTGGCTGCTCCGATGTCTCCCGCGCGTACCTCCGTCGTGGCGACGTGCTCCTTGCCGCGCGGAAAGAAAATCTGGGCGAGGCGCTCTTCACCGCCGCGGCTGAGATTGGGGAGATGGGCATCAGCCTTGACAGTGCCGGCGACCACCTTGAAGTAGCTCACGCGTCCGAACTGGTCGCCTCCGGTGCTGAACACGAACGCCTTGACCGGTTTTTCGGCCTCGGCGTCCGGCGGCGGCATCAGCTCGGCGATGGTTGACATCAAGGTGCGCACGCCGAGGAGCTTGGTCGCCGACGAGCACACGACGGGGGCGACCTTGCCCTCGAGAATGCCCTCGCGCAAGCCGCGTTGGATCTCCTCTTCGCTCAGCGTGCCGGCGTCGAGGTACTTCTCGAGCAGCGAGTCATCGCTCTCCGCGGCGGCCTCGATCAGCTGCCCGCGGTACTCCTCGACGAGCTTTTTCATGTCGTCCGGGATCGGAACCTCGCTGCCCTTGCCGTCTGGTGTGGTGACGAATGCTTTTAGGTGGAGCAGGTCGACGATGCCGCGGAAGTCCTGCTCCGAGCCGATGGGAAGATGCAGTGGGAACGGGCGCGGCGAGAGGTGCTCGCGCATCGCCGCCACCGCGCCGTAGAAATCGGAGTTTTCCTTGTCGAGCTTGTTGACCACGACGATGCGCGGTTTGTTGGTTCGATTGCAGTGCTCCCAAGCCACTTCCGTCCCGACCGCGAGCTGGGCCGTCGGGCCGACCACCACCACTGCGCCCTCCGCCGCGCGCAAACCGCTCAAGACCTGACCGGCGAAATCGAAGAACCCGGGCGCGTCCAGGATGTTGATCTTGTAGCCGTTGTGCTCGGCGAAGCCGACCCCGAGGTTGATCGAGATCTTCCTTTTCTGTTCCTCGGGCTCGAAGTCCATGGTGGCGGTCGACTGGTCGGGGGAGCCCATCCGGGCGACGGCGCCGGAGGCGAACAGCATCGCTTCGGCGAGCATGGTTTTCCCGTCGTGCGAGTGGCCCAGCAGGACCACGTTTCTGATCTTGTCGGGAGCGTAATCAGTCGCCATCCAAACCCCCACCAGGAGCGGCCGCGGTAGTTACGAGCTTCAAGTCTAAGGCTCGGTTAAATTCACCCGGTAGAATCACTTTCCGCATGGTCAAGAAGACCGCATCGATCGAAGAGGTCCTGGCCGCCATCGAGGCGGCGCGCGACAAGGTGATGGCCGACGAGGTGAAGTCGCTCACCAAGCTCGGCATCCCCAAAGCGATGGCCTACCAGATGATCGCCAGTCGGTTCCACCAGAAAGTCGGGAACCAGGAGGAGGCCGAGCCCGACCCGTTCGAGGGTGGGAACGCCACCACTTCCTGGGAAGAGATTTCCTAGCAACGCGGTGGAGCTGTAGGCCGGATTCACTCCGGCCGTCCCCCAGCAGTGCCCGTCCAAACGCCACCAGGCGTGGCTGGTGGGAGGAGGGGGTTCCGCGGGGGAGGACAGCCGTCCTCACCCGCGCTCTTCTGTGAATCGCGCTGAGCGGCTGGCTCGACTGTTGAGAGTCCTGGCCGCGATCATCGCGGAGCCCGGGCTGAACCCTCTCGAGCTGGCCGACCGAGCCGGAGTGTCGGAACGCACCCTGCGGCGCGACCTGACCGAGCTCCGTGACCTCGGCTACGACGTCGCGTACACCAGCGGTTACGAGGTCCAGGAGAAGCTGAACCTCGAGGGCCGGGCGAAGCATCGGGGGCGTGGCCGAGGCGACGACGCGCTGCTCCAGGCGGTGGCGCAGGCGGTCGAGACGGCGGGCCTGTGGCGTGACACCGACCACTCGAGCGTGATCGCGCCGAAGCGCACCAGATCACGGAAGACGGGCCCCGCGCCGATCGTCTTGATGCCGAGCGGGGAGCAGGACGCAGACTTCATCTACGCGACCGGTTTCAGCGTGGAGAACGCGCTGTACATCCGCTTCAGTGACCAGGACGACATCCTCGTCACCAGCCCGCTGGAGATCGACCGGGCGCGAGCGCAGTGCCGTGCGAGCAGGATCGTCGAGGACCGGGAAGCCTATGTCCACAAGGCGTGGGCACGGGCAGGTGCAGCGATTCTCCGTGAGAAGGGAATCACGCGGGCACGTGTCTCACCGAACCTTCGCGCCGCGCACCTCGAGGACCTGCGCGCGCAAGGACTCGAGGTCGAGGTGGACCGCGAACTCTTCGTGGCGGAGCGGCGCCGTAAGTCTGCCGCGGAGGCGGCGTCTATCCAGGAGGCCCAGAGCGCGGCCGAGTCCGCGGTCGTCGAGGTGGTGCGCGGGCTCGCGCAGGCCGAGGTCAAGGATGGAATCCTGTGGTCGAACGGAGGCCCGCTGACCTCGGAGCAGCTTTACGCCGCGGCCCAGTTCCACCTCGGCCAAAAAGGGTTCACGTGCCCCGACATGATCATCGCGGGTTCACCGGAGTGCGCGCTTCCTCACTACCGCGGCGAGGGACCGATCATGGCCAACGCGCCGGTCATCATCGACATCTTTCCGACCAGCCGCAAAACGCACTACAACGGAGACATCACGCGGACCGTGGTTGTCGGCGACCCCAGCGACGAGGTGCGCCGGATGCACGCCGCCGTGGTCCAGGCGCTCGACGCCGGGATCGAGTCGATCGCGCCGGGCGTGGCGGGCAAGGAACCTCATTTCGCCGTGTGCCAGGTCCTGGTGGACCGCGGCTTCGGCACCACGAGCCTCGGCTACGAAGGTCCGGAGGGGGTCGCCAAGATGAACCACGGCACAGGCCATGGCGTCGGCCTCGACGTCCACGAAGAGCCCAACCTGCGCGAGACCACCGACACCCCGCTCGGGGAGGGTGACGTGGTCACGGTCGAACCCGGTGTCTATCTCTTGGGCCTGGGCGGGGTTCGCGTCGAAGACACGGGGATGGTGACCCATCAAGGCTTCAAGAACTTCACCCGGCTGACCCGCAGTCTTAACCCACAGGATTACCTGTAAATCGCTCGTTTACGATAGGGGCGACTGGGATGCCGGAGAACGAGACGCTCGGCCAGCGCATCAAGCGAATCCGCAACCAGCGGGGCATGAGCCTGGCCAAGGTCGTCCGCGACGACTTCAGTCGAGCCTTCCTGAACCAGGTAGAGCTCGGTAAGGCGAGGCCGTCGATCCGCGTGTTGAGAGTGATCGCGGAGCGCCTCGGCACCGAGGTGGAGTATCTCCTCGAAGGCCAGGAGGCGGGCATCGAACGCGAGCTGGCCCTGGAGCGAGGGCGCGTCCTTGTCCTGAAGGGTGAGCACCGCCGGGCCTTGCTCTCGCTGAAGCCGGCCCTCAGCTCATATGACTGGCCGCTCGGCTCGGACGCGCGGGTGTCCCAGGCCCAGGCCCTGATCGCTCTGGGGCGCAGGGATGAAGCCGCAGCGATCCTCGCCGGGGAGAGAAAGCAGATCGAGCTGCACAACGACCGCTACCGACTCGAGCGGCTGCGAGCGGTCGAGCGCGGAGACCGGTTTCAGGTCGAGGGTGATCCTGTCGAAGTCCATCTGAAGCTCGCCGACCGCGCCACCCGTTACGGCAACAACCACGACGAGCTGGAGCACTTCCGGGCAGCGAGAGTTCTGATGGAAGCCGGTCCTAAAGCCCCGAGTTCGCCGACGAATGCCAGTCGAACGCCGGAGGCGGAGTCACAGTCGGAGGCGTGATCTCGATCGTGACCACCTCATGCGACTTGAGCTGGATCTTGCGCGGGTCGCCGTCGTAGAGCTGCGCTCCCTTCCCGTCGCCGAGGTCGACGTAGGTGACGATTTTCTGATCTGGGCCGATCGTGAACGTCGACACATGAGTGGCGTCGAGCATTTGCGCGGGCTTGCCGTTGGCCAGGCTCCAGGCGTTCATCACGTCGAAGAACTGGCCCACGGTGAAGGTGGCGGTGGCGGGGGACTCGATGTGGATCACGTTCTTGTTCGCGGCGTGGACGTGCAGCCAGTAGTAACAGGTGACGCTGGCGCCGGTGGAGTCGGTCTGGATGCCGGCGTTGTCAGGTAGGTTGACGACGTTGCCGTTGTAGACGATCTGCAGCGCGGCGTGGTAGTGCACCTGGGAGTGCTCGAGGTGGTCGCAAGGTATGCCGGAGACGGTCGACGGCCCAGGCTGAGGCCGGTTGTTATAAACGATTGCGACGATCATCGCGATGACGAGCAGACCGAGAATGCTGCCGACCACGACCGGCAGCAGCGGCACGCCGGAGCCGCTCCTGCCACGAACCGGGGGCCGGCGGGCGGACTTGCCCTTGCCTGAGCCCGCGGCAGCCTTCGCTCGGGCCTTGTTTGCCATGACTCGGTAGAATACCGGCCTGACCTTTCTGGTCTCGGCCGGGGACTCGTGTCCCCGCTTGACCGAGGCCTCAAACCCATAGGAAGGAGGTTCCCTGTTGCGGGATTACGAGGTTCTGTACATCGTTCGCGCCGACCTTGACGACGACAAGGTCCAGGACGCGGTCAAGCGGGTCAACACGCTGATCGAGAGATCGGGCGGCACGATAGAACGCACCAACCTCTGGGGCAAGCGCAAGCTGGCCTACGAGGTCAAGCACCAGAAAGAGGGGGCGTACGTGCTGCAGGATTTCCAGCTCGAGCCGAATCGCGTGCCCGAGCTCGAGTCCAGCCTGAAGATCACAGAAGAGGTCTTGCGCCATCTCGTCGTGCGCAAGCCGGAGAAGGCTGCTCCAGTGACCGCCGTGGCCCCGCCGCCGGCGGAGGTCGTGCTAGCGCCGGTCGTCGCGGACTCAGAAAATGCGGCGGGGGCAGTGCGCCGGGATCGGGAGGAGGAGACATAGATGTCGAACTTGAACAAGGCCCTGCTCATCGGACGGCTGACCAAGGACCCGGAGATGCGGTACACGCCCAGCGGCACCGCGGTGACCAACTTCAGCATCGCCACCAACCGCTGGTCGACGGGGCCCGACGGCGAGAAGAAGGAATTCACCGACTACCACAACATCGTGGCCTACAACGCCGGCAAGCGAAATCTCGCGGAGGTCGTGGCCCAGTACACGCGCAAGGGCGCCCTCGTGTATATCGAGGGACGCATCCAGACGCGTTCCTGGGAAGGCCAGGATGGCCAGAAGCGGCGCACCACCGAGATCATCGCCAACGACGTGCAGTTCCTCGACAGCCGCAGCGGCGGCGCCGCCGACGGCACACCGCGGCAGCGGCCCGCGGCTTCCGACGACATTCCAGCTCCGGACGACGCGCCTCGCGACGTCGACCCGGACGAAATTCCCTTTTAGGAGATACCCATGGCTGTCAGCCGTCCACCTTCACGCGAACAGTCCTCAGGCGGTACGGGCGGTCCGCGAGGACCGAAGCGGCAGCACCGCAAGGTCTGCGCGTTCTGCGCCGAGAAGATCTCCTACATCGACTACAAGGAGGTCTCCCGGCTGCGCCGTTTTGTCAGCGACCGCGGGAAGATCCTGCCCCGTCGCGTCACCGGCACATGCGCGCGGCACCAGCGTCCTCTGACCACGGCGCTCGAGCGCGCCCGCGCGATCGCGTTGCTCCCGTACACAACAGAGCAGCACTAAGTCAAGATTTGTTGGCCGTCAAAGCCATCACTGGAGCGCGCCCATGACATTCCAGAGCCAGCTGCGAATCCCCGGACCGACTCCGCTCCCTGAGCGCGTGCTCCGGAGCATGCAACGGCCGATGATCGACCACCGCGGACCTGAGTTCGCGGCGATCCTGGCCGAGATCACAGCCGGCGCCAGGCGCGTCTTCAAGACCAAGAACGACCTCCTGCTCCTCACGTCGTCGGGCACCGGGGGGCTCGAGTCGGCGGTGGCCAACCTGGTCTCACCCGGCGACCAGGTGGTGGCAGCCCTGTGCGGGAACTTTGGTGAGCGTTTCGCGGCCCTGGCGGCGGCCTACGGCGCCGACGTGGTGCGCCTGGAGTTCGAGTGGGGCCAACCCGTCGACCCCGACGACCTTCGCATCATCCTCGAGCGCCATCCCAACGCCAGGATCGTGCTCCTGACACACAACGAAACGTCGACTGGGCTCACCAACCCTCTGCGAGAGCTGGCACGTGTTGCTCGAGATGCAGAAAGATTGGTCGTGGTCGACGGCGTCAGCTCGATCAGCTCGATCGACATCGAGGCCGACGCCTGGGGTATCGATGTCGCGGTCAGCGGCTCGCAGAAGGGATGGATGGCGCCACCGGGGCTGGCGCTGGTCAGCGTGAGCGAGCGCGCATGGGCGCAGCAGGCCAAGGCGCGGTCGCCACGCTTTTACTTCGACTGGAAGGAAGCCCGGACCTGGGCGGAGAAAGGCATGACGCCGTTCACGCCGGCAGTCCCGGTCGCCTTCGCGCTGCAGGAAGGCCTGCACATGCTCGAGGAGGAGGGCCTCGGCAACGTGTACGAGCGCCATGCCCGGCTCGCTCGCGCCACGCAGGCAGGACTGAAAGCGCTCGGCTTTGAGCTGTTCGCCCAGGACGGTTACCGGTCGAACACAGTCACCTCGGCGTTGCCGCCCGGCGGCCTCGACGTTGCCGCGCTGCGCAAGCTGCTCGACACCAGGTACGGAGTGGTCATCGCCGGCGGCCAGGGCAAGATGACCGGCAAGATGGTCCGGGTCGGACACCTGGGCGCTGTCGCCGAAGGTGACGTGGTGCAGGTGATCTGGGCGATCGAACAGGCGCTGGAGGAGCTCGACATCGCGCCGGCGGACGGACGCGGCGTGGCCGCGGTCACCGCCTCGGTGCAGGGCATACCCGCCGCGGCGCGCTAGGCGCCCGTCTTTGGGCAAATTAGTGGTGGCGAAGATCCTCGTCGCCGACCCTCTGGCCGAGGACGGCATCGAGCGCCTGCGCAAGGCCGGCGAGGTGACCGTGGTCAGCAAGCTGGCGGAAGACGAATTGATCCGGCGCATCCCCGACTTCGACGCGCTTGTCGTACGCAGCGAGACCCGCGTGACGGCCTCTGTCATCGAGGCCGGACGAAAGCTGCGCGTGGTTGGACGAGCCGGAGTCGGAGTCGACAACATCGACGTGACCGCGGCGACGCGCAGGGGAATCCTGGTCGTCAACGCGCCTCGCGGCAACATCGTCGCCGCCGCCGAGCATACGATTGCGCTTCTCTTTGCGCTCGCGCGATGGGTCCCGCAGGCCGACGCCTCGGTCAAGCGCGGCGAGTGGGCGCGCTCTAAATTCGTCGGGACTGAGATCCGCGGCAAGACCCTGGGCGTGATCGGTCTTGGCAACGTCGGGTCAGAGGTCGCCAAGAGGGCGCACGGTCTCGAGATGGACGTGGTGGCGTACGACCCGGTCGTCTCGGTCGAGCGTGCCGAGCTTTTCAACGTGGAGCTCGTCAGCCTGGGCGAGCTGCTCGAACGGGCCGACTTCGTCACCGTGCACGTGCCGCTCGTCGACTCCAACCGGAATCTCATCGGGGAGAAAGAGCTGTCCGGCATGAAGTCGACCGCCCGGCTGATCAACACCGCCCGTGGAGGCATCGTGGACGAGGTGGCTCTGCATACCGCGCTCGTTTCGGGCCGGATCGCCGCCGCCGCACTGGACGTCTTCGAAAAGGAGCCGCCCGGTGAGAGCCCGCTGCTTGCGCTGCCCAACCTGATCGCCACGCCGCACGTCGGCGCCTCGACGACCGAGGCGCAGGTCTCGGTGGCGTTTGACGTTGCAGAGGAAGTGGCTGCGGTGCTGGCGGGAGACCTCCCGCGCTTCGCCGTCAACGCGCCTGCGTTGCCGCCGGAGGAGATGGCGTACCTGCGACCGTTCGCCGGTCTCACCGAGCGGCTCGCCGCGCTCCACGCCCAGCTCTTCGGTGGCCGAGTAAGCGCGATCGAGCTCGACTGCGAAGGCGAGCTGGCCGAGCACGACGTGACCCTGCTGGTCGCGTCCGCCGTCAAAGGCGTCCTTCAACCGTTTACCGAGGAGCGCATCAACGCGGTCAACGCCCGCCTGATCGCCGGCAACCGCGGCATCAAGCTCGTCGAGCGGCGCAGCCGTTCCCACAGCAGCTACGCGAGCCTGGTCACGCTGCGGATGCAGGACCACGAGATCGCCGGCACGGTGCTGATGGGCGAGCCGCGCGCGGTGCGCATCGACTCGTTCCGGGTCGACCTCGTGCCGGATGGGCGCTTCCTGGTCAGCCGTCACGAGGACCGGCCCGGGGTAGTTGGAAAGGTGGGCAGCATCCTGGGCGAGTACGACGTGAACATCGCCAGCATGCAGGTCGGCCGTGACGCACCTCGGGGGAATGCGATGATGATCCTGGCCGTCGACGATCGGGTTGCGCCGGACGTCCTGGGACGGCTGAGAGAGGTTGGGGGGATGTCGGATCTGCGTTATGTAGAACTCGGCAGCGACGCCGACGGCTGACGTTCGGGCGCTGCCAGGCGTCAGGTATTACCTGGCGCGGGCAGGGGATCCGAGCAAGCTGGTTGCGCCGCCGTACGATGTCATTCCGGACTCAGACCTTGCTCACTACCGGGCACTGTCGCCGTACAACGTTGTCCACCTGACCCGGCCGGGCACGGATTACGAGGCCGCGGGGCGCACATTCGAGCGCTGGCTCGACGACCGGATCCTCGAGCCGGACCCGCGCTCGATGTACGTCCACGAGGTGGAGTTCGACGGCCGCGTGCGCCGGGACCTCGTCGCCAGCCTGCGGCTGCAGCCGTACGCCGACCGGGTCGTGCTGCCGCACGAGCGCACGCACCCTGGCCCCAAGGAGGACCGGCTGGCGCTGCTCCGCGCCACGAAGGTCAGCCTGGAACCGCTCTGGTTTCTGTATGAGGGGGTGGGCACCGGAGTGCCGGAGCTGCTGCAGCGGGTCGCTTCGCGCGCGCCGGCGGTGGCGTTCACCGGCCCGGAAGACACCGAGCATCGCTTCTGGGTCATCTCCGACCCCGCCATCCACGCCACGGTCCATGCCTCGCTGGAGCAGCATCAGCTTCTCATCGCCGACGGCCATCATCGTTATGAGACCGCGCTCGCCTACGCCGAAGAGGTAGGAGGACCCCCCGATGCTGCCTCGCGCTTCACGCTTGCCCTGCTGACCGACCTGGCCGACCCCGGCCTGGTCGTGCTGCCAACCCATCGAGTGATGAAGAGCGGGATCGCGATCACCGGCGGAGAGCCAAAGGGGTCCCTGGGCGAGGCCTTGAGCTCCCTGCGCGGCCGCGTGGCCGCAGGCGCCTACCGCAACCACCAGTACCAGGTCCTTCCGCTGGACGGCGATGTGGCACTGGTGGAGTTGCACGAGCAGGTGATCGACAACATCATCGGCAAGCGGAACCCGGAGGAGTTTCTCCTGTACACGCGCGATCCAGCGGAGGCGGTTCGGTGGGTCGACGAAGGGGTCGGCACCGCCGCGTTCTTCCTCGACCAGCCCGACCTGCAGCAGGTTTTGAACCTGGCCCGACAAGGGAAAACTCTTCCTCAGAAGGCGACGTATTTCCACCCCAAGCC
>Ga0066691_10000903_pt1 | contig 10862 bp, 8 predicted proteins | sample GraSoiAngelo_140_FD_66671 | JGI IMG/M metagenome (GOLD analysis project Ga0066691, IMG submission 66671) | Grasslands soil microbial communities from the Angelo Coastal Reserve, California, USA - 14_0929_12_30cm | ecosystem: Environmental > Terrestrial > Soil > Grasslands | place: USA... | reverse complement strand
CACCGACTATAGCTGATATCAAGACTTCTGCTACATCGTACCTACAAGGCCAGACCGGACAAGCCAGCGTTGAAAGCCATACCATCATGGAATCCTCCATTCATCGCGAACGTTTCCTAACCGGGGCCCGGGGCCTAGGGCCTAACACCGAGATGTTAGTTCTTGCTCGTCATCTCCTGCCATTCATGAAGCGCCTGCTGGCGAACGGCCAAGTCATCGGCGTTTTGCCAGATTCGGAGGAATTCCTCGTACTCGCTGCGCGCCTTGGTGAGGTCATGCACACGGTAGACCCTAGCAAGCTGGAGGTGAGCCACGACCCAATCTGCGGGGAAAGAATCCTGGAGAATTTCTCCTCGATCCTCTATGACCTGTCGCCAGCCCGCCGCTGCTCGGTCCCAATCATGCTGAGCCTGATAGGCGCGTGCCAAACCCTCGTGCGACGCAAATCGCGGATATTCTGTCACAGCCGCCGAGAACAATTCGACAGCTTGCGTGAGTCTCCCTTGCGCCAACGCAATCTCTCCTGCTAGATCATGAAAGCAGCTCTTGTTGAAGGAGGTAGGGAAGTTTAACCCAAGAAGTTCCAACTTGTGTAGCACACTCTCGGCCGATTTGGGGTCTCCTATGAGGGCGTATAGCGTGCCTGCCCTTCGTAGATCTTCCGCTTGCAGAGCTTCTGGCTCACCGGCAGTCAGGATGAGTTCTAACTCACGGCGCGCTGGGGCAATCATGCCCCGCTCGACGAAAACACGTGCGAGCAAGTAGCGGCGCAGAAGCCCCGCGGACTTGCTAATCTGAGTTTGGTCCCAACGAATGCCCGCCTTGAGCTGCTCGGCCGCAGAAGCGAGCTTGCCCTCGTAAATCGCGGTGCGGGCGAGGTACAGCCGACCAATATTCTGGTACATTTTCCCCGACTCTTGGAGATAGCTGAATTCCTGGCGGGCTTCATTCACTTTTCCTTGTCCCAGGAGCGCCAATCCCAAACCCCAGTGAAGACTCGGTGTTTGCAGGCCTCGGGTTGCAGCCTGCCGGTATACTTCTAGCGCCTCAGCATTTTCATTTCTTCGCGCGAGAACGCGGACCAAGTAGCTGTATGCAGGTGTAGAGAAAGGATTGAGTTTCAATACTTGCCGCAGATATTTTTCGGCGTTGCCGGGGTTGCCGGCGTCAAGATAGGCAAGAGCGAGCTCGTACTGAGCATCCGGATCGTCAGGATTGAGATTCACCAACAAGACCAGACTTTCCACGGCTTTTTCATACTGTCCCTGGACGGAGAAGTAGCTTCCTTCAATCAAGCGCTGCTCGTCGTTAGTCACAGTGTTGCGCAAGTTATAAGCGCGCCTCAGGTGTTCGAGTTCCTTCTCACGGTTTCCCACGGATAAATAGAGGCGTGCCAATCGCCTATGAGCCATGGCAAAGTCCGGATCCAACTCCAAAGCACTTTGCAATAGCACCTGCGCTTTATCCGCATCCCCTTGTGCCATAGCATCAGTGGCGCGCGAGTATAGCTGCAGAGCTTCCAGGGATCGCGTCGTCACTTTTGCCAAGGGCAAGCTGTTATCATTGATACCAGTAAGAGATTCTCCCAGATCCGTGCGGACCCGCCTGGCCAGGAGATCGACCCGGTCAAAGAGCTCTTCTTTTCGCGTGAATTGTTCGCTTTCTGCGAATAGCAAGTCGCCAGTAGCTGGCTCTAGCGCACGGACGGTGATTTGAAACCTGCCCCCACTGTTGCGAATGCTGCTGGCCAGCAAGACTTGAACGTTTTCCCGCTGACAGATTTCACGGCCCAGAGCTTCGTCGACGTGCGCGACATCTTTCCTCTTCATGCGGAATAAGGCTTCAAAAATGCGTGCTTGCGGAAACACATTTAGGTAATGCGATTGCTGCAGGGCGATAGTTAATCCTTCACGCAGCGTTTTATCGAAAAACTCTTGTTCTGTGAGGTTTTCGGGATCGGCAATGAGTAGCCAGCCATGGTTGGCAAATATCGGAGCGCGAGGGTGGCCGAGCAAGCGGTCGCGCCAACCGCCGACGTTCATTGCCGCCAGGCCTACGGCAAGAGTCAGCAGCCCGGCCGCGCCGTAACCGATCATCCTGGCAACCCTGCCCCGAACTGACGGTGGAGGAGGCGGCGGGTAGCTGGAGGAAGGTGACACGAGCCGCTGCAAGTCCACGAGAAGTTCTTTTGCGGACTGGTAGCGCCGATCAGGATCTTTGTCCAAACACTTCAGGATGATGGCCTCGAGCGCGGTGGAGATGCGCGGGTTGAGTGCGCGTGGCGTGACGGGGGGCTGGTGAAGGATCGCATCCATGAGCCGAGAGGTCAGCTCTTCCGGGAAGGCCCTGCGGTCGGTGGCCATCTCATAGAGTACGGCGCCAATCGTATAAATATCCGCGCGCGCATCCACTAGATCACCCATGAGCTGCTCGGGTGGCATATATGGAAGTGTGCCTGCAGCCGCTTGCGAGTCGGTAAAGAATTCCGTTGTTCCTTCGCTCACCGGCCGCAACAGCTTCGCCAAGCCAAAGTCCAGTATCTTTGCTCGCCCCTTCGAAGTGATGGCGATATTTGCCGGTTTCAAATCTCGGTGCACGATGCCGCGCTCGTGGGCCTCTTCCAACGCCGCAGCAATCTGTATTCCGAGTGCGACCACTTCTTTCTCTGGAAGCGCCCCTCCGGTAAGGCGCTCCGCAAGCGTCTTCCCGGGGACATACTCCATTACAAGAAAGTCCATCCCGTCCTGGGTGCCAAACTCATAAACGGTTTCGATATTCGGATGGTTGAGCCTGGCCAAGGCCATGGCCTCTTTGCGGAAGTGCCGACGGGCCGTGTCATCGCTCAGGGTGCCGGAGGGCAGAACTTTCACCGCCACCTCGCGATCGAGCTGCTCATCACGGGCACGGTAGACCACACCCATCCCTCCGGCGCCTACTTTTTCGAGGATGCGATAGTGGCCTAGTGTCTGGCCAATCATGAGGAGGGACCTGCTCTGCGCGGACCATGTTAGGTCGCCACCACCGGCAAGTCAACGCGCAAGCCGGAGGTGGCTATTCCCTTCCTTTCGCTGCAGGGCGGAGGCGGCCAGAGGGGAACATTTCCACTCGGACTGACGTATATTGCGTCAGAACCCTACTTTACGGAGGCTTTCTGCTATGAAGCTCATCGTTACCCGCACAGGGTCCATCTGGATGGGAATCGCCTGCGCTGCCCTGCTGGGCTCGACCCTAGTCGCGCCCCGGGTCCGGGCTGAAGAAGTCGTCAAGTCCTACACCGTGGCTGGTCGAGCCAACGTACAGGTGAACACGAATGACGGCGGCGTTCGCATCACCACCAGCGACACCAAACAGGTCGAATTTCGCGTTGAATACCATGGTTACGAGTTGAGCAAGAATCTCACCGTGGAGTCCCGCCAGAACGGCGACACTGTGGAATTGACCGCACGCATTACCGGCCATTGGAACTGGAATTGGGGCAAGAATACCAGGGGATTGCACATTGAAGTCCGGATGCCGCGCGAGGCAGACCTGAAGGTTGAGACCGGCGACGGCGCGGTTCAGGCGGATTCCATCCATGGAAGTGTATTTATCCACACCGGGGATGGTTCCGTGAAAGCAAATTCCTTGACCGGGAGCATCGATCTGCATACGAACGACGGCAGCATCACGGTGGACAGCCTGAAGGGCGACATTCGCCTGCGCACCGGCGACGGGAGCATCGAGGCGCGCGACCTTGACGGGAAAGTGGACGCCGACACCGGCGACGGCCATATCCGTATTTCAGGCCGGTTTGACGCGTTGAACGTGAAGACCGGAGACGGTAGCGTGGACACGCGCGTCCTGCCCGGCTCGAAGATGGTTTCCAGTTGGACGATTCGCACGGGTGATGGGAGCGTGGACCTCGTGCTGCCATCGGATTTTCAAACCAATATTGATGCCAGCACCGGAGATGGGCACATCAGCCTGGGCATTCCGGTGACGGTAGAGGGCACGTTCAGCAATTCGCAAGTCCACGGCAAGATGAATGGCGGCGGCCAGCCTCTTACCATTCATACTGGCGACGGATCCATTCGACTGAGCAAGAGCTAGGTCACAAGCCAAAAAAAGCAGGTACTACCCTGTTGGTTTTAGTACCGGCATGTCGTGCGCAGCTTCCCACACTTGTCCGTTTTTGGCGACTCTTCTACATACTCGTTTCTGCGTAAATCACTGAAAACAAACACGGTTCCTTTGGCAACGAACCTGCACTCCTTCCCGGTGAATCTTCAGGAGATACTGCTGTGATCGTTTTCTTGCTACTGGCTGCCATATTGATACTGGTTGGAATTTCCTTCATCAGTTCGATTGATTTCTCCAACGGCCGCCGCCGCTGAATTCAGTAACGCGGGAGCTAGCGGCTTCGTTCCCTAGCCTGCGTTCCCTGACTCTTCCCGCTTCCCCCAAGTTGGCGCATAATCTCTCTGCAGATTCCCGGTTCATGACCACTTCGATACCAAACGTCAAACCACCACGCCTGTCGCGCGTCCGCGTTTGGACGGTACTTTTTCTCATTTACTCAGCGATCTTAGTCGTCGAGTTTGAATACAGGTACCTGGACGATCTTTCGCGGCAGCACGCGGGAACTTTTGGCCGGCGACTGCTCGAAGAGGCTACGGGCGTTTATTCCGTCTTTTTGCTTCTGCCGTTTGTTGTCCTATTCGCGCGCTACTATCTGTTCGAATGCCAGGGCTGGGCGCGGCGGATCGCACTGCATCTCACCGGAGCGGTTCTCTTCTCATTTCTTCACACCACAATGATGGCTCTGAGCCGAAGAGTTCTTGCTCCCGCGTTGGGACTCGGCGAATACGATTACGGCATCATGACGTACCGCTATGCGATGGAGTTTTCGAAGGATCTCCTTAGCTATACGATCATCGTGCTGGCTTATTACGCGTTCGAACGCTACCGGATCACGGAGGCCGAAAAACTGGCGACGGCGGAACTGCAAACAAAACTGGCGCAGGCGCAGCTCGAAAACCTGCGGTTGCAAGTGCAGCCGCACTTCCTGTTCAACACGCTCAATACGATTTCATCCGTGATGTACGAGGACGTGCATGCAGCCGACGCGATGATTACGCAGCTCAGCGACTTGCTGAGGCTGACGCTGCGGGCTTCGCGCGCGCAGGAAATTCCCCTCGAAGAAGAGCTGCAGATTGCGCGGCTGTACCTGGACCTGATGCAGAAGCGGTTCGAAAACAAATTGCGCATCAGCTATACGATTGATCCGGCGCTGAAGAATTCGCTGGTTCCGCAACTGATCCTGCAGCCGCTGCTGGAGAATTCGCTCCGCCATGGAATGGCGGCGGGCGAGGCGGGGATGGATATTTCCGTCACGGCGCAGCGCGAAGACGGCAGCGTGATCCTTCAAGTTCTGGACACGGGATGTGGACTCGGATCGAGAGAGCCGACGGAGATGTTTGGACGAGGGCTGGGACTATCGAATATCCGGGACCGTCTCGCGCACCTTTACGGAGACGGCCAGCAATTTTCCATCGCGAATCGAACGGGCGGAGGCGCACAGGTGACGTTGCGCGTTCCGCTACACATTTCGAACCAGCCTAAGCAAGCCGTCGAATGACTTCACCGCCACTTCGCGTGCTCGTCGTGGACGACGAAGCGCCGGCGCGCCGCAAAGTACTGCGGTTGCTGCGGGACGAAGAAGGCGTGGAAGTGGTGGGAGAAGCCGATGGCGGCGAGGCGGCGATCGCTGCGGTCCGGAGGCATAGCCCCGATTTGGTTTTCCTGGACGTGCAAATGCCGGGCGTGGATGGCTTTGGTGTGATGCGATGCATCGTGGAAGCCAAGCTCGCCTTGCCGCGCATCATTTTTGTCACCGCGCACGACAAATTCGCGCTTCGGGCGTTTGAGGTGCACGCGTTCGACTATTTGCTGAAGCCTGTGGGCGAAGAGCGCTTTCGAGCGGCTCTACGGCGCGCGCGGCAGCAGCACGAACAATCCACGGACGCTTTCGCTTCGCGGCTGCACACCATGCTGGCGCAACTACACCGCGAAAGATCGTTTCCGGAGCGGCTGCTCATCCATGAAGACGCGCGCGCGTTTTTTGTGCCGGTGGGCGAGATTTCCTGGATTGAAGCGGACCGAAATTACCTGCTGCTGCACTGCGGGAAGAAAACGCATACGCTGCGGAGCACGCTGGACGCGCTGCAAGAGACGTTGGATCCAAAGGCATTTGTGCGGATCAACCGGGGGACGCTGGTGCGTTTGGATGCGATTCGGGAGCTACTGCCGTGGTTTCACGGAGAATACAAAGTGGTGCTGCACGACAACACGGAGCTGCGCTGGAGCCGCCGGTACATTTCGCAGCGGCCGGAACTGCTTAAACACCGCTAAGCGGGTGGAAAGAATTGTGTCTGCGGCCCGTTGGTCCCTTCGTTGGGCCCGCTCGTCCCGGAAGAGTTGCCTCCCAGAGAGATTTTTCGTTTACTGTCGTGCCATGAACACCACAAAACTGTTTTGCCTCTTCCGCTGGGTCGTTGTTGGATTCCTTTTATTGTGGTTCGTCACCCACGCTGTCGCGCAGAGCAAGCCGGACACCGGCTGGCCGAACTATGGCGGTGACCCCGGTGGGGCACGGTATTCGAATGCGTCGCAGATCGACCGTTCGAACGTCGCGCAGCTGAAGGTTGCGTGGACGTATCGAACGGGGGCCAATGACCAGCCAACGAAATTGATCCAAAAGGCAGCGTTCGAAGCGACACCCATTTTGGTTGATGGGAAGCTCTACTTCACAACGCCCTACGACAAAGCGTTTGCTCTGGACGCCGGGACCGGGGCGAAGCTGTGGGAGTACGACCCCGGCGTCAATCTCCAGCGCAATTACTCCGAAGTTGCTTCGCGAGGGGTTTCCGCCTGGCAAGACACGAAGAGAAAACGCGGACAGCCGTGCCGGACGCGCATTCTTTTTGGAACTTTGGACGCGCGCCTGATCGCGCTGGACGGCGAAGCCGGGAAACCGTGCCTCGATTTCGGCACGAACGGCGAAGTGAATCTTAATGTTGACGCCGCGACGCAAACCGAATGGACGGGAGGCTATCAGGTGACGTCATCCCCTGCGATCTCGGGGGATTTGGTGATTACCGGGTCATCGATTGCGGACAACTGGAAGGTGGACACGGGGCGCGGTATCGTGCGTGCCTTCGACATTCGAACCGGGAAATTACGCTGGACGTGGGATCCCATCCCGTGGGCGAAGGATACGAAGCCGCGCACGGGCGCCGGAAATGCGTGGTCGACGCTTTCCGTCGACCGCGAGCGCGACCTTGTTTTCATTCCTACGGGAAGTGCGGCTCCAGACTATTTTGGCGGGATTCGAAAGGGCGACGATAAGTGGGCCAATTCAGTGGTAGCACTGCGTGCTTCGACAGGTGAATTTGCGTGGGGATTCCAGGTGGTGCACCACGATCTCTGGGATTACGACGTGGCCTCGCAGCCATTACTGTTCACCTGGAAGGATGGAACGCCAGCCATCGCGATCAACACGAAGATGGGTCACGTATTTGTTCTGAATCGTCTCACCGGAGCTGCGCTGCTCCCGGTGGAAGAACGCCCCGTACCGCAATCGGACATCGCCGGCGAGCAAAGTTGGCCTACGCAGCCTCTCTCGACCATCTCCCTGGTACCGGAGAAATTCGAGCCCAGCGATGCGTGGGGGCCAAGCCCGGCGGACGTGCAGTGGTGCCAGGAAAAAATCAAAGCTTCGCGGTCGGAGGGAATCTTCACGCCACCCAGTCTGCAGGGAACCGTGGTGTTTCCTGGAAACGTCGGCGGCGTGAATTGGGGAAGCGGAGCGTACGATCCGAAAAGCCACCTGATGATCGTGAACACAAATCGTCTGGTGGCGTGGGTCAAGCTGATCCCGCGGGACAAGTTTGACGAGGAGACCAACAAGAATCAGGATAACCGCATCTACGGTGAATTTGCGGAGCAAGACCCTTCCGCCTACGGCCTGTATCGGACGTTCCTTTTCTCTCCCAGCGGATCGCCTTGTAACGCACCACCGTGGGGCACCACTGAGGCAGTGGACTTATTCACGGGCAAGAAAGCCTGGGATGTGCCACTTGGCACAATGAATCCGGGTAAGGAAACCGGGTCGATCAATCTGGGCGGCCCGATCGTTACTGCGGGCAGGCTGGTCTTTACCGCCGCGACGATGGACTCGTATCTCCGCGCGTTTGATTCTGAGACGGGAAAAGAACTATGGAAGTATGAGCTTCCGGCGGGAGGCCAGGCCACGCCGATGACGTACACGCTCAACGGGAAGCAGTACCTGGTAATCTCCGCGGGCGGCCATGGGAAAATGGGCACGAAGCAAGGCGATTTTGTGGTGGCATTCACGTTGCCGTGAGAGCGGCGCATTTTGTGAAACGCAGGGTGCAGCAAATCAAACGGGAGGATAGCCATGGAATGGGAAACGCCGGAGTTTCTTGAGTTTTCATTGGCGTGTGAAATCAGTGGCTACGCGAGCGCGGAATTGTCCGTGTCGGTTTCTGCGGCGCCCAAAGACGTGACGCCTTCCACGAAAAGTTAGCGCCCGCGAATCCGCAGAGAGTTGCATCGCCTTCACCAAAAACCGAAGACCGGGCAAGTCCTGACGTCCTGCACCAAAACTGGTCCATCGAGCAGTAGTCCGCGGACCTCCTCAGAGATAGTGTTTACGCACTAAGTAGTTCCAAAATTCGTACCAGAAGTGGGATAACCAATGAGAGTCCGGATCGTTGTTCCCGTATTCTTTGTAAGTATTGCTGCGTCGGCTCTGGCCTTTTCGCAGAACTTCGCGCACCGGCCCAATCTGCCACCGGGCGCCACGGAAGCAGTTGCGGCGTTTGACGATCAAACCAACGGCTTCGTTGCGGAGCAGGCCGATCACATTGTCGATGCCATGCAGTTCAATGAGCACGATTCCCTAACGCAAGGACTCGGGCCTCTCTATAACGCTGATTCATGTGGCTCCTGCCATTTCAATCCAGTTGCCGGCGGCATCAGCGAGGTTACCGAACTGCGCGCCGGGCACATCGACCGCCATGGCATCTTCGTGGACGCGCCCGGAGGCTCGCTCATCAACAGCGCGGCATTGCCGGGCGTTCCAATGCCGTATGTGCCGGAGCGGGAATTTCTTCGAAGCTTCCGCACGTCGCTCAATATTCTTGGCGATGGCTACGTCGAGGCGATTGCCGACGAAACTCTGGAACAAATTGCGCGTTCGCAGTCTGACCGAACGCGCGGACGAGTTTCCGGACAGGTGATCCGCGTACCGTTGCTGGAAGCGCCCGGGCAAACGCGCGTGGGGCGCTTCGGATGGAAGAATCAGCATGCCAGCTTGACCAGTTTTTCGGCGGATGCCTACGTAAACGAGATGGGCATCACGACTCCTCTTTTCCCAACGGAGCGCACTTCACTTGGCATTGATGTTTCCTCTTTCAGCCAGGGGAGCGTACCCAATAATCCGGGAGACGACGTCGACACTTTTGCTCGTTTTCTGCGCGCCACGAAGGCACCGCCGCGGGATTTGGCGGCTGCCATCACTGCGGACGCTCAACAAGGGGCGCACGTGTTTGAAGCCATTGGCTGCGGCGTTTGTCACGTGAGCACCATTGTGACGGCCCCTGCGAACACGCTGATCAACGGCGGCACTTTGACCGTGCCAGAGGCGCTCGGGAACAAGATCATTCATCCGTTCGGCGACTTTTTGTTGCATGACGTCGGAACCGGAGACGGCATCGTTCAGAATGGTGGGCAGGAAACGGCGACCAAGTTGCGGACAGCGCCTTTGTGGGGCGCGCGCATGCGAAACCGCCTTATGCATGACGGCAATTCGCTGACATTTGAGAATGCCATCGACCGCCACCGGGGAGAAGCCGATGATGCTTCGGATAATTTTCGGCGTTTGTCCCCACGTCAGAAAAACGCGCTGATCGTTTTCCTGCACTCTCTCTAGGTTTTCAGCACTGGCCAGGTTGCAAGTATGGCAGGCGCTCTTCGCCCGGTTTGAAGAGCACCACGCCGTACTCATCAGAGAAGAACTCACCAAACAAGCCAGCCGATGCCTATTCGACCGTCATCGGAGCTAAGTCATGCCTAATCGGCCGGCTGGGGTACAATCCACGTCCAGTGGGGATAGAGAACCTGCGCATGCCAGCACGTGCCTCGCATAGCCGCGGGCTACAGCTCATCGCGGCCTTCAAACTGTTGAAAGGCTTCGCACTGCTCGCACTCGGCATCGGCGCGTTGAAGCTCCTTCACAAAGACGTGGCTGCCCTGGTCGAGCACTGGATCGATGTCTTCCAGGTCGATTCGCAAAATTATTTCATTCACAAGCTGCTGGAGAAACTGGCGGCTCTGGATGATCGGCGGTTGAAACAGCTCAGCGTGGGCACGTTTATTTATGCCGCTATCTTTTTCACTGAAGGAATTGGCCTGGCGCTCCGCAAACGCTGGGCGGAATACTTTACGATTATCGTGACTTCTTCATTGCTGCCTCTGGAGGTCTACGCACTCGCCAAGCACCCTAGCGTTGGAGAAGTCTTCGCGCTGGTGATCAATCTCGCCGTCGTCGCTTACTTGGTGTGCGAACTGCGCCGAACGCGTGTCCCTCAGTAACACATATGCGAGCTCCGAGGAAGCCGAGCAGCACCGCAAATCCTGCACACCAGCCAGTAATGGAACTACGCTCCGCGCGGCGGAACGGTACAATAGCAGGATGCAGCGAAAGGTATTCTGGCTGACTTTCGGCGTTTTGGGGCTGATCGCGGATGTCGCGCTGCCGCTGTGGTGGGCGCTGGCCGCGACGATTCCGATTGGCGCGG
>Ga0066691_10000897_pt1 | contig 10880 bp, 8 predicted proteins | sample GraSoiAngelo_140_FD_66671 | JGI IMG/M metagenome (GOLD analysis project Ga0066691, IMG submission 66671) | Grasslands soil microbial communities from the Angelo Coastal Reserve, California, USA - 14_0929_12_30cm | ecosystem: Environmental > Terrestrial > Soil > Grasslands | place: USA... | reverse complement strand
TGTCATCCCTATCCTCTCGTGCGCTTGCGCGTCCTCACCCAAGGCGGGAGCCGGATGCGGTAACTCCGCTCGTCCGGATCTGTGGAGGGGGTATGAGCGATCATGATCCCTACTCCGACTGCTGGTTTCAGGCGATCCTGGTGTGGAGTGTTGTACCACTGCTTGCGGCGGCCGGCGAATTATTCTTGCTGTCACATCCGCCGAATCAGGCGCGTTGAATGTAAAGGCCGTATGCGTTATGTTCTCACCAGCCAAATTGGAATTTCTGGAATTCGCCGCGGAGCGATTCGGGGAGGAATGAGATATGAATCGCCGGGACTTCTTGATTTCGGGGTTGGCCTCGTTCGGCCTTCCCTCGCTTGGCTCGCTACCACTCGTATCGGCAGATGCGAACGAGCGCGCCGGCAACCAGACGAACGTTACGCTCCGTATCGCTCCCATATCCCTGGAGATCGGACCAGGCAAAATCGTAGAGACAGTAGGTTATAACGGCTCCGCGCCCGGCCCGATCCTGCGATTCAGAGAAGGAAAACCCGTCACCGTAGACGTGTTCAACGACACGGACGTCCCCGAGACCGTGCACTGGCATGGGCAACTGATTCCCTCGGCGGTAGACGGATCGGTGGAAGAAGGAACGCCCGACGTCCCCGCTCACGGCCATCGCCGCTATCGCTTCACGCCCAAACCCGCGGGCACGCGCTGGTATCACACGCACTCGATGGCGCATGCCGATCTAACCCGGGCTGGTTTCTCGGGCCAGTATGGTTTTGCGATTGTCGAGCCCGCCCGGCATCCCGGCGACTACGACCAGGAAGTTTGTATTGCAGCCCACCACTGGGAACCGTCTCTGGCGCCCAAGGGCCCGGCTGACAATGGCTGGGAGATCGCTTATCGCTCGGCAACTTTGAACAACAAAATGCTCGGGAGCGGCGAGCCGCTTCGCGTGCGCATGGGCCAGCGCGTTCTGTTTCGTTTCATGAATGCGAGCGCCACGGACGAGATCAGGCTGGCGCTTCCCGGCCATCGCTTTAACGTGATTGCCATGGATGGCAATCCTGTGCCTCGTCCCCAGACCGTCGATTTTGTTTACCTGGATATCGCCGAGCGCGTGGATGCCATCGTGGAGATGAATAATCCCGGCGTGTGGCTTCTCGGTTCGGCCAATGAAGAGGAACGCAAGATGGGCATGGGCATGATCGTCGAATACGCGGACAAAAGCGGAGAGCCCCAATGGCAACAGCCGGCCGGCATTGTCCGCGGCCCGTGGGACTACTCGATGTTTGGGAGCGGGGGCACTGCGCCGGCGCCCGATCACACCTTCGAGATGAAGTTCGAAAAGATTCCGGGGCATAAAGTCGACTTCAATCGCTGGACGATCAATGGCAAGTCTTTCCCGGATACCGAAAAGCTGCGTCTGGAAAAAGGCAAGCGCTACAAGCTCTTCTTCGACAACAAGGACACCGGCGACATCCACCCGCTGCATCTGCACCGCCACACGTTCGAGGTCACGGAAGTCGGGGGAAAACCTATGGCCGGCCTGATGAAGGACGTCGTCAGCGTGGGCAGCCGCGGAACCGCCGCCATAACTTTTGTCGCGGATAATCCCGGCTTGACGCTCTTCCACTGCCACATGCAACTGCACCAGGATTTCGGGTTCATGCAACTGCTGGAGTATGCGTCGTAGCCAGCCGTTCGACCCGCTGGAGGCCTGCTGGTTTCTTCTGGCCGGTCGGCAATAATGCCGCCACGCCTGTGAGCTCACTTGCGATAAACGATTCCGCCCTTCATGACGAAAGCCACTTTCTGCAGGACGCTGATGTCTTGCAGCGGATTGCCAGGCACAGCGATTATATCGGCGAAGTAGCCCGGTTTCAGGGCGCCGATCTGCCCCTGCCAGCCGAGCAATTTAGCGCCGGTGATCATATCGGCCTGCAAAGCGGCGAGTGGCGTCATGCCGTATTTGACCATCAGAACAAATTCACGTGCCTGCGTGCCGTGGGCAAAAGGCCCGGCGTCAGAGCCGACGGCCACGGGCACGCCGGCGGCAAGCTGTTTGCGGAACTGCTGTGCGTGAAATTCGAGCAGTTGGCCCCAGATGGCCTCTTCCGGTGAAGAGGGATGTTGGGCAAAGTACTCCTCAATAGTGAACGTCGGCACGGCGGGGACTTGCTTTTCATGCATCAGCCGCATGGTTTCATCGCTCAGCTGATAGGCATGATCGACGGAGGCCACACCGGCTCGAACGGCATAAAGCGCGCCGGGCTCGCCCGTGGCGTGGACGGCAACGCGTTTGCCCACCCGCGCGGCTTCGCCGACCGCGGCGCTGAGTTCGGCTTCCGTATATTGATAGGGCGTGGAGAATTGGCCATTCCGAAGAGAGTCTTCGCCGGTTTCGTAGATCTTGATGAAGTCCGCGCCTTCCTTGATCTGCCCGCGAATGACGGCCACGAGTTCGGCGGGATTATTGGCATAAGTAGCGTTCGGAAAGACGCGCTGTTCGGGATTGTATCCGATCGCATCTTCGTGCCCGCCAACGATGGAAATCGCGTTCCCGCTGATCCTCAGACGAGGACCTGGGATCAGACCCTGATCGATTGCATTGCGCACGGCGGTGTCCGCAGCCCCGGCGCCTTCGGTGCCCATGTCGCGTTCCGCCGTATACCCGGCCATGAGATCTGCGCGGGCAGCCAGCGTGGCCACGATGGTTCGCTGCGGCGCCGATTCCTGAACCGTCTGCAGATCCTCGGCGCCCGGATGCAGAAATAAGTGCACATGCGCATCGATCAACCCCGGCAGCAAGGTTGTGTCGCCCAGATCGATCGTCTGTGCTCCCGCTGGATGAGTAACCGCGGAACCGACCTCGGCGATGCGTTCGCCCTGCACCAGAACTTCGCCGGGCGCCAATATTCGTCCGGTTTCAATATCCAGCAGGCGCGCGGCGTGCAGCGCAATGGGCGCCGGCGTGGGATTTGTTTGAGCTGGCGCGCGATATATGAGCGCGAGAAGGCACGCAGGCAATGCCAGTAGATAAACGAAGCGCTTGGCCATGGCTCGGCGCGATGGTACCACTTCTGTCGGCTTCCGCGGTTTACCGGGAATTGCCGATTTCACTAACGTCAAAAAAGAAACGGGCCGCAGGACATCACTCCGGATGCCTGCGGCCCGTTAGCGGCTAGCGAAGTTTCGCAGCCCTACTAAGTGCCTCTACGAAACCGGCATGATGCTTCCGGTAAAGTAGAAGATTCCGTACGCCTTGATGCTGCCATCCGACTGAGGCAAACCGAAGACCTTCACCGGCGTGTCCGCGACCAGATGCGCGGCAACGTTGCTCAGCCCTGCGGAAGTGGTGAGGTCCTGCGGGCTGACCGTGATGATGCCATTGCTCTGGCGGTCAACTTGGTAGACGAGCGTCGCGGAACCAGAGACGGCGCTGGCATCAACCGTAACTTGGTTAGTGCCCCCACTCACCTTGATGCTGAAGTTGCCGCCCGTCGAAGTGCCATTCGTGACCCATTGAGTGGCAACGGTCGCCAGGGGAACAGGTGTTGGCGCTAACACCGTCCACGGCACGAACCACCCAGTAGAGTTCGCCTGATCGCCCCATGTGGCGTAGCTGCCGCCGACGGCCGTCAGCGTGCCTACGGTTCCTCCAAAGTTCGCCGAGCGATTGGTAGCGTTGACGAAATCGGTGATGGCATTCGCTCCGCTATCCACGATGGTCGGAAAGGCGAAGAACCACCACTTGAAGCCGCTAATTGTGGCGCCCGTAATGGGGTCCTTACCGTTTGGCGTGGAGCTGGAGATGTAGGGCATCGTCTTCGTGTAGTCGTCCGTGGATGTTGCGAAGTGCCGCGTGTAAACGAAGCTGCTAGGGCTGGGCGAGGAGATCGACCCGTCAAAGCGCGCGATCTCGATATCCACGGTCTGAGCGACAAGCGGGACTTGCAAAGGGTCGTCGCAGGTTATGTGGACCTTGAAGCCGCGAACGAGATTGGTCAAAAAGGTCGGGCCGGTGCCGATGGGCTTGGCGTCAGACGACGGATTCGCCGGCATGCGGAAGAAAAATTGCGTGTTGCCGTCAACATTCACCGTTACCGGCGCGCCGTCGTCATTGTCCACCACCAAGCTGGAGCTCAGTACGTGGAGGACATGGCCTTCCGGACTGATCCAGACCGCATTGAAAGAGCTGCTGGCCCAGATACGTACCGCGACCAACGAGCCATCGACCTGATAGCGTGCTGCTACTCGCACGAACTTGCCCGTCAGCGACGAGGCCACGGAGCTGAAGTTCATGATCGTGCTGTGCGTTTTGGCGTCCAGGTCGTAAAAGAGTGTCCCATTGGCGGCATCGGGCAGAATGGTAAGGCTTTGCGAAGAGGCGGTTGACTGCTCGGGAGTGGTCACTGGTTTGACCGGGAAAACCCGGGCGATCGTAATGGACGTGTTATCCGAGGAGACAGAAGTGACGCTCCCATACAGATGACGCAGAATAAGTCGCGTGATGTCCCGAATCGGATGGTGGCGGAAAGGACCGTTGAAATTTACGGCCCACATGATCTGTCCGCTGGAGGGGGGCACGTGCGCGACGATGAAAGCCGGATGCGACAAATCGAATTCCAAATCCAGAGCGTTGTTCTGATTGGCCGTTACGACCAGCGGTGAGACAAAGTTCACGTTGAGCGGAACCGTCAGACTTCCGGCGCTTCCGGTCGCTCCTTGAATTTGTATTTGGCTGGAGGGCACAGTGGCTCCAGGTGCACCGGCAAACCCCGGGTCAGGGTCGGACGACGCGGTCAGCACAACGTCGCCGGGATTGGCGCTGAGCGTGAGAGTAGCGCCCGTGTAGGTCCCAGCGGGCACGCTGACGTTGCCGATGATTTCAGCGAGTTGATCGAGTTCTACCAGGTTGATCAGCGGAGCCGGGCTGGGAGCGGTGAAAACCACCACCGGCGTTCCGCCACCATGAGGCTTCAGGGCGATGCTCAAGACTTTGACCCCAACAGTGGCCCAGTCGTTGGTTGGGTCGTCGCTAATCATCATGGACAGTTGGCCGGTCTGAGTTCCCGAAGACCCATTGGAAGAACCGTAATTGCTGCCGCTGCCGCAGCCCCAGAAAAGGAGCGGGAACACCGCTACGAAGCCCACAAGTACACGAGTAAGTCTCGAATTCATCGGAATTCTCCTTAGGAGCCTGTTCGGTGAAACAGTCCCCTGACTCTTCTGTTCTGTTATGGTCCGCTGGTTAGACCCGGACCACTCTTGAGCGCCAGGATCTCTCGCCCACTCATCCAACAAAACACACCGACTGGAAGATATTGCGCTGGAGCAGAGAATGAGTGATGGTACGAAGGTACTACTACGGCTCAACTGATAAACGGAGTCTCGCTTTCGTTTGGCCGCGCCATTAGGCTTTGCTTGACTTCGGAAAAATCTGAAAGTACAAGTTGAGCCTACCAGTTTACCGGACTGGCGGGTGCACCACGCCTCCGAAGAGTACGTGTAGTGCCTGAAAGGACCATGAATCCCCATTTATCGATTGTTGTGCCCGCGTATAACGAGGCAGCGATACTGCCCATCACGCTCGATTGCCTTCGCGGATTCCTGAGCCATCAATCATTTGCGTCCGAAGTGATCATCGTGGACGACGGCTCGACGGATAATAGTTCGGTTCTCGTCGGAGAATGGCAGCGCGCTTTTGAAAGCCTTCGGGTGTTGCGCAACTCTGTGAATCTGGGCAAGGGGGCCAGCATTCGGCGGGGAATATTGGCCAGTCGCGGGAAGTGTGTATTTGTGACGGATGCGGATTTGCCCGGCCGCCCCGAGGATATCTTGAGATTGCTGGAGGCGCTGCGCGACGGGGCCGCTGTGGCCATCGCTTCGCGTCGTTGTGCGCCGATGAACTCCGCTCCCAGCCGCTCGCGTTTCCTCGCCAGCATCGTATACAGGGCGCTGGTGCGCGTGATTCTGAAATTGCCACTGCGCGATACGCAGTGTGGTTTCAAGGCCTTCGTGCGCGAGCCGCTTTTGCCGGTAGTCGAGGGGCTTCGTTTAGACGGATTTTCGTTCGATGTTGAATTCCTCTTCGCCGCTTGGAAACGAGAGCTGCCCATTCGGGAGGTCGAATTTGACGTGGTCGAACGGCGCCCCACTCGTCACGCGATCTTGCTGCAGTCGCCGCGCATGCTCATGGACTTGCTGAAGATCCGCTTCACGCCCGGGCGGCCGTCACGAAATGCAAGGGCACAAATCGCGGACCTTGGACCATCGCGGAGTCCTTCCGAGGGCCACTCTTTGACGCGAGATTGTGATTTGCCGCGTCAGAGCTGACGCTTCGAGCTGCAGGTTTAATAGACAAGGTCCTCTTCCAAATCGCGGAAGTTGCTAAGGCGAATCCCCAGGCTTCCCAGGATCTCCTTGACTTCCGGTGCAGTCAAAGCAACCAGCTCGGCTTCGCGCTCGCGCGAGAGCTCCCCGCGAAGAGATTCCACTTGCGCGATGGCGTATCCGGGATGGCACATCAACTCAGTGGTGCCATTCGGCACCAGGGCGAGAAGGGCGATCAAGGCTTTCGTATCCAAAAATCCGGTGTGGGCGAGGCCCAAAAAAGCGTCCGGGCAGACGAGGCCAGCCATGCGCAATTGCTCTCTGAATCGCCACGCGAATGAGCTCACCCCATAGGCGATGGCGGACCGCTCGAGCGTGGCGATGCCGGCGCCGCCAATTTTCCAAAGCAAGGGTAACGTTGCCTCGAGGTCTTCCGCTGGACAGCGGACGTTGGGGATGCAAAATTCGCGCGCCAGCGCGATCAGAATCGGAGAAAGCTGCGGCAGGACATGCACATGCAGGTGACCATCCAAATGGCTTGGCCGGAGGCCCGCGTCAAAGAGCTTGAGGACTTGGGCGCGACATTCCGCATGAATATCCTCGAGGCTTATTTGCCTCCCAAGAATTCTCATCCAGAGCTGGAAGGGGCTCAGGTGCAGCTCTCCGCGCTCGTTCACGAGGCTGGGGATACGAGCGGCAGGCGAGACGGGCCTTCCCTCACTGATGTTGAGGTGCACGCCGACGGACAGCTGGGGAAGCTGCTGGCTCGCAGCAATGGCCTGGTCAAACGCCGGACCATTCGCAAGGAGTGACGTGCTCGTCAGAATGCCGTCGCGATGTGCGACCATAATCCCGCGATTGATGCCCTCGGTGAGACCGAAATCGTCCGCATTCACGATCAGCCGTTTCATCGCTTAAGGCTTCCGTAAAGATCATCCGTCATGTCCAGGCTTTATATAAACCTTAAACAACCATGATTCCGGCGAAGCGCCACTTTTTGTCACAGTTTGCGGTTTTCATTGTCGTAATATGTCACTCGAGCGAATAGGAAAGTCGCGACGACCGTTGCGGTCAAGGATGCGCCCGCGTGTAGCCCCTTCATTCCCAAGGGTTTCGAGAAATGTGCCTCAAGAATAACCAGCCTCCGCCTGGCATGGCGGCTGCCGTGCACCTAATACAGGCATAAGGCAAGGCGACCAAGAATCCCAGGCGCCTGCGGAGGAAACGAATTCAAATGCGTAACAAACAAAAGGGTTTCTCGTTAATTGAGCTGTTGATCGTGGTGGCGATCATTCTGATTATCGCTGCCATTGCCATCCCCAACCTGTTGCGGTCGAAGATCGCCGCCAATCAGGCTTCGGCGGTGGGCTCGCTGCGTACCTTGAACACGGCGTGCATCGCTTATTCCACGAGCTATGGAACATTTCCGGGGGCGCTCAGCAATCTGGGCCCCATCGGTTCTAGCGGCACGGCGAGCTCCACGTCGGCAGACTTGATTGACTCTGTGCTGGCCGCTGGTACCAAGAGCGGCTACACATTCAAGTTCACGGCTGGCTCCAGCAACCAGTCTTACACCATCACGGCTACACCCATCACTGCGGCCACGACCGGACAGAACATGTATTTCACCGATCAGTCGGGCGTGATCCGCTCGGACACCTCTGGCTCGGGCGCAAGCTCCGCCAGCACCCCAATCGGCAACTAAGTCTTTCTGGGTCGCACGGACAAGAAGGAGAGGAGTTCAACTCCTCTCCTTTTTTCTTTTGTCCTTCAATTGTCCGGCAAGAGTCCGGCCGCCAGGGTGTGATATCTTCCGCCGAAAACAGACCTGGATCGATAATGGAAAATTCCGCAGCGTTTCCGCCAGGATCTACCCTCCAAATTTAGGAACCATCCCCTAGCTTCCTTGTCCAGGGCAACGTCAATCAAAAGTGGATGGTTCTGGCCCACATTTCGAAAATGCGGCCTACCGGGAGTTGGCCCTGGTGGTTTGGTGCCGCCCTCATTCGTTTTCTCCGCGCGCGGCACCTACGAGTTCGAAACGTTGGCGAATATGATGTTGTGGCGAGGGATCCCTGCGGTTTTCCCCTTGGAATATTTTCCAGCCCAGTTGATTGATCGGGCATCCTCCTTTTTGGCAACGCTCTATGCCAGTCGCAAAATACAGTGACTCATAGCAACATATGCGAGTACTGTTCTCGCGCCTTGTCGGGGCCCACAAGATAGCCAAATGCATCCAGCAGGACAGCGTCGAAGTAGCCGTATTTCGAAAGCAATTTCTATCATGCTGTCTGGAAGCGACATCGAAGGCAAGCAATTCTCCGAGGAAACGAAGACTTTGGTGCTGAGTCGGGATGGCGCAGGCATCGTTTCAATGAATAAGCTGGCTCCGCAAGAGGGCTTGTTCATTCGTTGCCTGGAAACGAACAAAGAAGCAGCCGTGCGTGTCGTTGGCCAAGTCGGCCGTGCATCTGAGAGTTACATATATGGTGTAGCGTTTTTAGACCCGAGCGTCAACCTCTGGGATGTGGAGTTTGCTCCCCAGGCGGAAGCCGACGGGGACGCCAAGAGCATGCTTCTCGAGTGCACCTCCTGCCATTCCCGCGAGACATTTGATCCAAATGACATCGAATTGGACGTCTATGCAATTAATCACAGTATTTTGCGGCACTGCAAACAGTGTGGAACATCGACACCCTGGAAGGAAGCCGGCGGCGATGCCGATACCAAGTCGCCCTCCATCCCTGCTCAAAAGGAGCCGGAGCCCGAAGCGATGCCGGTCCCGGCAGTTCGTCCAGAGAACAGACGCAAGGACGTTCGCGCGAAGGTGAACTTTAGCGCCTGCATCCGCCATTCTGGTTTTCAGGAGATCGTCGTCTGTGAAAACGTCTCACGAGGTGGGTTTTGTTTTAAGAGTCGCAAGCGTTACGCCGAGAAGTCCATGATTCAAGTGGCAATTCCTTACTCTCCGGGCGCGCCCGGTATTTTCGTCCAGGCACAGATCGCGCATGTGCAAGAGTTGCCGGCCGAAAAGCTCTTCAGATGTGGTGCTGCGTATGTGAAATCGTAAAAGGTGTCCTGCGCAAAAAAATCGGTACGGCGAATGGGGCTGCGAATGAGTTTCTCTGCCAGAGGCCATAACCAAGACGCTCTCCACTTTCTCAGGCGCCGACTTTTCAGGCAGCGGCGTCCGCATTGAGCGTCACCCAAGCATGGGGATTGCTCCCGGGTAACCCGTTACCCGTCTGGCGATGCGGCAATCGTCCAATGGATGGCGACCGCCCGTATAGCAGTCGAGTGAGGTGGCCGCGGGTGCATGTTATGCTCCCCGGCAACCGGAGGACGCTATGAAAATCACTCGGGTCATGTGCTGTTCTGCCCTGCTGCTGGTGGCGCGGGCAGCCTCGGCCCAACAACCGGCGAGCCAACCTCCGAAGGAACGCTCAACCCGGACGAAGGTGGTCCTGCTGGGCACGGGCACGCCCGTGCCCGATCCTGACCGTTCCGGTCCTGCCACCGCCATCGTTGTTGACGATAGCGCCTATCTTGTCGATTTCGGACCGGGTGTTGTGCGTCGCGCTAAGGCGGCTGTTCTCGACCGGCACATCACGGCGCTTGAGCCCGCCAACCTGAAGGTAGCTTTTGTGACGCACCTGCACTCCGATCACACGGCTGGTTATCCGGATCTCATCCTCACCGGATGGACCGCCGGTCGGCTCACACCCCTCGAAGTGTACGGTCCGACCGGACTGCAATCCATGACCGAGCACATTTTGCAGGCCTATCGGATTGACATTGAGACACGTACAAATGCAGAGGGAGACCAGCGCGGTAACCCCGAGGGTTGGAAGGTCAATGCCCATGAAATTAAGTCCGGAGTTATCTACAAGGACGCAAAAGTCATAGTCACCGCCTTCCCCACGAAACACGCCATGGAGAGCTACGGATACCGATTTGACACCCCGGACCGCAGCATCGTTATCTCAGGCGATACCAATCCTACGGAGGAGACGATCAAAGCTTGCAATGACTGTGACGTACTGGTCCACGAGGTAAGGACGCTGGAGTGGTTCGCCAAGCTGCCCGAAGGCCCCCGCTCGTTCGGGGCGAAGTATCACACAACGTCAGAACAACTGGCGGCACTAGCGACCAGAGCCAAACCAAGCTTGCTCATTATCTATCACAGCTGGACTTCTTGGTGGCCTAGTGTCTCCTCCTCAGGCAACCAGCGTGTTCAGCCGACCAATGGCGAATTCCATTCCTCACCCGATGTGCTCCAGAAAGAGATCGGCTCGCGATACTCGGGAAACTTCGTCATCGGGCGGGATCTCGATGTGTACTAGGTTTCTCCACCTCTCGGCGAACAGTGCTCCCGATGCGAATGCGAAGGTTCCGATTCGAAGAGGATCGTCGGCCGCTCTTCCACAATCCCTTGCTACCGAGTAGCCAGGCGGCCTTGCGGCCGCCCGGCCCTCTCAGAACTGGGCGTGAAAGTTTCCCTTCACCCAGCTCAAGCCCTTCGAACGCCTCTGTAGAGGAGACGCGGTTTCGAAACG
>Ga0066691_10000895_pt1 | contig 10884 bp, 8 predicted proteins | sample GraSoiAngelo_140_FD_66671 | JGI IMG/M metagenome (GOLD analysis project Ga0066691, IMG submission 66671) | Grasslands soil microbial communities from the Angelo Coastal Reserve, California, USA - 14_0929_12_30cm | ecosystem: Environmental > Terrestrial > Soil > Grasslands | place: USA... | reverse complement strand
CCGTGGCGATGCTGCTCGACCATTCGGCCCGGCACGCGCTCGCCGTCTGGCACGCGCGGGGTCGCTGCCTGAATGGCGTCCTGCTCATCAAGCGCGGCGACGTCGGCGGCGGACTCCCGCTTCTCCGCGACGCCCTCGACGAGCTCCGCGAGACCGGCTTCGTCCCGCACCACACAGCCTTGCTCGGCACCCTTGCGCAGGGCCTGGCCGGCAGCGGAGAGGTCGCGCAGGGACTCGCGACGATCGACGAGGCGCTCGCCAGATCCGAGCATGATGAGGAGCATTGGTGCATCGCGGAGCTCCTGCGCATCAAGGGCGAGTTGGTCCTGCTGGAGGGAGCCCCCGGCGCCGCCCCGGCGGTCGAGAAGCACTTCCAGCACGCGCTACACTGGACCCGCCGGCAAGAGATTTTGTCCGTGGAGCTGCGCTGCGCAACTGGGCTCGCCCGCTTGTGGCATGCACAGGGCCGGACCGAGCCGGCGCGTGAGCTCCTGGCGCCGCTCTACGGCCGCTTCACCGAGGGTTTCGGCACCGCCGATCTCCGGGCCGCGAAGGCGCTGCTCGACAGCTTCGGCTAGCTTAGCTAAGCTAGGCCAGTGGGTCCTGGGCGGCGCCGACGTAATCTCCCAGGAGTCGCCTGAAGGGGAGAGTCGTAGATCCATTGCGATGGAGATTCCTGGCCCACGCTCCTACCACACACCGTCAGCTATCCATTCTTGCCGCATCTGTCATGCCGCCGCGCGTCTCGAGGCCCACGCTCTCTTCGTGGTGCGGTTAGGCGTCCGGCACGTCACCCGCGGCGTGCCGCCGTTGGTCCACGCGACGGGCCCGGGTGCCGCCAGTCGCCAGGCGATCGGCACAGCGGTGTTCTATGGCATGATTGGCAGCACGTGCCTCGGACTGAGAGCTTCGCGCCGGTGCCGTACGTGGTCATCACGGCAATCGTCGAGCGAATCCGAAAGCCGAAGAAGCTTGCGGCCGAGCACGTTCTTGTCGAGCTTCTCTCGCCCGTGGTATCGGTAACGACCTGATTGAAGGAGAACCAATCAATCTCGCGATTCGAGCCCTTTTACCAATTGGCCGAATACCTGGCCGGCTACACTGACGGACTGATCGGGATCGCGGTGGGGCTGCCCAGACAAGTGGCCGACGAGAGGTATTACACCGATCTCCCGGGCGGCGTACTGGAGTCGGTGGGTCGGCTGTTCAAGCGATCGGTGAAAATGTATGTCTATCCAACCCCTGATCCAGTCACGGGCCAGATTCACACCCTGGAGAACACCACGGCTCCGCCGCCGTGGCACCATCTGACCAAACTGCTGCTCGATATCGGTCCGTGTCGAGCCGATTCGATCGTACGAGGAATCTTACCTGTCGATTCGCACGCCTGACGTTCTGGCGCGCATCGAGAGAGGTGATCAGACTTGGGAGTCGATGGTCCCGCCCGCCGTCGCGGAGATCGTCAAGGCAAAGCACTTTTTCCGCCCGCAGTTCGCACCGCAGCGCGATGTGCCGTCGGCGGAGAGTAGACTGTCCACAGCGCCCGCTCAGTGATTCTGGAATCAGCGGGGCGTAACCTGACGATCGCGAGACGAGCAGCGGTTGAGGAGGGCATCGGAAATGACTTCCATCGACGCGAAGCTCATCGAGGCGCGGGCAGGCGTTCGAGGCGTACGGGCGGACCAGATGGGCTACACCAACCCGCTGAACGTCACCGAGCGCCTGAACGGGCCGGGACTTGATCGACTTCCGACGTGACTTCAGCCGCGTGCTCGCACGAGCTACGCGACGGGCACGAACTGGCCGACGGCCTGACCCCAGACATGGAAGGAGTGGCAACGAGCTGTGGCAGCTGGTCGCTAGATATGTGTGGATAAGAGGGAAGGCCAGCAGAGTGGGGCGGAAGATTCATTGAATAGGATTCATGAGAGGAATGTCTGGCGGCAGAATTGTCGAATCGAGCGCTAATCCTTCAGACCGGCAGCGGTTAGGATCAGATCAGCGATCTCCTGCGGGTGGGAAAGCAGGGAGACGTGGCTCGATGTCAGCTCAATCGTCTTCGCCTTCATCCGGCTCGCAAGGAAGCGCTCCAATTCTGGGGACGTGGTCCGGTCTTGGGTCGAAACGGCGTACCAGGTCGGCTTAATCTTCCATGCCGCCTGCGTCGTCTTAGAGGCGAATAACGTAGCTGAGATCCGCCCCTGTACCGCATAGAGGGCGCGCGCTCTTGCCGGATCGAGGTCACCTGCGAAATCTCTGAGGAAGGACTCTTCGCTCAGCTGTGCGTAGCCGTCCGACTTGACGAGACCGGCACTAGCTGGCGGCGTAGGGAACGTAGCGGCCAGTGCGGCATAATCCTCGCCGGCGTCGGGTGCACGGGCGGCGACGTAGACGAGGGCTGAGACTTTGGGCTCGACGCCCGCCTCGCTGATCACGGTGCCGGCCCACGAGTGACCGACGAGGACCGTCGGCCCGTCCTGCAGTGCTAGGACGCGGCGCGTCGCCCCGACGTCGTCGGCGAGTGAGGTCAGCGGGTTCTGCACCGCGGTGACGTTCAGGCCGGCGCGTTGCAAGAGCGGGATGACTTCGGACCAGCTCGACCCGTCCGCGTAGGCACCGTGGACGAGCACGACGTTGCGGGCGCTGGACCCGACCTGGGCTTCGCTTGGATGCGCGAGCAGCAACGTCGCGACTCCGGCAAGGAGCGTGACCGCGAAGGTGCGTCGATCGATCTTCATAAAGTTCTCCGATGGCTAGTGTTGCCCAGGCGAGATTGTGAGCAGAACGTCACCGAGTTTCTTGTCTGGTTCCGACCGAGTCAATAATGGCGGCATTTCCAATAGTCATTGTTGACATCCATGCCCCACTCCAATCACCGTTCGAACTGACGCCACGCCTTCCCTGAGTCCGAGGTCCATCGCTCCGCTGGCGAAGTGAAGCGTCCTCGGTCATCTCAAATCGAACAACCCGCGTGCCATGAAGCCGATGACGGCGCGGCTGTCTATTGAGATGGCGTCGCGGACGTGACGGGCGCCCGACGCCGTCTTTTCAGCAAGAACGCGACACTCGGATCGTGGGGCCTCGGACTCCGATCAGCGTCGGCGCGAGACGACGTCGCGAGGGGCATCCGCATGGCTGCTCCACTCATTCCGTCCACCCATCACGGGAGGTGAGTTCGCCAGTCTCCTCTCCCACGGACTCGTACAGCGTTGCCTTCATGAGCTGTCATCGGGGACCCGGCGAGGCGCTGTCGCAAGAACAAGCGGGCACGAGGCACGCGAGTCTTCGCGTCCGCGACGCTGAGCCCTAACATCTTCGCCACTTCGGGTCGAGAATTCTTCGATGTCGCGACGGACGACGGCGGCGCGATAGTCCTCCCGGAGTGCGTCCATCGCCGCGTTCGATTCAAGCTATCCTGGCTGCGGCCGGAGATTCCTTTGTCTGTGGCGCTGGCGCGACCGGATAAGAAGGACCTAGCGGGTCTGTCTCGGCGGCGCTTTGCACCAAGAGGATAGGCAACATGATTGACTTCCGGAGGCGGTCGCCCCGTCCTCGGTCCCCGTCAACCCGACCTTAGGTGGCAGCAGGGTCGGACGCTGGGCACGCCAGGAGCTGTAGGCACAGCGGCTTCGGCCCCTTCCGCTCCGGCCGAATCCAGACCCGCAGGAAGCGGGTCGCCTCGGTAGCCTGCGGCATCCGGATCTCCCATTTCTGCGGAAAAGCGATGACGCGGCATCCCGCGGTCCGACGCGGCCCTCCAAGAAGGAGGGGGATGCGAGAACCCGCTCGGGCCACTCGGGCGCCTCACGCGGCCGTTCGGTGTCAGCGGCAGAGTCCGGCAGAGAGAGAGCATATCGGTAAGAGAACGCACGCTGGCAGGAGTGAGCAGCTCAACACAGAAAGGGGACCTATATCCATGGCGATGCAGCGGATGATGAAGCGATTGGTGACAACCTCCCGGGTGAGCGCGAGCCTCGTATTGCTTGTCCTCGCAGCCGGTTGCACGGCAGTTCAGAGTACGCCGTTGCACCCGGAGGTAGTTGGAGGTCTGGTGCCGTCTGTCAAGGACCGGGATGCGGGCCGTGTGGCGGCCGCCTACGGCTTTGACGCTACCCGGTATACGACGATCGCGATCGGAAACGTCTCTGTCGATATGCCGGCCGGCTGGAACGAGGAAGATCGGCGTATCGTGTCGAGCGTGACCGCTCATCTGCGGTCGGATCTGGCACGAGAGCTCCGGGCCGCAGGCCGGCTTGAACGGGTGGTGGACGACGCGAGCACGCTGGACGCACCGGCGAATGCGCTGCGCTTGGACGTCAGAATTACGGCCCTTGAGCTGGACCAGCTCGAACCGACGGCAGCGGGGCAATGGCTGGGCCCGGGTTCCATCCAGATGGAAACACGGTTCGTGGATGCGGCGAGCGGCCGGGTCGTCCTCGCGACGGCCGACCGGCGGACGGCACGAACGGTGATGACCCAGACGCGCGATATTTCGGAGACGACAGCGCGCCTCGACGAAGCCGCGAACTATCTGGTTATGGATCTTGTCAACTTCCTCGGCCGCTTGGAGAAGATGGCCGCCCACACATAAATCGTCGGGACATGGATTTGTTGACGCCGCGCCCGACGACTCCTTCTTCGGGGTCACTTGTTTGATCTCGTGGAATGAGTTGCGGGCGCTGGCGTCAGCACCGGGTGAGGCCCCACGACACGAGAAGGGCAGGACGATGAAGGTTCGGCCCTGGTCGACGTGTTGGTGAGCCGGCAGGAACTCGCGATGCCGCCGCCCTCGAGCTCGACCAGATGATCCGTCCAGCCGCCACATGATCAAGCGGTGCTCGACGGACGCGGTGGCGAAATCATCGACTGGGCAAATACCAACCTGTTTCGATGCGGGCGACGGTGTCCAGCTGATTTATGCCGTGGTCCACTTCGGACTTCCTGCTGTAGTCCAAAAAAACCGGTTCTCGCTCGACTACCTCATGCACAGCCGCCGCCACGGACACGAATTTCTCGACTAAGGAGAGGCGCGATGAGGCGACGTGACTTTATTAAGCGTAGTGCCATCTCCGCATTCGCGGCCAGTACCGTATCTCAAACAATGCAACCAAAGGGAGTCGCCATGGAAAGATCTTCGACCTCGTCCGGGCAACTTACCTCCCAAGCGCCTTTCTGGCCGGACGGAGCACGGATGGTCATTTCGATGTCCATGCAGATGGAGGCCGGGGCTCAACCGTCCAGCGGCGCAGAAAGCCCGATGCCGCCGATCGACCCGAAGTATCCCGATCTACCTGCGACCAAATGGTACGAATACGGATTCAAGGAAGGCCTGCCACGACTGTTGGACATGTTCGACCGCCAGCAGGTGAGGGTCACGTCCCACATGGTAGGTGCGGCGGTCGATCTTCACCCGCAGCTGGCCAGGGAAATTGTGCAGCGAGGGCACGAAGCGTCCGGCCACGGACAAACGTGGACCGCGCAATATTCCATGACACCCGAGCAGGAGCGTGAGTCATACGAACAGAGCATTAAGAGTATCGAGCGCGCAACAGGAACCAAGCCGGTCGGCTTCAATGCGTTCTGGCTTCGGAGCACACCGCACACGCTGGAGATTCTGCTGGAGCTCGGCTTCATTTACTACATCGATGACGTGAGTCGGGATGAGCCCTTTCTGATCAATGTGAAAGGAAAGCCGTTCGCGGTCGTACCGTACACCCTGCATATGAACGACATCGTGAACTATGAAACCCGCTACTTCAGCTCGCAGGAGTATGCCGGTGATCTGAAGGCAGAGTTCGACATGCTCTATGCCGAATCGGGAAACCGGCGTCGCATGATGTCGGTGAGCGCTCATGACCGAATCGCGGGACGTCCGTCGCGTACCAAGGTTCTCGAAGACTTCATTGCGTACGCGCAGAGCCATCCGGGAGTCGTCTTCAGACGAAAGGACGAGATTGCGCGTTTCGCACTGAGCAGCCCGCAAACCATCCGGGAAGGAATCTAACCCCAGACTTCCAGGGTGACCTTTCCTTACGAGCCTCGGGATGTTGTCAGCGGTCGGCTGGAGTGAGCCATCTAGGATCGGGCAAGCTGAGGCACCTGAGATCACCCACGAGAGCCACGAGATCGCACGGTAAGACTGTGGCCGCGGCGGGGGGGCTCACTGAACCGAACGTAGACTCACTGCTCGCGGAGGACGGTCAAAGGCGACCGGCTGAGTAGCCGGAAGGTTCCGAGCCCACCCACAACCAACCCCACGGCGGCGGTGCCGGCGACACCCCACGCGAGCACGCCGGGCTCAAGCGTCCACGGCACGTCCAGCACGAACGTGAGCACCGCGCACGCGAGCGCCGAGGCGAGCAGCGTGCCGCCCAGGCCCGCCGCGGCGCCGAGGCAGACGTATTCGACGGCGAACGCGCGCGCGACCGTCGCGCGGGTGGCGCCGAGCGTCCTCAGGATCACGGTCTCGTACAGCCGCTGGTAGCGGGTTGCGACCAGCGTCGACGCCATAACGGTGGTTCCCACCGCGATGCTGAAGAGCGCGATGAGCCGGATGGCCAGGCCGATCTCGCCGAGAACGGTCGCGACGCGCTCGAGTACCGCCCGCACCGGGATCGCGGTGACGTTCGGGAACGCGGCCACGACGTAGTCTTGCAGCCTCGTCTCTGCGGACGCCGGCACGCGCACCGTCGCCATGTACGTGACGGGCGCTCCGTCGAGCGCACCGCGGGAGAGAATCGCGAAGAAGTTGGTCGTGAGGCTCTGCCAATCCACCTTCCGCAGGCTCATCACCTCCGCCTCGACGGTCACACCCTGCACGTCGAACGCGAGCGTGCCGCCTACGGAGACGCCGAGATGGTTCGCCGCCGCCTCCTCCAGGGAGACCCGTGGCCTCTGGGCGGCGTCCGCCGCTGTCCACCAGCGGCCCCGTGTGATTGCAGTTCCCGGCGGTGGCTCGGCGGCGGAGGTCAGCACGTACTCGCGGGTAAAGTACCAGACCGTGTCGGGCGGGCCGGCCTTCTTCGCCTCGATCAGCGCACGGGTAACGGGCGTGCCGTCGATGGCCTTGAGCCGACCGCGTACGACCGGCGTGAGGACCGGAGCCACGCCGCCGCTGGCCGCGGTGACGAGGCGGCCGAACGGCTCGCGCTGATCGGCCTGCACGTCGATGAAAAAGAACGAGGGTGCCTCTCGCTTCCGCTCGAACGCAATCTGACGGCGGAGGCTCGCCTCGAGGAGAGCGATGGCGACGAGCAGCATGACGCCCGTGCCCAGCGCAAGCACGACCTGCACCGCGTGCCCGCCCGGCCGGCGGAGGCCCGCGAGCCCCTGCCGCCAGGCGAGCCCGCCAGGCGGCGGCAAGCAACGCACGAGGAGGATGAGGCCCCGCGAGAGCGCCACCAGCACCGCGAGAGCGGCCAGCGCTGCGCCGACAAAGATCGCCCCGAGCTTGAACGACCCGGCCTGCCAGAGCGCGAGCGCGGCGAGCCCCGCGACGATGGGCAGCGCCGCGACCCACGGTCGCGGGGCGCGCCACGCCGCAGCCTCGAGGTCCCGCCGGAGGACGAGCGAAGGCGGTACCTCCCGGACGGCGAGCAGCGGCCAGAGAGCACACAGGAGCGCTGTCAGCGTTCCCATCAAGAGGCCGCGCCCGATCGTCCATCCGTCCCACACCGGCTCGAGGGCGAAGGGCGCGAACGGCTGGACCGCCCGGACGAGCACGGGCTGCATCAGGACGCCGAACGCCGCGCCGACGAGGCTCCCGACCAAGCCGAGGGCCAGCACCTGGAGCAGGAAGGCGGCGAGCACCATTCGCGACTCGGCGCCCAGGCACTTCAGGACGGCGACGGTCACAAGCTGCCGCCGGACGAAGGTAACGACGGACGACGCCACACCGATGCCGCCGACGAGGAGGCTCGCGAGCCCGACCAGTCCGAGGTAGGTGGCGAGCTGGGAGAAGAAGCGGCGGAGACCAGGCCGGGCGTCGTCGAACGCCGTCACCCGCACCGACGGGTCGGCGATCGCGTGCTCCAGCGCCTCGACGGCGGTGCGCGACGATGCTGCCGCCGGAAGGCGCACGAGCATCCGGTACCGGACGCGGCTCCCGTAACCGACGAGGCCGGTGGCCTCGAGCGCCCCGGCGGCGATCATCACGCGCGGACCGAGCGCCACGAAACTCGACGCGCGGTCGGGCTCTCGATCAATCATGCCCGCGATCGTGAAGCGCGCCGTTCCGAGCAGGAGCGGATCGCCGACGGCGAGACCGAGCCGCTCGAGGAGCGACTTCTCGACCAGCGCCGACCCACCGTCCCCGAGGAGGTCCACGAGCGGGCGGGACGGGGCGACCGTCACGCGCCCGTACAGAGGGTACGCCGCCGCCTCCACGGCCTTGAGCTCGACCAGCAGGCTCGCACCGTTGGCGGGATTCCGCGCCATCGCCGCGAGCTCGCGCACGGCCGTGGTGGTGGCGCCTTCGGCGCGCAGGCGGTCGAGGGCTCCCCGCGCCGCTGTGTCGGGCGGCCGGGCCGATCGGAGCTCGATGTCGCCGCCCGTGAGCGCCTTCGCCTCGCCCGCGAGGGCGCGGTCGAGGCTGGCGGCGAAGGTACCGACGGAGACGACGGCGGCCACGCCAAGCGCAATGCAGGCGAAGAACGCAAGGAAGTGACGCGACGCACCCCGCGTCGCGCGCCAGGCCGTCCGGAGCGGGAAGGCCAGGGTCACAGCTGTCCGTTCAGGACTCGGCCATCGCGGAGCCTGACGCTCCGCCCGGCGTGGCGGGCCAGCGCCTCGTCATGGGTGACGAAGACGAGCGTGGAGCCACGCTCGCGATTCAGGGCCACGAGCAGCTCGATGATCTGGGCGCCGGTCGCGGAGTCCAGGTTCCCGGTCGGCTCATCCGCCAAGAGAAGCTTCGGGCGGAGCGCGACGGCGCGGGCCACCGCCGCGCGCTGCTGCTCACCGCCCGACAGCTCAGCCGGGTAGTGTTGTGTTCGGCCGGCCAGCCCGACTTCATCGAGGAGCTCGCGGGCGCGCGCGAGCGCGTCCGGGACGCCGGCGATCTCGAGCGGCACGGCCACGTTCTCCGCCGCGGTGAGCGTCGGGATTAAATGGAAGGACTGGAAGACGTAGCCGAGCGTCTCACGCCGGAAGCGCGCCAGCCCGTCCTGGTCGAGGCGCGTCAGCTCGGCGCCGGCGACCACGATCGAGCCCGCCGTCGGACGATCGAGCCCCGCGAGGAGGCCGAGGAGAGTCGATTTCCCACTGCCCGACGGGCCGGTGATCGCGCAGACCTCACCCGCCTCCACGTCGAGCGCGATCCCGTCGAGAATCGTGAGGAGCCGTCGCCCGCTCGAAAGCTGCATCACGAGGTCGCGGACCTGAATCATCAAGCGACTCATATTACACTGCGCCTGTGGCTCCCTGGCTTGCCGCCGCGCTCGTGGTGGCCGCGCTCGGCCTCGCGCCCCGGGCGCTGGCGGAGGGCGCTCCGGTGATCGCGGTGCTCGGCGACAGCCTCACCGCCGGACTCGGCGTGGCGGCGGACGAACCGTTTCCGGCGCGCCTCGAGGCGCGACTCCGACGCGAGGGCTTCGCCTACCGCGTGATCAATGCCGGCGTGAGCGGCGACACGACCGCGGGCGGGCTCCGGCGTGTGGGCTGGGTGCTGCGGACCCGGCCCGAGGTGGTCCTCGTCGCGCTCGGCGCCAACGACGGTTTGCGCGGGCAGAGCCCCGCCGCGATGCGCAACAACCTCGAGGCGATCATCGTGCGCCTCAAGGCCTCGGGCGCGCGCGTCCTGCTCGCCGGAATGCGGATGCCGCCCAACTACGGGGTCGAATACACGCGGGAGTTCGCGGCGGTCTTCCCGGAGGTGGCGCACCGCACGCGCGTGGCCCTGATGCCCTTTCTCCTCGAGGGCGTCGCCGCCGATCCCCACTTGCTCCAGCCCGACGGACTCCACCCGAATGCGGCCGGACACATGATCATCGCCGACCGGCTCTGGCCCTATCTCCGTCCACTCTTGCGGAAGTCGCGCTGAGTCCCGCGGCGCCGTATGCGCCGCCCAAGTCGCATTGCACGCCGGGCACTCTCGAACGGGCCGACTCGATGTGTAGCCGACGGTCCGGGCACCGCGCGCAGGACCGCTGCTGATTCGGCAGCAGACGCTCACGTCTTTGTCGTCGCGTAAGCCCTCAAGATGAACCCGTTTCGCAAGGCGACGTCAGCCTTGCAGCGGTGTCTGGACAAGTAAGAAGCCACCCGGCGGTGGCACCCTTATCGGCGACCGGGCTGGCGCTAGCTACGACAAGGACTACTACCTGGACATCCGGATCAAGCGGTATCTCAACGGTTCACCCACTGAGTGACGCCGTCTCAGTGAGACGACCGGGCGGAGCGCGCCCATCACGGGACCCGCGCCGTTTTCTCTCAGGCTGCCTCACTGGTTCCCTCACTGAGATCAGACCAAGTGTAGTGGTGGTCGACGACCCTGACGGCGGGCGTCGTGTAGGTCTGCTCCAGTTGTCCCTCAGTCGACGAAGCGCGTTTTGACGACCGTCACCGGCTAATCACGCTATCCTAATGAACCGCGGGAAGCCCGTCGTTGTCACCTCGCACCGCGGCATCCCGCGCAGCTCCACCTTCAGCGGTATGCCCGACCCTCCCGTTGGCCTTCCTCCGGAGGTGGCGAGGGGGACGGGGCTTGGACTCGATGGCCGCGATATCCTTCCACGGGTCCGGGAGTAAGAGCAGTGGATGGGCGCAGGGGCGGGAGTCAGAGAAGATGGATTCGCAGGTATCTTGCTTCTGCCTCTCCTAGAGCCAGCGGGTAGGGGCTCGTGACGGACATGCGAACGCTAGAGGTATTGGTCATCGCGCCCATCT
>Ga0066691_10000886_pt1 | contig 10906 bp, 6 predicted proteins | sample GraSoiAngelo_140_FD_66671 | JGI IMG/M metagenome (GOLD analysis project Ga0066691, IMG submission 66671) | Grasslands soil microbial communities from the Angelo Coastal Reserve, California, USA - 14_0929_12_30cm | ecosystem: Environmental > Terrestrial > Soil > Grasslands | place: USA... | reverse complement strand
TCGAAGGGGGACCAGTGGATGTAAGTCCGGCACTTTGAGCAAATCGGTTCGAGCGCGCGAGATTGGTAAGGGCGGCCACGAGTAGTTTGGATAGAGAACGGTGGATAGTATAAAGGAGTGCGAAATTAGGCCGCATAGTAATTATTTAAGCGCTTACGTATAATCGTGCGGGCGAGTATCTGGAAGTTCCCTGAAAACAGGCTCAAATCCTGGTTGATGATGCGATTCCGCTGGCCGATTCCCGCTGTGACCCTATGCATTTCCTTGGGTGCTGCGCATTTTGGCCCTGCCTATCCCAAACAGGACTACTCGACCGAAAGAGATCAAAAAATTCTGCAGATTCAACAACTGATTCAGGATCACGATTTGGCGGAGGCCAGCCGCAAAATCCTTGAAGCGGCAAAACAGTATCCTGCAGACGCCGGGCTGGACAACTTGCGGGGCATCGTCGAGGCGCAGCAGGGGAACTACGCCGCTGCGGAAAAGAGTTTCAGCCGGGCTCTGAAGAGGGAGCCGAAATTCACGGGTGCTTCCTTGAATTTAGGGCGGCTTTATCAAGAGAACTTTGCCGGCGATGCGCAGGCGCGGAGAAAGGCGCTCGGCGTTTACCTGGGAGTGCTGGCCTACGACCCCAAGAACGCGGAGGCGAATTACCAGAGCGCGGCGCTGTTGTTGGAACAAGGCAAGTACCAAGATTCGCTCGATCGCGTTTCGCGGCTCTCGGAAGAAAGCCAAACGGGAGCGCAGGTATTGTCCATCGTGTGCGCGGACTACGCTGGGCTTGGCGATCGAAAACAGACGGACGCTGCAGCGGCGCGCCTGCTCGCTGACGCAAATTTTTCCGAGGCGGATGCGCAGCAAGCGTTGCTGGGCCTGAGAACAGGGAAACGAGACGACCTGGTTGTAACGCTACTCGAGAGTTTGGAGAAACGTCAGGCGTTGTCGCCGGAGCTGCTGCGCGCGCTGGGCTTGGCTTACGAAGGAGCGGACAGACTGGTGGAGGCGCGAGCGGCGCTGGAAAGATCCATCACGCCGGAAAGCCTTACAGTTGGTTCGTTACTGGAGTTGGCGCGGGTCGCACGCAAGCAGAAAGATTATCAGGGCGCGCTGGGATACTTGGCGCACGCGCGAGATCTGGAGCCGAAGAACGCGGGCATACACTACTATTTTGGGTTGGTGTGCATGGACTTGAGCCTCGTCGCGGAAGCGCGGAATTCCTTCGAGAAAGCCGTGCAGATCGAGCCTGAAAATCCGAACTACAACTATGCGATGGGGGTGAGCACGACTTTCCGGCATGACCCCGGGGAGGCTGTGCCGTATTTTGAGAAGTACCTGAGGTTGAGGCCGCAGGATCCGCGAGGAAAGCTGGCGCTGGGTGCAGCTCTTTTCCGGGCGAAGGATTATGAGGCAGCGGTTCCCCGACTGGAGGAAGCTGCCAAGACTGCCGAAACCGCGACGGCGGCACATTACTACCTTGGTGCGATCGCACTGCAAGAACGACGGCTTGAGGAAGCTCACAACGAATTGGAACTTGCTTTGAAAAGCAAACCAGATTACGTGGATGCACTCGCGGAGCTGGGCCAGTATTACTTGATGCAGAAAGACTACGCGCAAGCAGAAAAGCAGATTCGGCGGGCGTTGGAGCTCGACCCGGAACACTACACGGCAAATTTCTACCTGCTCACGCTGTACACGCGGACGCGGGATGCGCGCCAGGAAGCACAGGCGAAACACTTCGAGGAACTCAAGAAGCTCCTGGCGGAGAAGACGCAGGAAATCCTGCGCATCGTTGAAGTACGGCCGCTTGAAAACCCATGAAGATGCTTCGCGACACGTCTCGTTCTGCTGCCTTCCCTTCCCTACTGTGCATTTTTTGTTTCCTACTGCTGGTGGCCACTGCGGGCGGGCAAACGTGCGGACAATCTTTGGCGCTGACCGAAAGCACCAAAGCGTTCTATCGCGGCGATTATTCGCGGGCCGCGGAACTGGCGGAAAAGCATCTGCGGGCTTACCCAAAGGATGTGCCGGTCAGATTGATTCTGGCGCGGGCGGAGCTTGCGCAGGGGAAATTCCAGCGAGCATTTGAGGGGCTTCAAAAGGTTCTGGCATCCGATCCGAAGAACATAGATGCGCTTTATTACCTATCGCTTATTGCGCGGGAACTTTCTCATCGGGAATATGAAAGACTTTTTTCGATTGCACCGGACTCCGATCGTGTCCACCAGCTTCTCGGCCAGGCGGCGCTGGCGGCGGAGAATAAGAACGAAGCGGAGGTGGAATTTCAGAAGGCACTGAAAGCCAATCCTCGATCCATCGAAGTGGCCATGGAACTGGCGGAACTGAAGCGCTCGCAATCCAAATTTGATGAAGCGATCGACTATTACACGCAAGCGGGACAGATCGGCCCGCTGAGCTATGAAATTGCGTATGGTTTGGGCGCTTGTTACACCTACAAGCAGGAGTATCCGCGAGCGATCGAATGGCTGCGCAAGGCTGTCGATTTGGCTCCGGATTCCGCGGCGGGCCGGTTTGCGCTTGGAAACGCACTGTTTCAGAATGGCCAGCTCGAAGCAGCCGTCCCGGAATTAAACGCTTCCCTGCAATTTGAGCCACGGATGAAGCAGGCGTATTTCCTGCTCGGACGTGCTTATTCGAAGCTCGGGCGTCAGGACGAGGCGAAGGCGGCGCTAAAGAAGCTAGACGAACTGAACCGTGCTGAAATACCGGGGCAGGACAAAAATTCCGCTGGCGACACGAATCCAAAACCGTACAAATAGGAAGAACGGCCCGTCTCAGAAGCCGGGCCCTGCACTGGCACGGAGGCAGACTGCATGATTTTAGAAATGCGGACTGCGGCCCCAGAGTTTCCGTCGCAAGGCTATTTGGAAACTTTCACCAGCATTACGCCGTGGGTCGGCACATCGGCCGAGTAGGAATTTTGTATCGTGCCGAGATCCTTGTGATCCAGGAGATCTCGGAGTTTCGCAGAGGCAGGCGCGCCGATGGATTTAAAGTCGAGCGTCATCTTAGTGGCCGATTCACTGCGATTGAAAAGCCCCACGGCCTGACTCCCATCGGCGAGCGGCTTTACCCAAATTTCCAGCGGCCCTTCCTGCCACACGCGACGCCCCTGTACGCCTTTTGCGTCCTGATCGACGGCAAGAATCTCGGAATTCATGAGCAGCTCTTTTGTTTCGGGCGACATACTTCGCAAATCGTTTCCCGCGAGCAGAGGAGCTGCAAGGATTGCCCATAGCGCCATGTGAGTGCGGTATTCATCGCGCTTCATACCGCCATTTCCAACCTCCAGCATGTCCGGGTCGTTCCAGTGTCCAGGACCGGCAAACTTTTCCAGACCGTTCTGCCCGAATCCGATCAAGGTCATGCGGTCGTACGTATCATTGATGTCTCCGGTGGTGCGCCACAAGTTGCCGGTGGTGGGTCCCCAGCGCCAGGGCGTCTTCACTCCCCAGTTACAGATGCTGAACACGATGGGGCGGCCCGAGTGCACCAGCGCATCGCGGAACTTCGCGTACTGGACTTCCGGATCGAGGCCTTCCGAATTGCACCAGTCAATTTTTACGTAATCGATTCCCCATGAGGCATAGGTCTTGGCATCCTGATCTTCGTGATTCAAGCTGCCGGGCCGCTTTTCGCAGGTGCCCGTGCCCGCGTCGGTATAAAGACCGAGCTTAAGGCCTTTGCTGTGCACATGATCCGCGAGGGCCTTCATTCCTTCGGGGAATCTTGTGGGATCTGCGACGATGGTTCCCGAGGCATCACGGCTCACCTGCCAGCAGTCGTCGATGTTCACATACTGGTAGCCGGCGGCTTGCATGCCACTGCTGACCATGGCGTCGGCCATTTCACGAATGAGTTTGTCGCTGACGTTGCAGCCAAACTTGTTCCAACTATTCCATCCCATCGGCGGAGTTTGCGCAAGAGACGCGGAAGACTGGCCGGAGGCTGCGGGTGTAAGTAAGATCACAGAAGTGGCGACGAGGAGACAGGCAAGAAACGCAAGAATAGGAAAAGGCCGCTGAAAGCTCATAATTCCTCGCAAAATTGGGGTACGTAACCGCTTACGCGGAGTCTAGCACGCGACGTCAAAAAGTGCGATGCTATTCAACCCTGGAAAAATATTCGCGTGCGACGCGGTTATGCCGCGCGAGTCGAACCGCTTTCGATGGGGACAACTCACTGAGTGGCACGGACCGATGCAGCATTGAAGGTTAGCGAACCGGAGCCAGATGACATTTCCTCTATCCAAATTTCTTCCTGTACTACTTTTTATGCCGGTTTTGTTCGCCCTCAGCGGAGCGGCTCAGGAGCCTGAGGATCGCAAAACGCAGAAGCCAGAGTCCATGGGCGTGGCGACCGGCACTCCTCATGCTCCGGTAAGAGACGCCCTATCCCGTCCGATCACTGCCGGAGGATTTGTTGACGGCGCGCCGGTGGTATTCACGGACATCACGAAGCAGGCAGGGCTGGCCAAATTCTTGCACCGTTCCGGGGGCCCGGAGAAGGCCACGATTCTCGAGACTCCGGGTTCCGGGGTGGCCTTGCTCGACTATGACAATGACGGGTGGCTGGACATTTATCTGCTCAACGGTTCCACATTCGGTGCGCTGAAGGGGAAGGAGGCCGCTCCTCGCGCCATGCTGTTTCACAACAATCACGACGGCACGTTTACCGACGTCACGGACAAGGCGGGCGTGGCGAACGAGCGATGGGGCTTCGGCGTAGCCGTGGGCGATTACGATAACGATGGCTGGCCGGACCTGTACGTTGCCAATTATGGAAAGAACCGTCTCTACCACAACAATCATGATGGAACGTTCACGGACGTGGCGGAGAAGGCAGGTGTGACGTTGGGGGGATGGTCCACGGGACCGACGTGGGGCGACTACGACCACGATGGCCTGCTGGATCTGTTTGTTCCGGGCTACGTGAAATTTGACGCAGACCACCCTCCTATCGCCGGCCAGGGAGGAATTCCGGCCAGCGCGTGCCAATTTCGTGGCGTGAATCTCCTGATGTGCGGGCCTCGTGGGCTGCCGGGCGAGAGCGACCATCTGTTTCACAATAACGGCGACGGGACTTTCACGGACGTGAGCAAAAAGGCCGGCGTCTCCGACCCGCAGGGCTACTACGGTCTCGCCTCGGTGTTTGTGGATGTGGATGACGACGGCTGGGTTGACCTGGTAGTGGCCAACGATTCCGTGCCCCGGTGTCTCTATCGCAATCTTCACGATGGCACGTTCGAAGACGTGAGTTACCTGTCGGGTTTTGCTCTGACTAACGAGGGGCTTGCACAAGCATCCATGGGAATCGCGGTGGGGGATTACAATCGAGATGGACGAGTCGATTTTCTGATCACGACATTTTCGGACGATTACAAAACACTTTACAGAAATGACGGCAACAACAATTTCTCAGATGTGACGTACCCAGCGGGCTTGGGCACACCGACGATTCCCTTCCTCGCCTGGGGTGCCGGCTTTCTGGACTTTGATAATGATGGGTTCCTGGACTTATTTATTGCCAATGGGCACGTCTACCCATCGGTGGACCAGCGGGATTGGGGCACAACCTGGGCCGAACGGCCGCAGCTTTTCCGCAATCTGGACGGGACCAAGTTTCAGGAAGTTCCTCCCGCGACCGGAAGTGGCTTGGCGGATGTCATTCCGGCACGAGGGGCCGCGTTCGGGGACCTGTTCAACGATGGCCACACAGACGTCGTCCTGAACAATATGGATTCCGCTCCGGCGCTGCTTCGGAATGTGGTGAAGAACGGCAACCATTGGATCACGCTCCAATTGGCGGGAGGACTAAAGATCCCGCGGGACGCTATTGGCGCGAAAGTTTTTCTTAGTACAGGCAGTGTGCGCCAGCGGGCAGACGTCATCAGCGGAGGGAGCTACGGGTCCAGTTCCGATCAGCGCGTTCATTTCGGGTTGGGGTCCGCCACTAAAGTGGATAAGCTAGAGATTCAATGGCCGAGCGGAAAAAGAGAAGAGGTGGTGGTGCCCGGTGTGGATCGGATTCTCAAGGTCGTGGAGGGACAGGGAGTCATTGAGAAATAACCGGCACGATCTGGAAGCTGCTGCCTCCCGGAGTGGATACCGGAAAACCATGCTTCCGCGCCCAGTAGCTCGCCTGCTTCCCTTCTGTCATGGCGCTCTGTGCTTGCTTCAACTTTCCTGCATTACGACTGCGCAGACGCATCAGGAGAAGGTAACCGACTTGTCCAATTTTCGTCCGCGGAAGGAAATGCCTGGCGAAAGTTTCGTGGGCCAAGAGCCTTGCGCGAGCTGTCACGCGGAGAAGAGCCGCACTCAATCGCACACCGCGATGCGGCATGCCCTGAGTATTCCTTCCGAAAGCGATGTGCTGCGAGCCCACCCAAGGATGACTTTTCAGACCGGGGAGTACTCTTACGAGATCGTAAACGACAGCAAACAAAACTCGTATCGCGTGACCAACGGAAAAGAGACCATCAGCGAGCCGATACTCTACGCGTTCGGGAATGCACACGTCGCGCAAACTTATGTCTACCGCCGCAACGGGAAGCTTTATGAAGGTCGCGTAAGCTATTACGCGGCGATCGATGGATTGGACTGGACGATCGGAGACGTTCTCCATCCTCCGCCGAGCCTGGAGGAGGCCGCGGGCCGGGACATCAGTGGCGATGAAGCCCGGAACTGCTTCAGTTGCCACGGTACTGCTGCCGTGGTCAGTACCAAACTTCAACTCGATCGATTGATTCCCGGGGTGACCTGCGAGGCCTGTCACGGGCCGGGAGGGAGCCACGCTTCCATCATGCTCTTTACGCCCGGAGCGAGCGTGGATATTTTCAATCCCAAGAAACTTGATGCAGAAAGTCTTTCACAGGAATTTTGCGGGGCTTGCCATCGGGGAGTGGACACTGTGGCGATGATGCCCGACCTCGGGGGCGTCAACAATATCCGTTTTCAGCCTTATCGCTTGTTCAACAGCCGTGGGCACGATTCCAAAGATGCGCGGCTTGCCTGTACGGCTTGCCACGACCCCCACGTGGATCTGAAACACGGGGACAACTCATACGATTCCAACTGCACGAATTGCCATGCGACGCGCAGTGCGGGACGGGCGTCGCTGGAGAAAAGCGTCGCAACAGATGGCAAACGAGCGGCTGTTAGTCCCGCGGGCAAACCATGTCCTGTGGCAAGCGAGCGGTGCGTGAGCTGTCACATGCCAAAGGTGGAGTTACCGGGCGCGCACTTCAAGTTTACCGACCATCGCATTCGAATCGCGCGGGAAGGTGAAGCGTATCCTTACTGAGGATTTCGAGGAGGATCATTTAATCCCGGCTCCCTCGACGAGGGTGATGTAGCGATCGACGGGAAGGTCGGTGAACGTTTCCGTACGCTCGCTTGGTTGAGGCCAGCGGATCTCCAATTTGTCAATTTTCTTCTGTTTGCCGAGGCCCAGCACTTCGCGGGGATCATGCGAAGAAAGATAGCTGCCGCCCCCCACTTTCAGTCTGCTGCGTTTCAGGTCGCCTGCCTGCCATGTGATTCTTGCACCGACGGCGTCCGGGTTTGACTTCTTGCCGACAAGGCGAACGCCGAGCCAGTGGTTTTCCGGCGCTGAAACATTTTTCAGAAGCACGGGTGATCCGCCATTGACGGAGACCAGGACGTCCAGAGCGCCGTCATTATTGAAATCTCCCACGGCCATGCCGCGCGCCGCGAAGCTCTGCGCAAAAGCCGGGCCGGCAAGGTCACTAACATTTTCCAGAGTGCGGCCATTGTTGTGGAACAGCAGCAGCGGCTCCTTGTAGGTAACATGGCTGGAATGCGATTCGATCTTGTCGTCGGGGTGTCCGTTGGCGATAAACAGATCCAGGTTGCCGTCGTTGTCGTAATCGAAAAATTTCACTCCCCAGCCGCTCATGAGGCGCGTCAACCGCCCGAGTCCCATGGGGCCGGCCAGATCCTCGAATGTCAGATCGTGATTGTTGCGATAGATGGAGTACATCTCCTGATCCACGTTTGTAACGAAGAGATCCTGCCAACCGTCTTGATCGAAATCCGCGGAGTCCACGCCCATGCCGGAGCGCTCGCGGCCAGACTGGCTGTAGGCGACACCCGCATCGAGACCCAGCTCCTCGAACTTTCCGTTGCGTTTGTTGACGAAGAGAAAATTGGCGACCGTGTCGTTGGCAACGAAAAGATCCATCCAGCCGTCGTTATTGACGTCCGTCGCAACGACACCCCAGGCTTTTCCCAGCGCCTTGGCAATGCCGGATTCCTTGCTGACGTCGGTGAAGGTGCCGTTGCCGTTGTTGTGGAAGAGCCAGCTTGCCGCCGGAGCGTAGACGCGCGGAACGCAATAGTAGCGCTCCCCGGTCTTCGCGTCCCCACAGAATTTGTTCTTCGATTTGTCAAAGTCCACGAAGCGGCACACAAATAAATCCAGCCGTCCGTCGTTGTCGTAGTCGAACCAGACGGCGCTGGAGGCCCAGCCGGGAGCTGCTAAGCCGGCTTTCTGCGTAACGTCGGTGAAGGTCCCGTTGCCATTGTTGTGATAAAGAATGCTGCGGCCGTACTGGGTGACGTATAGATCGGGCCAGCCGTCGGCATCGTAGTCGCCAACAGCGACGCCCATGCCGTAGCCTCCGGCGGCGACGCCGGCTTTTTCAGTCACGTCGGTAAACGTGCCATCCCGATTGTTGCGGTAGAGCGCATTGCGCAGTGGCGGATCCGGTGTGAAAAAATCGCACTTGCCGCCGTTGACCAGATAAATGTCCATCCAGCCGTCGTTGTCGTAGTCCAGAAAGGCGCAGCCCGCGCCGGTTGTCTCCGGCAAGTAATAGTCCGGTGATCGGCCGTTCTCATGGCGCCAGGCGAGTCCGCTGGCGGCCGAGGGCACTTCCTCGAAGAGTGGTTTCGGAGTGGCTTTTGGGATTCCCGCTGGGGGGACAGAACGGAAGTGGGGGAGCAAAGAGATGCTCTGGAGTTTGGCCAGGCACCCGCTGCTGGCCAAACTCAATCCCTTGACAAATTGTCTTCGCGTCCAACCTGGCATTGGTTTCTTATGGTGCGTTTTCGTCTGTTTCAGAGCTGCGGATCCCCGTTGGTGCGGCGCATCAGGGGCTGGAAATAATAATACTGTAGTACGACAAAATGAGAAAAGGCACCTCATCGAGGCGCTGAGACGAAGCAATGTTTAGCGGCATTGAAGAACAGTTTTATTTTTACGGAAGGAATACGAGCTTGACAACCATTCGCGGAGCGTCGTACAAGCTTGAGGGAACTAAGTTAAACGGTTACGTCAGTGGTTTTGGCTCGAATTACCTAAATTGCTCAAGATAAATTCTCCCCGATGGGACATCGTGATTCGTTGGGTGTGCACAAGGACTGATAGCTGCGCGACGCCAAAGGAGACTCATGAACAGCACGCTCTGGAAGGCTTCCCTACTGATGGCGGCGGTGCTCTGGCCGGCGAGCGACGCGCGGGCTCAAGCGAGCTACGACTTGCGCTCGCCTGACAACAGCATCGAAGTGAGAATCCGCACGGCAAAAAGCATCCGCTACGACGTGCTGCTGAAAGGCAGAGCCTTGCTGCAGGAGTGCACGCTTTCCCTCGATGTGGATCATAAGAAAATGGGACTCGACCCTAAAGTCATTAGGTCCAACGAGCGCAGCGAGAACCAGATTCTTGAGCCGGCGGTCCGTCAGAAATTCGCGAAGATCCGGGACAACTACAAGGAAATGCGGCTGGAAATGGAGGGTGGCTACGCGGTGGTGTTTCGCGCCTACAACGAAGGCGTGGCCTACCGATTTGAAACGTCCCTCGCGCAGGAACAGGTGGAAATCTACGGCGAAGAGATGACCCTGAACTTTCCGAGCAATTTTGTCGTGTACTACCCGCAGGAAGACAGTTTCTTCTCGCACAACGAACGAAGATACACTCCGCAGCACCTGAGGGAGATCGCGCCGGAGTTCATCGCTTCACTACCGGCGGTGATTGATGTGGGAGAAGGCGCCAAAGTCGCCATCGCGGAGTCGGACGTGGAGGAATATCCCGGCCTGTGGTTGCGCGGCACAGGTGGAAACGGGCTATCCGCAACTTTTCCGCCGTATCCCTTGCACGAAAAACTGGAACGAGATCGGGATTTCAGGGTCGTCGAGAGCGCCGACTACATTGCCACTACCACTGGGAAGCGCACCTTTCCCTGGCGAGTGCTGGGCATCGTCGAAAGGGATGGGGACCTGCTGACCAATCAGCTTGTGTGGCTATTGGAGAAGCCGTCGCAGGTGCAAGACACGTCGTGGATCAAACCGGGAAAAGTCGCGTGGGACTGGTGGAACTACAACAATGTTTACGGCGTGGATTTCAAGGTGGGAGTCAACACGCAAACGTACAAGTACTACATCGATTTCGCCGCGAAATACGGCATCCCCTACATCATTCTGGACGAAGGCTGGTACAAACTAGGAAATGTGCTGGACGTCGTTCCGGAAATCAATATGGAGGAACTGACCGCCTACGCGCGGCAGAAAAATGTGGGGATTATTCTATGGGTGGTGTGGAAGACGCTTGACGATCAGCTGATACCTGCGCTGGATCAGTACGCGAAGTGGGGCATCAAGGGAATCAAGGTTGACTTCATGCAGCGGAGCGACCAACCGGTGATCAATTACTATCACAAGGTGAGCAGGGAAACGGCGAAACGCAAGATGCTGGTGGATTTTCACGGGGACCAGAAGTCGGCCGTCATGACGCGCACGTGGCCGAACCTGATCAGCACGGAAGGAGTGCGCGGGCTGGAGTGGAGCAAGTGGAGCGCTGAAACCGAACCCAAGCACAACGTGACGCTCCCTTTTACACGAATGTTCCTGGGACCGATGGATTACAC
>Ga0066691_10000885_pt1 | contig 10915 bp, 11 predicted proteins | sample GraSoiAngelo_140_FD_66671 | JGI IMG/M metagenome (GOLD analysis project Ga0066691, IMG submission 66671) | Grasslands soil microbial communities from the Angelo Coastal Reserve, California, USA - 14_0929_12_30cm | ecosystem: Environmental > Terrestrial > Soil > Grasslands | place: USA... | reverse complement strand
CTTCATTCCAAGCATTCAGAAAATCTCTAATGGCCCTTTGTAAATCGTCGACACTGAAGAACGAACCCCGGCGCACGCGTTTGGAAGTCAGCTCTCCGAACCAGCGTTCGATCAGATTCATGTGGCTTTGCCTTTCTTATTTGGAGCCGCTGGCTGCCAGCCGAGATGAGTAAGCATGCGATAGAGCCGCGCCAGGGGTAGTCCCACCACGTTGAAGTAGCACCCGTCAATTCTTTTGATAAACCGCCCGCCAATGCCTTGCACCGCATAGGCCCCGGCTTTGTCGAGTGGTTCTCCGGTAGCGACATAGTCCGCGATTTCGCCCGCGGTCAGGCGCGCAAAGCGAACCCGCGTGGATTCCGTCGCTATCACTTCGGCACGTTCGGGAAGACGGATTGCCGCAACGGAGGTGATCACGCGGTGAGTGCGCCCGCCCAATCTCGCGAGCATTTCGCGGGCCGCCCTGGAAGATGGCGGCTTTCCCAGTGATTGGCCGTTCACTTCCACAATTGTGTCCGCGCCAATGACGATGACCTCGGGTGGTTTTTTCCCAAGCTTCTTGACCACGGCACGGGCCTTCGCTTGGGCCAAACGGCGCGTCGTAATCCAGGCCCTTTCGCCTCGTTTGCGACGCTCGCTGACGTTCGCGCGCACAATCTCGAAGCGCATGCCTGCATCGCGCAGGATTTGTGCACGGCGCGGCGAAGCCGATGCCAGAATCAACTTCATTTCGGGGATGATACCGATCGCGACTACGCTCGCATTCTAGCAGGCAAGTGCCCTATCCCTCTTGCGGACGCACTGCTCATTGCGCTAATCCCAGACATCTCGTCAGCGGAACCAGCCTGGATTGGCGCCGGCTTTGCGGCCTTCGTCGGTAAGGTCGTCCAGCTGTTTCTCGAGATTCTGTTTACGGTCCTGGAGTCGTTGCAGGTCCGCGTTTCGGTCGTGAAGGATGATGACGTTTTGCGTGAGGCCGGTGGTGGGATCGAATGTGGCGGGACCTGACTTGGCGATTTCTTGCTTGACTCTATCGATCTGCTGGTCGACCGCGGTGATCTGGTCCTTGATGGCTTGGGCCTTCCCGCGCCAGTATGCCTCGCCTCTATCAGAGGAGGACGCAGGAGCCTTTCCCTGGAGACCGGCGCCTGAATTCCCATTCGCCTCCGAGCGACCATCAGACGACCGATTGCCAACCACAGAAATTCCGCCGCCTAAGCTTGATAAATCATCGTTGGTATATACGCGTTTGGATTTCGGCTTATCTTTTTTGGCGTTCGCTTGGCGGGATGCATCGGCAGGCGATTGTTGTTTGTTCCCGGAGTCTTTTTGTGGGGCCGCCACCGCTTGCGATTCCGGCTGCGAGTCCTTCTGCGATTGGGCTTGGGAAGACGCCTGAGATCGCCCGGGCGAGGCAGACCCCGAATGTGCCTTTGCTGATGGCAGCCAGATTACCAAGAGCGGTAGAAAAAGAAGGGCGCCCGTCACGCGGCTCTTGCTCGAGACAAGCGACGTGGATTGCACCTTCTTTCGGCATTTTCTCATGGATGACCCCCAGAGATCAGTCGATGTAGAAAGCATAGGAAAAACGGTATCCGGACCGGGCGCGGCGGTCAAGGAGGCTGCGGCGCCGAGTTTCGCTAGCTAAACCTGGCCGTCCATGCCGTTGTACGCAAAGGAGATAGTGGCGCCAGTTTCAGGATGGAACGTCCTCGACCCCGAAGAGGGCGGAGGCTCCCTTTGGGAGGACAGGGATCAGTCTGCTGGCTGGGCTCAGCAGCTTTGGAAAGGCCCGTCGGATGCCCTCTTCGGTGCCTCAATGCTCTTAAAGGGCGAGCGTCTCCTGATGCTCGCCGAAGACGCGACGCATGGCGTCGGAGATTTCGCCCACGGTGGCATAAGCCCCAACCGCCGCGAGGATCGCCGGCATGAGATTCTCCCCCGAACGGGCGCGCGACTCGACTTCGGCAACAGCCTTCGAGGCGCGTGCAGCGTCTCGACGCGCCCGCAGTGCGCGGAGGCGCTCAATCTGCTCCTGCTCGATGGCCGGGTCGATGCTCAGAATGGGAATGGGTTCCTGACGCTCGGAGCGGTAACGGTTCACGCCTACGATGATACGTTCGTTGCGCTCCACGCTTTGCTGGTATTCGTAGGCCGCTTTTTGGATCTCGCGCTGCACATACCCCGTTTCTATGGCGCGCAGCATACCGCCCAGCGCGTCGATTTGCTGGATGCAGGCGCGGGCAGCGGCCTCGACCTCATTCGTCAGATGCTCGATGGCATAGGAGCCGCCGACGGGGTCCACCGTATTGGCGACTCCGCTCTCGTCGGCCAGGATCTGCTGGGTGCGCAGAGCGAGGCGAGCGGTATCCTCCATGGGCAGCGCCAGGGCTTCGTCAAGTGCGTTGGCGTGCAGCGATTGACATCCGCCCAGCACCGCTGCGAGCGCTTGGATCGCCACGCGCACGATATTATTCTCCGGCTGCTGCGCCGTAAGCGAAGAGCCGGCGGTCTGTGCATGGAAGCGCAGCATCATCGAGCGCGGGTCGCGAGCGCCGAAGCGATCGCGCATCAGCCACGCCCAAAGCCGGCGCGCCGCGCGGTACTTGGCGATCTCTTCGAGGAGATCGTTATGCGCGTTGAAGAAAAAGGAAAGCCGCGGCGCAAAGTCATCCACCCGGAGACCTGCAGCTATCGCCGAATCGACGTAAGCGATGGCATCGCCTAGCGCAAAGCCCACTTCCTGCGCCGCCGTCGATCCGGCTTCGCGGATGTGATAGCCGGAGATGGAAATCGTGACCCAATTGGGCAGTTCCTCTTTGCACCAGGCAAAGACGTCGGTGACGATACGCATCGCCGGCCGCGGCGGATGGATGTAAGTTCCGCGTGCGATGTATTCCTTCAGAATATCGTTTTGTACCGTTCCAGAGAGTTTTTCGAGGTTTGCTCCCTGCTGCCGGGCCACGGCGACATACAGGGCCAAAAGAATCGCCGCCGTGGAATTGATGGTCATGGAAGTGGATACTCGCGCCAAAGGAATCTCTTCAAAAAGCGCCTGCATGTCCTCGAGCGAGCAGATGGCCACGCCCACTTTGCCCACTTCGCCCCGCGCCCGGGGATGGTCGGAATCAAAACCCATTTGCGTGGGCAGATCGAAGGCGACGGACAGGCCCGTCTGGCCCTGCGCCAGGAGGTAGCGGTAGCGCGCGTTAGACTGGCGAGCCGCGCCGAAGCCGGCATATTGCCGCATGGTCCAGAGCTTGCCGCGATACATGGTGGAATAGATTCCGCGTGTGTAGGGAAACTCCCCAGGTGAGCCGAGGGACGATTGCGGATCGAAGTCAGTCAGATCTTCGGGCGCATATACGGCTTTAACCGGGATGCCCGATAATGTGGTTCCGCTGGAAGCGCGAAAAGCAGGCTGCGGCGTATCGGTGGAATCGGTGACTCCCGCGCGCTCTCTGCCCGGAGGTTCGGCGTGGTCCGGATGTGGCATATGTCAAAGCAATGCGAGCGATCAGCGTACGCGGCGCGCCGCCCGAAATGAGATGAAGCCGAAGAGTGCCATCACAAGTGCCATACCTACGCTCGTTCTCCATTCCCAATTGGGTGCATGCTGCCGCCAGTAGCGCAACGCCGCATTCGTCCAGGTCAAAGCGAGAAGAAAAAATACGGCGCCCGTGGTTTCGTGGAAGACCTGCCGAACGGCGCGCCAGAGCGCGCGGAGAAAGCCGCGCGGCCTGGTGGCTACAGGGGTGGCGCCTTCCATGAAGTGATTCTAACGCAAAAACCCGTGAGCGAAGCGCTTCTTGATCACACCCGGAGGACGCAAGACTTGTTTCGGCGCGCTTGAGCGCCTACAATTCCGAAAGGAGAGTAAGGGAGGAACCCACCTTGCAACTTGACGACCAACTGAAGCGCCTCCTTCGCGAGTTGGGTCATGCCATTAACGATACGGTTTCGGAGTCCGACCGCATCAACGAAGCCATTTCGGGCGTCCGCGCCGCGGGCTATGACATTGTGTTGAAACTGGATGCCACGATCGGTTTGGCGCGTCGCGAGCCCAGTTCCGCCTTGATTACATCGAATGACCGCCGCTTTCTGGAGTCGCTACACATTCAGGTGGACCAGGATGCGCTCGACGAAGGGAAGCAGGAGGCGAAATTCGAGATCACGCCGCAGGACTTGCGCTTCCTGAAGTCGCTTAAGATTTCGCTCGACGAACCGACATAAGTAAAGGATTTCGCTCGCCTCCGAGATTGCTTTCAAAATCGAATGGTGGCACATCCGGTGCTTCGCCTGCCCGCAGTTGCCGGGCGTTTTTACCCTGGTGATCCTGCGGAACTCGCGCGTCAGATCGCGGTATTGGCTGGCTCTCCTGAAGAAGCTTCCCGCCCAGCGATTGCTTGCCTGGTTCCCCACGCGGGCTATCGCTATTCCGGCCATGTTGCCGGAGCCGTTTATGCGCGCTTGAGGCTGCCGCGGCGTTTTCTTCTGCTCGGGCCCCGGCATTTCTCTCGGGGCAAGGCGCAAGCCGTTCTTTCCAACGGAGCTTGGCAGACGCCTCTAGGTCGCGCGGAGATCGATTCGGAACTTGCCCGCGAGCTCAAAGCTGCCTATCCGCAGCTTTGCGAGGACGCAGTGGCGCACCAGGCCGAGCACGCCCTCGAGGTGCAGCTTCCTTTTCTTCAATATCTGTCGGGTGATTTTCGTTTCGTGCCCATCGCTCTGGGACCCACGGACTACGTCCAGCTCGAATCGCTTGGGCACGCCATAGCCGAGGTTTTGCGGCAGCAAAGTGATTCCGTGCTAATGATCGCCAGCTCGGACATGAATCATTACGAATCGGATGAGATCACGCGCCGCAAAGATCGAGCGGCCCTCGAACGCGTTCTGGAGCTCGATGCACACGGGCTTTTCGATACAGTGCGCCGTGAAGGCATTAGCATGTGCGGATTCGGCCCGGTGGTGAGCGTGCTGACGGCGGCACGGCTGCTCGGCGCGGCGCGCGCCACGCTGGTGCGCTACGCCACCTCCGGCGACATCACGGGCGATTTGCGCGAAGTAGTCGGCTATGCAGGCGTGATTGTGGAGTGAGATCGTTAATCCGAGGCCCCAATTGACCCGGGAATACTCGGGATGTGAAGCCAGTTTTTAGGGGCGGTTACCGGCGGGTTGAGGAGTGCCTTCCGGAGAGGAGCTAGTGCGGATTCTCTCGGCGAGCGCGCGCGCGAGCTGCCGCGCCACTTCTACCACTCGCGAATCCGCGGCGATGCGGTCCAGCACCGGCAGGAGCCGTTCGGGCTCGGGGAGCGTCTGTTGCGCCAAGTCGTCCTTGAATTGATGCAATGCGTCATTCACCCCCAGCCGGTCGTATCTCAATTTTTGCTCGAGGACTGTAAGATCGCGTTGCTGTTGAAAGAGGCCTTCGAAGATGAGCGCCAGTTGCGTGGCCGGGCGATTCAAGGTGTAGTTGTAATGGGTTTCGTGCACCTCTCCGCTCTTTTCATAGCGGAAGGTCTTTTCGCCGAGGTCGGCAATTCGACGGTGAATGTCGAGTTCGACTCCTGCAAAATTGTGCAAGTCGCCCGCAAGCTCGAAAGTCTTCGCTCGCACTGCGTCGCCCACCTGGAACGGCTGAGGATCCGGATCCTCACTTAACTGCCGGATGTCGTAGCTCGCGGACCCATTTTCGCCAATTTTTATCTCGATGAATTCGGGATTGCTCCCCTTGAAAACACGCCGGTATGTGATCGTGGCGTCATCGGCGGCACGGAGAAATAGCGGCCCTAACAGAATGGCGGCGCATGAAAGTAGCCCGTACCAGCAGCAAGACCCTCGGCTGGAGAGACGGATGCGATTCATGGTCCTGGAGGGATATGCGGAGGGGATTCGCGGCTACCCCGGCGAGTCCTGGGAGCGCTGTTAGACGTCACACTGGCGCCGAGGCGCTCTTCGCTTTCGGCCATCTGGATGTGGCAAAGGGCCACGGCCAATGCGTCTGCCGCATCCGCAGGTTCAGGCGTCTCTGGCAAGTTCAGTAACGCACGGACCATCTGTTGCACTTGTTCCTTTCCCGCATGGCCGTAGCCGGCGACGGTGGCCTTGACCTCGCGCGGAGAGTAACTGAAGGCCGGAACGCCCGACTGCGCCGCGGCGAGAAGAACCACACCGCGAACTTCAGCGAGCCGCAAAGCCGCCTTCACATTGAGTGCGGCGAAGACCGATTCGAGTGCAACGGCCTGGGGCTGGAATTCCTTAATTAATTCGGTAATCAGCCGATGGATGTGGCACAAATGGGTATTCGACGCAACGGATAGAGGTTTCAGAGGTCGCAACGCACCCAAGCGAAGCATCCGGCAACAGTTCCCATTGCGTTCGACGACTCCGAAGCCGGTCGCACCGGCGGCCGCGGGGTCGATTCCCAATACGCAATAGGGATGCGCAGTCACGCGAATCGAGGCGGTGCCACAGAGCCTATGGCAGCAGGAAGAAGCCTGGCCAGATTTTTCTCTCCGGCCGACAAAAGGCTCAATGCCTGGCGATCAAGACTGGCCGGCCATGACGGCCATTTCTTTCTCGTCGATATCGAAATTGGCGAAGACATGCTGTACGTCGTCGTGCTCTTCAAGCGCTTCCACGAGCTTGAGCATTTGCTGCGCCGCCGGACCGGTCAGTTTAATGTAATTCTGTGGAACCCAGGCGATTTCCGCCGATTCAGGTTTAACGCCCGCCTTGATCAGAGCCTCGCGCACATCGTCAAACGCGTCAGGAGGAGTGAGTACTTCCCAGGCCGAACCGTCGTCGCGCAAATCCTCTGCTCCGGCATCGAGAACGATAGAAAGCATTTTGTCCTCGCTGGCCCGTTCTTTCGAGACCACGATCTGACCTTTGCGACTGAACATCCAGCCCACGGCGCCAGTCTCGGCCAAATTGCCACCATGCCGGCTCATAAGGTGCCGAATCTCGCTGACCACGCGGTTGCGGTTGGTGGTGACCACCTGCACGATCATTCCCACCCCTCCCGGACCGTAGCCCTCGAAGTTTACTTCCTCATACTGTTCGCCTTCGAGCTGGCCCGTTCCACGCTGGACGGCTCGCTCGATATTTTCGTTGGGCATGTTCTCGTTCTTGGCTGCGGCAATCGCGGTGCGCAGCCTGGGATTGGAGTCGGGGTCGCCGCCGCCGACACGCGCGGCGATGGTGATTTCGCGGATCACCTTGGTAAAGATGCGTCCTCGTTTGGCGTCTGTAGCCGCCTTCTTGTGCTTGATCGTCGCCCATTTAGAATGCCCAGACATATCTCGCCTCGCGTTGAGTCTAGAGAAGTTACCGCACTCACGGCCCTCAGGAGATGTCTTCGAAACTGCTGGCCCTGCTTTTGCCTGGCTAGTCTAGCACACCCAATGGTCGCTTCGATATCAACATGAGTCCAGAGCTAGTAGGAACCTGCTTGGTTTGCCACAACGCGCAAACGACAATGGCGGATTCGCCTGTTCGTGGCAACGTGCCACTGGATTTTGTACAGATGGGATGCAAAAATCGGATTTCGAGGTTTTTTTTCTGATGAGCCCCTGCAGCGCACCCGGCTGCAAAATGACGGTCCCGGCGGCCCTGGAAGCCGAGAAGCTCTGCATTTCGCACTTCACTATGGAGATCGAGCGGCGATGCGCCGAGATGCGTCGTGAGACGGCGATTGGCCGCACACCTCGCGAGCGCCAGGTGGAGATTATCAATTACGTCGGAGGGCGCGGCGAGCTACTAGCGCGCACCGCGACGAGCGGGCTGCACCTTCCAGACGAATTGAAGGCCCGCATTCTCAATACCTTCCTCACGCTCATGAACCTGCGAGAAAACCTCGATCGCGCCGCGCTCCGCCATCCCATCGGCCGCACCGAGGGGCGCTGAAAGCTTCCCAGAGTAGTGGAATAACTGCATTTCGAATCGCCAAAATCACCTGCCTCAGGCCCCGATGTAACGTGCGTAGATCGACCGCGCCACAGAAGCGTCGCGCGTCCCTTTAATAATGGCGCGGCCGTCCGCAAAGACGGTCAGCTCGTATGGCGGAACCTGCAAACGCAAGAGAAAATCATTCTGCCGCACGTGGCTGCCCGCCGCGGCCAGGTTGCGTCCCAGTTCAGCCAGATTCAGGTGCCGGCGGCGCTCGTGAATCTGCACGGAATCGCGGCCGCACATGGTGAGGCGAGGCTGCGTTTCTCCCTCCAGGTAAGAGAATCGGCGCTGTCCGCAGGCGCGGCAGTCTTCGCGCCGCGGCACCCGCAGCGACTGGAATCGCCCGGTCCAGACGTCAAACGCCATGAGTCGCGCGTCCTGGGCGTCGGACTTGCCGAGCAGAATTTTGATTGCGGCAGTAGCTTCGAGCGAAGCAATGACTCCCGCCGCCGGGCCCAGCACGCCGACGGTATCACACGTAGGTTCATTCCGTTGCGGGGCAGAGCCATCCTCTGCGGCATCGCCATCCTCAGCGAGGCACGCCAGGCAAGCGCTCTCTCCAGGATGGATCGGCATGGTCAGACCATGGCTCGATACAACCGCTGCATAAATCCAGGGTACGGATTTCTTCACCGCATAGTCATTGATCAGGAAACGCGTTTCGAAATTGTCGGTGCCGTCGAGCAGGACCGCCGAATCGCCCAAAAGCTCCTGCGCGTTTGCTGGCGTGAGATCTCCGACGATGCCACGCACCTCCACATCCGAATTAATGCACCGGAGGCGCCGCTCCGCGGCCACTGCTTTCGGCAGCAGTTCTTGCGCGTCGGCTTCCTCGAAAAGGGTCTGCCGTTGCAGGTTGGAAGCTTCGACGAAATCGCGGTCAACGATTCGAAGGCCACCGACGCCAGCCCGGACGAGCAGGCTTGCAAGAGCCGAACCCAAGGCGCCGCAGCCAATCATCGTCACCGAAGAATGGCGCAGGCGCTCCTGCCCTTCCTCGCCGATCGGCCCGAAGAGTATTTGCCGGGAGTAGCGTTCGCGGAGTCTGGCGTCCATTCGTGAATTTTCGCCGCACTTGCAGGAACGCGGCCGAAGTCGGCTCGCAATCCTCGTGGAGACCCCTTGATGATAACCCGATTCCTCGCCAGGCTCGCTGAGCACGCTCCTCCACGGAAGTTTCTGACAGGCAACGCGCTTGTGCTAACCTTCTCTTTTATAGTGGCGAATGATTTCGAATCGTCTGTGGGCGGCTCTTTTTTTGCTGGCCGGCATTGGGCTGCGCTGCCTGGCCGGTGCCGTGGTTCACGCGCAAACGGCGCCGGCACTACCCGCACAGCTCGAAGGCCGGCAGGTGACTGCCATTCGAATCGTGGATCAGTCCGGCGAGGTGGTTGACGAAAACGCGGGCGACCTTCCGCTCCGATCAAACCAACCTTTTACCCTCGAGGCTGAACGCGAAAGTTTGCGCCAGCTCTATCGCACCGGGCGATATGCGGATATCCAGGCCCAAGTTACCAACCTTCCCGAGGGGTTGCGGCTGGACTTTGTGGTGCGGCGGAATTTCTTCATTAACGCTGTCAAAGTTAACGGGCTTCGCGAGCCTCCAAGCGATTCTGTGGCGGTCTCCTCCATGCGCCTGGGACTCGGCGAGCCCTTCCGGGAATCCGACATGCCTGCTGCGTTGGATCGCCTGAAGAGGACCCTGGAAGACGAAGGCTTGTATCAAGCGAAACTCACCTATCATCTGGTACCTCATCCGCAAACCCAGCAGATGGACATTATCGTGGATGTTGTCCCGGGCGAGCGCGCATTTGTCGGCATGATCAATCTAATCAATCAGTCAGCTTTCAGTGATGCGGAGATTCGCGATCATCTGAGACTCAAGCCCAAAACGAGGGTAACCTCGGAAGCACTGGAGCGCAGCGTCCAAAACAGCCGCAAATGGCTGATTGGGCGCGGGTACCTGGGCGCAAGAGTTTCTGTGGTACGGGGCACGTATGAGCCGGATACAAACCGGGTGGCGCTCCAGTCATCGGTTTTTGCGCAACTGAAAGTGCGCGTGCAAGTGCTCGGGACCAAGATTTCGGAGAGTACGCTACGTTCTCTGCTTCCCATCTACGAGGAAGGCGCCGTCGACGAGGATCTGCTTCAGGAAGGGCGACGCAATTTGCGCGATTACATGCAACGGCAGGGTTATTTCGACGCGGAGGTCGATTTCACGACTGCGGAAGATCCTGCGGAAGGCCAGCAAGGCAGCACGGAAGTGATCACCTACCGTGTGGAATTGGGCTCGCACCACCGGCTGGTGGGTGTGGCCTTTTCGGGTAATCACTACTTTCGTGACGATCTGCTGCGTAGCCGCATCCGCATCCAGCCCGCCGCCTTTGCCTCTCCCGGACGCTTCAGTTCCGGCCAGCTCAGCAGTGACGTCGCTTCCGTTACCGAGCTGTATCAATCGAACGGCTTCCGCGACGTGCAGGCGAGCAGCGATTTGATGGACAATTATAAAGGTCATACTGGCGACCTCTTCGTTACCTTTCGCATCCAGGAAGGCTTGCAGACGCGTATTGCCAAGCTGACGCTAGAGGGCAACCACGCACTTAAGAATGACGAGCTTTCGAGTGTGATTGGTTCGACGGCGGGACAGCCTTATTCCGATCTAAATGTCGCCGGCGACCGCGACAATGTGCTGGCCCTCTATTACGACCAAGGTTTTCCCAATGCACAATTCCATGCCACCGTCGATAATCTGCCTGCTCAGCCCGGAGAGGGGCCGCGCGTGAATCTCACGTATCAAATTGAGGAGGGCCAGCAAATTCGTGTGGCGCAGGTACTCGTAGGCGGCTATGAACACTCGCACCCGAGCGTCATCGTTCGCGAAATCCAACTCCGCCCGGGCGGGCCTATGAGTGAGAGCGCCGTCGTGGACACGCAACGCCGCCTTTACAACTTGGGAATCTTC